>TARA_R110000868_G_scaffold37022_5_pt1 | contig 15502 bp, 14 predicted proteins | sample TARA_R110000868 | Tara Oceans TARA_R110000868 (sample SAMEA4397489) | marine metagenome | biome: Polar Biome; feature: [SRF] surface water layer (ENVO:00010504); material: water (ENVO:00002006), including particulate matter (ENVO:01000060) such as... | depth 5 m | reverse complement strand
CCAATATCTCGACGAGGAACTGGGCGGGCACAAATTTCTGCCGCCTGCGGGCAAGCCCTATTTCAGTGACATGCGTCTACAGACCATCGGGGACGGGATTTCTGAAGCCGCAGTGTCGCGCACCTTTGAACGTGCGCGACCAGAAGCGGAACGCTCGGCCATGTGGACCGGGCGCTGGGAACGCGCCATTACGCGCGCGCTTGATCTGCTGGAGGCCGAGTCAAGACAGCTCGACGGCGAGCCGACCATCGGCACCATCGCCGTCTATTGCGCGCTCGGATATCTCGATTTCCGCCACGCAGACATGGACTGGCGCAAGGGTCGGAAGAAACTCGCCGACTTCTTCGCCAAAAATTCAGACCGGCCCGCCTTCAAAGAGACAGCACCGGCCTGATTTCGTTCAGACTAAATTACGCGACGTTCAGCGCCAAGGTTCGACGAGAATCTTGGCGTGAACTTCAGGATTCGACAAATCCTTGAACGCTTGCTTGACGCCTTCGACGCCGACACGACCTGTGACCATCGGCGAACCGTCGATCTTGCCTTCGGCCAGATGATGCAGCGTCAGGGCGAATTCTTCCGGCGTGTAACCCAACACGAATTGCATGTTGAGCTCTTTGTTGATGGCAAAGAAGGGTTCGAACTTGTCCTGTTCCATGCAGACGCCGACAACGACGATGCGTGCACCGCGCGGGGCGCCTTCGAGCATCTGCTGGATGATGCCGGGGACACCGACACATTCAAAGATGACGCCGGGGCGCAGCTTCGGACCCATGCCAAGAATAGAAATGACGCTCGTGGGATCATAGCCTTCAGGCGTCGCTTCATCAGTCCAGCGCTTGTAGGGCGAATCCTTCGCCGGATCGAGAACAATGTCGGCACCCATTGTCTCGGCAAGCTTGCGCCGCGCAGGGCTGAAATCGCAGGCGATGATCGGGTGAATGCCTTTGATCTTGAGGCCGGCGATGACGGCAAGACCAACCGGGCCGCAGCCGATGACAACCGGAATATCTTCCGGCGTGAGGCGTGCCTTCTCAACCGCATGCCAACCCACCGCCATGGGCTCGGTGAGAGCGGCCTGTTCGGTCGACAAGCCGTTTGGCACTTCAAGCATCAGCATTTCGCTGAGGACGATATGTTCGGCAAAGCCGCCGGGCACATCATTTGAATAGCCAACCGGGTTGATCTTCGCTTTGTCACCTGTGACGGCCACATTGATCGGCACCGAGCAAACGCGCGTGCCAACTTTGAGCGTCTTGGCCGTATTCGGGCCGTGTTCCATAATTTCGCCGCAGAACTCATGGCCGAACACGATGTCGCGTTTCACGTCCATACCGAATTCTGAGCCCGAACGCTTGGCCGCATCGACCATTTTGTCGGCGTGATGGAACGCATGAAGGTCTGACCCGCAAATGCCGCAGGCGAGTGTCTTGACCAGCACCTGACCGTCCACCGGCACGGGATCGGCCATTGAATCAACGACGGAGATCGCCGTTGCGGAAAATGGCAGCACGCATGTTCTGTCTCCCAAAGAATGCGCGGGTCATTTCGCCCGCGTCTGTTTTCAATTTTGATGACCCCATGCAAGCAGGTGTGATGCCGGCATGCAAGGGCCCGAAAATTACGCTTTGCGCGCCCGCCACTCATTGCGCAGTGCAATGATCAATATAGGCAGCGCCAACAAAAATGTGACGGCATTGGCGACGATGATGACGAGGTCGTCTCGCACAAAACCGTAGACCATCCACAGAAAGACGCCGATGGCAAAGCCCAGATACATCAATACCGATAGGCCTTCGGTGTCCCGACTGCGGATCGTCTTGATGGCCTGTGGCACGAAAGACGCCGTGGTGAGGATGGCGGCTGCATAACCGATATAAATGCCTGATTGCATGATGTCAGCGTGCACCCCAACCTTGAAGGGCAGCGGCATCTGCCCGGACCCGCTCGGGACTACCGAGCAACTGGCGATCAAGGCCGATGCGCTTGAACCAATAGTGAAGGCCAAGCAGATCGGTGAAACCCATGCCGCCATGCACTTCAGTGGCGGTGCGCGCCACAAACCGCCCGACGTCGCCCATATAGGATTTGGCATGCGCCGCCATGAGGCTCGCTTCGGCGGGAAGTTCGTCGAAGGCATGCGCCGCATACCAGACGAGCGAGCGACCGGGTTCGATCTCGGAGGCCATTTCAGCGCAGAGATGTTTCACCGCCTGAAACGATCCGATGACGCGGCCAAATTGCTTGCGCTCCTTGGCGTATTCCACAGCCTTGTCGATCATCATCCAGCCGGCACCGAGCGTGTCGGCCGCAAGCATGACGCGGCCTGCGTCGAGAACGCGCTGTAAACCGGCCCTCGCATCGCCACTGACAAGCGCATCCGCCTCGACATTATCGAACTGCAATTCGCCGAGTGACCGCGTGAGGTCGATCGAAGTGAGCGCCACTTTGTTGAGGCCCTTGGCTTGGGCATCCACGATATGAAGACCGCCCGCCTTGTCACCAACAATGAAAAAATCAGCCGCAGCAAAATCCATAACGAACAATGCTTTGCCCGAGAGCTTGCCGCCTGAGGCCGCAACACCGCCGCCGTCGCGTGCACCGGACGAACGCTCCGACACTGCAACGCCCGCGACCGCTTCGCCGTTGGCAAGCTTCGGCAGCCATGTTTCTTTTTGTTTCGCGGAGCCCAGCGCGGCCAAAGCGACCGGCGCCATGACGGCACTGGCAATGAAGGGCACAGGGGCCACAAAACGACCCAGCGCTTCGGCGATGAGCGCGGCATCAAGAAGCTTCAGCCCCATGCCGCCGAACTCTTCGTCAATGATGAGGCCCGGCACGCCAAGCTCGACGAGCGCATGCCAGACATCATTGGCCTTTGCGTCCTTCGCATCGGCGGCAACACGCACGCGCTCCAGCGTCGATACTTTTTCAAGCGTCCGGCGCACACTGTCCTGCATGAGGCGCTGGTCTTCTGACAATCCGAATTCCATGATCTGCCCCTTATGCCTTTGCCGGTTTCGGTTCGCGCGGCATTGCAAGGCCACGCTCCGAAATGATGTTTTTCTGAATTTGCGCTGTTCCGCCACCGATGATGAGACCTAGATCGAACATATAGCGATGTTGCCACGAGCCATGCGCTCGCAGATGTGGGCTGTTCCCATACAGCACACCAAGCTCGCCCAGTGCGTCGATGGCGAGGGCTGCAAGCTGGTGATTAATCTCGCAGCCCTGCAGCTTGACGATGAGACGCGCAAGACCTGCATCTTCGCCTTTGGACGAGGCAGTAAGCAGACGCAATCCGTGGAACTGCATGGCCAACACGCGCGACTGCAGCTGCACAAGACGGTCGCGGAACAGCGGATTGTCGATGAGACGTTCGCCGTCCACGGTTTCTTCGTGCATCAGATCGACGATCTCGCGCAGACGCGCACCGGCCTGATTGGGATCACCCAACATGCCGCGCTCGTGCTTCAACGTTGCATTGGCGACGAACCAACCCTGCCCGCGCCCGCCAACGATTTGCGTTCTGGGCACACGCACATCAGTGAAGAAGACTTCGTTGAACTCCGCATGGCCCGTCATGGTGGTGAGGGGACGCACGTCAATGCCCGGCGTATCCATCGAGAAGATGAGATAGGAAATGCCTTCATGCTTTGGCGCGTCCGGCTCGGTGCGCACAAGGCAGAACATCATATCGGCGGACTTGGCAGTCGACGTCCAGATTTTCTGGCCGTTGATGATGAAGTCGTCACCGTCCTCATGCGCTTTGGTCTGGAGCGAGGCAAGATCGGAACCCGAACCCGGTTCCGAATAGCCCTGACACCAGATCATCTCGCCCATGAGCGTCGGCTTGATGAAAGCCTTCTTCTGTTCCTCAGTGCCAAGCTCCAACAGCGTCGGCACAAACATCGAAATACCCTGCCCGCCAAGACCCATCGGCACACCGGCTGCGGTGAATTCTTCCGCAACGATGCGCGACTTCAAAATATCGGGCTCAGCGCCAAAGCCGCCATATTCTTTGGGGATGGTGCGGGCAGCATAGCCATGCTCGATCAGCAGGCGCTGCCAGGCGAGCGTACCGCTCGATGCGCCCATCATGCCGCGGCTCACCGGCGCATTCGCCTTATGCTTGTCGAGAAACGCCCGGACCTCGGCCCGAAACGCTTCATATTGCGGACTATAGCTGAGATCCATCGCTCGCCTCCTCTGATGCGGCATGAGTTGCGCATCTGTCATTTTGTTTGGGGGCGAGTTTAGCGTGCGATCAGGGCCCGTCCAGCGGACAGACAAAACAATTTCACCGCGTCAGCCGGACGCGGCGTCAAGTCAGATAAACAATCAGGTGGAAGGGTTCAGCAGGCCTCAGGCGCTGGCGATGCTGGCACCTATGACCGCGGGGTCCGGCTCAACATAGGGTGTGTCAACCGGCAGGCTTGTTGCCACACGAATATCGGCACGCGGGTGGATACCCTCTTCGGCGCGGGCAAGAAACTCACCAAATTCATTGGCAGGCATGGGGCGGCCAAGGAAATAACCTTGTGCCTCATCACACCCGAGCTGACGCAGGATTTGCAACTGCGCCATATCTTCAACACCTTCAGCCAGCACTTCAACGCCCAGCGCGTGAGCAAGGTCAATGATGACCTTGGGAATGACAGAACCACTGCGCCCGTCAGCAATATCGCAGATGAAGCTGCGATCGATCTTGAGGCGCTTGACCGGGAAGCGTTTGAGATAGGCGAGCGAGGAATAGCCAGTACCGAAATCATCAATGCCGATACCAACACCGAGACTGCGCAAGCGGCGAAGCGTGCCAATGACGACATCAACGTCGCGCATGACCATGCTTTCAGTGACTTCAAGTTCGAGATATTGCGGTGACAGACCACGCGCGACCAAAGTATTCGCCACCATGTCGGTGAGGTCTGCGCGACGCAAATCGACAGCGGACACATTGACCGCAACATCGATGTGATGAAGACCCTGATCCTGCCAGAGACGGTTCTGGCGACAGGCTTCGTCAAGCACCCAGCGCGTGACATCTGAAATGATGCCGCACTGCTCGGCAACCGGAATGAAGAGATCCGGCGGCACAAGACCGCGTTCAGGATGGAGCCAGCGGATAAGCGCCTCGGCGCCCTTGATGCGGCCCGTCAGAATATCGACCTTGGGCTGGTAATAGAGAACGAATTGTTTCTGCGCGAGCGCCGCCCGGAGATCGCGCTCGATAGAATTGCGCTCCATTGCACGCAGATGCAATTCATGGCGATAGAGAATGCAAGCGCCCGCGCCATCCTGCTTGGCACGCGACAATGCAAGATCGGCATTCTTCAGCAACACGTCCGCATCGCGACCGTCCTGCGGATAAATCGTGAGGCCGACACAAGCCGACTGGTGCAACTCGTGACCACCGGCGCGAAAAGGCGCACCCACTGCACGAATAAATCGCGCAGCCGTGTCGGTCGTGTCCGCATGAGCGCTGAGTCCTGTGAGAATGACACCGAACTCGTCGGCGCCAAGACGCGCAATCGTGTCACCCGGACGCTGACAGCCGCGCAGAATATCTGCCGTGCGCTGCAAAATAATATCGCCGACATCATGGCCGAGGCTGTCATTGATAAGCTTGAAACTGTCAAGGTTGAGAACCATCACGCCGAGGAACTGATTGCCCTCGGTTGCGCGTGCTATCTCGCGCGCAAGACGGGCCTTGAAATAGGACCGGTTACCAAGGCCCGTGAGCCCGTCTGTATGCGCGAGATCTGCGAGGCGTTCCTCGTTGCTGCTGGTCGCGTTGAAAGCTTCGACCAGCCGCTCGGCAATAAGCGCAATCTCGTCACGCGACCCTTTGGCAAAACGCAGCGGACCTGTGCCACCTTGTTCGGCAAAATCCCTGAGCGCTTCGATGGGGCCCACCAGAATGCGCTGGAGCACAAGCGAAACCATGAGCGTGGCGACAATGACCACGGCAATGAGCCAGACGACGAGCCCCCACGCCGCCGCGCGCACGGTTTCGAGCATCGGCATCAGATTGAGCCGGACGTAAATCGTTCCTTCTGCGCTGCCAACAATTGTGCGGCGCGCGAATTCGGCATTACCGAGATCGTCGCCTGCAGCGCGAATGAGTTTACCATCGCTGGCGTCAAGGCGCGCATTAATGTCAGCCCAGCCGAGGCTGCTGAGCGGCTTATGTCTGAAGTCAGGATCGGTCGTGGCGAATATATCGCCCGTAGAATCGGCAATGGCGACAACACTAATGGCGGGCAAAGTGCGGAAAGCGCGCACCAAGGATTCGATCTCGTCGCCCGATTTTCCGTCTGCTGCGGCACGACCGAGAATTTCGGTGAAATTCGACATGCGCTCAAAGACACGTGCGTTGATCTGATTTTCATAAGTGCGGAAGACAAAAACGCCGCTCAGCAGGGTGATAACCGTACTGACGGCGCAGAGCAGTGCCAGCAACTTGATGCGTACCGTCGGGAAAAGCGCGGCGGACAAAGCCGAGGCGCGCGCGCTCATGTTGCGCCAGGCTCCGCCCGGCACAATCTGTTCGTCATTGTTCGTCTCGGCAGATCGGGCCGATAAGCGCATTGATCCCTCGATACTCACACTTGCAAAACCGCCAACAAAGCGGCCCGCAACAAAACCGTTGATTTATCTTAAGGGTCCGGGACCTAAGAACTCGTTACGCAAGTTGCCTTTTTCACCAATGCTTTAGGTCGGAATGGCACAGATTTGCCGTAAAGTTTAACAAGCTGTGAAGAGAGACCTTCCGCCGTGTGTTGACTGTTTCTGATCAACGGCGTTCCGCGCTAGGGTTTGATCCGAATTGAACGGAAATGCAGGAGCACGCCGATGGCCAAAGACAAATCAAAAAAATCCGAGAGCTATGACGAAACGCTCTACGAATTACAGGTCGAGCTGGTAAAGCTGCAGAAAGACGTGATCGCCCATAACCGCAAATTGCTCATCATCATGGAAGGGCGCGACGGGGCGGGCAAAGACGGCACAATCAAGCGCATTACCGAACACATGAGCCCGCGCGAAACCCGTGTGGTGGCCCTGTCCAAACCATCGGACCGCGAACAGACGCAATGGTATTTCCAGCGCTATGTGCCGTATCTGCCTGCCGCCGATGAAATCGTGCTGTTCAACCGGTCATGGTACAACCGCGCAGGCGTCGAGCGCGTCATGGGATTTTGCACAGATACCGACTACGAGCGCTTCATGGACACAGTGACAACCTTTGAAGACATGCTGATAGGTTCAGGCATTGAGTTTCTCAAGTTCTATCTCGACATTGACAAGAAAGAACAGGCAGATCGCCTTGAAGCACGCCGCGAAGACCCTCTGAAACAGTGGAAGATTTCACCCATCGATCAGGTGGCACAGGAGAAGTGGGACGACTACACCAAGGCGCGCGACGCGATGTTTGCCCGCACCCATACGCTGCATTCGCCCTGGACGCTCGTTTGCGCCAATGACAAAAAGGCAGCCCGCCTCAATGTGATCCGCGATATTCTGAACCGCGTGGACTATGAAGGCAAAAACGCCAAACTGGTTATTCCTGATATCGAAGTTGTAATGCCCTTCAATCCCGAACTTTACAAACTTGGTAAGATTTCATCATGACGCCTGAAATGCCCAAGATCATTTTCGGCACGTTCGATTTCGAACACATCGGTGCTCTGCTCGCACTCGGTTTCTTTTTCGGCCTCGCCTTTGAGGAATATTTTTCGGGCAGCCGCATCAAACCGCCGGGAGGCATACGTACATTTCCACTGCTTGCGCTCATCGGCGCATTGCTCTTTGCGCTCGATCCGGAACGAAAATTGCTGCTGATCGCCGGCCTCGTTATCTTGGGCCTGTGGCTCGCAATATACTACCGCCAGCGCCTGACAAGCGGCCTCACCGCCACCGATGACAAGGAAAATGAAAGCGCGCAGCTCGACGGCGGCATCATGGCGCCGGTCTGCAATGTGATCGCGTTCCTGCTCGGCCCTGTCACGCTTACCGCCCCGCTTTGGGTACCGATCAGTGTTTCAGTATTGGCTGTGCTGCTGATCAGCGCGCGCGAACCGTTGCATCGCTTTGCGGCGACACTGCGCGACGGCGAAATCGTTACACTCGCCAAATTCCTGATCATCATCGGCATCGTTCTGCCGCTGCTGCCCGACACGCCCGTTACCAGCCTGACCGACATCACACCTTACCAAGTCTGGCTCGCCGTGGTCGCTGTCTCCACACTTTCTTACGCGAGTTATCTGGTGCAGCGGTTCATCGCGCCCGATCACGGCATTTTTATTTCCGCCGCCCTCGGCGGGCTTTATTCATCGACGGCCACGACCGTCATTCTTTCGCGCCGTGCGGCGAGCGCCACGCAAGACACAAACCACCTCCAATCGGCCATTGTGCTGGCAACATCCATCATGTTTCTGCGCATTCTGGTCGTCGTCGGCGTGTTCAATCTCGAACTTGCGACGATTCTGCTTTTGCCTCTCGGCTTGCTTTGCACATTGGGTCTGGCAACAAGCTATGCCATTCACCAAATGGGCGGTTCGGGCGACGGATCGAAAAACCTCGCCTCGCCACCAACCAATCCGTTGGAGATCACGACCGCCATAACTTTCGCAGGTCTGTTCATAGTGCTCTCGGTGAGCGTTGCCTGGGCCAAATCGCATTTCGGCGAAGAAGGCCTGTTCCTGCTTGGCGCATTGGCGGGCGTGACTGATGTTGACCCCTTCGTGCTGAATCTGGCGCAAGGCGCAGGCGCGCTTGATCTCAGAGCAGCGGCGACCGCCATTCTCGTCGCCGCCTCTTCCAATAATATGCTCAAGGCGATCTATACACTGAGCCTGTCCGGTCGTCGGCACGGCATAAAGCCCGCGCTCACGCTCTTTACCCTCGCCGCTTCCGGTCTGGTCGGCGCATTTGTATTATTGAACCACTCATGAACTACCGTCACGCCTATCACGCCGGAAACTTCGCCGATGTGATGAAACACGCCAGCTTCGCGCTGGTGATCGATTATCTGAAGCAGAAGGACAAACCCTTCTTCGTGCTCGACACACATGCGGGCACGGGTCGCACCGACTTGTCGGGCATCGAGGCACAAAAGACCGGCGAATATAGAGACGGTATCGCGCGGCTCCTCGCCACCGATGCGCCTCACAAGGCACTCGCGCCTTATCTATCGGCACTCAGCGCACTCGGCTGCGCGGGCGAAACCCCCGCCTCTTATCCCGGCTCCCCCCTCATCGCCGCCCACATGGCACGCGCGGACGACCGGCTTGCTTTTTGCGAGCTACACCCCGAAGACGCCGAAACACTGGCGCAGGAATTCCGCCACGACCGGCAGGTGAAGGTTCACGCCATCGACGGCTATGGCGCCCTGAAATCCATGCTGCCGCCCAAGGAACGCCGCGGCGTGACGCTGATCGACCCGCCCTTTGAAAGCCGCAGCGAATTCGATCGCATCGCGCGCGAACTGCCTAACGCGCTGAAACGCTTTGCAGGCGGCACCTATATGATCTGGTACCCCGTCAAAGACCCTTCTGTTTCAGGGGTATTTCTCGACCATCTGGAACAAAACGGGCCGCCCAAAACGCTGCGCGCTGAACTTTTCATCCGTGGCTCGGAAGACCCGACCACAATGTCGGGCTGCGGCCTCGTCATCATCAACCCGCCTTACAAGCTGGATGAAACGCTCACAAGCCTCTTCGGCTGGCTCGCGGGCATCCTCGCGCAGGGCAAAGGCGCACGGGCCCGCGTCGATTGGTTGCAAGAATAGGCAAAAATGTTCGATGACCCGAACTGATATTCGGGTCTATAAGGACGCAACCCCGACGACAAGCGGGCTTGAGCCTTGAGGAAAACCTGAGCGTGGCGACGATCCCCCCGACAGACACAAACGGCTGGAGCGCGGAACGGCAGGCCGCCGAAACCGCCTATCACGCCGAAGTCGAAAAGAACCTCAAGCGCAATTTCGCCGCGAACCTCGCCCACGGTCTCCTCGGCCAGACGGGTTTCCGCCTCGTCACCGCGCCCACATTCGTGCCCGCCTATATCTATCTCCTGTCCGGTTCGGAATTCATGGTGGGTCTCGCGCTCGCTTCGCAATGGCTGGGCAATGCACTGTCCTCCACGCTCGGCGCGACCATGGCCGAGCACAGGAAGCGCGTGCTGCCCATCGGCCTGCTCATCGGCTGGGGCATGCGCTTCGGCGTGCTGGGCCTCGCCCTTTCAGGTTATTTCCTGCCGCCGAAATGGGCGCTCTTTTTCGCCTGCGCCTTCCTCATGTGTTTCGGCCTCTTCAACGGCATTCAGGCGGTGATTTTCAACACGCTGATGGCCAAGGTCATTCCCCTGCGCCTGCGCGGACGCCTCACGGGCTTCCGGAACTTTGCGGCAGGCCTCACGGCGGCGGGCGTTGCTTACATCGGCGGCAAATATTTCGTCGAGGCCAACGCCTTGGGCAATGGCTATGCGACGACCTTCCTCGTCTCATTCGTGCTGACCTCCATCGGCATTTCCATGCTGATGATGGTGCGCGAACCCGAACCGCCGGAAGTGCGCACGCGCTCCAATTTCTGGCACCGGTTACGGCAAATCCCCGACCTGCTGCGCGGTGATCGCGAGCTGTCGCGGTTTTACATCGCCACCGCCGCCGCTTCGCTCGGCACGCTCGCCGTGCCCTTCTATATTCTCTTTGCCGGTCAATCGATCGGCCTCAGCGGCACCAACCTCGGCGTGCTCTCGACCGCGTTCCTTCTGTCGCAGACAGGCACCAACCTTGTCTGGGGCGCCGTCGCCGACAAATTCGGCAACCGCCTCGTCTTCCTTCTGTCGATCGGCATATGGGCGCTAGCCACTTTGCTGCTGATGCAGTCGCATTCGCTCTGGGCGCTCGGCGCGGTCTTCGCAGGTCTTGGTGCAGGCCAAGGTGGCTTTCAGAACAGCACCAACAACATCATCCTCGAATTCGGCACGCGCGAAGACCTGCCCATGCGCATCGCCATGATGAACACGTCCATCGCCACGATGAACGCGGTGGGCCCGCTGCTCGGCGGCTTCATCGCGCATTTCTTCTCGTTCAACGTGGTCTTTGTCGTCTCGGCCACCATGCTCGCGGTATCGTTCGCGACGGTGCTCCTTGCGGTCAAGGAACCCCGCGCGCGCGGCTTGTTTCACTAGCGCGCCCGCGCCGCTATCGGCTAGGCTCTCCCCAACAACAAATTCATCAGGGGGGAGACAAGATGGGCGTGAAAGCCACTAAACCAGCCATTGACCTCGGCATCGTAACGACGAACGGCGACGCCATGCTCGCCTTCTATCGTGACGTGCTGGGCTTCCGCCACGAAGGCGACGTCAACATGGAAGCCGCAGGCATCAAAGTGATGCACCGGCTCTGGTTCGGCGACAGCCTCATCAAACTCGTCGTCCCCATTCGCGAACCTAAAGCCCCGCCGGTCATGGGCGGCATCCCCGGCAGCACCGGCTATCGCTACTGGACCATGACGATTTCAAATCTCGACGAGGTGATGGCCGAGATCGCAGCTACTGGCGCGAAGATCATCCGACCCAAGACGGAAATCCGCGCGGGCATCAGCATCGCGATTGTGGAAGATCCGGACGGCAACTGGGTGGAGTTTGTGGAGGGGTGATGGACGCCCCGCCTTAGACGCGTCCCGATTGGTCCGTCGACCCGATACCGACACTCAGCAGACAGGCGTCAAGCTTGCGCAACTCGCCGATCAGAAAATCGGCGAGGACATTTACACGCCGGGGGCGCTGGGAATTGGGTGGCATCACAATTTGAAGATCAACATCCATCACACAAAAAGGCACGAGCAATGCCTCAAGCGCGCCTGACTTCAGATCGTCGGCAACATCCCATGCTGATTTGAAAATGATGCCTCTACCTTCGATGGCCCATGTACGCAGAAGGTCACCATCATTGGCATCGCGGTCGCCAGTCACTTTTACTGTCATCACTGCATCGCCCTCAATAAAGGGCCAGAGATCAAAACGTCCTCCGCCGCGCATGAGAGCCATGCAATTCAACCCCACCAAATCTTCCGGCCGCGCAGGACGTCCCACACGATCAAGATAATCGGGCGCCGCAACCGGTATACGGCGGTTGGTGGACACACGCCTGATCCGCAGCGCGCTGTCAGGCAGACGCCCGTAACGGATTGCAAGATCGATCCCCGCTTCATTCATATCAAGCATCGTATCTGACAGAACAAGGCTGACCGACAGGCCCGGATGATCGTGCAGAAATCTGTCAATGGCCGCCGCAACGCGATGACGGCCAAGGTCGGTCGGCGCGGACATGCGGATCGCGCCTTTGAGCAAACCGCGATCTCCGGTTACAGCAGATTCAAGATCATTCATCGCGCCAAGAACTGTTTTCGCCGTGCTGTAGAGTTGCTCGCCGCGTTCCGTCAATTGCAGTCGCCGCGTGGTGCGACGTAGCAATTGCACGTCCATACTCTTTTCCAGCGCCGCAAGACGAAGAGAGACCGCCCCCGGCGACAAACCCATTTCGCGCGCGGCAGCGGTCAGCGAGCCACGCTCGACAATCAGGGAGAACAGGTGCAAGTCCGCCAATCGGTCAATCATTGTTTAGTTATACTAATAAATGAATTGATATTCCTCCAATTTATTAGAGGCGGCCGAATGGCGATGTTCCATCCACTTTACGTCCAACAGATCGGAACTACGCTCATGTCCAAACTCTCAAGCCCGCTCACCCTCCCCAACGGCATCACCCTGCCCAACCGCATTTTCAAAGCCGCCATGAGCGAAGGGCTGGCTGATGTGCGCAATGATTCAACACCACGCATTGACGCCCTTTATCGCCGCTGGGCGGAAAGCGGCGCTGGCATGTTGCTATCCGGCAATGTGCAGGTGGACCGCTTTCATCTGGAGCGTCCAGGCAATGTGGTGCTTGACGGCGCGAGCGACCTTGCCGCAATGCGCGCCTACGCCAAGGCGGGCACTAGCGCGGGCAATCACCTTTGGATGCAACTGAGCCATACAGGCCGGCAGGTAGACCAGCAGATCAATGACGCACCACTCGCCCCTTCTGTCGTTGAGCTTGATCTGCCGCGCGGCTTGACAGCGACATTTGCCCGCCCGCGCGAGATTACGGAACCGGAAATTTTCAACGTCATCGAACAATTTGCTTTTGCCGCAAAGCTCGCCCGCGAGACGGGCTTTACCGGCGTGCAGCTTCATGCCGCTCACGGCTACATCATTTCACAATTTTTGAGCCCACTCTCAAACAAGCGTATCGACCAATGGGGCGGCTCGCTCGAAAACCGCGCGCGATTGCTGCTGACGACAATCGCGGCTGTGCGCAAGACCGTAGGTCCCGATTTTCCCATCTCGATCAAGCTCAACTCTTCTGACTTCCAGAAGGGTGGTTTCACCAATGAAGAGTGCGTTGAGCTCGTCGATATGTTAAACAATTCGACACTCGACCTGCTGGAACTATCAGGTGGCAGCCTTGAACAACCTAAGGTCGTAGGCGTCGCGCTAAAGGACGAAGGCGTCGACGCACGGCCTGCCAGCACCATCGCGCGCGAAGCCTATTTCGTGGATTACTCCGCGCAAGTTCGCGCCAAAGCCAAAATGCCGGTCATGGTGACAGGAGGCTTCCGCACGGTGACGGTGATGGAAGAAGCACTGGCACGCGGTAAACTTGATGCGATCGGCATTGGCCGTCCCATGTTGATAGACCCCGAACTGCCGCGCCGCATTCTCTCAGGCGAGATCGACCAAGCCCCGTCGCACGACGCCTCGATCAACCTTTTCCAATTGCTCGCTTGGTACAATGCGCAGTTCGAAAGGCTCGGCGATGGTAATGCACCTGATCCGTCACTGACGGGGGACGATGCCGCCGCCCTCTTTGCAACGCGCGAGGCCAAAGCCTTTGCTGATTTGCGCACATTCCGCAAGCAGCAGGCCGCTTGACATGGCAATCCATGCGCTCGCCCATGTCTCGATCCGCACCCATGATCTTGATGCGTCGGAATTTTTTTATGTCGAGTTGATGGGTTTTCGCCGTGGCACTCGCCCGCCCTTCAATTTTCCCGGACGGTGGATCTATTTCGGCGACGATGAGAGCAACTTCGGCGTGGTCCATCTGATTGGCATGGACCACACTGACAAAAAAGCGGCCGACAAATATCTGGGCTCACGCAGCCCAGAAATGACGGAAGGCTCCGGCGTGATTGATCATATAGCTTTCAACGCCACCGGCTGGCAGGAGATGCGCGCACGCCTTTGCAAACGTCGCGTAGCCTATGAGGAGCGAACGGTGCCGGACCTCGGATTGCATCAAGTTTTTTTCGCTGATCCATCAGGTATTGTCATTGAGCTGAACTACCCGGCTTCAGAAGCCGGGCAATAGAAATAGGCCGCACTTTCATTTGAAAGTGCGGCCCTACTTCCGTCTACAATCGAATGAAGATCGCTCTTTACTCCACGTCTTTCACCTTGTCGTGTGACTTCGTGTCGAAGTCACCTGCGTCATGTTACTCCAGAAGCTGCGAGGCAGGGTCGCCGAAGACGCGGTTGACCATGCGACCGCGTATGATAGCCAAGCCATTTCTAGCTCCGCAAAACCCGCACCACGCAGCACAAACAATAACCTGACAGGTCATTGCCTTGCGGCCGCGCACCCTCGAAACTTGGGCGAAACCGGCATGAGGTCGGAGCAAGGGGAAAGACGTTATGATTCTATTTCGGACCTATTTGATTGTCATTTTCGGCTGCGTGCTGATTTACACCGGCATTGTCGGCCTGGAGTACGGCTGGAATATCATGCCGTTGTTTTTTTGCGACATTGCCGCCATGACATGGACAGGGCAGTTCAATCTCGATTTTCTCGGCTTTCTGATCCTGTCGGGATCATGGCTGGCGTGGCGCCATCATTTCTCGCCGCTTGGGCTTGCGCTTTTCTTTGCCGGTTCACTCGGCGGCATCGCCTTTCTGGCGCCATACCTGTTCATCGTCAGCCTGCAGGCCAAAGGCGACATGAAAGAAATCTTCATGGGTAAGGCCCGCGCGCAAGCTTGAGCGGCATAAACGAAGACATGGATGGGCCGGATCACGTCCGGCCATGACGGGCGGGGGTTACTCTACCCTGACATGAAAAAGGCCCGGTCTTGAGACCGGGCCTTTTGCGTTTGAATGTTTGCGAGACGATTATTCCGCCACTTTCACCTTATCCTGCGTCTTCGTGTCGAAGTCACCAGCATCATGGCGCTCCAGAAGCTGCGATGAGGGTTCACCGAAGACACGGTTGACCATGCGGCCGCGTTTGACAGCCGGGCGTTCGCCGATTTCCTTCGTCCAGCGGATAACGTTTTTGTAGGACGCGACGTCGAGGAATTCACCGCCTTCGTAGAGCAGGCCCAAAGCGAGCGAGCCGTACCATGGCCAGATGGCGATGTCGGCGATCGAATATTCATCGCCCGCCATATATTTGTTC
>TARA_R110000868_G_scaffold94523_4_pt1 | contig 15510 bp, 2 predicted proteins | sample TARA_R110000868 | Tara Oceans TARA_R110000868 (sample SAMEA4397489) | marine metagenome | biome: Polar Biome; feature: [SRF] surface water layer (ENVO:00010504); material: water (ENVO:00002006), including particulate matter (ENVO:01000060) such as... | depth 5 m | reverse complement strand
GAAGAACACATGCAACTTTTGTAGAAAAGAATTGAACTGAAACAACGTTTAGTAATAATTCATTCAATAAAAATTTATCAATTGGATAGAGAACAATGATTGATATCTCATAAAGAACCATTTTGCTTATTATGTTTGACAACTTTCTACTACGAATAGATTTCCATCCACTTAATTTAACTGATTTATAAATACCTGTAAATGTATCAAGCAAGATTGCTAGACCTACAACCATGACTAACTGTTGAATTGGTGCAAAGAATAAGACTAAGGCTGCTAATAATTGTAAAAGAAATGTTCTCATTCAGGAAGCATTAGATTGTTAGTGAACTATTTTAAGAAGATCTCCTGTACGATATATTTGTCCAGCAACTAAACCAGCAAACAATGCAGCAGAGTTATCAGCATATTGAGGAGTGACAATAGGTGTAGTTAATACAATGCTCCAATCAGAAGCTCCTGTACCTACAGCTTTAGCAAAATACAACATAGATTTAGCTGTATTCAAATAAGTTTGTCCTAGATACGTAGCAGATGTACTAGGAGCAATGATACCAGATAATGGTACTAAGTTAGTATTTATCTTAGCTAATATAGATTGAAGATCTTCTAAAGGATTTACCTTTATATTAGTAAGATAGGGGCCATTGTATACAATGCATAAAGCATTCTCATACGTAGCACATGTTGGGCAAATTGCAGCTGTTCTCATGTGAGCAAAGTTAATTATTAATTATGTATTTTGAAAGAGTGTATGTCAAATAACTGATATAATATAGCGTTCTCTATTATCTTATTCCATATTGACCTTGCATTCTTATATCAAGATCTTTTGCTAAGTCTGGATAGAACATTGGTAGATATCCTGCAGCTTGATTTGATATAGGAAATGATTTCATTAGATATTTAATTGGACTAGCATCATCTTGCATTTCTTCATCTCCCACAATTATACCAAAGTTTTCTAAAGCAAATTCTTTTGTGAATTTAATATAGTTTTCTAAAAGTCCTAAAGAAGGTACAATACCTTTTCCAAGTAAATCAAAAGGAGTGGTAGGATCATAGAAGTACATAAGCTCATCTTTCAACTTATCTGTAGCTTTTACATAAAACTTCCATTGATTTTTTACAATAGCTTCTTCATCATCATCTGGAGCAGAAGCTTTAAGTCCTGCCAAGAGAGTTGCTAAAGATAATAGAATTACAAGATCTGCTACTTGGTTTTTTATATTCTGATTAACAAGAGAAATAAATTCATCTTCTGTCATATCAAGATCTTTGTTTGTTTTCTCTTTATACTCTTTTCTTTTCTTTTCATATAACTCTCTAACTTGAGCTAAAAAAACATCATTATCTCCACCAATAGCAGCTTTTGTACTTTTTATTGATTTCATTATATCTGTTGTAAGCATACCAAATATCATACGCATTCTTCCCCACTCATATGCATCAGAAGAGGCATTGTATTTTATATTACCAATACGAACATCCACAAGTCTAGGAATCCAGTTCTTAAATACCATCACTGATGCAGCATATACATTCATGTTTGCTTTACGTCTATTCTCTTCACTCATAGAACCAAGAGCATCAGATGTAAAACTTTGAACAAGTCTTCTAAATTCCATAACAGAATCAGATTTTTTATCAACTCCTGGAATAACAAACTCTCCATCTTTTATCTCTCCAAGTTTTAATACACCTTTTTCATCAATAAGTGTTTCTACATCTTTATCAAACTTATCTCTTCTAGCTTTTCTTTCTTGTTTTGTTCCAGCATAGAAGTTTTTATATTCATCAGTCTGTCTTAGATATTCTCTAACGTTAACTATTTTATCATCTACAACAATTGCATTCTTTAGGAAAGCATAGAAGTTTAATGTTTGTACAGCTTGTTCACCAGTTCTCATAAAATACATTAAGAAATCTTGTAACTGCTGTTCATCAAATTTGTTCAATGAAAGTTTCTTAGCAGCGTCTCTGTTATAACTTTCTACAAAAGGAAGAAAGTAATCAAGAGCAGCTATTGCTTTTCTAGGATCATCACCAAGAGAACTTTTTCCTAATATAGTTCCTTGCATTTTATTTGCAAACATCCACAATTGTGTCTTTGCATAATCAAGTTTAGTAAAATATTTACCTGCATTAATAAGTCCATTGGCAGTACCACCAAACAAGTTGGAAATAGCAGACAAAGAGTTAAGTCCTAATGTTGTTAATTGAAACTGTGTATTGACTGTATCAATAAGTTTGTTTGCAGAAAGTTGTCTTTCTTCTAGATCTTCAGGGAATATTTTCATTCCTATTTTATCATTTATCTTCTTTCCAAAACCAGATATCTTTCCTAGATATACATCAAACACTTCACTCTCTATATATTTCTGTTGATATACAACAGCTTTAATCATGTCTTCTAAGAGTTGAGAGTTTTCAGAATTGTCTACATATTTAAAATCATCACCTTCCTTAACAAGTCTTCCAAATCTAGAAGTCATTATTGATTTTTTATTTCTTTCAATTCTAAGAAGTTGTAATGTACTTTCTTCTATGTCCTTAAGGTTTTTAAACTTAATTGCATATTGATTGTATAAAGACATAGTTTTGAAAAGATCTGTTGAATATCCTTCACCAAAATCTTTTATGAAATATCTAGGAACAACATTGATTAACTCACCAGTAGTAGGATCTGTTTGTCCAAATCCAGCTTCTGCTTCATCCATAGATATATTTCTAAGGAACTGCTCACCCATTCCTCTAGTAGCTCCATCAAATGCAAGTCCTTCTATAAATCCTTTTCTTATCCAAGGAAGAAACTTTCTTGCTGCTTTTCCTTGTAAGTATCCTATCTCTGCATAGTACTTATTACGTTCAATAATGTAGTTATAGAATTCTTTAGCAGGAGCATTCTCTAATTTACTTAATTCTTTCCATTCTTCAGATTCCCATCTTTCTCTTTTTGGAAACTTTTTAACTTCTTCGTACAATAACCAACCATTAGAGTTTCTATTCTCAAGACTATATTTATTATACATTTTAGCAAGCTCTTTTTTAACAGCTGCTTTTGCTTCCTCCACTGTACCAATTTTAGGTCTTGAAAAAATTCTTTTTGTTTCTTCTTCAATTTTATCTTCTACATAATCTCTATACGCTTGTTCATCGATATTGTCAATTATCCAAGCATAATCTTTCTTAGCTATTCTAGCTTTTAAGTCATCATAAAACTTTCTATCAAACTCATCAATTAATTCATTCTTATCTTTTTTCATAAGAATGTCAAAGTAATTCTTTACAGAAAGACCTTTTGATGAAGCCCACTTTTCATAGTTTTCTTTTAGTGTAGTTAATCTCTTAACCTCATCCAATGTTTCTCTTTCAGCAAGAAAGAATGCTCTGTTTGCTAGTTTGTATAAAGATTGAATATTATCCACTTGTAATGTAGCCATATTAGAAAGCCACTTACTAATTCCTTTTACCACCTTCTCTGGTGTAGTACTTGCTTCATTAAATTTCTCACCAAAGGTTTCATCTAAGTCTTGAAGGTCAGCAATATAATTCTCAACCTTCTCAAGAGTGTTATTTATCTCTGTTTTTAATTTAAGTCCTTCTTCTGTAGAATCATCTATACCTGATCTCAAAAGTCTTAAATCTAAATAAGGAGTAAGTCCTTCAAGGTGGATTCTAATCATACCAGCAAAAGCATTTATCTTATCTTGAGGAATATCTGCTTTCTCTTTACCTTCAAAGTCAGCTTTATATCTATCCATTAACATTGATACTTGCTTGTTCAATATCTTTGCTTGGTTAATCAATGGAACAATGTTTCCTTTAATTTGTAAATGTCTAATAGCTTTGTATAGAGAGTTTAATTGTTCTGCTTTATTTGCTTTCTCAGCATCTGTAACTTTTTCTTCTGAAAGTTTTTTGTACGTATTATTTAACTTTTCAATAAGAGTGTCAATCTTTTTGTTTCCTGTTTTCTCTTGTGTTATACCAACAGGAAGTAAATAGTCTTCTGTAATGTTTTGAACATTAACATCTCCTATTTTTATAGATCTAAGTTGTGGAAGAATTTCTCTTTCATAATCAGCAGTTGTGTAGATTGCTAATATAGGAATCATTCTTGTTTGTTGAAAATCTTGATTCTTTATTTTATAATTAGAAATAAGAATATCTTTATAGTCTTTCATCTGCATGTCCCATGCTTTCACTTTATACCAAGGAACATCTTCATATCTATCTGTATTAAGGTCCATGAACTTCCAGTCAAGGATACTCACCTTTCCTTCTTTAGTGATTGCTAAGAAATCCACTGTACCAGCCAAACTTCTTTTAGGATCAATAATTCTTACCTCTTTCATGAATCTTGTTCCTTCAGGAAATGAATTAAGACGCTCTCTTAAATTATCTCTAAGAGCAATATAAATATCTCTATCTATATCATTTAAATTATCCATGTATTCAGAATCATCTAATGGATCCTCTCTCATCAATCCTGTTTCTGTATCAACATATATTTTTTGTGCCTCTTCAAAAGCAGCATGTTTCTCTGTACCCTTTTCAGCTTTAAGTTCATTTACAGCTTTAACAAATTCATCTTCATTAATATCTATACCAAACAATCTTTCATAGAAATCCTTCACTCTATCACTAACTCTGTTCTTCATCTTCTCACCATTGAAAACGTATTTACCTTCGTCTGTAGTGATTTCACTAGATGTTTGTTTAATCAAATCAAACACTCTTTCTCCTTCAGAGATTTGAAGATAGGCACTTCCTTTAGAAACATCAATGTCTTCTACGCTTGCTACTCTACCTGCTAATACATCCATGGAAGTTTTATCAAATCCAGTTTTTAAAAATCTAGGAGTTAACCAATCAAGAATCCTTTGCCAAAAACTTCTTGCTAAAACATCTTCCATTCTATCTGCTAACACTTGAGCAATAGCTTCTTCTTTAAGTTTAACAATGTCACGTCTTCCATCTTTTTGATATAATGGATGATCTCCATAAAGATCAATCACTTCTTGTAACTTAGGGTGACCATTGATTTCTTTAAGGAGTTGTTGATATAACTTAGGATTGGTTTGTTTTGTAATCTCTACAACAAAGTGCATAGCTTCTTCTGGTAGAGCAACATCTTCTTGTCCTTCTACCACTTGAATAAGCTTTTGCATTATGAGAGCTACACCATTAGCATTTTGTTTCTTTCCATTTACAACAATGTTCTCAACAAGTTTGTAGTCAACACCAATTTGTTTAATGAATTCCTTCATTAATTTAATTAGTTGTGGAGAAGCAGCTTTTTGTCCTTCTTTAGGAAGTTGAAATAACATTTGTTGTTCTTCTTCTGATTCAGGAATCTCACCATTGTATTTATCCCATAGATAATAAGCTAATGACTCCCCTTGAGAAGCCACTAGCGTTTTCCATTCCTTTAAACTTTTATTTGGACATGTTGCCATACTAACAAATTTCTTTTAAAATTTTACCTATTTCTTCTGGGCTATATCCCATTTGCTCTAACATCGTTGAGTTTATTTCTTGTGGAGAATATGTATTCCCATCCTTTAAAGGTATTAAATTTTCTGTAACTATACTATTCAGTTTTGAATCTATTTCAGAATTTTTAATTATTGTATTAGCTCTTGTTGGAAAAACTTCAACTTCTTTTACAGCTCTTGTCACTGCTGTATAGAACCATCTAGCAGCATCTGATCCTGGGATAACATAGTTTTGATTGACATAAACTTTATCCCATTGAGAACCTTGTGACTTATGAGCTGTAATTGCATACCCATATGTACCTATTGTCAACGCTGGACTTAATTTTTCAGCACCTCTGTTTGTTGTAAATATAAATCCACTTAAAGCATTATATAATCCAGGACTACTTTCTTTAGCAGCTTTTAATATCTGTGCATGATACACACTTGGTTTATCTATTGCAGGTAGAAGTAGCATTGGAATTTCTTTATTGTTATCATTTACTACATACGCTAAATAAATATCATATCTACTTTCTTTACCATAATTGTCTGTAAATGTTATAGAATGTTTTGTAGGCTCACCTCTCAAGTCTTTAACATTAAACAATTCAGAGTTAGAGTATTCTGAAGAGTTAGCAATAGAGATTATTGTTTCAGTTGGATTGATTATATTTTCTACATTTTCCCCAAACTTAGCATCTCTTGCTAATTTATTCATAAATATTCTTTCTGCATTCGTTGCAACAATCATTGCTACATCATCATTATTCTTAACTGACTGTTTAAAGTTTTGGATAAACTCGTTTTTAGAGTTTGTGATTTTGAAATCTTCTGTAGATGTTTCTGGTACGTAAGCCACTTTATCATTTCTAATCACTGTAGCCACTTTCAATATATCTGAGTCTAACGATTGACGCTTAACTTCTGTTAACTGTGATTTACTATTGTTAACTTCTGTCACCTTTCCTTTAAACAATCCAGAATCTTCTCCAACAGGTTCTAGTTGGAAACTGTCACCCATGAATATAATGGTATTGTTTTTACCTTTTGTCAATCTTAAAAGATCTTCCATCACTTCTTTAGCAATCATAGATGATTCGTCTACAATGATTACAGAATTTTTAATGTCAGATTTAGCAACCCATTCTCCTGTGTCAGGATCTGGTTCTCCATAAATTGCTGAATGAATAGTTGTAGCTTCACTAGCTACACCTGTTGATTTAAGTTTGTCATTCAACACCTTAGCTGCTTTGTTTGTAGGAGCTAATACAGAAATAGCTTTACCACTCTGTGTTCCATACTTAGCAATGTTCTCTGCAATAGTAGTTTTACCTGTTCCTGCATATCCAGCTAATAGATAATATCCATCCCCACCCTTGTCAATTAGATTAGCAATGTCTGTAAGAGCTTTTCTTTGTCCTTGTGTATAATCAATTTGAACATTTCTAGATTCAAATATAGAAGGCTTATCAACTTGTTCTTCTGTAGTAGGAGGATTAGTTTCATTTTGGAATAAATCTAATATCTGTTTTTGTGTAACTATGGATCCATTGTTCACATTAACCACTCTATTTCCTATTTTAGAATAATCTTGATTGTTAAAACTTTGTGTAGGTAGATTATTTGCTTTAGCATATTCTGCTAACACCTTACCAATTTGAGTTTCATTAGTCTCAATCTTATCTCCAGTTTTAGCATTGTGTATCACTTCTTGTGTAGAAGGATTATAGGAATAAGTGAATTGATTTATTTTTGTTGTAAATAAATTTTCTTCAGACACTTCAGTCACTTGTTTAATCACAGGTTGTGTAGGTAGTAAATCAGATAAGTACTTATCTGTAGTAATTATTTTCTTAGGAGATACTTTAGCTAATTCTTTATCTAAACTTACTTTCCACCCTTCTGTTCCCTCAGGGCCAGGAGTATAATCATTTCTTTGCTTAGCTCTTTCTATAAAAGTTTCTTTGGATATAGTAATCACTTTATCAAAATCACTTGCAAATTCTCTTAATAAAATCATATCAGAAGCAAGTAATCTCTTTCCTGTACGTTTAGCTTCTTCTTTAGCTTTTTTCCAAAGTTCTCTTACAGTTTGATTATACTCTTCATTATTACTTTTTTGAAAAGCATTTCTTGCTTTAAACCCTTCTGGTAAATTAAACTTCTTATTGATCTCAGTTTTATAATCAGAGTCAAAATCAATTACATCAGTTCTGCCACTCTCTTTTAAGAATGTTTTACCAATACCTGGATGACCAAATATAATTTTATCATTTGGTTCTATTTCAACACTAATAGATGGTTTAGGTTGAGTTACAGTTGTTTCAGATGTAATAGCTGGTTTAGTAGGCATACCTGGTTCAAGAGGCATCACTCTTCTCATTGTAACTGTCACTCTATATGAACCTGGCTCATAAGTTTTACCATCTAATTTAGTATTTAATGCTGGTAAGAAACTATCTTGAGGTTTAGCAAAAGTTCTATGATAAACTTCTCTGTTTACACCATCAACACCAAATACATATCCTGCACCTGCTTTAAGATCTAATTGTTTAGGAGAACCATCTCTTGATTCAATAGAGAAGTTTCCTGTTCCACCAATGTTAATTCCTATAACAGGATAACCAATTGCTGATCTACTTTCATCTACATCATTGTGAGAACTAATAAAACTAGTAGGTTCATAAAGATTGATAATAGCACCATCGTAATTAGTCATATCTACACCTGTAGCTTTTTGCATTAACTCTCTAAAACGAGGAGTGATAGGTGCTAAAGGTTGATTATTAATAGAACTATCATAGTATCCATATTTAGTTTTGTTTCCTGGATTTATAACATCTGGAATGTTCATAGATTGTTTTCCAGGATTATTTGATTTGTAATCCCATCTCAATCCTAATCCAATCATTTTACTAGCAGCTTCTCCTTTATTAGTTTTAGCTGCTTGTTCTTCTAAGAATGGTTTTAGATAATCAAATAGTTCAAGTTGCTCATCTTTTGTAAGAGCTTCTTGGTTTACATATATACCATCTTTAACTTTAACTCCTTTAGGTTCTCCAGTAGATTCTCCAACCATTTGTTTAGGTGTTTCTTTTATTGGTAAAGGTACAACTTGTTTTCCACTTCCTGGGTTAATCATAGAAACTATTTGATCATCAGATGTCTCATTAGCAACTCTCATTGATCCATTATCTATAACAGAAGGTGTGAAGTTTGTATTCATCTCTACAGCTCTATTACCATCTCCATATACATTGATAATTTTATAGTAGTATTGTCTTCCTGTTTTCTCATCATATGTAGAAAGAGGAATAAAATTACCAAACTCATCTTTTGTTTTTGTATAAACCTTCTTGTAATAGTATGCATCAAATAAATTGAAATCACCTTTGCTCATCATGTACGCATAATCAGCTTTACCAATCTCTGTTCCTGTTGCAACATTAAACTTCTTACCCTCACTATCTTTAATGATTTTAGGCACCTTGATAAAATCTGAAGCTAGTTGAAAAGAATTATATTTCTCACTAAGTTTTACTAATGTTCTATTAGGAAATCCTTTAATAGAAAAATTAGGGAACACATGAATCAATTTGTCTTCTCCTGTTATAGGATCAAACATATATTGTTCTTTATCATGTTCTCCTGTATCACGATTAGGAAATGGTTCCCATATAACAGGTTTAAATTCTTCAAACAATTCTGGATTTGCAAAATTGTTTCTTTCAAACATTGCATTCTCAAAAGCTTCTAACATGTTACTAGCTTGTAACTGTTGGAATATTGGAGCAATCTTAGCAGCATAATCTTCTATAGGAATAATGTTTCTTATAGAAATAGCAGACTGTCCTGTTCCTTGTAATATAGAAACATTAATAAGGTCATCATACAACTCTCTTAGATCTGAATTCTTAGAATCTCTTAACTCTCTCATCATTCCTGTGTACAAGTTCTCACTGTATGCATCTTTAACGTTTGTTTTAAGAGTGATTGTTTTAACACCTAATTCTCTATTACTTTGTGAAGGACTAAGATCTTGTATCAATTGATTAGAAGGATATTTTTGTTTAGCTTGTTCTAGTTTATTCACAATAGATGTTTGACTATCCACAAGGAATGGTTTAATCATTTCTCTAACAGTTGTATTGTTTTGAATAACAAAATCTATAAAAGAGTTTTTAATGTTGTTAGATATCTTTTCATAATCATTCAAAGACATATATTTCTTAGTAGCATATCTTTTCAATGTACTTAATGTGTATGCTTTTATTTTAGGATTTTCTGTAACCATAACAGCTCCTAAAGCTCCATAAGATTTAGATAGTAATTCTGAAAGTTTTCCAACAAATGTTTTAGCTAATACATCATTTACATTTGATATTAGATTGTAGTTAGCAGCATTCATTGTGCCCCATTCTTTTTTCAAATAGGTATCTGAACTACTAAATCTAGTTGTATCATAGTTCAAAGCTTGTGTGTAAGCAAATAACTGATCTGCTAGTATTTTATATTTAACAAACTCATCAAGGATTAAATGTTGTTCAGCATTTTTCTTCTGATCAAACTTTTGTTTTTCTCCATACTCTTCAATGTTCTTCAATAATCCATCAACAGATATTTCTGTATTAGCTAATTGTTGTTCTGTTGTTGGGAATAAAGATTTTATATAAGATAGATCATCACTACTCATTACATTCTTACTTCCTTTAGAATCTAAATACTCTAAATACTTATCTATTATAGGTTGGTTTAAGAAATAGATTCCTGTATTACCAGCACCAATAGCTTCTAAGAACATAAATGTAGACACTACTGTATCACTCTTAATAATCTTTGTGATGAAAGGTTTGTTAGCAATATCTACAAACGCTGTAGCATACCCAGAAAGTCTTTGTGATATAAGTTGTTTTCCATCTTCTGTCATTGTACCAGATAGAGAAACATATTTTTTACCATCTACATCCACTGTGTTATGTGGAAGAATAATACTAAGGTCTTTAACAAAGCTTCTTTCTTTCTTAGGAAGAAGTGCCACTTTAGTAGGATCTAAATACACCTTTGATTTTTGTCTTAATGAAAGATTTGTAATATTAACTGCAGCAATACCTACCCATCTCTTACCAGTGATGAATGCATGACGTAGGTTAGTCATATAGTTTCTATTAATAAGTCTTGCTTTGATTCCTGACTCATCATATCCTTTTGCATCATCTAACACCTCAGACATATCTTCAAGACCAGCATCATCTGTAGGGTTAATTAATCTATTAAAGTTTTCTTCAAGCGTAAGAAGTTTTTCTAAGGAAGCATAGTATTCATTCTCTAATGCTTTCTTATACATCTTCTTAACATAATCTTCTTTTCCTAATCCAGAAATTAAAGCTGATGTTAGATCTGATTCTTTATTAGCTAATTTAGATATTTGGTTCAATATATATTCAGAAGGAACCATATCTTTTTCATCAGCTTGTTCTATAATATCATTTATTATATTGAAATGTCTATCATAGAAATTTTGCTGTTCTTTGGTTAATGGAACAGATAATTCTTCTAATGTACTAAATAATTTATAAAGATTTTCTCTAAACAAATCTTTATCTTGAATATTTTCAATTTCTTTTTCTCTAGTTTTTATCCAAACTTTAGCATAGAAATCTTTTGTAGCTTGTTCAGAACCTTTATAAGAAACTAGTTTAATTTCTCCATTTTCATCTAAGTATATAGATTTCAAATAGATGTTAAGTTTATCAATATCAAAATCTGATCCAGCTTTAGTTGTAATTTCTGAAGGAACAATCACTGTATATCCCATGTATTCAGGAAGGAACGCTTTCACTTTAAACACCTCAACTTTATTTAAAGCATCTGTAGGAATACGAAACCCTACACCAGATAAAATCTTTTTACCATCAGGTGTTTTATTTAAATAGTCTATAAGTTGCTCATCTGTATAATCTTTAAACTTACCTATCTTCAATTGATTCTTGAACCAAGCAGGTAGCATAACTTCACAATAAGGACTTTCACGAGTATAGAACTTAAGTGTACTATCTGTTAATACAACACCTTTCTTTTCTTCCTCTGTAAGAGCTTCATATTCTTTACGAGTAATCTTTTTCCATTGTCCATCTATCTTTCTTACTACATCTCTACCTTCTGTAGCTTTCTCAAACATTGTTACAGGAGCCTGTACGTGAGGAGCTCCACTCATTTTAGGAGAAACTAACGCATTATTAACTAATGAATAAAGAATACTTTTTATCTGTAAGTATGAAGGAGATGCTTCAAATGGAATTAAGAATTGTTGTGTCTCTGGATCTAACTCAATTGTATCTTTTGCATTTTCAGAAAGTGCTCTTCTTAACATCTCTCCCATTAATGTAGCAGAAACAGCAGATCCATCTTCCATTACAAATTCTCCATCAAGATCTTCTACACCTATTCTTTCTAGAAGAGTGTTATATGCATTCTCATTTAATAAATTCAAGAACTTCATGTTCTCTTCATAAGCTTCTTTTGCTTCTGGTGAACTAGGTTCTCCATTATTATAAAGGTCCATACTAGCTATCTTAGTTAACTGAGATCCTCTAGTCTGTGTTTTCTCTCCTTCAGACATAGTTTCTACCTGTGTACCATATATAGACCAAGGCACTTCAATAATGTTCTCTATAGGAGCTTCATTGAACTTACCATTAACATAAATATCATGTGGAGTTTCAACTCCCACCTTTCTACCAGACACAACAATACCATAACCAATCTCTTGATCAAACATTTTAAGATACATGCTTTCAAGAGCATTTCCTTCTGCCATGTGGTAGTAAAGAGGCATTTGAGATGTCTTATCTAATACAAGATCAATCTCTGTCTTATTAGCTTTGTTTCCTGATACAATAGGTTTTCTTACAGCAAGTTTATATTTAGGTATATCTTTCTTTATAAGATCAGCATCTCTTTTACTTAAAGGACTATTTTCATATGCTTCTTTTAGTTCTTTTGTTTTGAATAGATTTTTCTTTAAGAAAGCTTGTCTTGTATAAGCCATGTGCCATTGATGAAATGCTTCAGCTTCTGGGCTCCATTGTCCTTCTTTAAGAGCAATCTCTTTGTGTGTATTATCCATCAACCAAGACATTGCATCTGATTCATCAACTTTAGCATACACATCTCTGATTTCTTGAGGAACGTTAGGAAGCAGAGCAATGCTACCAACTATATCTACATTACTAAATGTTGCTGTATTTGTATGTGATTTATATTCATGATTACCAGGAACTCCTTTTTCTAAAGCTATACCATCTACAGAGTTGTAAGTTCTCTTTAAGAAGTTATTATATTCTGGGTGATCAAATGTTCTTCTTCTTGGAGATAAGAAAGATTTAATACGTTTAGTCTCATCTAGTTTTCCTTTCTCAGTTTTAAATTGATATGGATCTCCAAATATAAACTTGTGGTATTCAATGTTATTTATCTCATAGTTCAAGTTTAGGAAATTTATAATGTCCATCACTTGCTCTTTAGAAAGATCTCCTGTTAATTTATACTTGCTCATGAACTCTGTATCAAGTCCCATGAACATATATTCATTCTCTCCAACTTTAATTATCTTTCTGTTGTTTAATAGAATATTGAATGTATCTTCTGATATAGATTCAAATGTAGATTTTATAGATGCATTGATTGCTTCTTTATTTTCAGAAACTTCTTTTTGGATGTCTGCAAATGTTTTTGTATCATCTTCAATCATCTTCTCAATCTTCTCAACAATTTTTGTAGGTAGAAGATCTCTCATAAATCTCAACTCTTGAGCTTTCCCTCTTACATATTTATTTTGTTGTCTATTCTCAAGAGCAAGATTGATTTCATCTTCTAAGTATCCACTGTAGATAGTGTTTACTTTATCCCAATATTTACCTTCAAGAATATCATCCATAGAGATAACATTCCCTAGGTTCATCATCCATTCTGTTGAACTATCCCCAGGAATAAGAACATAGTATTTACCATTGAGGTTTTGATTCATTTCTTGTATGAAACGATCACCTAGCTCTAATCTTGCTGTGGTTTTATTCTTTCCTGTAAAGGCATTTTTATTTCCTTGAATATACTCAACATGTATCTCAGCAATTCTATTTCCATCTTTATCAAAAAACAATCCACCTTTCTTAAGAATCTGACTTCCTTTAGAGAATACATCTTTTAACTCAGGTCTTTTCTCAAGAAGTTCATCTAATGTTTTAGACTCATTGAAATCATTCTCAAAATAAGAAGGAGCATCATTTTCTGCAAAAGAACTAATACGTTGTCCTTCTACACCAAAGTATGTAGAGTCTTTATTAGGATTATTTAGATTTACATATAGTTCAGCTAATGTTCTTAATGGTCCTTCAATACCAAGTTTCTTAGCATCAAAAGTCATTAACTCATTGTTCTTCCCTAAGTAAGCTTGTATACTAGCTACAGCATTTGCAAATTGATCAAGCTCAGAAGATTTCTTTCCTTTTATGATTTTTTCTTTATTACTTAAAGCTTCATATGTTCCAATAGGAAATTCTATTCCTATTTTAGAAAGGAATGCTATTTGTTCAAGTCCACTTTTAGTTTTAATTTTTGAAATCTCATCTGTGTTTATTCTGTATACTTGATTTTGTTTAGCAAAAGTTATTAATCCACCACGACCTTTACCAATCACTTTCATATTATCAACCCAGCTATCAACTGTTTGATTGATAATTGTGAAGATGTTAGCTGGTGCAGAGTAAACTTTTAAATCTTCAGAGGTATATTGTATTACAGCTTCAGGTTTTTGTCTTGAGAATGTATTAAAGAATTGTATAAACAATCTCCAATCTGATTCTTCAAACATTGGAAAGTCCATTGTATGTGTTTCAAGACTTCCTCCCAATGCTCTGAACAAAGCAAGATAGTTAGAATCTTCTTTAGCAAGTTGAACCAGCTTCTCTATAAATACATCAACATCATTTGTGTTATGTAATTTATCCATTAGTGTTGTAAACACTCTATTGAAGTTCAAAAGCTTAAATCCTATATCAGATAGTTTCTCTTCAGCAGGTTGAAGTTTAGTTCCAACTTGAACATTAGTTTGATTTAATGCATTTCTTTCTGTAAGCGTTGACAATAAAAACTTAAGAGCACCAGTAGAATAGTTTTTCCAATTTGTAGAGAATGGATCTTGTGCATATTCTTTTCCTGTTTTTTCTTCATCATTGATAGAAACAACTTCATCAGCATTTACTGTAACACCAATTGTTTTTAAAAACTCTAATGAACGTTTAACTAATTGATTATATCTGTTTTCTCCAAGAGCATCTATTTCTCCAAGTTCTTCATATTTACTTTTTAAGATGTTTAATACATCAGCACCTGACATCTTTTCTGGATTAAATAAAAGATCTTTTCTTCCTTCTTGAAATATGATTAGCTTCATCTGAGCAACCATATCCTGAACATAATCATTTGTTTGTTGTTCAGTTAATCCAGCAACAGCTCTATACTCAGGAGCATAGGATTTAACTCTCTCAGATATTTTAGCTTCTTTATATTTACCAGAATCAATTGCTTTGAATAATGATTCTTTCAACGCTGGCTTAGTGCCAAATGTTTTAAAGAAATTCATTATTCTATTAAACAGTGCTTTGATTTTATCCAATAAAGATTTAGCTTTGATTTTACCAAGTCTAAAATCAGCAAAGTCATCAGCTATTCTTTCTTTAGCCATTCTATCTGTTACAACAGGATCTGAGTAGTCATATTTCTTACCAGACTGTCTATCTGTAAACTGTCCTTCTTGGTTTCTGAATTCATTTAATATAGCTTCTCTTTCACTCTCACTTAAGAATGAAGCCCATATACCTTCAAATATCTCATGGTACTCTGTACCTTTCAATCCACCACGAACAAACTTAGCTACACCATTTTCAAATACACCCCATGCTTGTTCAGTGTCATTCACTTGAATCATTCTGTCAAGATCTTCGAAAGGAATACCAGCAGCATTCTC
>TARA_R110000868_G_scaffold29420_1_pt1 | contig 15510 bp, 6 predicted proteins | sample TARA_R110000868 | Tara Oceans TARA_R110000868 (sample SAMEA4397489) | marine metagenome | biome: Polar Biome; feature: [SRF] surface water layer (ENVO:00010504); material: water (ENVO:00002006), including particulate matter (ENVO:01000060) such as... | depth 5 m | reverse complement strand
TGGGCCATTATAGAAGTTGATAATAAAATTAAGGCAGCACCAAAAGTTGCTCCCATAATTGCTGGCTTTTCTGGTAAGCTGTTATCTACATAAAAAAATAGGGCAATAAAGACGATCACCACAATAATACCAATAATTAATGTTACGTTGGAAATCTGAATAAATTCGGGCTTCAAAAACCAGAGTCCCAGAATCCCCAAGAACAAACAACCTATCAGGAAAGCATACGCCAGGTTCAGGATATTTCGGGTAGCATTTGTAACCTTAAACAATTGTACTGCGACCCATATGCCCAACATCCAAAAAGTGGGAAGAATATACAGCACCATTTTAGTTTTGAAGACCGAAAAAATCAAGAACAGGCAAGCACTTGAAATCAACAATAACCTATCTTCCTTTCCATTTTTCAAAATTTTATTGGCATTCTTCTTAAAATTCCGAGAAATAATCCACCCCCATGGAAGCGTCAGGACAATAATTAAGGGAATGTAAAACCAAAAAGGCTTGGATCTATTAAAGGAATTTAATGCCATCCGTGATAAAAGTTGCCTTTCCACAAAATAATCCCACAATCCCGGATTGTTCTTAACCGCCATAATATACCAGCTTGAACTTAGCAGAAGACAAAGCCCAAACCCCAAGATATGATGTACGCTAATTTTTGAATTGAGTTTGAACAATTTCTTATAAACAATTATATAGGTGAGAATAAATAAAAGGGCTACAGGTCCCTTGGTAAGAAAGGCCATTGCCACCAATAAATAAAACAAATAAAGTGCAACAGTTTTCCCTTTTGTAATATAGTATTGCCAACTATATAGCGATCCCAGTATAAAGGTAGTGAGATAGGCATCCGTTGTTAAATTACGACTAGAAATCAGTACTAAAGGCATAGTAAAATACACAAGACCGGAAGCAATGGCTATTCTTTTATCATTGTAAAGCAAGTATGCCATACCAAATACAAGAGCCATTTGTAGTGCAATAGCAATTTGAAGAAAGAACCTGGCCCCAAACTCATTTACCCCAAAAAGACGATAGCCCACAGTGGTTATATAGTAAGTTATTGGAGGTTTATGAAAGTGAAAAATACCCAGTAGCTTTGGATTGAGATAGTCTTTGGTGCTAAGCATTTCCTTGCTGATCTCGGCGTATCTGGCTTCACTGGTCTCAGCCAAGCCATAGGAACCCAAGCCTGCCAGCAATATTGCCAATACAACGGTCAACAGAAACAGATAATACCTATTAGCGGCTACTCTGAATAACATTGCTCCCTTTTAAATAGTAAAAATACAAATCCTAAATTTTAAAAGGGCGAATGGTTATGTTATCATTGGAATAAATTAAAGCTACAAAGTGACCATTCCACTGAGGTCATAAATATATTTTATTTTGAATTGATTTAATTTTGGATTGTACTTAGATCGATAAAGAAGAACAATCGATTACCATAGGATTGTGCCATACCGATCAGCCTAAATTATAGCGCCCTTTTTGAATGATGATTTTCGAACTCAAGATCCAATCCATTGTTTGTCTATACATTCTTTTCACCACAGGAAAATGCTATTTCACAACAAAACCATAATTCGGGACTTTAATGCTAATAAGTAACCGCAATATATATACGCCCTCTCCCGTTATAGGGTCTTTCCTACAAAGTGGATAATTTCACTTGGATTATAATATAAGGGGCAAAATCATGATAAAATCGACCGCAAAACTATTATTGTTTATCCTGTTGTTTACTTTCAACTCTGGGATTAGCATCGCTCAGGTAACCAGAAGTTTACAAAATACCAATTTTAATTCCTGCGGCAGTAGTCTTCCGCAATCCGAGCTCAATCTTGGCAATTTGGTTTTGACCGAATCATTGATAACCGATTTTGGTACGGGTACCTATACCTTCTTTATCCAGGCCCCCTCCAATTTTACAATTAATGCCACTACTATACTTAAATCAGGGGCAGATATTTCCAATGCCGTTGTTGTCCAAGATCCTGGCAATACCTCTAGGTTACAAGTAACCCTTACGGTTGCTGCCCAATCCACCAAGGATATCGTTACTATTGAAAATATCAGAATTCAACTAAATTCCGGTGCTACAACTACGAACGGTAATTTGAAATATATTTTAAATGGCAATGCCAATAAAATAAATGCACTTGTAGATTCCCAAAATTTGGCTACCGTAACTTTTACTCCATTAACTGGAGGTACTGGGGTAGACCAGCAAGTATGCGCCATTAATGACGTACAGAATATAAGTATAACAGGATCCAACATAACCCAAAACAGAACATTTGCCTGGGAAAAAGATGTTAACGGGACTTGGACGTCAATTGCCAATTCCAACACGGAGATCTTAGTCGTTAACAAACCATCTTTCCCCAATGGAATAAGTAGATACCGTCGTTTAACCACCTTTTCCTTATATGGGGAGTCTTGTACACAAATCAGTACACCGGCAACTATAACGGTAAATGAAATATACGCTGGAACCATTACGGATGGAACCGGACAAAATGTTTGTACAACCCAGACCCCTCAACAATTGAGTACCTCCGGGGACGTTGCAGTAACCCCTGCAGGTACAACGACCTATCAATGGTATAAAAATGACTCTGGACCATGGGTAATTATAGCGGGAGCAACGAACAATTTCTATCAACCTACGGCCTTATCCGTATCAACATCCTTCAAAAGAAGGGTTACCAACGTATTAAATGGATTTAGCTGTTTTAAAGAAACACCTGCCGTTTCCATTATTGTAAATTCTGCTGTTTTGGGGGGTACTGCCACAAATCAAAATATTTGTGCGTTAAGTGATCTACAATTATTGACTATAAATAATGGGGAAAACAATGGAACCTATCAATGGCAAAAATACAATGGAAGTAACTGGGTGAATATAAGTGGTGCTACTCTTAGTACGTATAATGCTAGTTCCAACCTAAATCCAGGAATTGAAGAATTTAGGAGAATTACCACCGTTTCAGGTGCAAGTTGTCAAGGTATCAGTACTGTGGCCACCATAACGTACACGAATTTTGGGGTAGGAAGTATTGGTGGTGCTGAAACCGTATGTTATAATGCCGTTCCCAGTACTATAACCTCCAACTCCAACGCTACGGGAACTGGTACTATTTCTTATAAATGGGAGCGATTTAATGGTAGTTCCTGGACTACAATTGCCGGAGCCAATAATGCGGAATACCAACCAGCTGCGCTTACGCAAACAACAACTTATAGAAGACAGGATAACATACTTTTAAACGGGTATACTTGCTCCGATTACACCAATGAAATAGTTATTACAGTCCTTAGTCAAATAAATGGAGGTACAGCAAGTGCAGACCAAACAATTTGCGCAGGAGAAATCCCCAATGCCATATCCGTGAGCAACGGTACGGCAGCAGGTCCCGAAATTACCTATCAATGGCAATCAGCAACTAGCGGTAATTTTACTAACCTTAATGGGGAAACCAATGCCACTTATGGCTTTGCCAGTTCTCCATCGGTTACCACTAGATATAGAAGACAAACCATAATAACCAATAATGCCAAAATCTGTTTGGAGAATTCTTCTGTGAGTACCGTTTTTGTAAACACACTCAATACTGGAGTAATTGGGAACAATCAAGATGTTTGTGCTGGACAGGCACCAAGTACTTTGGTAAATATATCCAACACCACTTCGCCCGGAAATATAACCTATGCATGGGAGTCATCAACAGATAATGGTGCCAACTGGAACCTTATTGCCTCGGCAACCGGAGCTACGTATACTCCAGGGGTTTTGGCCGTATCTACCAAATTTAGAAGATTGGATACCACTACGCTGAATACGAAGGTGTGCGATAACTATACCAACGAAGTTTCTATAAATGTAGCTGGAGTAATTTCCGGTGGGGAAGGATCCGCTAACCAGGTAGTCTGCGAAGGGGGAACGCCATCCACCATTTCCATTGCCAATGGTACCGCAGCAGGGGTAGGTATAAATTTTCAATGGTATTCTTCCACTGATAATGTAAACTACACTGTACTATCAGGAGAAACTGGAGAGCAATTAAACTTTTCCTCGGGATTGGCGGCATCTACCTATTTTAGAAGAAATGTAACTTCCACCAGCAATGGAAACACCTGTGAAGCATCAAGTCTACCAACCTTAGTAACTTTGGTTTCTCTATCGGAAGGAACTATTTCCCAAACCCAAACCGTTTGCGGATCATCAACTATTTCGCCAATTACAAGTACGGCCGATGCAATTTCCAACGGCACCATCAGTTATACATGGCAAAGTTCTCCGGATGGCACCATATGGTCAGACATAGCCAGTTCAAATCAGTCGACCTACACACCGATCAATACCAATGAATTGGCCACATATTTTAGAAGAAAAGCTACCGCTACCATTCAAAGTACTACGTGTGAAGCAATAACGCAACCCGTTATTGTCTATGTAAACAAGTTTGACAATGCAGCTGGTTACAATATCACGTTCTCTTCCGGAGCTACTGGAAGCACGGACGTTTGTAACGGCGGTGACCCACAACCTTTTAGCACCAATTTTACCTTAATTGCCTCAGGTGAGTTAACCTACCAATGGCAGATATCCAATAACAATGTAACCTTTTCGGATATTCCGGGTGCAACCTCTATTTCCTATGACCCACCGGTAGTAACCCAGGACAATTACTATAGAAGAATTACCACTTCTACTTTGAATGGTCTTAGTTGTACAGTTACCAGTAATGTTTTGGAAATCCTAAACGGAGGTAACGCAACAGGTGGTACTATAGGAACAACACATGCCAATGGCTCAAATGGCACCAATGAAGAAGTAATTTGTAAAAATGGTGACCCAAGCTTAATTGAGGAATTAGTAGCTTCAACTGGAGTTGGTGGCACACTAACTTATCAATGGTTCGCTAACGGTAGCTTAATTCCACTTGCAACGGCAACCAGTTACGATCCGCCGTCAGGATTAACTGTTACAACAACTTACATTAGGTCCACCACTAAAACGGATATTTCAGGAGTGAAATGTACCGTAGACAGTAACCCTGTAACCGTATTGGTACCACAGGCGGACAATTTAGGGCCCAATGTTACAATTTGTTACAATAGCACCCCTTCAACCTTGGGTAATCCAAGTGCCATAGAAGGCCTTACCTACTTGAATTTTAAATGGTTTGAATCCACCAACGGCACTGTTTTTACAGAAATAATAGGAGCTGCAAATGCCACTTTTACCCCACCTTCGCCCTTATTGGCGGACAAATATTACCGTAGAGAGTATCAAGCAACTGTGGACGGAGTTATTTGTAATCTCCCCAATTACACACAAAGTAACATCCTTAGGGTCTTTGTTAACGACGTGGATGGAGGTACTGTTTCAGGAGATCAGAAAATATGTTTTGGAGATGACCCTGCATTATTGGGCAATACAGTTGATGGAACATCAGACGGAGTTTTAAAATACCAGTGGTATTCCTCTGAAGATAATTCCACATGGTCCATAATTGACGGAGCAGTAAACAGTTCCTATGACCCACAAGCTGGAAGCTTTCCTACTACCTATTTTAAAAGAACTGCTTTATCAACCCTAAATGGTGTTGTCTGTACAGACGATAGTAATACAGTCGTAGTACAGGTTGCCGATGAATTGGTGCCAGGAACATTGTTAAATGACCAAACCATTTGCGAGGGAGTCATACCAGCAGCGCTAACGGTATCCGGTAGTAGTACTTTTGTGGATCAAACCTACAATTGGTATTCATCTCCAAATGGTACAACATGGACAGATTTATCCGTAAGTTCGGCCTCCTATACACCTCCTATACCAACGGGAACCATGTTTTATAAGAGGACCATTACCAGGACTTCTTTAGTGGATAAAACCTGTGTAGTAGAAACCAATTCCGTAAAAGTTACCCTTAATTCCGTTTATGCTGGTAAAATTACGGACAATCAATCTGTTTGTGAAGGTAGTCAGCCACTGGATATCGTAGAACTGGAGTCCGCAACTGGTGCAGGTACCCTAACCTATCAATGGTGGTCCGCTCCGGATAATCAGAATTACACCTTAATACCAGGTGCTACCCAAAGAAATTATACCCCTCCAAGTACGTTGACAACTTCAACCTATTTCAAAAGAGTGGTAACCAGCACCATTAATGGAGTAGCTTGTAGTGATGAAACGTCACCAAAAATAGTAACGGTAATACCTTATGCTATAATTAACAACGATGCCATTATTGATAACGATATCAGTAATGTAAGTTGTAATGGAGGGAATGATGGTAGCATTGTTATACCCAACGGAAGGATTACTGGAGGTAATACCGCCCAAAAGCAAATAAATACTATTGCCCTTTTCGGAACGCCAACATTAAATAATACCTATAGTATACTTATTGATGGAAAAGTGTACGATCATCAAGTTACCTTGAACGGCATCAACCAGCCTCAGGATAATAACGAGGTGGCTGCTGCACTTGCACTGAAAATAAATACGGCAACAGGACCCAACCTAAGTTCGGTAATTGCAACGACCAATTTTAATGAAATTACCTTAACGGCAAAAGTTGCCGGAATCGGATTTACGGCTTTTGTTAGCACAGGAACTGACCCCAATGTCAGCGCATCCAACGTTATAACACAGTCCAATTCCGTAGCCAATACCTATGTATGGTCTAAAATAGGGGATAACAGCTTTACGGCATCTACCTTGAGTATCAGCAATCTTACAGCAGGGGTATACCAATTAACGGTTTACAATGAATTCTGCGGAACAACATCCTCTCCGTTCTTGGTGTCAGAACCAGAAGTATTGGTTTTAAGTATTGGGGATACCTGTAATACGGCTATTTCGGCTACTAGTACTGGTGGTATTGCACCCTTTACCTATACGCTTACTAGGCCTAATGGTACAACTTTGGTCCAAACATCCAACAATCCTAATATTACCTACACGAATTTAACTGGTGGAGCTATCTACAACATAAGTGTAAAGGATGCCTCATGTGCCATACAGGAATCAGAATCGGTTACCTTGCCGTTAGGCCTTCAGTTTAACCAGACTTCCGTAGCGGTGGAAAATGCGACCTGTTTTGGTCAAAATGATGGTAGTATTAGTCTTAACATTGGTGCTACTACCATCACTGGTGGTTATCCACCCTATAATTTTAGTTGGACAGGGCCTAATAATGCCAACTTTACCACAGAAAATATTACCAACTTGGCGCCTGGGGTGTATGTACTATCCGTGACGGACCAACTTGGTTGTTCAGCAACTTATACTGCAAATGTGGCTTCAAAAGCCCAATTGGAAATCAGTAGTGTGCAGGTTATCAACCAGCAATTACAATGTGCCGGTGATGCCAATGCTGAAATAAGTATACAGATAAGTTCTGATCCTAGCAGCCAATTACAAATAAACTGGTTTAAGAACGGAACAAGTTATGCTACCAATAATACTAGTCTTACCAATTTGGGTGGGGGAAGCTATGAAGTAGTTATAATAGATACCAATAGTGACCCAATTACTCCTTGTACGGTTAGACAGACCTTTGTAATAAATGCTCCTACTGTATTTAGTGCCACAAAAGTGGATACTGGAAACTCTAGTTGTGTTGATTCCAGTACAGGACGGGATTTTACTTTTAGAGTACAGGGAGGTACAACACCTTTCCAGTATTCTGTTGATGGCGGAACGCCAGTAATCTTTAGTAGTGCGCAAACCACGATTAGCGCGCTGTCCAATAACAGTCATGTTATAGAAGTAACCGATGCCAACCAATGTGTGGTGCAAACGTTTACTATGGATAGTTATGAGGCCATGGCTTATTCCGGCTCCCATTCCTATATCATTCCTTCTTGTGAGGTTAATTACGCATTCAGTTTGAATACCAATATGATCTCTGGTGGGAAACCTTTTATAGATGGAAGTAACAACCCATATTACTTTTACGATTGGAGAGGTCCCAATAATTTTGTGGCCCAGGACATCACCAGTTTTAATGCTGTTGCAGGTTCTTATTGGTTAACTATCACCGACAGTAATGACTGTTCTTCAGAGGAAATAGAATTTACCTTTAATACAACCTATACCCCAATTGTTGTAAATAAGACAATAACTCCTGTTAGCTGCGGAGCTACGAATGATGGGGCTATTTCCATTGCAGTAAGTGGTGGTCTAAGACCGTATACCATTACTTGGGAAAAAGAAACCGCTGGTACTGCCAACAATCCCGATCCCGTATTTACTCCTTTCGGCCAAAACATAACCCAATTGAGTGGATTGGAGGAAGGTAGATTAAGGTTGACCGTTAGAAGTAATATAAATGGTTGTTCCAATGCTGATCCAGCCTATTATTATCAAGAAGTCATTACTATAAACAAGGCTGAATCCCTTCAACTTTTAGACGGACCTTATTTGGATGAATCCCTTTGTTTGGGTAATCCTGGTGCCATTACGGTTACGGTTTTCAATAGTCAACCAGGTGATTTAAGCTTTTATTATGAAAGCGCATTGGCGCCCTCTGTTAAAACGGGTATGAATACCTATTCTGTTCAAATAGCCAATCCGATGGACGATGCCTCATTAAATGTGGTCAATGATCAAGGATGCGGTATAACAATGCCAATAAGTTCAGGAGTAATAGATCCTACATTTGAATATAGCTCTGACGAGTATGAAATTACCGGTCTATTGATGGCCAAGGAAGAGATTCGTTTCAGCATAACAAGTGAACCTGGCTATGGCAATGTTACTTGGGATTTTGGGGATGGAAGCCCTATAGTAAACGTGGACCCTAATAATGACGGAATTATGACCACTCATATATATAGCTACCCTGGAATTTTTACGACAACACTAACGGTATTCAATGACCAAGGTTGTAGTAAAACAATAGAGCAAAGTGTGCAGGTTGGCAACGGTTATGATGTAATGTTCCCGAATGTATTCTCTGCTAATGCCGATGGGATAAATGATTATTTCCAGGGAGAATTTACTGGAATGGCGTCCTTTACCTTTCAAATTTATGATATGTGGGGCTCCTTGGTCTATAGCGTAGCTTATGACTTTGATCAAATGCCAATAAATTGGGGATGGAACGGTAACTACAGTTCTGGCAAACCCTATAAAAACACGTCTTTCCGATATTTATTTGTTGGAACCACCAGAGACAATAAACAAATAACCAAAACCGGCGAAGCCTCAATTTTACGCTAGAGATGAAAAAACTAAATCATATATTCCTCCTACTAATTTTAATTTCGTGGGGGGCCAGTGCCCAGGAAAAATTCGTTCACAACCTTAGTAAGGTACCTGCTTCATTGAACCCCAGTTTTCATGCCTTTAAGGACAAGACCAGGATAGGGGTATTGGCAGAATTTGCTAGCCAAAGTCAGGGGAACGAATCCCAACATAAATACGCCTTTGGTTCAACAGCATTTGAAGAATACAATTTTCAATTGGGAGTGGATCTATTTAATAATAACTTGAACAATTCCGGCTTTAACTACACTTCAGCTGCATTAAGCTATATGTATAAATTAGTTTTAAAGAACGATTGGATTGTATATCCAGGGATAACTGCCGCGTATAGTAATTACAGGTACGATTTTAATAATCTAACCTTTCAAGATCAGATAAACATATTTACCGGACAAATTAGTGCAAATACGATCGATCCCATTACGGCTTCGGAAAATATAGGCTATTTGGATATGGGGGCATCTGTTCTAATACATAACGATATTAACACACTTTTTGGGCTATCCCTTAAACATTTGAATCAGCCCAGGATTTCATCAAAACAGAGTGAAAATAATGTGAATTTAAATATGCTCATATCGGGGCAGTTCGGTTATGAATTGAACATCAATAAATATGGTCAAGCCAAATTACCGGAGCATTCCTATCTATATCTATTTAATGCTGTGTCTTTGCAAGGCCCGAATACTAGATTAGATTTCTATCAGGATGTTACCTTGGGCAACTTTAGTATAGGGGTAAATGAGCATCTCAGTTATTTGGAGAATGCATCTTTTTCCGAAATAGGTTTTGCTACAAGCCTTACCTTGGAAACATTTGAATTTGGGTTGAACTATAGATTACCATTTGGAGGGGAAGCCAAACAATATATTCCCAACTCCTTGGAATTATTTTTGGTCTTTGATATATCTCGATTTAAAGAGCGAGGAAGATCTGACTATAGTAAGTTTTATTAACTAAGGTCTACTTGAACCTAGGTCAAATGAAGATGAAATAGAATGATTAAAGATGGAATAATTTCTTAGCATTTTCATATAATATTTTACGTTCGGTCTGCCTAGATACCAGTCTACGGATTTCTGCAATATCTAGGGTGCCGGAACAACTTTTTGGATCCGATCCTGTGGGATCCGCACAATCACTCCCATACAATAATTTATCTTGGTGTCTTTCCAGGAAAAACCTGGCATGGTCTTCATCTCGGGTAAGCGCATTTAAACCTGAGCCTGCAGAAAGATCGCCATACATGTTGGGATAATCGCTCAGATATCGGTCTGTAATTCCTCCTGGTGTAACAGGGTTTTTAGGATACAGGACTGATTGATCCATATGATTTTTGTCAATATTGGCCCACCAAGTTTGCGCATGGCCTATGAAATTTACTTTAGGATATTTTTCCAACATTTTATAAAAGCGTTCGAAACCATAATTATACATTTCATGCTGCCAATGCATGAGAACCGGTACATGGTAGTTTTGAGCCAGTTGGTAAATTTTTTGCATCTCGGTCGAATCACATGTGACGCCAAATTTTAATTCACCAATAACCACCGCTCCCAATTTTAAATATTTTTCAATCTCATAAAGACCATCTTTCATATCCGGAACAGCACATGCCCCAAAGCGGAACTCCCTCTTATGTTGGCTTGCAAATAAGTAACACTCTGCATTTCCGCCAGCTTCAGCTTGCAATCCGTTGGCAATTCCCTGATGTGTAGATGGCGAATTTACCGGACGCCCTGATGGCAAAAGTATGGTTGTTGTAATGCCCATTGCCCTTTGATGTGCAAGTAGTTGCTCATCTGTACGCTGCACATAATGTGTGTGCTGATGAATGTCAATTATCGGTTCCTTTTTAATGCTTGAAATTTCATTAAACGCGTTTAGTTTTAAAGAGGTGCCCAGTGCAAATAAACTGGTACCTGCTATAAATTCTCGACGGGAAAAACCTTTTTTTGTTTTTGACATAGGAACTAAATTAGTGGGGAGTGGTTAAAATATTTACTGCTTTTTATTTTTGATCTTTTACAATTATGTTGTTATGGCTGCCCATTGAATACAGTGGCCCTCGACATAAACGGGTCCTTTAAAAAGGATGCACCTCCCACATTTTTCATTTGACTTCGGAGGGATATATAGTGAACAATTACCACAAGAACTATTGGGAACTGCCGATTGTTTTACATATCCTAAGCTTTGGCGCTTTTTAATTTCCCCTTCACTTACACCAGTTAGGTCATTACAAGGGTCTTCTAAGGTACTTTGCATCTTGTTCTCAGTTGCATTACTACTAGATTCATTTGTACCGTGACAGCTAAGAAAGAGGGCACCCCCTAAAAACAAACTCCCTGTCTTAAAACATTTATTTATAAATTTTCTTCTGGAATAGTTTTCATTCCTCATTCTTATAGCTGTTTTTTAATGGATGTAATTTGATGATATTAACAATCGTTTGCAATATCATTGATGGCATCCATAATAATTTCGTTACAACAATTTCCTTATGCAGAAAAGCTGTTTTTCTTTGGCAACAAAGAACTATTTATTCTGCAAACATTTTTTTTAAATCTTGGATTGCTTTAGCAGAATTGCTTTCTGCCTCTGAACCAATGGTTTTTAATTCTTCTTTTATTGAATTTTCCAGGCTTTCCGAATTTCCCATTCCTTCGAGCAATCCCTTAATACCTGCCAACTGCCAACTATTTGAATTTGTTAGCGAAAGTTTATCCACGATACTAATTAAACCTAAAATCTGACTTTTATCATTACGGGCTCCAATTACATTGGAACAGCTTTCAATAAATTTTATTTTCCACGATGAGGCGTACTTAAAAAAAGAATTCCTCTCCAAGATTTTTAAAAGGTCTATACCCGAACCAGCTTCTGAGCTCAATACTGCTGTCCTAAACCATGGACTCTGACCATGTAGCTCCAAGGCCTTTGACAGTGCAGTGACTGCCGTATTATCATTAAATTGACCTAAACTCAAAGTAGCCTGGAAAGCGACCCTGATAGAAGGGTCATTGATCATTTCCGCCAACTGGGATAAACAACTTGGAAAGCGTTCGGCAAGTATCGCAGCATTTTCTCTCACTCCTGCTGAAGGGTCTTTCATTGCAGTCATCACAGTAACAGCATCCAGAGCATCCATTCCTTCTAAAACATATAAGGCATGTAATCTTAATCTTGGATTTTCACTTTGGGCAAACAAGGCTCTTATTTCGGGTAACACACTTCTATCCTGGCGCTCTAGAAGAAGCCTTTGAGCTGTAAGATTCCACCAACGATTTTCACGCTGCAACGCCTTAACAAGATCGGATGAAGATGCTTTAGTGAGATTTGGCTTAACTGGTTTGTAAGGACCAATATCTTTAGGTACTATTCTGTAAATACGCCCAAATTCACTCCCGGCGTCGAAGTCCATGGTCTCCTGTAAGTCTTCAGGGATAGACATTGGGGTTTCAATATGCTGCCGGTACATATCCATAATATACAGATAACCATCAGGGCCTACTGAAAAATTCGCGGGACGAAACCATGAATCCGTGGTGGCCATAAATTCTTTTTCTTTTTCTCCACGCTTTGCTACCATATAAGGTAAACTATCAACCACAGACAGAATATCCCGGTGCACCAAACTGCCTGCAACATCGCCTGTGAATATATTACCATAATATTCTTTTGGAAACTTATCGCCATCGTAGTACGTTCCACCAGAAGCCCCTGTAAAATGACCCCTTGCATATTCTACCCTGTCCAGGTTATTTTCCCGGAAATTCATGTTACGACGATCGGTACGTACCTGTCTCCAGTATGGCGTTTCACTTAACTGGTGCATAAGGGGATCATGGTCCGAAATATTTTGAATCGTGCTTTTAGCTGAAGCTGGCAGATAAGGGTTTCTTTCAAGGTATCTCAAAGGAACTACCACCTCACGGATGTGTAAGGAATTCGCTGTAAAAAACCGATGGCCCCAATCGTCAATGGCAAGGCCAAACTGACCTGGGCCTGTACTGCGTTCAAATTCATTGCGGTCTAGCCGGAAGCGAAAATCGGCACCCTGCACATTTAGTCGGGGCGCATCGGGTCTGCGGCTAAAACTTATTTCACCTGCCTGTCCACCATTATTGGCATAAATCCAATTATCCATACCAAATCGAAGATTGGTGATTTGCACTTCTTCATTCTTATTAAAAAAGCCGGTAAAAAGAATCTCTTTTAAATCTGAACGTCCATCCCCATCAGTGTCCTTATAATAAACAATATCAGGTGCTGCACATACGAGCAGGCCACCCTTCCAAGGCAACACACTTGTTGCCTCCCTAAGACTATCTACAAAAACGGTAGACGTGTCCGCCTTTCCGTCGCCATTTGTGTCCTTTAACATAACGATTTTCCCTTTTCCTTTTACAGAATCGTCCTTATAGGCATCCAACATTCCCACAACATAAGCATTGCCATCTCCATCGAACTGCAGGGACACAGGGTCTATAACCAATGGTTCCGATGCGAATATTTCCGCCTTAAAATTTTCAGCAAACTGAAAAGTTTTAATGGACTCTTCCGGACTCAGCGGTCCTTCGTATAGCGGCTTTTGTTTACAGGAAACCAAGATAACTACAAATGCTATCAGAAATTTTAGATTGATGACCGAGTGCCGTGTTATTGTTCTACCTATGTTTTTAATCTGAATAATTCTCTTGATAGAGAAATTAACAGTTGCTATTTTTTTCAGAATTAATTATTTGAAAGGTTAATATTAGGTTTAAGGACGTAAAATATGGATATTCTATACCCGAAAATACTAAAAAAAGCGCTTTCAAAATCTTAGTTGACCGATGAAAATTTAAAGCAGTATAAAAACCCTTGTCATTGCCTGTTTAACTAGATTGGGTACCTAATTGTACAACAGCCTCACTCAGAGTGAAAAAAACTTAATTGGCTAATTCTTAATTTATTAAATTCACAGGTTTAACGAGCGTAGAAGATCGGACTATGGTAAGTTCTATTAATTCCGGCCCAACTCAATATAAAAAAACCATAACAAATTTTGGGTTTTTTATTTAGTGTAAGAATTACCCAGGGTTTCATTGAACCAAAAAACCATAAATTTTCCCTAATACAATCCTACTTAATTAGTATGAGGTTTATAATCGATTATACTTTCCGGCTTCGGCTTTTTAGTAACCCATTTTTTAGATATGGTTTTAGCCCTGTGCCACATAAATCTTTCTATACTTAGCCGGTGAAACTTTATATATATCCTTAAATTTTTTAAAAAAGAAGGGTGGCGATTCATACCCACAGGCAAAGCCAATTTGGGAAACTGAATCTTCTGTGTCCAATAACATCCTAGCGGCTACATTAATACGATATTCGTTTAAAAAGGTAAAGAAAGAACGCCCCATCATATTTGTAAAAAATCTCGAAAATGATTGTTCGGTCATATTGACCAAATCGGCCAACTCCTTTAAATAAATTTTTCGGTGATACTGGGCACCCACAAAATCATGGATTTTTATCATACGTGTGCCATACTCGGTTGGCAAGTCCTCAATGAAGCTTGATGCTGATAAGGTCTTAAATGAAGTTGTAGACAATTTTATAAGTACGGTCAACAATTCCAAATATAAGTTTTGCCCATTTAACTGCATCATATTTTTCAATTGGGGAATAAGGGGCACTATTTCCCTTCGATCAAAAATAATACCCTTGGAAGCCATTTTCAACATTTCAAAAACGGGAGCTAGTTCTGGGGCTTTAGCAAAAACACCCCTGTTCCATTGGATAACAATCGACTTTGAACCTGTAATTTGTTGTTGGTGATTTCGCCAACAATGCGGTACGTTGGAACGTATTAGCACCAACTCCCCCGGCTCATATGGACCAACATAATCCCCAATAAACTTAGTGCCCACACTGGCTTCGATATAGGTCAATTCATGTTGAGGATGAAAATGCCATGGAGTTTCGAAGTCTTTTTTAACATGATGAAACCCTTTTATGGTCTGTTGTTTCCCTAAAGGAATTGGTTCTAGAATTGGCTTCATTAATGGAATAGTATTTAGATAGCTAATATATCGCAGGACATCACATTTAAAGAAATAGGCTAAAAAATTAATCTATTTTACCCCAAAATACTGATAATTATGATATCATGAACAGAATAGTTTATTTATTGGTTAAAAATGGTTACTTATCAGGAACAAATTATTTACAATTTT
>TARA_R110000868_G_C10970252_1_pt1 | contig 15513 bp, 8 predicted proteins | sample TARA_R110000868 | Tara Oceans TARA_R110000868 (sample SAMEA4397489) | marine metagenome | biome: Polar Biome; feature: [SRF] surface water layer (ENVO:00010504); material: water (ENVO:00002006), including particulate matter (ENVO:01000060) such as... | depth 5 m | reverse complement strand
ATCGCCGAAGCAGCCTGAACCGCGGTCCTCAGGCCACGCTTACGCTGCATCTCAGCTTGCGCCAGAAAAGCGGAGAAGCGAGCCAAATCGGCCTTCCGACGACATTGATCACTTTGCATTGGTCGACGCTTAGCTCGGGAACGTGGTTGCAGGGAAAGCCAACTTGCGGGCGAGCGCTTCAATTTCGTCGCGCCAAGCTAGCTTATCCTGCCATGATTGACGAATTGACGAGGCTCCGTAGATGGCGCCTGCCAACTGCCCGGTGATTGCAGCAGTAGTATCTGCATCGTCACCAAGGTTGGCTGCCAGCAGCACGGCATCATCGAAGTTGTCAGTATTCGCCACGCACCAGATTGCCGCCTCGAGGCTGTGAGCCACGTAGCCACTGCTCGAAATCTGATCGCGCGTCTTCCCGCGCCAGCTGCCGGCGACAATTGGACCGATTTGTGGCCCGTATGTTCCGCGAGCATCTCCCAGTGCACTATCGAAATCGGCACCAAGAATGGCCGCTCGCAGCATGAGCGCATAAGCTTCGCACGCTTCAAGGCATGCCTCGGCCGCGTGGGTGGTCATACTCTGCCGGCGGGCCACTCGTGTCATCACCGCAGGATCAGCCCGGACGCCCCAGATCGCGACCGGTGCCAGCCTCATCAGAGATCCATTTCCTGCTGAATAGGGATCGTCGGAACCTGAGATTGGATCCCCGCTCTGTTCATAACGCGAGAGCGCTTGGCGAGTGGTGATCCCGATGTCAAAACAGTGGCCCGTGGGGCTGTAGGCTCCGTTCTTCCACCATTCGACAAATCGCCGTTGTGCTTCTTGCGGCTCAAAGATTGAGCCCTTGGCCGCACTAGCCAGAAGGGCTTCCCCGAGAGCGAGCGCCATCGATGTATCATCAGTCCAGGTGCCCGCATCCAGACCGAACGGCCCTCCCCCGACCATATCGGTGATGTGGGCATAGCTATCACGAGGCTTGAACTCGAGTGTCGTTCCCAAGGCGTCGCCGACAGCCAAGCCGATCAGACATCCGCAGGCGCGATCGTACACTCGCCCAACCTTGTGCAGATGGTTCTCCTGCGCCCTGGTTTCGATGGCCCCAGGCCGAACCTCTCGTACTCGCGCAATCGCTATAGCGGCGTCAGCTTCGCCTAGTTCGATAAGCAGCCTCGCTGCTACCGTTCCCGCTCTGCCGAGACCGCCCCTGCAATGGATGAAAACGCTTCGCCCTTCTGCGAGCATGCCGCGCACGCGAGGTCCAGCGGACAGCCATCGTTGCTCGAATTCATCACCGGGTGCGGTAACATCAACGATTGGTAGATGAAGCCACTCCATGCCGCGAGCGGTCACTTCCGCTTCCAAATTGGAAACGCCTAGAAATTCGATCTCATGGCTCTCGATTAGAGAGATGACTGCGGCGGCTCCCCAGTCGCGCACAGCGTCCAAGTCGACAGCGAGATCGCGTTTCCAAGCGAAGCCGACAAGCGCAGGCCCCCGTTTGCCCGGACAGAACGATACTCCAATTCGCCCCGTCGCTGCTGACAGCGTCGGGATCTCGATAGGGTCGGTTAAGCTGGTCCGAAGGTTTCGACTCATTGTGCCTGACTAATTTCAACCTACGACAAAATTGGCCGCATCAGAGCGCCCTGCGCATCAAACAGCACCTGGGAACGCGTTGACCTCGAGCCAAACCCCAAACCAAGCCGGAATAATCTGTGCGCCTACCTATGGCTCGAACTTCCTTCGCAATGCCTCCGCATGCGCGGCAACCTCAGGCGATGTGGCAGGCGATGCAAACCTCATCAGCCATTCTGACCAGCTTGACGCAGCAAATCTGACACGGGCACCGCTAACCGCAACGGAGAAGGCTTCGATTTCCGCCCGGTGCTCCGAACGCACAGAGGCTGACACACGCGAAGGCTCGGCAAAAAGATAGAACAAGACCGGCGCACGGCTGATCCGCCGGGCTTCAGTGACCAGCCCGAATGCATGCTTCACGAGCTGTGCAGCATCGAGATAACGGAAATGTGACGGCGCCGATCTCAAGCCATCACGCATAGCGCACCACGGATCCATTGCTTCTCCCCACACAGCGCGATCGTACGCATCGGAGAGGACGGCATGCTTCGTGTCGCGGAATGGTTCGAAGCGTTTGGATTCAAGGCCGATGAGGCAACTGTCGGTGACGACGGCAGCATCAAGCCAGGGGTGTCGGCCGCCATTCCAAGGAAAGCGCATCTGTCGTTCGATCTCGACGGAAACTGGCGGCCATTCGACATCGTCAAGGCCAGGGAAAGGCGGGAGCAAGGCTGGTCTTTCTATGAACCAGCCGAACCCATTGACCGCCAAAGCGGCGCTGCTTTCTGGGCTATCAAATTTGCCCGAGGCAATTTCGTTACCGCCAGCCCTATCTAATGCTTGGTGGACCAAAAACTGCGGGACACCGGGAAGGAAACGCTCGCTCATCACCTCCCCTTATTCGTAGTGCCCGTCAAAAGTGGTCGCAGTTGTTTCGGCTGGGTGACCGTCGCCACGGATCGAGTTGGATAGCTTAGGCAACCGAAATCTCCGTATGGATGAGTGCCGTTGCGCGTCGGATCAGTCCCTATTTTTTGATGCCCAGCAGATCATCGAGGGACTGCAGTTCCTTGATGATATCACTGTGATCGACACATTTTTTGCTCCAACCATCATCATCGCCATCTTGAATTTCAAATCCTCGGTCGACCAAAGTCGCATCAACCTCAGGGAAAACTTCCACATCAGAACGATCGAACCAGATCTCGAACTGATCAGCCTCGCTCTCGAAATGAATACTGAACGTGATTTTAGAATTTTCATGCCAAGTATGGGTGACGTGTAGACAGGGATTGTCATCCGTAGAAATAGTCTCTTCGTACTCATATTCAAAAGATAGATCACTATAATCCGATGACAATTTTTTGTATAAACAGAACGTGAAAAGCTCCACATGCCGACCATTCATTTGTGACTTTGATAATACGTATACAGAAAATGTTTGATCATCTTCATCTTCGCATTCGTCGTAAACGAAACGGAGCATCTTTTTTGAGCCATAGCTATATACACTGGGGGTTGAAATTATTGCTGATCGCCAAGCCTCGATATCGCCCTGCTCATCAACGACTCGGCCGAGTTCCGCTTCGAAGCGCTCAGGTACCGTGAGTTGGTCCCACAGTTCCTGCAAAACCAAAGCGTGCTCCTCACCCTTACCCGCATCGCCCAGTAGCCGCTTCCAGCTACCAGCTTCATCACGCGCCGTGACGAGCAGGCAGTGGTTGCTGCTTCCAACCATGGGAAGAAAGTCACCTGTGGCGAGCAATGCCCGCTCCCAGAGCCGCCCCACACCGGCAGGGTCGCTAGTCAACGCATTCATCATTGCTACGGAGCATGTGAAATAGTGATCGAATGCAGCGATCAGCTCTTGGGCTTGATCCAACCCAAGGCGAGCAATTTCCTCGTCCGCATTGTTGAGATCGATACCAGAGAAACGCAGCAGAAAGCCTATTTGGCCGCGGAAATAATCATGCCGTTCCGCTCGCGCAATGCGTTCTGCCCATCCTTCGCTCAGTCCGATTAGATGCGCCTTGATCCGTTCCTCGTTAAATTGCGCGACATTAAAACCCGGAGCCGCCGCAGTGCCATTTGCGGCAAGATGCCCCAGGATATCGTTCATGTAAGGGATAAGGCTGTGAAGCCCGGTAAAGCTCCGTCGTAGGTCATCGGAACCAGCGTATTCCGTGTTTTCAGCAAGGTTAGTGATAACCCGCATCCATGAACCGAACCCATCCAGCAGGCCTTCACCGGATGCATGAACAAGAAACTGCGTATATGCGGCAAACTGCAAGTATTGAAGATAGGTCAGATCACTCGGCTTAGTGATCGCACTACGGAATAGGGCATCTTCTGCAAGGTGCCGCTCGTCCCCGATATCGAGACGAAATGGCTGTTCCGCATCACTGCACCAATGCTCGAGCAGCGTCATGAACGCAGTGACCATATCCTGATCAAGCCAAGTGCGCTGATGAAACCAGTCGTAGCTACTGCCATTCAACGAGCGCCGCAGATCGGTCAAATCACGGTCTGTAGTTTTTGCCTCAGGCGAGCGAGTGACAATAATCACAGCGCGCAAAAGGTTCATTATTGCATCGTCAAAAGTGGCTGTATGGATGTCGCGGAATGGCCAGAAAAAGTCGGACCATGCCGTGTCGATACGATGGGCGAAAAACTTGGCGACAGGCTGGTCGCCGCACAATTGCGGCATCGGAGCATCGTCAAACAGATGCTTCAAATCGTCCTCAAACCTGGCCTTGAAGGTTTCGAACGCGGTAAGCGGCTTACCGCGGGCATTCATCTTGATGTAGAGATCGTCTGACAGGCCAAATTTTTCGAGTTCGAGCAATTGGAAAGTGATTGCGGGCTTCGTATCGTCAATCAGCCGAGCATAGAGCCCAGAGGCGTTGCCGAAACGCTTGTGCATGGTGTCGAGCATGTCCAATGCCGACTGAATGGTCGGATCAAATTTCCAACCGCGAAAAAACCATGCCTCGTCCTTGATCACCTCGCTCAAGAGCGCACGATCCGCTGCCTGGTATTCAGGAAAATGCGTTGCCAGCGCATCAATGAAGTCACGGCTGCTGGGTCGAACCTCATAGCCAAAGCGAGATTTCCCTCCGACTGCGAAACGCTCCCTAAAATCGTCTTCGGCATGGTTCCGCCACGCCAAATACCAGTGCAGCAGGAAGAGGGTGGTCAGCCGTTGCTGACCATCGAGTGGTTGGAATGCGCTGCGGCCTGATCCATTCGAGACCGACCCGCTTGAGACGCTTCCGTAGACGAAATCCAGATCGAGCGCGTGATCTTCATCTGTACCACTTAGGGCATCGTGTAGGACACTGAGAAACCCGTCTCTGACGACACTTTGTTCGTGTCGTCCTTGAACATAGTCACGCTGAATCGTGGGAATTTCGACCCTGCCGAAACGATTGAGAAGCTGACTGAAGGTTAAACTGGTCATTTCCCTTGTAGCTCCGAGGTTTCGAAGAAACGAAAGAACGTTTCGTTGATTTGCTTCAGATAAGCCTCTGAGTCCTCGCTGGACCAAAGGATCGGATTGCCGACAGTCTGACTATAGGCCTTCAGAAAAACATTCCTTGTGCAGAGCGGCACAAAGATCCCTGACTTGTCATGGCCCAATAGAGTGCTTCGCTTCACCGCGAAGACGGCATTTTTGTAACTACGATTGGTGCCGCTATCGAGGAGGGTCAGGTTACCGAGACCATGCTTCATCTCTTCGCTATCTTCACCAAAATAGGCCAAGAGCGCGCCATCAATTTCCTCGAAAGTCTCTGGCTCCTTTTGCCGACGCTCTCCCCTGGCCGACAGATAGGCCTTGATCCGGTCAGCGAGATCACCGCCTTCGTTGTCGCCGATCGATTCAAAATAGGTCAGACAATGACGAAGCCATTCGTCTTGCTCATGGGCCGCGTCGGGTCGGCTATTGCTCACAGATCTGACGTGCTCAATGTCCCAGCGTTCGCGCTTAAAGCTATCAAACTGAAAGCGCACGTTTGAACGCGGATCAGAAAGCAGAGTCGTCAAATTGAATAATAGGAGGATGCCTCGAAGCTTTGACGAGGCATTGGAATATGTCACTTCCTCACAAAATTCTGATATTTCCTGAAGCAATTCGTTGGCATCGATATCATCTAACGACAGACCAAAAATTGATTTAAATATTCTTCTGCGAAGCGATCTAGAGAAAGATAGCTTTGAGGAAGTTAAACCACCTTCCAAGAGATCCGTAATTATCGAAATGTTCCCCCGCCCACCTTGTTGCAGGATGAATCCGATGACGTGGAAGAGTTCGCGATCTTCATACCACTCCTCCAGCCTCATAAAAATTGAGCGGATACGCTTCCATTCATCGTCAGCAGAATTCTCTTGAAGTCGATTTGAAAAGTAAAAAAATACCGAATAGGGCTGCCCATCCAGCACGATCCCATCGCTTTTTTGCGCTAAACTCGCTGCCAGACGGAAGATCAGGCCAATTCGGTTAATTCCCCCGGAATCCTCATTTTGAAGGAAATACCAGAATGGGTCGTCTTGCAGCCGTTTTTCGATTTGATCCCATTCATAGGCGATGCGCAAAGACAAGTTCTCTGTGGCATCATCCAATCTGGCGCGACGGAGGAATAATGCGCGAATGAGTTCTGCTTCTGTGAGCGGTATCTTGCCGACATTAAGACGGGTAAATGCCGCAACGGGATCATCCTCAACCGTAAGCTCGTACCAAATCACCCTGACATTTCCGCCTGCTTCGTCGTCGTTCAGCAAATGCTGAATGAGCTTGAGCACGTGAGATCCGTCTCGCCCGCGACACCAAGCGTCGATCGCCTTCCAGGCCTCGCAGATATGGTGAAAGTCCACATTCTCGCCGGCACGTTCAAGTTTGATGTCTGCGAGAAACGAAGGATAGCGTGTCTCGAAATCGATCGCGTAGCGCTGCTTGCCGATGATATTCAGGATGTCCTGACGATACGACAGCAGGATGAAAATTGTCGTAAGGCGCTGCTGACCGTCAACAACCTCATAGCTTCCATCGGATCGCTTGCAGACGACTAGTGGCTGCAAGCAATAGAAAGAACCCGACCCTTCATTCCCGTAATTTTGAATAAAATCCCAAATATCGTCTAATAACTGGACTACTTGCGTTTCTGTCCAGCGATACCCCCTCTGATAGGCCGGAATCCAATATCGAGCAGGCATGCCCTCTTCATCCAGCAGAAGCTCGCTAACTGATTTGAGCTTAATTTCAGCATCTAAATCTGGCATATTACATTCCGTTTGTCGGCTTGATCTATTGGACTGATCCACAGATGTATTGATTTAATCAGGGGGTCAAATTACGCCACGACCAATTGTCAGTTCGCCGGTTTCCGTCCAAAAAATGGCAGTACCATCAACTGCCTTTGCACATTTAGTGCCGACTGCATCGATGTATGCTGACAGCTGCGGCCAGTAGCTTTCGAAGCGGGTTACGTTGTCAGCAACGGGGCCACTCTTATGGTCCACTATGATGAAGCCATTCGTACTCTCGGCGATCAGATCGACGATGATGTTCTGACGCCCACCGTCGGCCAGTTCCATTTCGATTGGTTGTTCGATGTGAAGACGTGGATAGCCAAGCTCCGCGAGGGTCTGACGAAGCGCTTGCGCCTGTTGGGCGAGAAGCTCGACCTCCGGGTCAGAAACCCGACAATGCTGACTTACCTTGTCCCGGAGATCTGGTCTGCATAGCAGGATCCGCAGCGCTTCGTGGACCGCAGTTCCTTTATCCGTTGCCTGTGCGAGATCCGATCCGGTGAGCCGGACACCTGCCGAAATCGCCCGGGTCTCGATTTGACGAGGCAGCGGCCGAGCGGTGGCGACGGCCTGCGAGGGACTGACCACCGAAACCAGGGCGGTGACCGCTCGCTTTTCAATGGCAAATCTGGGTTCGCGGTCATTGCTCGCCAAGCAGACTGTGCCTTCCGTATCGAACGATGCCGGGATCTCCTTGTCACAGATCGTTATGCGCGACGGGAAGTGCGCCGAACCGATAGTGATCTGATTGCCGTGCAACTTGATGCCACAGACGTCGTTCAAAAGACGGCGCGCCGTAATCGGCAAGGGCGGCTCAACCTTGTCGTCGTCCTGCGGCCATTCGATGATCAGGCGGTCACGCGCACGGGTCAGAGCGACGTAAAGCAATCGGCGCGCTGTTTCCTCGCACTCGGGATACAGTCCGTCTAGAAAACGAGCTGTCGCTTCGGGAGCAGCAAAATCAGGAGCATAGGCAAGTGTCGCATCTTCGATCACACGATCGAGGTCGTCGAAGCCTGGAAACTTTGTGCTAAATGTTCCGGCGCGGGGGTCGAGTTTGTGATCGAGGCCGCAAACGACCACGACCGGCCACTCTCGCCCCTTCGATGCGTGCCAGGTTACAATCTCGATGCCATCGGCCTCAGCGCCAGCGGGGTTCGGGCGGAGATCCTCACCCTTCAAGCCGACCTTGTTTTCGAGCCAGCCAAGGAAAACGTTGGCACTCTGGCCATAGAAACCGGAGGCTTCACGCATATCCCGGTGTGCATCCATGAATGCCGCCGCTTCAGCCTCGAAACGAAGAAGGTCCGCTCTCATTTGGGCGGGATCGTCGAGCCGGTCGCACCAGTCGCGTAGCCCGGCAACCTGGATCACCTGATGCACCAGTCTGTCCACGGGCGTTGCAAGCGAGTCCGGCCAAAGTCCCTGCAACGCCGTGAGTTCTGGTGTCTCGATACGGCCGTGGCGGGCCAGAGCGCCAAGGGCATCGCCGAGCGGCGTTGCGCCTGGGCCGAGCGTTGCGGTGCAGATCGCTGCATGATTGTCTGCCGGATCGACAGCAAAGCGAAGCGCGAAGCATGCTGCCTGAACGATCTTGCTTTTCCACCAGCCTCCTTCCGCAACGCGGACCGGCAAACCAAGGGCACGCAGCGCGGCCGCATAGCTCGCGCAGTGATTGTGCGTCGGGCACAGGATGGCAACGTCGCGTGGTTCCAGGTCGCGCAGGGCCTTGGAATGCCTGTCGACGATGGTCACCCGATCATCCGTCAGCAGAGACAGGAGACGATCAGCGATGAAATGCTGGGGCCTTCCGCCGGAGCGGGCACCGCGTTTGTTGGCCAGCTCGATGACTTCCAGAGCAGTGTCGTGCCCGGAGGCGTTCTGCGCGGCAAGCGCCGTATAATCCTCTCCGAATAGGCACGGACCTAGCGCGTTCACGAAATCCATGATGCGCGGATCAGATCGCCAGTTCCGGTCGAGCGGGCTGGTTTCAAATTGCTGCGTAAGGGCGACAGTCAGTCGTGGATCCGCGCCCTGGAAGCCCATGATCGCCTGTTTGGTGTCGCCGACGATCAATGCGCGTTTGGCCTTGCGCGCCAGTGCCCACAGGAAGGTGAACTGGATCGGGTTGGTGTCCTGAAACTCGTCAACGATGACGCAGTCGACCTCGTCCATGATGGCACCAAGTACGGCAGGCTTTTCGTCGAGTATCCGTGCGGCGTTGGTCACCATGTCGCTAAAGTCGATGACACCGAGCTCACGCTTGCGAGTCTCGTAGTCCGTCATCGCCGACTGTGCGCCTTCAACCAGAGCGCGCGCATGCGAAACCGCATCCTCAAGCGGTCCGGGATGAGAAACCAGGTTGTCGGCTGCCAGCATGACCGCAGTTGCAAGATCGTCATAGCCGTTAGGGGTCGGACTGCCGCGCATCGACAGACGGAGGCCACGCAGCTTTTGCCACAACCGCCAGTCTTTACCACTGGAGGCGAGCAGCTGCTGAGCCTGCTTCAGAGCGCGGAAGTTCTCTCGGAAGGCGGTCTTGGCGGCGGCACTACCAGCCTCGTCAGCGAGGGAGCGAGGAAAGGCGTGAAGCAAGGCATCGACAGCCTTCTTCAACGCTGCAGCCAAAGTCTCGGGTTTCCCGATCGGTGCACCGTATCCGGTCCGGATGGATGTCTCGACAAAGTCGGCCATCGCCGGATCGCTGCCTCGCGGACCGAGCGTTCGCAGCAAGGCGATGACGCCGAGCAACTTCTTGCGGAAGCTGTCCTCTGCGGTTTCGTCCGAAGAGAAGCTCCCTTGATAGCCAAGGGCGGCGAGGTTTCGGGAAAGCTCGCTCAACGCAGGATTTTCTTCGATCGAGCGACGGATCAGCAAGTCCTGCTCGTCTTCGGCGATCAGGCGCTGCTGCGGGGATGAACCCGATGCGAAGGCATGCTCGATCAGCAATCGGCGTCCCAGCCCATGGATGGTTGAGACATAGGCTCGCTCGACAGCCAGCGCTGCTGCGAGATTGCTGTCCGCAATCAGAGCCCCCCGGATCCGCTGCCGCAATTCTCCGGCGGCGGCTTCGGTGAAGGTAACTGCCAGGATCTTCTCGGGCCGCACCTTGCCGTCCCGGACCAACTGGGTCAGCGTTTCCTGGATATGGTGGGTTTTGCCCGCCCCTGCCCCTGCGGGTACAATCGAAAGTTCAGTCATCTTGATCGTCCGGAAGGGTTACAGAGGGAGCGGTGTCGTTGCGCATGAAGGCGGTGATCAGTGGGCTGTCTTCCAAGGCGTAGGTGCCAAGGGCTGCTGCCTTCTGAAAGAATTTGGCATCGGCCGTGGTGTTTGTTTCCAGTCGGCCAGCCTTTAGGGCCTCGAACCGAGCTGAAATCAGCGCAAGTGCATTCGCGGCAATATCGCCGGCAACGAGTTCGACATCAGTGCTGTCGAACACCTCGATCCCATTGAGGAGGACGTTGCCGTCGTTGAGTGTGTGATAGGCAACCGCCGGCTGCTTGGACCAGCCGTTCAAAGTCTCGCCAATGCGAACGACAGCTTCGTGGCTGCGCTCATCGATCCGAACAGTCATGCGCCGATAGAGATCGACCTGCAGGTCCCAGCCCTTCTGCAGGCGCTGTCTCCGGGTTCCGGAGCTGCTCTTCTTGTAATCGACAACGATCGGCTGACCATCGGGAAGGCGAAGCAGGCAATCTGCTTTGCCATGCACGGGATGGTAAAACAAAGTCCCAGAGAGCCAGAATTCGTTGCCCACGATCTCGGCATCGAGGGATTTCAGGACCATCGACCAGTGCTTGGCGGACTTGGTGATCTCCGCCTCCAGCGTATTGCGCTCGACAGCCCACGCCGACGTCTGCAGGAACGGTGCAATCGCACGAATGCGTTCCAGCAGCAGCTCAGGCACCTTTTCTTCGATCACTTCCTCGGACGGATGGTCCTTGCCCGGCGGGAACAGGCGTTCGAACACCTCGTGGGCGAGAGAGCCACGCAGCATGACGTCAAGCGCTTCCGGCTGCCACGAAACGTGCTCGGCGCCGAGCTCGGCCAAGACCCAGGCCAGCGGGCTGATGAGGAGCTTTTCGAGTCGGCTCGGGCTCTGCGCTCTCGGGGTGCCATCATCCTTCTTGCGCAGGCTCAGGAGATCGAGATCGAACTCATAGTGCGCTGGCACTTCGAGGGGCTGCAAGAGTTCGACCACTGGCCGGGGCATCCAGGCCACCAGCCTGTCCCAGATCGTACCTTCACTGTGCGTGAGCGGCACGACCAAAGACTCCGGATCATCCATGCCTGTGATGAGCCGGGAGATGAGCGGCAAGCTTGACGAAGCGGAGAGAAAGCTGCCGCCGCGATCGCGCTCTGACAGGAGGAAGATGACCTGGTCACTTGCAGAACCAATCTGACGCGCAAACAGGTCAAGCGCAGCATCGAGCTGCTTGGGCTGGGACGGCAGCTGCAAGGCGATTGATTTCGAAATCGCCTCAACCTCGCTGTCGAGGAAAAACGGATTCCCCGAAGGCGGAGGCGGATAAGCACCGTCGTTGAAGCCGAGAACGAGAAGCTTGCGAAACTGCCGCTTGGGCATTTCGTGCGCCAACATGACCGAGACACCGCCCAGGTAATACGGTCCGCGTGGGCTAGGCGGTGCCTGGTATGCGGCGGCAAATTGAATGGCCTTTTCCAGTTCCGCTTCGGCGGCATCATTGGCATTGCCGAGAGCGGTCACGAGACGCGAAGCCAGCTGCTTCGCCTCAGCTACATCGGGAGCAAGCAGTTCGTCATCATTGAGCAGCCTCTGAAAGGAACGGATTTGCTCCTTGAGCTGACCGTTCGTCGCAGGTGATGCTGACCGAATAAGCGAGAACAGCGCAGCCTGCTTTCCGCTCAAGCCATGGACCAACATCGGCTGAAAATCGCCGGCCATGACGGCATTGGCCAAGGCCGATCCCACGTCCGGGGACCAGCACAGAACGGGGGAACAGTATAGCGAGGCGAGCGCCATGGCGGGCGCGGGCCGCCGCCTGCACTGCAGGAAATGTAGGAGCGCTTCACCCCCGATATTTCTGCGATCCGGTGCAGCAGGGAGCGATGATGCGGTAAGACCGGCCTTCGCAAAGGCTTCGGACAGATAATGCGTATACTCCGGGCCCGACGGCAGGATGATGCCGATCTCGCTCGCGGACAGAGTTCGATCCTCGGCAAGCCAGCGCTGGATGATAGCGGCGGCGGCTTCGCATTCCGTGAGTGCGTCCCGGACGGAAAGAACCGCGAGGCTGTCGTCCATGGACACGGTTGGTGCCGAGGGATCGAGCAGATGCCTTTGGACGTGACCGGCGAGGACCGGGTAAGGCGCTCGGCACGTCTTGGGGGCCGAGATCAACCGGACGTAATCAAGGTCGTTTTCGTCCGGCTTGCCGTGGTGACTTTCGAGATGCTCGAGCACAGCGCGCTCGAGAGAGGTCAGCTGGGTGCTATTCCGATCCCAAATCACGTGCAGCGACTGCAACGCATCGCCTACCTCACAGGCGAGGAATGCCTTCAGCGTCGCCAGTTCGGACGGCACAATGGCTGGATTACCAAGCCAAAAATCCCGCAGCGCCTCGATATGGTTGCGCGCCCGCCCGCCAGACGGCAAGGCCTCGGTCACAATGGATCCAGGCTCGAGGTCGCTGGTGGCCATCATCAGATGGCGCAACATTGCGGCAACAGCCGTGGCGGTCTGTTCGGGGGCGACAGCAAAGCTTTTTGCCCAGGGGACATCCTCGCCCTGCGTTTCAAGAACCTCGCGCAGGGGCATCTCGCCACAATGAGGCAAGGCGTAGAGGCTTGCCAGGAGCTGCGGGCTTAGCGGCATGCAGCTCGTAAATGGTGCGTCGCCGATCCGCAGATGGCAGTTCTCAAACATTCAAATTAATCCCCCGACGACTGTCACGCCACGCCCTGCACGTTCTCTGCCTATCAACTACGACAATTTCGGTCGCAACATTTCCTGAGCCGCAGTGAGCCGCTGCTCCATCGTGTCCTTCAATGCCGCTGGTTCTTCGATCACCAAATCACCCGCCCATCCGAACAGGTGATTGGCGAGCTCAAAGAGCCCACCGGATCGAAACCGCACCAGCAGCTCCTCGCCATCATCTTCAAATTGTTGACGCGGGTGGAACCGCCATGCCCGCGCGCGCTCAACCGCATGTGGGAGGACCCGCAGCACAATACCGTGGTCTTCCTCTTGCCAGATGCCGAAGCTGCGGGACATCCAGGCGTCGAGGTCCCAATCATCCGGTGGGCAGCCGACGATCTCGCTATCTCGAACGTTGCTCATGCGGTCGAGCCGAAAGGTGAACGGGGGATCATCCCGGTCAGGCATCTTGCCGAGCAGGTAGGTGATGGGGCCATGGATCAGGCCGTACGGAATGACCCGCCGCCAAGCAGGCGCAGCGGCCCAATCAGGCTGATAATCGAAATCCACACAATGGGCGGCGAGGATCGCAGACTGGATCGTTGTCAGGTCCTCGGGCGAAGCGATGACGGCCGGTCCTGCCGCAACGCGGGACCGCTGCAACCGGGTGAGCAGGTCGAGGTCATTATCGAGCCGGCGCCGCTCGGCGCTGTCAAAGGCGATCTTGATCTTGGAGAGCAGCTTCTCAAGCGCTTCGGTATTGGCTGTGCCCTCGATCCGTCCGGCTTCGACCACCGCCTGGAGCGCGGCGACTTCGGCAGCGTTTGGCCTCGCATAGGCGCGGCCCGGACTATCCTTGATCCTGAAGCGTTTGATGCGCCCATCGACCGTTTCATCGAGGTCGAAATGAATGAGTATGACGTTGCGCAGGCGCTCAACTGTTCGGCGGTTCACGCCAAGCAATGCGGCCATTTCGTCGAGCGAAAGGCCTTCGATGCTTTGTGTCAACGCATGCACGAGTTTGAGTGTGCGATCGAGATTACTGAGCCGCTTGGTCATTACAGCCATTGCTAACTGCCTGTCCCGCAAGCGCAAGTCGGATCCAGTCTAATCCCCAATTTATGCGACCACATTTGTCGCACCTGCATGTTTGAAGGCTCCTCATGGAACTGGAGCTCAGGGAGATTGCGCACAACATGGCACGTCAAAGGGCAGCACACGCGGAATTCGGCCAGAGCGAGCAGGGTGAAGCCGCGCATTTCGCCCATGCTGCTGCGCGGGTCTTGCAGGCGTTGAGCGTAAATCAGGTGAAGCGGTACGGCGAGGATCTGATCGACCTCGTTGACCGTGAGGTGCCCGTTGCTGCGTTGCATAAGCTCACCAATCGGGAGAAGCCTTCTGTGGCCGAAATGCGGGCTGTCGCTCGGCAAATGGCAGCGAAGCGCGCCGCGCCAACCCAGTTGGACAGTGTGTTTGCATGGGTCGGCGAACTGTTCGGTCTCGATTCCGCTGAAGTCACCATCCTCACCGTCTTTGCCCGCTGGGGGAAATTTGAGTGTTGGCGAGAGCTCGTGCGCCGGGCCCCGATCTCATGCAGCAACCTTACCCCGAGCGCTGTCGCTCAACTCTCTGGTCTCGCCGGCAACACCGTCGAACAGAAACTGGTGCCTGGTGCACCGCTGTTCTCCTCTCGCCTTCTTCATGACGATCGCGATGGGGAATACAGCCTGAGCCCGCTGCTCAGGCGCCTCATTCGGGTACATGCGGAGACCCGGGACGAGATGCTGCGCTGGCTCATGCCCGAACCGGAGCAAGGGGGATTGCTGTGGGATGACTTCGAGCACCTCGATCCGTTGCGGAACATCGCTCTCAAAGTCCTCTCAAGCAAGGAACCCGTTAGCATCTTGCTGTTCGGGGAGCCGGGAACTGGCAAGACCGAGTTCGCGCGCACCCTTGCCACGGAGGCAGGAAGCGGCGCGATCTTCGCCGGTCTAAGCGACGATTTCGGCAACGAGCCCGATCGCTCCGAGCGTCTCGATCATCTGATGATCTTGCGGGCGATGTGCCGTCATCACCGGGACAGGGTTATCGTCGTCGATGAAGCCGACGATGTCCTGATGATGAGCGAACGCAAAGGCAGTTCCAAGCAGTGGATCAACCGTCTCGTCGAGGCGCCGCAGGTTTCCACGATCTGGATCGTCAACCAGCGCTCGCGATTGGATCCCGCCGTCTTGCGACGCATGACCCTTGCGATCGGCTTCGATCGCCCGCGCTTGGCTGTGCGAGAGCGGGTAGCCAGGAGGTCCGCTGAGGCTGCATCGGTTGCGCTGAGCAATACTGAACTGCGAGATATCGCGTGCCTGAAGGCGCCCCCGGCCGTGGTGGCAGCAGGTCTGAAGGCTGCCCATCTTGCCAACGGTGGGGCGGACGTGGCGAAGACCGCTATCCACAGTGTCATGCGCGTTTTGGGGCAGTCTTGCGCGCCGGAAGCGCCCGGCAACTCAGTATACGACCCCAAGCTATCGCGTGCGGACACGGATTTGTCTCGTTTGGCTGAGCGCTTGGTCGCCACCCCAGACCGCGGCTGGAGCCTGTTGCTGTCCGGACCTTCAGGTACTGGCAAATCCGCCTTTGCAAGGCATCTTGCCGAGGTCATGGGATTGGAGATCGAAGAGCGGCGGTGCTCGGACTGTTGAGTTGCACTGAGAAGTGACCCGGGATTTTCATTGAGA
>TARA_R110000868_G_scaffold41157_1_pt1 | contig 15516 bp, 13 predicted proteins | sample TARA_R110000868 | Tara Oceans TARA_R110000868 (sample SAMEA4397489) | marine metagenome | biome: Polar Biome; feature: [SRF] surface water layer (ENVO:00010504); material: water (ENVO:00002006), including particulate matter (ENVO:01000060) such as... | depth 5 m | reverse complement strand
CCCGCGCGGAGGCAGCGGAGCTGGCGATCCGCGCGCTGCGACTAACTGCCGGCGGTCTCTACCCGCAAATCGATCGGACAGAAGAACGGGCCATTTGAGCTCGGGAGAGGGACTGCGGGGCATACAACCGAACAGAGAAAGGTAACATCATGAAACTTCTTATGGCAGCAACCGCGTCGCTCTCCCTGGTTCCGCTTGCGGGGTGCGCGACGATGAGGGACGCAACTCCCGAACAGCGGGCTAGTTGCGAGCGCATGGAACAAACCATGGGCACCAACACGACGCACGACCACAACGAGATGAAGGGCATGGGCATGAACTCGATGAATCTCAGCCACGCACGGTGCCAGCAGATCCTCGCACAATAGTCGCGCGACCTGAGTCGCTCGTCGAGTCGCCATAGAGTCTCTGCGTCGGGCAACCGACTGCTTTACTTGTAGCGACTTGGCGAGCGACGAGGGTGACAGCATCTCTCCGCTGCCGGGAATTACGCTGCGGAGACAGTACAGAGTTTCAACCGTTGAAAGGAGTAAGACTATGAAGAACCTAAGAAGGAGTATCCGCCGACCGGTTTTCGCCTCCACAGCCGCCATGTTAGCGCTCTTGAGCGTGACAGCGTGCGACGGTTCAAAAGACGCACCGGCCAATATCACGGCTGGTGACGAGAACGTCGCGCTGCCGGAAGACGAAAGCAGGGAAGAGCACCACGAGCAGGGAGTGGCGGCCGAGATGCACAATCGGATGTCCACTCAGCAAGGCAACCAGATGGGTGCAGGCCAGGGCGGAATGGCGGACGATCAGATGGGGGCCGGCGGCATGATGGATGATAAGATGCCGATGGGCAACTCCACGGCCAAGCCGGATACCGGCAAGGATAAGGCCATGCCGAAGGATAAGGCCATGCCGATGGAAGACGACGAGCCCATGCCGATGAAAGACGACATGTAGCGTGAAACTCTCGCCCGCGGGGAATTTGGCAATGGTGGTTCAACAATGGCTCTTTGGACGGTGAGCGGCGCGACAACGATCGTCGATGCTTGCCTGGAACGGGTGGCGTGGGTTCAGGCTCCAGTGCTCGCGCCCCTGATCTCGATGTCGTCGGCGCAGCGGCCCCCCCCCGGCCCTGCGCCGGCGGCACTGCTCGCGACACTTGTCGCATGACGAATAACTCGATAAGTCACCCATCAACTGCGGAAATTTCAGCACAAAGAGGCCGCAACTCGTGCCTGAGGGAGCGGCACCAGCGCCGCTCCGCCGGCAGTCCAAGCTGTCGATTGCCAAGCCGGCGCCGATGCCGGCCGCGGCCCAACCGATGCCGATGAAGGATGACAAGTAAGGAATCCTGATGTGAAGTACGGTCCTGCCCAGATCATCTCGCGCCGTACGTGGACGACGATGAAAATCGTTCGGCTGGGATTCGCGGCGCCAATGGCGCTCTTCGGATCCTCAGCGGCGCTGGCGCAGGCGTCGCCCTCCGAGCACGCTTCGCATCATCCGGGCGCCGCTGCCGCACCGGCGAACGCAATGCCGGCAGCCGACACAAAGGTGGCAGCCCCGCAGGGCGCACCCGCCCCTCCCCCCGCGGGCGGAATGACGGGCATGATGAAGGGGATGATGTCGCCATCCCCAGGTGGCGGGGAAGCAGCTGGAGCCGAAGCAGGCTGCTGCGGGATCGTAGGCGGCAAGCCGTTCTACCCGGCCATGATGAACTTCCCAGCGCTGACGGACAAGACGCGCGCAGCCATCAGGACCGAAGCGATCGCGCGCCTCGGATCGGGCGCGGCGGCCGTCACGGCCGGGCAGGTCGAACTCCATCGCGCCCAATCGTCGAACGACCCGGTGGCTGCGCAGGCAGCCATCGGCCTGGTGCGCGATGGGGTGTCGCTCGCGGAAAGCGGCAACAGTGCGTTGCAAGGCCTGAACCAAAATCAGCCGCCGCCACGCATCGCGCTCGCCTGGTTCAAGCGCGAGATGAGCGTGACACCGGAAAGCGACATGATCATGGACGGCGGCTTTCGTGACCTGTCCTGGCTTCACGTCGCCGCCATGCTGCTGCTTGCAGCCGCGCTCGTTGCGGCATTCCTGCTACGCCGGGCGCGGCTACAGCGTATCGGCGCCCTGGCGCAGCGGCTGACTCCCGGGGGTCAGCCGCCCGGCACCGCGCCTGCGGCGGCGGCCACACCGAAGGCGCCGGGGCCCGTCGCGGGCGCTCCGGTTGCTGCGGCCGCCCCGGTCAAGCCGCCGGTCAAACGGCCCTGGAAGGGCGTCCTGCGGATCAAGGCGATCTTCGACGAGACGCCGACGGTCAAGACTTTCCGGCTGATGGAACCCAATCTAGAGTCGATCCCCTTTACGTTCCTGCCGGGACAATATGCGTCGATCACCTCCGAGATTGACGGTCAAAAAGTGCGGCGCTCCTACACGATCTCTTCTTCGCCCACCCAGCACGACTATATCGAGCTTACCGTAAAGCGCGAGGAGCATGGCCTAGAGTCCCGCCACCTCCACGATCATGCACAGACTGGCGATCTGCTCGAGATCACCGCGCCGGCCGGAAATTTCTTCTTCACCGGCAAGGAAGCCGACGGCATCGTCCTGATCGCCGGGGGTGTGGGCATCACGCCGATGATGAGTGTTTTGCGCTACCTTACTGATCGATCGTACCCGTATGAAATCCACCTTATCTACGGTGTTCGTACTCCCGCTGACCTGATTTTCCGCGAGGAATGCGCGTATCTCGCCAGTCGGCACCCGAACGTCACCATCCTGTCGATCGTCTCGTCCGCGGAAGGCACCGACTGGAAGGGCCCGGTCGGCTTCATCACGGCGGACTTCATCGCCGGCTGTGTCGACGATATCGTGAAACGCCGCATTCATCTTTGCGGCCCGCCGCCGATGATGGACGCGGTCAAAGCGGCGCTGGAGGAACTCCACGTCCCGTCGGATCAGGTCAAGACCGAGGACTTCGCGCCGCCCAAAGGCGGTCCCGTTCCCGATAAGGAGCCCGACGACGAGCCCCCGGCTCCGCCGGCGGATGCGGCTGGCGGCGGTGCGGCGCCACCTTCGGCTCAGGCGACCGTCAACTTTTCCAAGTCCGGGAAGTCAGGAAACCTGGCGCCGGACCAATCCGTGCTCGAGGCTGCCGAAGCGATCGGCGTTGTGATCGACTTCGAATGCCGGGTCGGGATCTGCGGGCGCTGCAAGGTGCCGCTTAGCGAAGGTACGGTGACGATGGAGGTTGAGGACGCGCTCTCGGCCGACGAGAAGGCGGGCGGCATGATCCTCGCATGCCAAGCAAAATCTGCGAGCAACCTGGTCGTGGACGCCTGACGTGACCGAAAGCGAGAAGGTCACCGTTGGCGGCATGCTCAGCGCTCTCGTCCTGATCGTGCCCGCGTTCCTGGTGCACGTCGCGCCTCGCTTTCCCGGCAGCCTGACAGGCTCATTGTTCGGCATCGCCGCGGCAGTGCTCTTCCTGCTGCTGCTGTCCTATTCGGCCGTGAAGCGGCTGCCGTGGGTAAAGGAGCGCACGAAAGAGCATGTCTCGATCGGCGCTGTTCTGACCTTTCACGTCTATGCTGGCGCAGTCGGGGCGCTGCTCGGCATCATTCACTCGGGACACAAGTTCCAGAGCCCGCTCGGAATTGCACTGACCCTGTCCATGCTCACGGTCGTGGCAAGCGGGTTCGTTGGTCGATACTACCTCGCTCACATCGGCCAGGACTTGCGCGACCAGCAGAAGGAGCTCGGTGTCTTGCGCACTCGCTACGACAGTCTCGCGCTGGCCGCGGCGGGGCTCAAGGATCAGGCCGTGGTCGACCCTAACGGTGTCCCGCTCGGGCAACTGCTCGGAGCGATGTCGGATCTCGAATTCGCGATCACCGCACGCGAGACGCTCAAGCGCACGCTGGCACGCTGGGTCGTCCTGCACATCGCCGCCTCGATCGTGATGTATGCGTTGCTGGTGCTGCACATCTGGAGCGGGATCTATTACGGGCTGAGGTGGCTTGGATGAAATTTTCGGCCGCATCCCTGCTGATCCTGGTGGCAGCGGCGATCCTCGCGGCGATCGCCGTGCCGATCTCGATCTATCGCTCCGGCAGCGACGCGATACCGGGCTGGAGTGCGGCCGTCCGTCCTGGGCCGTTGTCCAAGGCTCACGCATTCCTCGGAGATAAATGTGCGAGCTGTCATACGCCCAACGAGGGCGTCACTGTCGACAAGTGCGTTGCCTGCCACGTGCCGGCCAAGGAACTGCTGTCGAAGCCCTCGACGGTGTTCCACGCCAATGTGACGACCTGCAGTGGTTGTCATGTGGAGCACCAAGGGCTCGACAAACGCCCCATCAAGATGGACCACGCCGTTCTCGAGAAGCTCGCGATCCGCCAAGCGGGCAAGCCCGTCGCGCTCGATTGCAAGGGGTGCCACGTCTTCAAGGACAAGCACCAGGAATTCTTCGGGCCAAAATGTGCGACTTGCCATGCCATCGACACGTGGAAAATCGTCGGCTTCCTTCACCCAAGCCCGAAATCGAAGGAATGCGCGCAGTGCCACAAGCCGCCGCCGAGCCATCTGATGATGCATTTCGAGATGATGGACAGGTCGATCACCGGCCAACGAAACGCAACCGTCAACCAGTGCTTCGCCTGTCACCAGACCGATTCGTTCAACAACATCAAAGGGGTAGGTCGGGTCGATATGCACTGAAACGCTAGTAACGGGGAACTGAAGTTTCACCGCGAAAGGCCAAAGCTCGACACTTTCTCACCGGATGCAATGTGGCCGCCGCACAGCGCTGACGCTGGACCGGATCCTCGACGCAATGCGACACCTTCGCCCATGCGGCCGGCACGCAAGCCCAAGGTGATCATCGCGGCTTGGTCGCATTCGTCCACAGCACCGACGCGCGCACGAGCTGGATGGGAAACGGGCAACCCAGTCCTTTTTTGTCGTTGTCGCTTTTGACTAAGGTCAAAAGAACGGCCTTGACCCTGGACTATGATCCAGGCGCGATAGAGCGATTGGAGGTCAGTGATGGGTGATTTCACAACTGGCGTATTTGCAGAGGCCGTTAGCCTCCGGACCGATTCATCCGCTCTTGTAAGCGTCACGATGTTCGACACGCGCTGCGCAGCGACAGCCGCTCTGTCAAAATGAGAAGAGCCGAAATCGAACGATATTTTGCGTGGGGTTGGCGAGCAGACCCCCCAGGCGCGATCCGGATGGAGACGAGACGATGACCTACCAGAGCATCAACCCCTACGACGGCAAACTCCTGCAAAGCTTCGACGATCTTACCGAGGAGAGCCTTGAGACAAAGATTGCGACGGCCGCCGCGTGCTTCGAGAGCTGGCGGCAGACGACGTTCGCGCAGCGGGCGGCCATCGCCGCGAAAGCCGCCGCCATCATGCGGGCCCGCGCCGACGAGTTCGCGCGGCCGGTAACGCTCGAAATGGGCAAGCGCATCGCCGAAGCGCGGGGCGAAGTGGCGCTCAGCGCGGACATCATCGATTACTACGCGCAGAACGCCGAACGCTTCCTCGCGCCCGAACGCCTCCATCCGAGTTCAGGCGAAGCGGAGATCGAAAGCACCCCCCTCGGCGTACTCTTCGGAGTTCAACCATGGAACTTTCCCTATTATCAGCTCGCGCGCTTCGCAGCGCCCAACCTGATGGCGGGCAACGTCGTGATGGTGAAGCACGCCGGGAACGTTCCGCAATGCGCCATCGCGTTCGAAGAGCTGTGGCTGGAGGCCGGGGCACCAAAGGGCGCCTACACCAACCTGCTGATCTCCCACGACCAGGTGAACCGCGTCATCGACGACCCGCGGATCAAGGGCGTGGCGCTGACGGGCAGCGTCGAAGCCGGAAAATCCGTCGCTGCGCGGGCGGGGCAGAACCTGAAGAAATCGACGATGGAGCTTGGCGGCAGCGATGCCTTCATCGTCCTTGATGACGCCGATCTGGAAAAGACCGTCGAGTGGGCGGTCTGGGCCAAGATGAACAATACGGGCCAGTGCTGCGTGGCGGGCAAGCGCTACATCGTCGTCGAGGAGTTGGCCGATCGGTTCCTCGACAAGTTCCGCACCGCGCTCGCGAAGCTGGAACCCGGGGACCCGATGGACGAGGCGACAACGCTCGGTCCGTTGTCCACCGAAGGCGCCCTGGTGAACCTCCTGGACCAGGTCGATCGGGCGGTCGGCGACGGCGCCACGGTCGTGATGGGCGGCAAGAGGATCGACCGTCCGGGCTCCTTCATGCAGCCCACGATCCTGGCCGATATCGCGCCCGATAGCGCCGCATTCCGGGAGGAGTTCTTCGGGCCGGTCGCGCTCTTCTTCCGGGTCAAGGATGAAGACGAAGCGGTGGCGCTCGCCAACGACTCGGCTTTCGGGCTTGGCGGCTCGGTCTTCACCGGCGACGTCGCGCGCGGCAAACGCGTCGCGAGCCGCATCGATACGGGCATGATGTTCGTCAATCACCCAACTTGGACGACGCCCGACCTGCCGTTCGGTGGGGTCAAGGACTCAGGCTACGGCCGCGAGCTTTCGAACATGGGCATCCAGGAATTCGTCAACAAGAAACTGGTTCGCGTCGAGGCGATCGACGCGCCAGCCTAGATCGCAAGGCGCGGATTTCGAACCAGCGCGACGTCAACAGCGCGCTCTCGACTGAGCTAAAAAGGAAAACAGCCATGGCTTCTACAATGCAGGCCGCAGTGGTCGAAACGTTCGGCCAGCCTTTGGTCCTCCGCGAATGGGACATGCCGACGCCTGGCCCAGGTCAGATCGTCGTCAAGACCGAAGCGTGCGGCGTGTGCCACACCGATCTCCATGCCGCAAATGGCGATTGGCCGGTCAAGCCGACGCCCCCGTTCATTCCGGGTCACGAGGCGATCGGTCCGGTCGTCGCGGTCGGAGCGGGCGTGACGATCGTCAAGGAAGGCGACCGGATCGGAGTGCCCTGGCTCTATTCAGCATGCGGCCGCTGCGAATATTGCCTGAAGGCTCAGGAGACGGTTTGCGCCAAGGCGCAGTTCGGCGGCTACACGAAGAATGGCGGCTTCGCCGAATACATCCTGGCCGACCCCAATTACGTCGCCCACATCCCCGACGGCCTGTCGTCGATCGAGGCCGCGCCGCTCGTCTGCGCCGGCATCACCACCTACAAGGGCATCAAGGAAACCGGAGCCAGGCCCGGCGAATGGATCGCCGTTTCCGGCGCCGGAGGCCTCGGCCATCTGGCCATCCAGTATGCCAAGGCCATGGGACTGTCCGTCGCGGCGATCGACATCGACGACACAAAGCTCGAACATGCAAAACGCCTCGGCGCCGATCTTGCGATCAACGCCAAAGAGGGCGACCCGGCGGAGGCCTTGAAAAAGGCGACGGGCGGCGGTGCTCACGGGGTCCTGATTACAGCGCCCTCCCTCCCGGCGTTCAAGCAGGGAGTCGCCATGACGCGTAAGCGCGGAACCTGCGTGCTGGTCGGGCTGCCGCCCGGCGAGTTTCCGGTCCCGCTCTTCGATGTAGTCGTTGACTGCATCACCATTCGGGGATCATTCGTCGGCACACGCCAGGACATGGCCGAGGCCCTCGCATTCGCCGCCGAAGGCAAGGTCAAGGCGAACATCGAACTGCAGCCGCTTTCGGCGATCAACGAGGTTTTGAGCCGGCTGCAACGCGGCGATGTGGCCGCACGCGTCGTCCTCGATTTCGCGGGCAAGTGATCGTTATGACAAGGTCTTTGGATCGCATCGGCCGACGCGAGGTGATGGCGGGCGCGGGTCTGCTTGGCCTATCGGCGGTTCTCGCGCGCTCGGCGCCGGCTTATGCCTGGACGCAGGACAGCCAGGCCTTGCCGGTCCCGCGGCCCTCCTCCGCGAACGTGCGCAGCTACGATCTGGAGATCGACGACTACCGACTGATGGTCGACGGACGTCCCGGCAAAGCGATGGCGATTAACGGAACCGTGCCGGGGCCGCTCCTGCGTTTCCGCGAGGGCGAAGACGCCGTCATACGGGTCACGAACCGCTTGAAGGAGATCGCCTCGATCCACTGGCACGGGATCCTCCTGCCCCCGGGCATGGACGGGGTTCCCGGCGTGAGCTTCGCCGGCATCGCGCCGGGCGAGACGTTCACCTACCGCTTTCCGCTGCTTCAGAGCGGCACCTACTGGTGCCACAGCCATTCGGGCGGGCAGGAGCTGCTCGGCGTCTACGCGCCCTTCGTCATCGATCCGGCCGGTCCCGATCCCGTCGCCTTCGACCGGGACTATGTCGTGTTGATGTCCGACTGGAGCTTCGAGGCTCCAGAAAAGATTATCGCCAATCTCAAGAAGCAGTCCGGATATTACAATTATCAGAAGCGCACGCTGGCCGATCTCGTGCGCGATGTCAGCGCGAACGGCTGGTCGGCGACGCTCATGGAACGGCTCAGCTGGTCCAAGATGAGGATGGACCCGACCGACTTCGCCGACGTCACCGGTTACACCTACACCTACCTCGTTAACGGTCTGACCAGCGACGCCAATTGGACGGGGCTGTTCCGGCCGGGTGAGCGCGTACGCCTGCGTTTCATCGCGGCCGGCGCGATGACCTATTTCGATATCCGCATCCCCGGGCTCAAGATGACCGTGGTCCAGGCCGACGGGCAGGACATCCAGCCGCTGGAGGTAGACGAGTTCCGGATCGCGCCCGGCGAAACATTCGACGTCATCGTCGTGCCCGAGGACCGCGCCTACACGCTGATGGCGGAGACGATGGACCGCAGCGGGTTCGCGCGCGGCACCCTGGCCCCGCGCGCTGGCATGACCGCCCCGATCCCGCCGCGCCGACCGCGGCCGATCCGCACCATGGCCGACATGGGGATGGACATGGGCGGCATGGACATGGGCGCGGGCAAGGCCGGGATGGGGAGCATGTCCGGGATGCCGGGCGCCGCCGCTCCCGCGTCACCGCCGATCATGGACATGAGCGGCCACCAGATGCAGAACATGGGCGCGGCCGAGCGGGTTCGCGCGGACGCCGCCGGAAAACTGAAGACGGCGCACCAATCGGGCATGGCCGACATGCCGACGACCGGCGGCGCGATGGGCGCCATGGGTGCGATGCCGGGCATGAGCGGCGAAGGCGCCTCGGTCAAAGATCAGCGCTTCGCTCACGGCCCCGACACGCACGGGGTCGGCAATTCCTCGATCGCCATGGTCGCGAAGAACCGTCTCGGCGAACCGGGCTCGGGGTTCGACACCGAGAATTCGCGCGTCCTGGTCTACGCCGATCTTCGCAGCGTGATCCCGCAAACCGATCTGCGTGCGCCCGAGCGCGAGATCGAACTGCACATCACGGGCAACATGGACCGCTACAGCTGGTCCTTCGACGGCAAGAAATACTCCGAAGCGCGCACCCCAATCGCGTTCAGATATGGCGAACGGCTGCGCATGGTGTTCGTCAACGACACCATGATGGAACATCCGATCCACCTTCACGGCATGTGGATGGAGCTCGAGAACGGCGGCGGAGCGAACCAGCCGCGCAAGCATACGGTCAGCGTCAAACCCGCCGAGCGCCTGACGGTGGCTGTGACCGCCGACGCACCTGGGCAATGGGCGATGCACTGCCACCTGTTGCTCCACATGGAGATGGGCATGTTCCGCGTCGTCGAAGTCTCCTCCCCCGCCTGACCGGAGAAAGCCGTTGCGCTTCGCACCTTCATTATTGCCCGTCCTGTTCCTGCTGCCCACCGGTCTTCAAGCACAAGAGACGGGCGCGCGGGGAGCCGGCGAACCGATGTCCATGCCGATGCCGGCTCCCGGCCAAACTTCGCATGCCGAACCGGTTGCTGCACCTGCCCCGACAGACCAGGAGACAGCAACGCTGCCCAACCTGGAGGACCGCTCAGGATGGCCGGAGCCGACCGCCGACAGCGCGAACTACAGCTACCTGGTGACAGAACTGCTCGAGTATCGCGAAAGTCGCGCCGCGGGAGCGATCCGCTGGGACATTTACGGCTGGTACGGCGGCGACGTGAACCGGCTCTGGGTCAAGACCGAAGGGCTGCAAGACGTATCGGGGCCAGGCGGAGGCGAGCAGGAGGCCCAGCTTCTTTACGGCCGCCTGATCTCGCCCTTCTTCGACTTTCAGGCCGGCGTCCGTTTTGCGCACCGCTCGGGGCCAGGCCCCAATCAATCGCGAACCTATGCCGCGATCGGCGTGCAGGGCCTCGCTCCTTACCGCTATTCGCTCGAACCGACGTTGTTCATAAGCCAGGACGGCAAGGTCTCCATGCGGGCGACCGCCACCTATGATCAGCAGCTGACACAGCGGCTCATCCTGCAACCCCGCTTCGAGTTCGACGCCGCAGTCCAAAAGGATCGGTCGTTCGGCGTCGGTTCCGGGCTGAACAAGACCGAACTCGGTCTCCGGCTGCGGTATGAAGTAAAGCGCGAGTTCGCCCCGTATGTGGGCGTGTCGTGGACACAGAGCTACGGAAGCACGAAACGACTGGCGCGCGCGGAAGGTGAAGACACCAGCCTCGTTTCTGTCGTCGCGGGAGTCCGGATGTGGTTCTGAGAAAGGCGCGCGCCTCGATGGACCTGACCAACCTCGCCCGGCAGTCGAGGTGTGAAGAATGTTAGACGGAAATGGAGCGGTCGATATGAGTAATTCCGGACGGCGATTGGCACAACGGCTCCGAGCGCACCCCCTGACTTCGGTCGTCTCCGGCATTCTCGTCATTGTGGCACTATATCTGGTGTACGAGCACCGCACCTCCCCGCTTGCAATGCTCCCCTACCTCCTCCTGCTCGCTTGTCCGCTGATGCATTTTTTCATGCATGGTGGTCATCGCCGGCGCACCAGCGAACGTGCGGAGAACTCGGGAGGTCCAGCGGGGACAATCGGCAACCGCCTTGTTAGCCGCGAAGCAGAGGGTGGGCAGTGATATGCAACTGCGGAGCGCCCATTGGCTCCGCGCGATCGCTCTGATGGCATTTGCAGCCGGTGCGTCCACTACGAGCGCCTCGCAAGCAGCGACGGTTCAGCCGGAGGCGAGCCTTGTCGGAACTTGGTCTTTCGACGGCCGCCAAGCCTGCAAGTCCGGACCAGCCTGGGTTTTCAGCTCTGACGGTTCGTATTCGGAAGTGATGCTCCCCGACAGAACGTCGCGAGGGACTGGTGGCTGGCGCGAGCAGGGAGGAAGTATCTTCTATTCGCTGGCCGTTCCTTCTTCGAGAACGCAGCGCCAGCCACGGCTTGAACGCCGCATGACCATCATCGAGCGCTCACCGGACCGGATTGTTGCGGTGACACAACAGCGGGTCCGACATGTGATGCACCGGTGCCGGTAGGAACTTTGTGCTCGTGCCGCCATGGTGGCTGGCGGGGCACCATCCCGCCAGCTTTCATGGCTTTGAGCAAACTCCTGCGCCTCCAGTATGATCTCATACGACAGCCGGTTGGTGGGAGCCGGCTTGGCGCTCCTGCGAAGCTCTGGTTCCGCGTAAAAGGTGCTCCTGCCGGTCGCCCACGCCTGCGTCTGAATGAAGGAAAATATTGTGGATCACATGCATGAACACGCGGAAGGCGACCGCCAAATGAAGCCATCCGGCCTCGCGGACGGAGCGGTCAGGGATCCGGTATGCGGAATGACGGTGGACCCAGCTACCGCAAAGCACCGCCATGATCTGGGCGACACCATCTACTATTTCTGCAGCGAGGGGTGCCGGTCGAAGTTTGCCGCGCATCCTGAGCGATATCTCAACCCTCCCGCTACAAAGCCCGCGATCACCAGTCCGGCGATGGGCGCATTGCCCGAGCCGGCTCAGGGGGCCGTATGGACCTGCCCGATGCATCCCGAGATTCGGCGCCCCGGTCCCGGGAGCTGCCCGATCTGCGGGATGGCGCTGGAGCCGGCCGACCCCACGCTCGAGGAGGGCCCCAATCCCGAACTGATTGATATGACCAGGCGGTTCTGGGTCAGCGCCATTCTGTCCCTGCCCCTCCTCGCTCTGGCAATGGGGGGCGAGCTTTTCGGCTGGCATCCACTCCCGATGCGTACGTCGATGCTCGTCCAACTTGCGCTCGCTACCCCGGTCGTGCTGTGGGGCGCCTGGCCATTTTTCGAGCGAGGCTGGGCTTCGCTCAAGAGCCGAAACCTCAACATGTTCACGTTGATCAGCCTCGGCGTCGGGGTTGCCTACGTCTTCAGCGTGGTGGCCACGTTAGCGCCCGATCTCTTCCCTCCCTCGTTCCGAACGATGGGAGGAGCCGTCCCGGTCTATTTTGAAGCGGCGGCTGTCATCGTCACGCTGGTTCTGCTCGGCCAAGTCCTGGAGTTGCGTGCCCGTTCGGCAACGGGACGGGCGATCCGCGCGCTGCTCGGCCTCGCCCCGAAAACGGCTCGCATCGTGCGCGCTGACGGACGCGAGGAAGACATTCCGCTCGAGCATGTCGTGGTCGGTGACACGCTTCGTGTGCGGCCCGGCGAGAAGATACCGGTCGACGGCATCGTCACTGACGGCCGATCCTCAGTCGATGAATCCATGATCAGCGGTGAGCCCGTGCCGGTGGAAAAGGTCCCCGGCGAGAAGGTGACCGGCGCCACCGTGAACGGCACCGGCAGCCTGTTGATGCGCGCCGAGCGCGTCGGCCAGGATACGATGCTATCGCAGATCGTCCGCATGGTCGCAGACGCACAGCGCTCGCGGGCTCCAATTCAGGCGCTGGCCGACAAGGTCTCGGCCTGGTTCGTTCCCGCCGTCGTGCTGATTGCGATTCTCGCCTTTGGCGTGTGGTCGATCTGGGGGCCGGAGCCGGCGCTCAGCTTTGCGCTCGTCAACGCGGTTGCGGTTCTCATTATCGCCTGTCCCTGCGCCTTGGGCCTCGCCACGCCGATGTCGATCATGGTCGGCACCGGCCGCGGCGCAACCGCGGGCGTCCTCGTCAAGAACGCCGAGGCACTCGAGCTCATGGAGAAGATCGATACGCTGGTCGTGGACAAGACCGGCACGCTCACCCTCGGTAAGCCCAAGCTCGTCGCCGTCACCGTCGCAGAAGGCCGCGTCGAAGCTGACGTCCTGAGGCTCGCAGCTGCTCTTGAGCGCGGTAGCGAGCATCCGCTTGCGGCAGCGATCGTGGAGGGTGCCGAGGAGCGCGGGCTGGAGCTGCCGAGCACGACCGACTTCGCGTCGCATACAGGCAAGGGCGTGACCGGGAAGGTGGAAGGGCGTCAGGTCGCTTTGGGCAACAAGGCGCTGCTTGAGGACCTGGGCATCGACACCTCGGAGCTCACAGGTCAAGCCGACGCGATGCGCGCCGAGGGCCAGGGCGTCATGTTCACGGCGATAGACGGGGCGCTTGCCGGGCTCATCGCCGTCGCTGATCCGATCAAGGAGAGCGCTGCCGACGCGATCGCCGAGCTACGCAAGGGAGGGGTTCGGGTGGTCATGCTGACCGGCGACAACCGGCGCACCGCGGACGCGGTGGCTAGGAAGATCGGCGGCATCGACGAAGTCTTCGCCGACGTTCTCCCCGACCAGAAGCAGGCTGTGGTGGAACGGCTCCGTGCCGAGGGTCGCCGGGTCGCAATGGCCGGCGACGGCATCAACGATGCCCCTGCTCTCGCTGCCGCAGACGTCGGGATAGCGATGGGAACCGGAACGGACGTTGCGATGGAGAGCGCGTCGGTGACCCTGGTCAGGGGTGACCTTGGCGGGATTGTCCGCGCCCGCCGGCTCAGCCGCGCGGTGATGCGCAACATCCGGCAGAATCTGTTCTTCTCGTTCATCTTCAATGCGGCGGGCGTGCCGATCGCGGCCGGAGTGTTCTATCCCCTGTTTGGACTGCTCCTCAGCCCCATCATTGCCGGCGCCGCGATGGCGTTCAGCTCGGTGGCTGTTATCGGAAACGCGCTTCGTCTGCGGACGGTGCGGCTTTGATGGCGAAGCGGCTCCCCGTCTTTCGCCAGAACGGCGGTTGCTCGTTTTTAGCGAAGCTGAAGTAGGCTCTCTGATCTCGCCGGGCAGCCGGCATCGGTGGCAGTAGGTAGCTCCGGGCGTGGATCGGGCAAACGAAATAGTTTGAGGGCGATATCAGGACAACGGACTCTATGACCATTACGCAGGTGGCCACGATTGATATCAGCGGTATTGTCCGGGTTGCGGTAACGGCCCTTGAACTTGCCGGCACGGGCGCGATCTTGGCGGGCGCCCTAATAGCTACCGCGGCTTGCGCCAAGAGAAGCTGGTCCAGCGGCTACGAGGCGGCATATCGCCCCTTCCGCGCAGATCTTGGGCGCAGCATCTTGCTCGGGCTCGAGTTCCTCGTAGCGGGCGACATTCTCAAGTCGCTGGTTATAAACCCGACGCTTGCAGACCTCGTAGTCCTAGCCGGATTGATCCTCGTCCGCACCTTCCTGAGCGTCTCGCTTGGCGTCGAGATAAACGGGCACTGGCCGTGGCAAGAAACGCGTTTAGCACGCGAGCAAGCTGGGAGTGTAAATGGATGCACGGGAATTGACGGCAAGGCGGCCAGACTTGATGAGAGTCAGTGAGGCCGCGGAGAATGAGAAAAAAAGATCGTGAAAGGTCTGCATCATTCGCCTTGAGACTGGAGGTGGCTGTGCGATTAGGATGCGTTCAGGATCCTCGGTCGGCATGGCGCACCTACTCGGCCGGAGGCTGTGGTCGGGACAGCCACTGGCGCGATTAGCCTATTCAGAATGGCCGTTGATCATCCTTTGGGAAGCGGGTGCCCTAGATGCAAGAAAGGTGCCGCCTTTGCCACTCAGCGCGAGAATAGCGCTTCGTAGCAGCGGCGAGCAACGCCGAAACAGTCGGAGATCGCATCAAGGCGGTCACTCAAGCCTAGGCGTCTGGGGTTTGATCTGCGTCAATGCCGGGCTTAATGCCAGGTGCTGTTATCTTTCGACGGCCCATGACCTAAAGGGAGATCGCGATGCTCGCCCGACGCTTCTTGCTCGGGACCGCACTTCTCGTCTTGGCTGCACCTGTCGTGGTCACCGCTCAGCCCGCCGCCCGTACGCCTGGATTGTGGCATAGGCTCCTCATGCGCGGCAGCGTCGTTAAGGTGGATCCGGCAAGCCTCATACTTTGCGTTGGCAAGGCCGATGGTGCTCAAGCTGGGCAGACACTCAATGTCTACCGGAACAAAGAGCATCCTCATGGCCCGCGCGGGGCACCCCTGTTCAGGCGCGTCGAAGTCGGCACCGTCCGGATCGATTCCGTGATCGATGATCACTTCGCTAGAGCGACGAAGGTGTCTGGTGACGTCAGGACCAATGACATCGTCGAGCTTAGGCGAAGTCCAGGCTGAGCAAGCGGCACAGCCGCGCGCATGGGGCAGAAGCCCTGCAGGAACAGCCCAGCACGCCCAGCCGGAACCGTCAGCGCAGCGAATCCAACTTTGTGGTCGCAGTTGACAAGGCGCGGCAACGGAAGAGTCTGTCCCGTACTGGGCGTCACCTCAAGGTTTGTTCGCCAGACAACGATTTCTCGGACA
>TARA_R110000868_G_scaffold333405_2_pt1 | contig 15521 bp, 14 predicted proteins | sample TARA_R110000868 | Tara Oceans TARA_R110000868 (sample SAMEA4397489) | marine metagenome | biome: Polar Biome; feature: [SRF] surface water layer (ENVO:00010504); material: water (ENVO:00002006), including particulate matter (ENVO:01000060) such as... | depth 5 m | reverse complement strand
CGACATCCTGCAGCATCTTCTTATCGAGGCTGAGATCGGCCACGAGCTGTTTCAGCTTCTTGTTTTCTTCCTCAAGTTGCTTCAGACGACGTAACTCGGCAACCCCCATTCCCGCATACTTCTTCTTCCAGCGGTAAAAGGTCTGTTCGGTAATTCCCATCTTGCGGGTCACTTCCACTACTGGAGTTCCTGCTTCAGCCTGGCGTAAAGCAAAGGCAATTTGTTCTTCTGTGTAGCGTTTTCGTTTCATAGATCTGGTCCTTTTTCTGAATACAAGATAACAAAATCTCTCGCATTCCGCATGGATCAAGAAACGGGGGGAAGGTCACCATCCTGTTGTTGCTAATGAACTCGAACGAATTCTCCGAAACGGCACTGCAAAAGTTATGAAAAAACAGATGACAGTTGCTTTCTTTTGCCTCCAAAAGTTCCCGACCGCAACACGGCTGTATTGAAGGTCTGCTAGCTCGATCGATATCGAGATGATTTCGTTTTTTCTGATCTTGAGAAAAAATGTGAAGCGAGTTATTTCGAAATTCCGTGAGTGGGAGATGTTGGAAACTAACAGCCTGTCGCCGACGAAGCGGTTTTTGCTGTATAGACCACGATTTTGCGGCAAGGATGTATCTGCTGATGGCTCTATGAACTAAACGATTCAGGTGGGAGTGGTATGCACTCAAAGCGGCAGCGAAAGCACCCTCAATCACAAAAAAGCGAGTCAGTCCGCATACAATCCGTCACACGACAGCCACGCACCTCCTGCGATCAGGCGTAGACATCAACACAATCCGTGCCTGGCTGGGCCACGTCAGCATCAATACGACGAACATCTACGCCGAGGTCGATCTTGAAATGAAAGCCAAAGCTCTGGCAACTTGCACGATTGATCATTCAGAGCAGGCACCGTCCGCGATGGCATGGCGTGATGACGCTGAGTTGATGCAATTCCTGAAGCAGTTGTAGCTGCCACCGTTATGTGGAGTTCAAACCAATCAAATCCCAAGAAAATCGAAAGGAAATCATGCAAGACCACATAACTGGGAACACCACATTAAATCAAATGATCCAAATCTTTGTGTCCCGCACAGTAAGACGCAGGTGGAAACAAGAAGATTTTCCAGAACAGGATGTCGCGAAGCCAGCCAGGGAACAATTGACTGCTAGATTTCATCATCAGGCAAGACAGCAACAAATTAGTCAGCAGCGATCCTGGGGGAACCAAGATATAGTAAGCACTTTATAGTAAAATTGTTTCGTTAGAGAGCAAGTTGGCTGGCAACCGACCAATTCCTGCGGTGAGTTCTCGCATTTCTTGCCAGAAACGAGTCGGCACATGATTTGCGTATATGATTTTATCGTTGATTCCATGCCTGACCGCTTGTCCTAGAGTTGCGAGGAGGCAGCCGTGCCTTAGCCGGCAAAGTGAGTGGTCGAGACAGAAAATCAGCATTTTACTTCCCTTTAATATGCGAAGGAGAACGCTCATGGCAGAGAAGATGCAAATCAATGACCAAGTGACTGTAGGACCGCAGCCTTCCGATGAAGAAATCCGCCAATTGGGCGATCAGGGCTTCAAGACAGTCGTGAACTTCCGTACGGAAGGTGAGGATGAGCAACCGTTATCGCCCGATACCGAGGGTGAGAAGGTTAAAGCGGCGGATATGGAGTATCTGCACCTTCCAGTTTCCATGAAATCAATGGGACCGGACTTGGTAGATCAGTTCCGTGAAAAGTATCCCGCCCTACCCAAGCCTGTTTTCGCCCACTGTAAAAGTGGGAAGAGAGCGGGAGCTATGGTCATGATGCATATGGCGGTCGAACAGGGAATGAGCGGCGAACAGACTCTTCGTAAGGCGGACGAGATAGGATTCGAATGCGAACAGGAAGAACTGCGAGAGTTCGTCAAAAACTATGTGGACGGCCATTCCAGTTAATCTCACGATGAAGGCACTCCCATGGCAGTCGGTACAGATTCTTCACTGGCGTTGGCTCTCGTTATCGGGCTAACCCCTCATAGCTTTTGGCGGCGGATTCCTTATTGTGCAAGACCTGCTGCTATGGGGGCATCGATGGCGATCATTGCCTTGAATGCAGTCGGTGGATTAACCGGGCAATTGCAGCAAACCTCTCTCGACGGTCGACTCACTCGATATTGCTAGGACTGGCCATAGTCGGCATCTTTGGCGGATTGTTCGTTGTCGAAAAATTACCGAGCGAGTCACTGTTAACGGCCTTCCGATGGTTCGTTGTTGGCTTGGATTCAGCAAAAATACTCATCACAGTTCTTAACTGACAGGAGAACAACATGCAGTTTCAACAACGCTTCGTGCCAGGGCTGGCCATTGCATCGTACATCGTCGGCGATGAAAAAAGTGGCGAAGCCGCCGTCATAGATCCCTCTAGAGATGTGAATGATTTCATTGTTTTCGCCAAAGACAACGATCTGCACATCAAGCACATCATTGAAACCCACGTCCACGCCGACTTCGTGTGCGGCTCAAGAGAGCTGAAGGCTCGGCTGAACGATGAGCCGACAATACATTGTTCTGGGTACGGCGGCGATGAATGGACACAGCCTTTTGCTGACAATTACGTCAAGGAAGGCGACACTATTGAAATTGGTGATGTCCGGTTCGGTATTCAGCACGTGCCAGGTCATACACCGGAACATATTGCCGTGACTTTTTTTGATACGTCCCGAAGCAGTGATACCCCCTGGGGTATGTTCAGCGGCGATTTTCTGTTCGTGGGCGACGTGGGACGTCCTGATCTGCTTGGTGAAGAACAGAAGAAAGAACTGGCTCATCAACTTTATGAAAGTATTTTCGAACGGCTCGATAAGTTGCCCGACATCACGGAGGTCTATCCTGCCCACGGCGCAGGCTCTTTATGCGGTAAAGCAATAGGGTCACGACGGTCCTCCACGGTCGGCTACGAGCGACGGTTCAATCCTTCGCTTCAGGAGAAACCAGAAGATCAGTGGGTGCAGGACTTACTCAATGAGATGCCTCTCTCACCGCCGTACTTCAAGCGAATGAAGCAAGTTAACAAGGAAGGCCCGGCGATCATCGGCTCCGAACTCCCTGGTCAAAAGCGCTGGGCAGCCAAACAGGTTTATGACCGAGTTTGTGACAAGTGTTTGGTGGTCGATGTGCGATCCAAGGAATCTTTTGCCGCCGCGCACATTCCCGATGCCATCAACATTCCTGCCGGAAACAACCTGCCGACGTGGGCGGGCTGGGTGCTACCTTACGACCGCCCGATACTGTTGATTGCCGAGGAACCGTCTCAAGTGGAGTCGGTGGTGACTCACCTGTTGCGGGTTGGCTTCGATGATGTGCAAGGTTATCTCGAAGGCGGAATCGGTTCCTGGGAGACATCCGGGTTCCCACTCTCGACCTTAAACACGATGTCGGTTCACGATCTCGACAAGAAGTGGAAGTCAGAAAAGAACCTGACAATCCTCGATGTCCGCACGGACAAGGAGTGGAATGATGGTCACATCGAAGGAGCCATGCACATTCACGGCGGAACACTGCAAGATCAAGTGGATGATGTCCCTCAAGACAAGCCCGTGGCGGTGATCTGCGGGTCGGGTTACCGGGCTTCGATAGCCTCTTCATTTCTTCAACGGGAGGGCTTTGAAGACGTGTCCAACATAATCGGCGGGATGTCGGCCTGGAAAGCGGCGGGATTCTCGACGATTAAATAAGAACGCGGAACGTAACAAACTCAGCCTGCCATTACTTCTTTTGTCAGGAGAAAAATTCATGAAGGTGTTGAAACTTATTTCTGCTGCCACTCTTTTGGTTGGTACGACAATTAACGCAGCCGACCCCACAGGAGAGCCGAACTACCAGCATCCGGTCATCGAAGACCACGGCGGAATCGTAGTTCTACCCGATGCGGCCCATCAGCCACAGCACAACTCCAAAATAGTGCTAGACATCACATCGGATTCGAAATCTGGTAGCGTTATCAAAGGTTTCGACCGAGCCGCCCTGATTCTCAACCAGTACACACAGGTCCATGCCGGGATTGAGAATGGCTTTCAGATGGCGATTATTCTTCATGGCCCAGCCACGAAAGCCGCCCTTTCTCACGAAGCCCATGCCAGACACACGAATTCGTACCTGCAAGATATCGGCAAAAAGATGAATCCCAATCTCGAGTTAATTACCCGGCTCAAAAAGGCCGGTGTCGAGATTTATGTCTGCGGGCAAGCGTTAGCCCATCATGGCTATGCCACGAATGAGGTCGCCCCCGAAGTTAAAGTGGCTGTCTCAGCGGCGACCGTCAACATCAACCTCCAGATGGATGGATACGCTTATCTTCCATTCAAGTAAGTTAAGGAAACTCGTTCCATGAAAAATCCATTACGACGACCGTCATGGTCACCGTATATCGTGGGGGCTGGAATCGGCGTTCTCAGTTGGTTTGCTTTCCTGACTGCCGATCATCCGCTGGGGATTACTACAGTATTTGAGCATACTGCCGCTCTCACTGCGAAAGCCGTGGCTCTGTCTGTGACCGAAACGAACAGTTACTACGAGGATAATTCTCCTAAAATCGGTTGGGAATGGATACTGGTACTCGGGGTCTTCATCGGATCCTTTCTCAGTTCCAAGGCGTCAGGGGGTCGTAATGCCCCTGCTGTCCCGTCACTTTGGCAGAAACGTTTTGGTTCGTCCAAAAGGAAAAGATATGCGGCTGCTTTCTTTGGAGGAGCATTGATGCTGTTCGGCGCTCGCATGGCTCAGGGGTGCACTAGCGGTCACGGAATCAGTGGTACGCTCCAACTGTCTGTCTCAAGCTGGCTGTTTACGATCATCATTTTTGCCACGGGAGTCGCCACTGCATTTGTCTTGTACGGTCGGGAGAGACACAGCCATGTTTGACCCCATTTGGAAACTCACAATTGGATTAGTCACTGGCATCCTCTTTGGGGTGCTACTTCAAAAAGGACGTGTAGCCAAGTATGAAGTGATCCTGGGCCAGTTTTTACTCAAAGATTGGACTGTCGTGAGGATTATGGGGACAGCCATCGTCGTGGGGGCAATTGGCATTTACGCCCTCCTGCCAACCGAAGCTGTCTCATTGCATCTCAAACCATTGGCCTGGGGGGGAATCATTCTGGGCGGTTTGTGTTTTGGCATTGGAATGGCTATTCTCGGATACTGCCCCGGCACGGGAGTCGCGGCCTGTGGCGAAGGTCGAAAAGACGCCGTCGCAGGTGCCGTGGGAATGCTGTTTGGTGCGAGCATCTATGTCGTCGCTTATACGCCTCTCAAGGCGCTCATCGAGTGGTTTGGCAATGAAGGGAAGATCACACTGCCGGAGTATACCGACACAAATCCCTGGCTGTGGATTATTGGTTTGATGGTGGTAGCCTTGGCGGCAATCATCCTCTCCAAGAAGTACTGTCAGTCTCGGATTCCTTCTGAAGAACTCACCAAATCAAATGCGTCCGGTTAGGCTTATCGTGGCTATAGCCTCATTCATTAGAGCAACCACACATTCCGCAATTCGCTTGCTAGAGGGTAAGCTCCTCTTTCTGGATGTGATATCCTGCAGTCGAGGATTGTCCATCGCTGGTGGCGTGACCGTTGCTTACGTTCTTGTCCCTCTTCTTTCTAAATCTCAGGGACGCCACGAAGTCCTCCGCAAGCCCCGGCGGATGGCGGCTACGAATGTGTCGCATAAAACCTGCTATGCTTGTTGGTCTACTAGGTTTGGTCTTCGTCTATGGATTGGAGCAGGCAGCCAATCGCTCAAAGGATATATCCATGCAACCAGCAACCAAGTGTTTTGGCTGCATATCGTTTCGTATGCCATCTACAATGTTCTGTTGGGTATCATTCATGGAGACACATCACTAGTGAAGACGTAAAAAGATCGATTGGTAACATACAGAGTTTATAAAAACTGTCAGGTGAATTAGTTCCTATTTTACGGAATAAGCAGAATGTGCGCGGCTCTTGGATAAAGCAGAGCTGTACAGACAGACGAGTCTATCTCTAAACGGTTTCGTTTTACTGAAACAGTTGCGCATGCATTATTTCATTGTCTCAGATCGTTGTTCTGTATTTCTGGACTGCGATACTCCAATCCATTCTGATCAGAATTTAGTCTGAGGTCTTATATGCCAGCTTCAATATCCCGTAAGGTCTTGCTGTTACTGATGATACTCGGCAGATCCTGTGTGCCTCAATTACTATTTGCCCAGGGTGCTTTCCCCTTTGTCCCACCTGCTGCAAAACCCCAAAACGCCGGTGCTTCCGAAGATCAAGTCGGGCGACGGTTTATTCCCCCCATGTCCTTCCCTCAGTCACCTGCTGGTGTGGAAAGCCTGATGAAGCAGGAGACACCACAGCCCTCAGAGACAGATCTCAGCCTGGATGCGCTGTTAATGATGGCAACGGAAAATAATCCGACGTTGGTTCAAGCACAACATCAGATTCAGGGGACACTAGGCAAGGCCCTTGAAGCCGGACTGTATCCTAATCCGACTTTCTATTATATTGCCGAACAGATCTTCGTGGATTCTTCCACCGACACCGACACGCCGGGAGAATTTCAAGGCGGCGCCATTCAACAGGAAATCGTTACCGCCAACAAGCGGGCGATCAGTCGGCGAAAATACCAACAGCGTGCGAAAACAGCGGAATGGATGGCAGTAACTCAACAGTGGAGGGTCTGTAATGATGTCCGGATCCATTTCTGGAAAACGCTGGGCCATCGACAGATCGTCGACATACGCCGTGAATTGCTTAAAGCAGCGGAAGACTCTGCACTGACAACTCGCGAGCGGTTCAACCAGGGGCAGGCCACACAGGCTGAACTTCATCTTTCTAATGTATCCCTGCAACGCACCCGGCTTTCTTTGCTCAATGCCGAAAACATGTATCGTAGCCAGTTTGCCATGCTCAGCTCCCTGGTAGGAGTGGAACTGGAGCCGCAACCGCTCAAGGGCGAACTTGCGGAAGATATGGAATCAATGATTGATTTCAACCAAGCAGTCGAAAACCTGTATACCGACAGTCCTGAAGTTCTGGCAGCCACAGCGAAGTGGCAGGCAGACTGTATCACCCTCGAGCGAGAACGAGTCGAACCTGTCCCCAACATTTTTGTGAAAGCAGCCACGGGATACAATCATGAGTCTCGTGAGCCGGTCGCCTCGGTGCAGGTCTTCATGGAAGTGCCGATCTTTGATCGCAATCAGGGTACGATCAAGCAGGCCGAGGCCGACCTGGCCCGCCAGAATGCAGAAATCCGACGCACAAAACTCAGACTGCGTCAGAACCTGGCGTTGCACTACCAGAAATATTTGACAGCACTCCAGCATGTGATAGAATTCAAATCGGTCATCCTGCCTGAAGCAAAGGCCGCTTATGCGAACCAGCTTGATGCCTATAAGGAAAATCGACAGAACTGGGGAGAAGTCCTGAAAACCCAGCGGGAGTATTATCAACTGCGGGAGCACTATGTGCATCAGCTCATTGCGTGGCGCAGCAATGAAACATTGATCAACGGATTTCTCCTCCATGGGGGCTTAAAGGCCGCAGAATCTCCCACGCCCCCCGGTCATATCGATTCCGTCGCTCAACCTCGCTAATCGGATGCGCCGTCTGCTTACAGCCTTTTACTCGCTTAGATTTTTAAACAGGAGTTCTGGTATGTCTGACTCATCCTCCCGGCGCGCCTTTCTGAAAAATGGAACTGTAGGCACTTTTGCTGCATTAAGCGCCGGTACCTCGGCTGCGGCAGCGTTATCAAATGGGCATCAGGCATCTCAAGCTTCAGAGAAACACGAAGTTCAGGACGAATATGACGGATTCTCGCGTTTTCGTCCCAGCCGCGGAAATGATCCCGACAGCGATTATTATATCGGCAAGCGGGTTCCCGGTTTTCGCAACCCCGCTGACGGCCCGGCCCCCTTTATCGCGAATGATCTGGATAAGCTACCCTGGAAGATGAAAAATGGCGCCAAGGAGTTCCATCTGGTCTGTGAACCCGTCGCACGGGAGTTCCTGCCCGGCCATTGGATGAATGTCTACGGTTTTAACGGTTCCATGCCCGGTCCCACAATTGAAGTGACCCAGGGGGATCGTATTCGGATCATCGTGCATAATGAATTACCGGAGGAGACTTCGGTCCACTGGCATGGCTTCGAGATGCCAGTGCAATATGATGGTGCTGATACAATGACGCAAAATCCCATCAAGCCGGGAAAAACTTTTAAATACGAATTTGATGTACATGAAGAAGGGACTTTCTTCTACCATTCGCATGTGGCGATGCAAGAAGCCTTTGGCATGGTGGGCTGGTTTATCGTGCACCCCAAAAAAGTCTGGGATCCCCCGGTCGACCGCGACTTCGGCGTCATCTTTCAGAACTTCCGCATCGATCCAATGCAGACCGTCGCCAACAGTTGGAGTATGGACTGGAACTGGCATACGATTAACGGGCGAAGCGGTCCCTATGCCACGCCCCTGGTCTGCAAGCATGGCGAACGCGTGCGTGTGCGCCTCCTGGATTTCAGTCCCGTGCAGCACCATCCCATCCATATGCACGGGCACACTTTCTGGATAACCGGCCACGAGGGGGCACGTATCCCTAAATCCGCCTGGATCCCCCGCAACACCGAACTCGTCGGCGTCGCTCAGGCAGCTGACTTTGAATTCATCGCCAACAACCCCGGCGACTGGATGTTCCACTGCCACATGGTGCATCACATGATGAATCATATGGTAGAACAAGTCGGCCCCCGTATGCGGGAAAATGCCAAAGTCGACCGCTACCTCACCAGCCTTGATACACGGCCTCGGGTCAAAATGCATCAGGATCCCAAATTCGAAATTCCCGGTTATCCGCAGAAAATGCAAGGCATGACCATGACGAAGCCCATGATGAAAAAACTCTGGTCCCGCAGGGAAGTCAAAGGAATGCGAGCCAACGTCATGATGTCTATGGCCGGCCTGATGACCTCCGTCCGTGTCCTGCCTGGTGACCTTTACGAGCGCGTCATGGATACACAGGAAGAAATTCCCAAAGGTTCTATTTTTGAAGAGATTGTCAAACGCTTCGGCACGATTGAAGATTACGAACCCACTCCGCCCGACGTGATGCAGAAAATGCACAACGATGATTGATTCCGGGCTCGGTGGAAAGCATCCCCTCCCGAATTAATTGCTGGTCTATTACAGATTTCTCGCTGACTGATTGTTCAACATTCATCAGATTGGACCTACGATTGTTTGCATTATCGCTAACACGACGACGCCGGGCCATTCGGATATTGACCGTGCTGATTGTCACGAAATTTCTGGCATTTTTGCGCGAGTTCTCGCTCTTGGGAAAAGTACAGTCCTTTGGGCAATGAAACAGGGATCATTGCCGCCCGAAATGGCTCTTACAAGGTGAGGCAGCGATCACAGGGTGAAATCGCCGGTGGAGATCATGAATTGCGTAAACCCAACCGTTCGAATCCCTCCCACTAAGCCTCTCCTCACGCTCATTTTCTGACAACGTTAAGTTCTATTCACATCCGACAGCTCTGAGCTCGATTTGCACCCATCCATGATTTTCTCACCGCGATACGCGCTTCTTGCAGTTGCCCTGGTATCTCTTGGCTAGTCCCAAAGTACATCTCGTCAGGGGCTGATTGCTATAGCTTATGCGGCACTTCTGTGCAAGATGTCAAATTCTCGACATAGTGTAAATTATTGATTATTTAAGTGGAATAATTAACGGATAAATCAAAGTGACATGTGGTATTACTTCTGATACATCTTACCGTCTTCCATTTCATAGATTGTGTCAAATACATCCAGAGCTCTATGGTCGTGCGTTACAACAATCACACCTGCCCCGCGAGAGTGAGCAACCTGAGCAAAAAGTTCCATCACTTGTCTTCCTCGTTTGCTATCCAGTGCTGCCGTGGGTTCATCTGCCAGTATCACATTAGGTTGATTAGCCAGGGCACGCGCTACAGCAACTCGCTGTTGCTGGCCTCCTGAAAGCATCGAAGGCAGATTGTCTGAACGTTCTCCAATTCCGAGTTCATCTAGCAATTGTTGAGCTTTGTCTTGAGATTCTCGTTTAGAGTTACCATTGAGCTCCAGGGAGATTTGCACATTTTCAAGAGCGGTTAAAAACGGAATTAAATTTGATTTCTGAAAAACATATCCTATATGCTGGCGCCGAAAAGAACGAAGATTCGATTGGCTTTGCTGACCTTCCAAAACCAGCTGCCCGCCGATAGTTACTGTTCCAGAGGTGGGCGGATTAATAAGTCCAACAGCAGTAAGAAATGTGGATTTACCGGAACCACTTGGCCCTAAAAGAGCAGCAATTTCCCCGCGTTTCAATTGAAGTGATGCACTTTGCATGGCGATCACTTCCGTATTACCACTACCGTAAATTTTAGTCAGATTGATTGCTTCAATCGCATAATAATTATCCATAAACCTCTTCTTTTAAGATAGAGCTTCATTAGGAGAAACTCGCATGGCTTTCCAGATCCCTAAGAGACTTGATACAATAGAGATAACCAGAACAATGAATGCCAGCTGATATAAATCAGATTCTAAAAGAATCACACGTCGAGGGAACAGCGGAAAGACTTTCTGCCCCAAGAGATACGCTATTACAAAGCCGAGTACCCCTAACACCAGGGCTTGTTGCATAATTAATCCTACGATAACGTGATTGGGAGCTCCTATCAGTTTTAATAATGCAATAGAATGGATCTTATCCAGTGTCAGTGTGTAAAGAATCAATGCCATGATGACCGCTGCGATAACAGTCAATAGAATTTTGAAAAGGCCGATCTGGCGTCGAATTTTTTCGACACTGCCTTTCAGAAGCAACTCTCGTTGACCTGACTTTGTGAAAACGGAGACGTCTCCCCAGCCAGAAAATGTTCTGGTGACTTGATTCAGATCTGCCCCAGGAGCGAGAGTTACCATGACTGCAGTCAGTTGAGGTCGAGAAATCGCTGGTAGTTCATTTGAAGGTCTTTCTGCCAGATCCAGATTGGATGGTTGCTGAAGTCCCATTTCGCTTCGTTCGCCACGTGCTTTTCGTGAAGCCCTTTCCAGACGGACAGCTTCGCCTGCAGCATCAGACTGAATCGCCTGTGCATCTGCAACTGTGAAAAACCCGATTCCGTCCCCATTGGAACTAATCATGCTCTGTGAAATACCAACAACCAGATAAACATCTTTCCCTAGTTTGATCGTCTCGCCTAGTTGAAGGCCGAGTGATTCGTCTGCAATCATCTCAAAATGATTCTGGCCCAGCGGGCGTCCTGATATCAGTGGTATCCATTCGCCTTTGTCTGTTGGCCAACTTAGTCCTAATACTGCGATTCGCAATGGCTTATCATTTCTTACGCGCTGAATTGTGTGGTAAATGAAATCTCTGGTCGACAGAACACCAGGGACTGATAAAGCGCGTTGGGTAAGATTCGATGGGACTTGAGACAGTTCTGCAAACGGTCCTCTTGTATGTTTCTGTACAATCCAGAGATCAGCTCCAATCTTATCAATGAGAAGGGTCGCATCCTCTACGATTCCACGATAGATCCCTCCCATACCCATGACAACCATTAGAAGCATTCCAACTCCGAATGTGGTCAGAGCGAAACGACCAAGATTATGTCGTATATCCCTTGCGGCTAGATTCATGGTGTTATAATTCTTCGATTATTTTTTAAACCATTTTTAATATCTGTGGCAATGACAACCTTGTCTCCCGTGTTCAATCCCCTGAGGACCTCTACCGCATCCCGATTACGTAATCCCACCTCTATTGGTTGCCAGACAGCAAAGCCATCTCTATTTATATAGACTCCATCCTCACCTCCTTCTTTCATCAAAAATTTGGTCGGAAGCAGGATGACATTTTTCTTTTCAGCTGTTTTAATATAGACTTCGGCACGCTGACCAACAGCCCAGTTTCGTGGTAGCTCAAGAACTCCGACATCGACAATGAATTCTCTTGTCTCACGGTCTGCCTCCAGTCCCAGACGTGTGACTCTTCCAAGATAAGTATGATGTGGCTCTGATCGGAATAACACTCTAGCTGATTGCTCTGATTCGAGATGAGCAATCTCCGTCTCATCTACCCATGCGCTGATCCACAATTCATCAGTGGCGATGATATTTAATATAGTGCTTCCAGGGACAACCACATCTCCAGGTTCCCGAATTCGTTTGACGACGATTCCACCAAATGGAGCTGTTATTTCAGCATCCTGCAGTCTTGCTCTCTGATACGCTAATGTTTTCTCTGCAGTTATTAGTTCTTTTTTCCCTTCGATGATAGCGGCCTCTGATTGGGAGACTCCAGAGACAGCAATTGCTAATGCTTCAGTTGATTGATCTACCTCAGCCTGGCTTGCCGCACTCTTCTCGAATAGGGATGTGATGCGACTATGGCTTTTAGTTGCCTGTTCGAATACTGCTGTGGCGCGTTCTCGATCTGTCTCGAGTCGATCAATTGCAGCTGCACTTGCTTCGAACTGCGCTTGTGCAATCGCCACTTGTTGCTTTAATTCTTCGTCATCGAGACGTACAAGAAGCTCGCCTTTCAGCACTCGATCCCTCTGATCGACTAGGATATCTTTAATTCTCCCTGAGATCTTAGGACTAATCCTTGTGGAAACACGTGCTTCCAGAGTTCCTGTTCCAAGAACTTCGGAGATCATGGGGCCTTGTGAAATCTGATGTTCTATTACTGTAACAGGAGCATATCTGAACCAGAGAATAAGCCCCCCTATGGTCAGTACAATGAGTGATATTTTTAGTAATCGCCTGCCCCATATATTGATACGAATCTGGTTATTTTTCATCAGGAACGGCACCTCATATTCTGGCCCGATGCTCCATGGATTGGCTCGGTGGTCACGATGACGATTTTTCGGTTGATTTGAATTATGAAAAAATTGTACATGAATTAAACGAATTTAATGGGAGTGCAAAGTAGACCACTCCCCTCGGGAGTTAAGTTGGTAATTAATTCTTGGAGTTCAACTATGAATAGCCTCAGAACAAAATAGAAATTATGGAACATGCTCCAATAGTTAGTCATATTATCCTCGGGGGAAGTCCACAAAGCCTGATTTTATCATGTAAACACATCAACAAGACAGAGTCCAGAACGTTTTAAACGTTTAATGACTCTCGACTTGATCATCATCTGAAAACTCACAAAAGTAAATCAACGATCTCATGGTTCATCAACTTGAAATCTACTAATACGAAGACCAGACGAAGTTAACGTGAGACTGAAATTAACTTTATCTTATTTGTATTCTTCCCTGGTACCAATCGGATCTTGGTATTATTCCAAGTAGGTCGTTGCCTGGGAGGTACGATATTATTTGATGTTCCAATTGGCTCAATTGGGATACCTGGAAACTTTGTATCCAGTTTCTTATTCGAATTGAGATCACAATAAACGAATACTGAATAATCACCGGGAACAAGTTTATCAAAGGTTACGATTGAATTGCCCGCACGTGACTTATTGTCAACCACAGAGTGATAGCCCTTCCATTTTTCTCGATCAGATGTGGCCATTTTAGGAGTGAATGCTTTGGGGTCCTTGAAAAGAATGACAGTGATAATGGCACCTTCTGAGGGAATGCTGCCCACCTCAACCGTAAGGCTTGATTGATTCTCTTCGGCATAGCTTGTTTGTGCTAACAAGCATGTCGAGAAAATGGTTAAATAAAAAGAGCGATTCAGTAATCGGGTCAGCATAGTCAATTCTTTCCTTGATTTGATTGTCAATAAAGGCTTTGAGGCAAACAGGCTGTGGTGTGCCAATGTGTAAATATTCTTTTGCCAAACCACAACGGAATATGGACAAAAGCACAGACTTCATTTCTGGAGTAGGATTATTGTATCTAAAGCATCCCAGTGGGTCAAATTGAAATTTTAAATTGAAATTTGAATTTCAGAATGTAATTAGACGAAAGACCCATGAAGTGAAAACCCAGAATCGTGCACACCAGAGTCATGATAATTTCCCGGATGCAAGCGGTGTTATTGTGTAACTACATAGTAATATTTTCGCTCATCGCACAGATTACTTCTCGATCAGGACTAGCTTTGTGGTCAGACAACTCTGATATGGCAGAATGCAACGATTTCCTGTTGAGTCTTACATGCATCTATTATTTCATAACTCGTTTCATGTTTGAGAGCTATTATTTAATTGATATGATCAGGGAACTCTGACAAGGATTTCCTAGAAATGCGCTCAACAGTATTTTCGAGTGCTTGAACGGGTTTTATTTCATGAGTGCAAAAACTGAGGGTGAATTGAATGAAAAAAGGCAAACAAAAAACTATCCCAGCAAAAAATGAAGGGGCAGTGTCAACCACTCGCCAGAAAATTTTAGAAGTTGCTGGGCAGGTGTTTGCTGAAAAGGGGTTTGATCGTGCAACCAGCAAAGAGATCACGGAGCTGGCAAACACGAATGCAGCTTCTGTAAATTACTATTTTGGAAGTGTGGAAGAACTATATAAGGCTGTACTTCATGAAGCTGCATCTAGATTAATCACGACTGATTCCATTAGAAGTACTATAGAAGCAAAATCTGATCCGCATGCAAAGTTATATGGGTTCGTGGGGATTTTTGTCCAAGCTCTAACCAGCCCGATTTCTTCCTCTTGGGTATTACGCGTCATTAGTCGAGAACTTGTCCATCCCACTTCCGTTACTGCATCCTTCAAAGGAAAAGAGAGAATCGAAAGGATTTTTATTCTTAAAGGCATTGTTAGCGAATTGATGGGATTACCAGTGAATCATCCCGCAGTGGAACGTGGATGTTTAAGTATCATAGGTCCGTGTTTTATGTTACTTATTTGTGATCGCCCTTCTCTCCAAGAAATGTTCCCCAACCTCGGTTTTGCACAAAAAGATGCTCCTTCCCTGGTTAACCACTTGGCCGAATACGCACTGGCTGGAATCGCTTCCATTGTAAATGAAATCGATTCCAAGTAGTTGAAGAAATAAATTGACTTTATGCTTCGAATAGCATGTTTGATTGGACGTCTCTGAATGCGTTTCTGACGTGTCCCCTTAACTGGATCCAGAACTTGATATACTAATCAGGATTTTGAGCTTGCGGGCACTTCGGTCACCGGAGTGTCCGATTCAGCCTAGCGTGAAGCAAAGGCAATTTGGTACGTCGCCATCCTCGTTTTAGATTTCAAAATATCGGCAGGATGATCCAGGCAGACGGCTGGAATGTAATGCTACTTCCAGTAGTCTTTCATGTATGGATGAACCTCTCTCTCTGTCATCTGATTTTAACCAGGCTATTCCCTGGCATGAGACAACCAGTGCCTGTGATCCCGTAGATTTAACCTTTTATGCAACCAGATTAGAAGATGATACTTTTTTCATAGCAGTTTCTGAGTAGGGATTTTAATTGCCAATTGTTGAGATAGGAAAGTTTTTAATATGTGGTCTGGAGTCCAGGATGTCAAATCTTTCAGAAAATT
>TARA_R110000868_G_scaffold78284_6_pt1 | contig 15523 bp, 10 predicted proteins | sample TARA_R110000868 | Tara Oceans TARA_R110000868 (sample SAMEA4397489) | marine metagenome | biome: Polar Biome; feature: [SRF] surface water layer (ENVO:00010504); material: water (ENVO:00002006), including particulate matter (ENVO:01000060) such as... | depth 5 m | reverse complement strand
TACTAATGCTGGATTTCTTGAACGTTGTACCCAGATAATGAGTCCAACCACGATCAAGGCCATTGGGGACAACAGCATAAATCCGTTGTTCTCATAACCTATGGCATATAATCCAGTTTTTTCAATGGGATCACCCAATACTTTAAATCCAAGCAAGGTGCCCGAACCCAAAAGCTCTCTAAAGAACCCGATTATTACCAATATTAAACCATATCCCGCTGCGTTACCAATACCGTCCAAGAACGATCTCCACGGCCCGTTGGCCAAGGCAAAGGCTTCGAAACGCCCCATGATGATACAGTTGGTAATAATTAACCCAACAAAAACTGAAAGTGTTTTACTCAGTTCATAGGCAAAGGCCTTTAACACCTGATCTACCATAATTACAAGGGCCGCAACAACGACCAATTGTACAATAATTCTAATTTTTGAAGGTATAATATTTCTCATTAATGAGATAACAACATTTCCCATCCCCAATACGAACATTACGGAAACGGCCATTACAATGGATGCCTTAAGCTCTGCTGTAATTGCCAGGGCTGAACAAATTCCCAACACCTGAATGGTTATGGGGTTATTATCGGCTAGGGGGTCTAGGATTAGACTCGTATCTTTTTTTGAAAGTAGTGCCATAGTTTAATTTTTAGCTCTTATTGATTCCAAATAGGATTTATATAGGTTTACACTTTCTTTGATCATTGCTGACAAACCGTTACCTGTAATGGTCGCTCCCGCCAATGCATCAACTTCATTGTCATCTTTGATTTCGTTGGTAGGATCGTTATTTCCCTTGGCAACGGCAATACCAGCATATTCTGTACCTTTTAATATGGATTCTCCCGTAAAATCATCCATAAAGTAACGCTGCTTTATATTGGCGCCCAAACCAGGGGTCTCACCTTTATGATCAAAGTATACACCTTTCACTACCAAATTATTATCCAAGGCTACAAAGCCCCATATGGCATCCCAAAGGCCTTTACCCCTCATAGGAATGATATAATATTTAGACCCATCCTTTTCACCAATGAATAGCGGTAACTTTCTTGTTTTTCCGGCTTTGGCCTCTGTTTCCTGTTTTTTTAGATCAATAAGGTAAGCTTGATCATTCTTCGTAATCTTATCTCCTTCAATAACCAATTGCTCCGTAATGTATTTTTGGAATTCACCAGCTACCTTGTCGGTAGAAACGAAATTAACGCTTCCTTCATCCACATTTGCGTTTACGCCCATGGCATAAAGAATGTTCTGCTGTTTTTCCAGGCGCTCGTTCTCTTGAATCTTTTCACTTAGTGATGATGCGAAAAATGCCAAGAGCGACCCTACAATTACCACCATAATGGCAGCGAAGATAACTGTGTAACTATTTTTATCTGTATTAATTGCCATGATTATACTGTTTCTGCTTTTAATTCTTGTGATTTCCCTTCGCTGTCCTTGGGCAAAATAGTTGCGCTATTGGCGCGCTTCAATCTTCTATTGATATTTCCCCTAATAACATAATGATCAATGGTAGGAGCAAATACGTTCATTAACAAAATAGCTAAGAAAACACCCTCGGGATAAGCAGGATTAAACACCCTTATCATTACCGAAATAAATCCAATAAAGAATCCGTAGAACCATTTCCCAGTATTGGTCTGTGCACCCGTAACCGGATCGGTCGCCATATATACAATACCAAATGCCAAACCACCAACTATAAGATGTTGCCAAAAGGCAAAACTCATTAAGCCGTAGAATTTACTTGTTTCCGTTATCCATCCGGCATCTACTACCCCGTTAAAAATAAGTCCCATTACCAAAGCTCCCGCAACGGCGCTCACCATAATCCTCCAGCTTGCAATTTTACTAAAGATCAAGAAAAGACCCCCTAGCAGTATTAGTAAGGTAGATGTTTCACCAACGGATCCTGGAATAAATCCAAAAAACATATCGGAAACGGAATAGCTCATTTCAGCGCCACGACCTTGGGCCAAATAACCCAAGATGGTTTCTCCAGAAATAGCATCCGGACCACCGGCCAAGTCAACTGCCTGGTGTACCCAAACCTTATCACCGCTCATCCAGGTAGGATAGGCAAAGAATAAAAAGGCCCTAATGGTAAGTGCCGGATTTAAAATGTTCATCCCGGTACCCCCAAACACTTCCTTACCAATAACAACTCCAAAGACAACGGCTACAGCCAACATCCATAAAGGAGTATCTATAGGCACGATCAAAGGCACCAACATCCCTGTAACCAAATAACCTTCCTCTACCTCATGACCCTTTATTACAGCAAATAAAAATTCAACTGCAAGTCCTACAGCATAAGAAACGATTACCAAAGGTAGGACTGTCCATGCCCCCATGATAAAGTTCTCCCAAGTTAGGAAGTTTCCGAAAACCGAAGCCTGTCTTATGATACCATTAGCTGCATCTACAGCAGCATAGTGCTGATATCCGGCATTGAATATTCCGAATATTAACACAGGTACCAAAGCCATGATTACGGTGTTCATGGTCCGTTTTAAATCATCCACAACGCGAACATGGGAACCAGAATGTGTAGTTTCATTGGGAGCGAACAAAAAAGTATGGATAGCATTGAATGCAGGTGCCATCTTCTTGCCCTTATACCGCTCCTTTAGGTTATGCAAATTATTTTTTAAGCTCATCTTTTATCCTATTTCTTTATATAATAAATCCAACCCTTCCCTTATAATCTGCTGATGGGGCTGTTTAGAGATGCAAATAAATTCTGTAAGTGAAAAATCTTCAGGAGCCACCTCGTAAAGACCCAATTGCTCCATTTCATCCAAGTCCTTTACCATACAAGCTTTAAGAAGCTGTAATGGATAGATATCCATTGGAAAAACTTCCTCATATAATCCAGTTACCACAAACGCCCTATGTTCTCCATTGGTATTGGTATCCAAATCATATTTCTTTTTAGGCTGCAACCATGAAAAGGTCATTGCCCTAGTAGTGGAAACTTTATTAAAAACTGGTTTGTTCCATCCAAAAAATTCATAATCGTCACCTTCTGGAATAACGCTTACCGTATTATTATAATACCCTAAATAGCCATCTGGTTTTGTTTTGGAACCAGTAAGGACATCCCCATTGATTATCCTAAAATTCTCAGTATTTACACCACTGGCATATAGAAAGGTAGATACCTCAGATCCTATTTTAGTAATATAATACTTTGGAGACTTGACACTGGATCCAACCAAGGCTACGATTCTTTCCGGATTATACCTTCCGGTTAACAAAAGTTCCCCAATAATCACCAAATCCTGTGGTGTAACGGTCCAAATAACTTCACCTTTATTAATAGGGTCAATTTTGTTGATCTGGGTTCCTACCAGACCAGCTGGGTGGGGACCACTTACGTTATGGATTACGGCATCTTCCAATTTGGAAAAAATGGACTGGCCACCTTTACCAACGGAGACATGTACTTTGCCCGGGGTCAACTTCCCCAAGGCCGTTATTGCCGCTTGCAATTCCTTTTCTTTACCGTTTAGGGCATAATCCAAGTCTGCTGCCATAGGACTTGTAACATAGGCAGAGACAAATATCGCCTTTGGAGTTACGGCCGGGTTTGCAATAATATCATAAGGTCTTTGCTTTATAAAAGGCCAACACCCCGATTTTAAAAGCAACGCTTTTACATCCTCGGCTTTGGCACTTTTGGGGGACAAAGGTGTATGTGAAACAAACTCTTGGCTTTTGTCCGCCAAAATTTTCAAGGTTAAAATTTTTCTTCTGGCACCTCTTACCACCTCAATCAATTCCCCACTTACCGGGGAAACAAAAAGCATATCTTCCACATTTTTATTATAAAAAAGTGGTTCTCCCGCCTTTACTTCGGCACCTTGCTTTGCTAATAATTTAGGGGTAATTCCGTGAAAATCCTGAAGATTAATCGCATAAACATTACTTAAAACAGCTTTGGAAGTAGTCTTTTCCGCATCACCAATAAGATTAATGTTCAAGCCTTTTTTAATTCGGATGTCTTTAGACATATTTAGTAGACCTTAGGTTATCAAAATTTCGAGCAAATTTAGTACTTAATAGAAAGTTTTCATAATTATTACCTATAAATTTAGAGATTAAACTTTGCTAATCCATTTAGGCTCGCTTTTTGCTTACCTTTACGATAAAATATTACCAAATGCGATTGAATCTTTACGCGATTTTAATACTTCTTTCTGCCCATTTAGCATATGCCCAGGTGCAATTGGAAATCAATCCTCCTACCAATATAAAAACCATCATATTTAAAGGTGATACCGATGATCAATTTCCTGTGGTAAAATTGGGTGACCCCATTTATTTGGAATTTGATGATCTTTTGGCCAATGAACAGGATTATTATTATCAGATCGTTCACTGCGATTACGACTGGACCCCTTCCTCACTATTAAAATCACAATATTTAAATGGATTGGACAACGAGCGCATAGTGGATTATGAAAACAGCTACTCCACACTGCAGCCCTACTCCAACTACAAACTTTCTATACCTAACGACAATACCCGATTAAAGGTTAGCGGTAATTACGTACTTGAAATTTACAACAGCTATAATGAGCTTCAATTTTCCCGTAGATTTTTAGTTTATGAGGATATGGTAAATGTGGGCGGTGTTGTAAAACGATCAAGGGATTTTACCTATCTCAATGAAAAACAAGTAGTGCAATTTACCATAAACACCAATCAAGTAAAATTAGTGAACCCCAATAAGGAAGTGAAAATTGCCATTATACAAAACTATCAATGGCCTACAGCCATCACCAATATTAGTCCTCAATTTAACATGGGCACAGAATTGGTCTATAAATATGATAAGGAAACCAGTTTTTTTGGAGGAAATGAGTATTTTAATTTTGACACCAAGGACTTAAGAGCCCCCAGTTCTTCCATCTCCAGGGTAGAACTTGCCGATCTCTATAACCACTACCTGTTTACCGATTACTTTAGGGATGACAGACCATACACTTATTACCCTGATGTTAACGGGGATTTTGTAGTTAGAACCTTGCAGGGGGAGGACAGCTCTAGGGAAGCAGAATATAGTTATGTGCACTTTGCCCTTCCCTACACCGAGAAAATTGGCTTGAACGATGTGTTTATCTTTGGAAAATACAACAATTACGCCCTGGAAGAGGAAAATAAAATGACCTATAATGAGGTTACCGGCAATATGGAAGCGGTAATTAAAATGAAACAAGGATTTTACAATTACAAATATGTGATGAAAAACAATGAAGGTGTTATTGATATGAACACTATTTCAGGAAATTTTCATTTTACGGAAAATAGCTACCTAATCCTGGTATATTATCGTAATTTTGGTGATATGTACGACAGCATTATTGGCGTGGGCTCTGCAAATTCCCGTTCCATTACCAATTAGAATTTAAAAATTTACCCGCCAATAAGTCAATATTTTAGTTACAATTTTTACCATGACCCAAAAGCAATTTCCATTTAATTATATAATGAATATTACCAATAATCCAATTCCAAAAAGCTTCCTCCTTATTTCCTTCTTTTTCCTATGTCTTTCTTCCCTAGCACAGGAAACAAAAATCGACAGTCTTTTAAATGATTACAGCCACCACCCGGAACATATCCTAGTTGCGGCACATAGGGCGACCAATCCCAATTACCCGGAAAATTCCCTGGCTGCCATTGCCGAAAGTATTCGCATAGGGGTAGATATCGTAGAAATCGATATTAGAAAAAGTAAGGATGGCCAACTTGTAATAATGCACGACAAAACCATTGACAGAACTACCAATGGCAATGGGAAAATTGATGACTTTAACCTTGACGAGCTAAAGGAATTCCGTCTTAAGTTTGAAAATGAAATTACAAAAGAGCAAATTCCCACCTTCGAAGAAGTGCTAAAGCTAAGTAAGGGGAAAATACTTCTTGATGTGGATTTTAAGCTGGAAGATGAGGCTTCCGTAAAACAAACTTTTGCCTTGATCGAAGAATACGGAATGGAGGATCAAATATTATTCTTCCTTTATGATTATCCTGAAACAACCCAATTTCAAAAACTGAACAAAAACATTAAAATAATGCCCCGGGCCTATTCTAGGAAAGACATAAGGGCCATTAAGAATTTAGAGGATATTTCCATTATTCATATCGATGAAAGTTATTACAAAGATGGAATTATGCGCAGGACCATAAAATCCGGCTATAGGGTATGGATAAATGCATTGGGAAAGTATGATGGGATGGAGCGACAAAAGAAAGATTCAGGTTTTGATGCCCTTTTAACCCGAAAATACGTCAACGTAATTCAGACCGATTTACCGGAGGAGCTTCTAAACTATCTTAGGGCCAAAAATTTGCACCGATAATCTAAAGTCCCGAAGGTTTTGGATTTACTTGGGCATAATCAGAAAATGATCACATAATTCCCTTTCATATATTCCTTTCCACTTTTTATGATAAGCTTGTTCTTTTGGGAATTAAACTCCCATTGAAGTCCCTCTTGCAATAGATGTCCATCCAGGGTGATTTTTATCGGGGCCCTATTGGCATGAATTCTAAATAGATGGGGTATTTTGGTACCTACCAGTGAAAGTTTCAGTTTATCATCGGCCATTTGATAGGAAATATTGGTTTCCCCTACAGTATCGGTATGATAGTAAATAAAGCTATTTTCGGCCTTGGGATAAACTAAAAATGTGGTATACCCCTCTGAATCCAAATCCCCCAATCCAGTATAGGCACGCTTAATGTCCAAGGGAACAATGGCTCCTTCCTTTATATAAACCGGAAATTCGTCCATTGGAAATTCCCGTTCAATATTCACCTCACCTTCAAGGAGATCTTTATCGTTAAAAAAATACCTCCACTGCCCCTTAGGCAAAGTAATATTTCTATTTTTTGAATCCCTATAAATGGGTGCAACCAGAAAATCGTCCCCAAACATATAATGATATTTCCCTTCTTTTAAGGGAGTCTGCAATCTCTTGTCCCCATCATGTGCAGTAACAACATAATGGTACATATAAGGCACCAATTCCGTATGTAACCAAGAGAATTTTCGTATCACCCTCAGTTCTTCCTCCGTTCGCTTCCACAGCCTCCTTTCGCCGTGTCCACCGTTCATGAACAGACCGCAAAAGGCAGAAAATTGCGTCCAACGCATATAAAGTCTTGGAGGAATTGTAGTTCCCGAAAATCCGGCCACATCGGACCCAACAATATTATAGCCTAGTTCAGCGCTTTTTAGAATACTCTTTATGGCCGACTCATAACCTTGAATTCCGTCCAAAGCAATATCCACGTTTTCCTCCCCGCTTTCCAAGATCATTTCATCCGTAACCCATTCATGCTTCTGATCACCCACCCAATTCACAGGGGAGGCATCTATTGGCGAAAAGCCTTCAGGGTGAAACCCACGGTCTATAGATCTGGAAAGGGTAACAAACTCCGGGTTTTGGGTAAGTCCATGACGGTATTCGTCCCTATAATAATGGTCCATATAGGTCCTAGTGGTCATTATTCCCGTGGAAGTCCGTTTGTAGAATATGGGTGCAGGGCCCAGCTGGCTCCAAAATAGGGTTGCTGTGCCATCCAACTTCCATCCATCAATTCCAAGGTCAAAAACATGCTGTTGCAGACCACGCCACCATTTCATGGCATTTGTATTCGTATAATCAATAAAGCCGCCCTCGCCTTTCCACCATTTATTGGGGTTATCGGATTTGACCAGAAATCCATTATCCCTTGCTTCCCCATACCAATCCTTGGAATCCTTTATCTGGGTATCCTTACTATAGCTATTGACCATAGTGGTCATCCATAGGACCACCCTATAATCATTGTCCTGAAGCTTTTTAAACCATTGATCGGGCTTTTTATATAGAACCGTATCAACTTCAAAATCGTTATAGCGCAAAGACCACGGACTGTCCAATATAATGGTTCTTACAGGAATATCGTTTTCTTTGTACCCGTTTAGCAACCCATCTACATACTCTGAGGTATTTACATCGTCTTCCCAAAGCCAACATTCCAATGCCCAGGCTGGGGTCAAAGGTGGATTGCCATGTCGTTGCCCATTAAATGGCATTCCCCATACTGGCAAAACCCAATAAAAATAGGCGACTATACTTAAAATCAGTATTACCGAAATACCGATCTTTAGGATTTTTCTTTTCAATTTTCTTTCTTTATTTTCTTGAAGAATCTAAAATATATGGTCAAAAGCGAATAGACCATAAAGACGGACCCAACGATCAGAAGCAAGGAACTGTATTCTGCAAACACTTTACTATACCCCTTTACGGCATTAGCACGCACCATATAATACAATCCTAAGGTAACTAAAAATAAAGCACTTGCCAATCCTGTCAAGGACATTCCTTTATGCATCGGGATAAAATGCTCCCTCTTGTAATTCCACAGTAATTGGAATAAGGCCAACCAAATGGCCCAGGATAAAACCTGATAGAAATTTAGCGTTCTAAAATAATTCACCAAGGTAATAAATGGTTGGAACAATAGTTTGCCCTGACTATAGAATGGCCGGTCTTGGTACATTAGTACCTTCACCTTGCTCTGATCTCTATTTCTGATGATTTCCAGGATTGATTTTTCTTTTTTATCAGGGTCCATTTGATGCCAATTGGGAATTTGAAAGGCATTATAAATGCCACAGGCCCTCCCATATCCATGAAAATCGAGTCCACCGACCATTAGTAGCTGGTTATCTTCACAGAATTTTTTTAGGTCTTTAAATTTGGCCCGGTCATAATATAATTCCTTGCCTACATTTTCAATTTCAAAGCCGTCAGCCCCCAGGTCCCTATAAAATTCTTTATTATTTCCCTTACCATCGAACCAATGATTTATCACCACTGCTCCACCGTGCTTATGCACCAAATTTACTATAAGGGAATCCGATTTGTCCTTGGTCTCAAATTTTCCGTTCAATCCCAATAAGCTCATATGATTGGAGCCCGAATGTTCCTGGCCCACCATAATCAAGGGATCCGAAGGAAACTGGCCATCTCTTTGTTTTAAAGAGAAATCCAATGTTTTTTTATGATTGGCATGATCGGTTATAAAAAAGGCATCAAAACCATTTCTTTTATGCCATGCCCACATTTTCTCTTGGGATATTAATCCGTCATGACTATACTCGGTATGGGCGTGGGTAGTAACCAGCACCTCGTCCGAGGTATTGTTTACAATAGTATTATTAGGAAGCCGAAGAAAAAGAATAACTATAAAAATAGAAAAACAGATACCTATCAATAATGGCAAATTTCCCAAAAACCTTAGTACCCTTTGCCTTCCAACAACACCAGGCGTAACTTTAATTACTTTAAATAGACCCAGGGCTATATAAAAAATCACAATCCACAACAAAGCTATAGGCAATTCCTGTAAGGGATATATCGCACGATTAAAATAAAGCAACAATCCCAACACAGGTTCAAAAAGAATTCTCCAGGCATGGATCTTAACGCCATAATTTGGAAGCGATTCCAAGGTTAGGGCATCGATAATTTGTAAATCCCAATGAAAAAAAAGCGCTAGGACCGCAATAGCAATTAGGGGAATAACAACAAAAGACTTTTTCAACATTTTTTATATCTATTACCTAAAGTTTTCAAAATGCCCTACTTTTCCCTAAAAAAAGCATATTACAAGTAACAGTGGTTAAATTCCTGAAGTCCATCTTCAATGAACTGGACTGTGCTCATTTTTATAGTTAAATTGGGCAACATATGCTTTAACCTGATTGCGTTGTACCTCACTGAACCTCTGAAGCGGTTCTGCATTGTGATCCTGGCAAATTTCCATGGCCAACAAAGCAGCCTTTGTTCCCTTGATATGTCTTGAAGAATATTCCCCAACCTCATAAATTGTAGTATGGATCTTTAGCACATTAGCACGCAATGATTTTATTTTTTCCAGGTCGTTTTCTAATGCAGCATTGTATAAATCAACAAATAGTTTAGGAAAAAAATTAGCCCCACCTGCTACTGCACCATGTCCACCATTCATAATTGTTTCCGACAAAAATAATTCTGTCCCGGCTATTACTGAAAAAAGGGGGTCGCTTTTAAATTCTTCGATCAGCATATATAAATAACTAAGATCACCAGAACTATCCTTTATACCAATTGCCCCTAATTCCTTTGCCCTTTTAACAACTTCAATGGACAAATGGAGCTTTGTGCAGCTTGGCATGTTATATAACATCACCGGAAGTGGCAATTCAGGTAAAAGGCTTTCAAGATAATCGCCCATTTCCTCCTGGGAAATTGGAAAATAGTACGGAGGGGCAACTACCAATGCATCTGCACCAACTATTTTTGAATGGTTTGCTATTTCCATGGTACCATCATAAGAGGTATCGGTAATCCCTACCAATACCGGGACTTTTTTATTTACAAGCTTACAGGTTTCCGTTATAAGTTGTTTCCTGACCTCGTAACTTAAGCTAGGGCCTTCCCCTGTAGTCCCCAAAATAAAAATGCCATGGACACCACCACTTATTAAATGATTTACCAAATTTTTCAATCCTAATAAATCCAGTTCCTTATTCTCCAGTAACGGGGTTATCATCGGAGGTATTATTCCTTTAACAGGTAATTTCATCATTTTACAATTAATGGTTAAAATATTGACTATACCTATTTTCCGACTGACAAATTAATGTAATTAATGCATTCATAGTGGTTGGTGTTTTAGGTTATTCATGAATCTATTTACAAGGAATAAATCCTATAATAAAGTAACTGGTCTTCCTGATACTAATTTTAAGGGACATGAATTGTTGTTCTAACAAATTAAATCCAATTTAAAATCCCCTGCCACCACAATATTGTTTTAATTGCATTAAATTTTAACCTTAATTCTGAATAATTTAATTATATTAGTCCAATATTGTCAATATACCAACTTATGGAATTTATCTTTGAGAAAATATTTGTACCAAACAAACATTCGTTTATATCAAGAAAATTACCTTTGGCTTCCAATGCCAGAATACATTCCCACAAGAATTTTGAATTAAACTTTATTACTGCGGGATCGGGCAGGAGAATTGTTGGCGACAACATCTCTGGTTTTGAAAAAGGAGATCTGGTGCTGTTAGGCCCCAATTTACCCCACTGTTGGGAAGCCTTGGATTTTGAAAAAGACAATGACCCATTTTGTATTGTTACGCACTTTTCAGAGGACATAATTAACTCCGATTTTTTCAGGATGCCTGAGTTGGAACTGGTAGTGGACTTGTTAAAGCAGTCTAGTACCGGGCTTCGGTTTAAGCTTGAAAATGACAGTCATATTAGGCATAGTCTTGAAAAAATGACCCAATTACAGGGACTGGAATACTATATTGAAATGCTTAAAATATTTAATTTTTTGCTGCAAATAGAGGAAAGGGAAAATCTGTCCAATCCAAATAATAGCTCCGCCATTTTCTCCAAGAATCTGGATAAAATAAACAAAGTTTACGAATATGTTTTTCAAAATATTCAAGAAGGCGTAAAACTGGAAGAAGCTGCTTCGGTCCTGAATATGGCCCCTAGTTCATTTTGTAGGTATTTTAAAAAGAAGACCAATCTTACCTTTATGGAATATGTAAAAAGTGTTAGGGTGGGTATTGCTGCCAAATTACTGGCAGAAACGGACAAGCAGATAACACAGATTTGCTTTGAAAGTGGCTATAACAATCTTGCCAATTTCAACCACTACTTTAAGCATATTATGGGCAAAACGCCTTCTGATTATAGAAAAACATTTCGATAATCAAGAAAAGACGCCTATTAATTTTAAGGGCTGTCAAAGGCCTCTAATTCCTACTGGTTATAGGGAACAACAATTTATTAACGGATGCCTTTATAACACCAATTAGGGTATCCAATAGTTACTTCAATACTCGAGAAATTGCAAACTATCCCCATTTTTTGCAAAAACAATGCGTTTTACTTTTCCGTCCTTTGTCTTTAATATTCCCGCATTTTTTACATCTCCCCTAACCAACAGACCGCTTGCACTTGGATTTAAGGTTGAGAACTGACCTTTTCCGTTCCCTTTTAGCAGAACACCGTAACTAGCATCGTTCCTTGGGGTCTCCACCTCTGACTGATACAAGTTTCCGGACAAAAGGGCATCTAAATTACCATCTTGATCATAGTCATCTATCAAAATACTATTAACAGAAGAAAATTGCACCATACCGTCCAAATTGTGGGTTTTAAATTGAAAATTACCCAAATTCTCAACGTATGTAGTAGCAAATGTTGTTGCTTTATAATGAGTGGCCTTCTTTAATTCCTCCGCTCCATACACAGCATTTAGGTCTGCCATTCCAAAATCATGGTAACTGGGGAACTTCTCCTTAATAAATGGCATCTGATTGGAGGTACACTCCCTTCCCCTTAACGGATAAGCAACACCCATTTCCTGGTAACTAAGTACGATATCCAAACTGCCATTATGGTCAAAATCATTGGCATATACCTCAAAAGGAGACTCAAGGGATGCCTTATATTTATAGTTTAACCCCAAATTCCCAACAATAAAATCCAAATCACCATCCTTATCAAAGTCTGCCGATGCCACGCTAAACCACCAGCCCGTCTCATTTTTCAAACCTGACTCCCCTGTAAGATCCGTAAATTTTGTTCCTGTATTTTTAGCAATCCCTATGGGCATCCATTCCCCAACTATAACCAGATCCAGATTTTTATCATTGTCCAGATCCAACCATTCGGCATCAGAGACCATCCCCAAATTGTTCATAAAGGGAGCCAATTCCTCTGTTACATTAACAAACTTTACATTGCCACTACTACTATCATTTCTTAAAAGATAGCTACTTGCAGGCAGGGGATATTTGCCCGGAATCAGTTTAGCGCCCACAAATAGATCCAGGTCTCCATCATTGTCAAAATCTCCTGATTTCACACAGGAACCGCTAACTAGGTCATTGGGCAGGGCATTCTCTCGTTTTACAAATTGACCATTGCCTAAATTCTCGTAGAAACGATCGCGATAATATTCATCCTCCGCAGCCTCCTCATTCCCACCTGATACTACATAAAGATCAAGGTCTCCATCTTTATCCGCATCAAAAAACACAGAGGCAACATCTTCATGGGCTTTATCCTTTGACCAAAGGGACGGTAGCACCGATACAAAACTGCCATTTTGTTGCTGAAGTAACAATTCTCCTTTTTGCCCTTTTGCTCCTCCCACATAAAAATCATCCAGACCATCACTATTTACATCCCCAAAAGCCAATGATGGTCCGTTTTCAGAAAGTTTATGGGGCAATAAACTTTCCCTCTCAAAATCATCAAAATCATTCTCCTTATGCAAATAATTCGTTTGGACAACATTAGTTACATCATCGAATACAGACTTGGTCGTTTCTTTTAGGGGACTTTTGGTAACAGTTGCATCCAAATAATCCAAATTAAGCTGCTGATTTACATTTACCCCACCAATGGCTTGGGATTTCCCATCGGGCCATACAATTTTTAGGCTTTTTATTTTGTCCGCTGTGCCTAGGCCAAAATGAACAATTTCGCTTACAGAGGATTGAAAGCCCCTGGACAAATATTGTTCTTTGGTCTGCTTTTCTTCATTGGTTTCAAGGGAAATCCTAGCCCCAATACCTATACTGTTTCCTTTAGGTCCTTTTAATTTTACCTTTAAATAATTATTTTTGGGCAACAACTCACTGGAATTATTCCTGTAGATAAAGGCCGGGTCATTTATATTGTTCCCTATGATATCCAGATCACCGTCATTATCCAAGTCTGCGTAAACCGCACCATTTGTGCAGCTAGGGGTATTTAAATTCCACGCTTCGTTCATAGATGTAAATGTAAAATCCCTGTTATTTAGGTATAGTAAATTTACTTCCTTCTTTTCCGGCATTCGCGCTAAAATATCATCGTAATAGGTTTTAATGAGCGAATCCCTGTTTTTATAATTTTCAAGATCTTTGTATAACTGATCTACCCTTTTCCGCTTATAAATGACAAAATCATTATTCCTAAATGACCTTAATATACCATTGGAAACAAATACATCTTGCCAACCATCGTTATCCATATCAAATAAAAGGGGAGCCCAACTCCAATTGGTATTGGATATTCCGGCATACTTACCAATTTCCGAAAAGGCAGGAACATCATCCTCCGAATAATTTCCATTGTTCAATTGTAGGGTATTGAACATATATTGATGATGAAGGCCCTTGTCCACGATATCCTGAAACCTCTTTATACTCATACCGCTCATACTGGTCTTGAGATCATAGTTATTGTTCGATACCATATCTACCGAAATAAAATCCAACAAACCATCATTGTTTATATCCCCAATATCGTTTCCCATTGAGAAGTTTGAAATATGGTTGGTAGCCTTTAAAATCCCTTCCTTAAATGTACCGTCCTTTTGGTTCAAATAGAGATGGTCTTTTTCCGAATAATCGTGCCCTACCAATATATCTGGCCATTGATCATTGTTTAAATCCCCTATTGCAATGCCAAGACCAAAACCTATAGAGTTATTCACAATACCGCTAAGTTCGGATACGTCCAAAAATTTACCATTATCGTTCCGGAATAATCGTTCACTGCTGTAGTCCGATTTCTTGTGCAATAGGGTGCTAATATTAGGTTCCACGTCGGCAGGCGCAATACCATGATTGATCAGGAACATATCCAAGTCCCCATCCTTATCATAATCCAGAAATGCCGCTTGAGTAGAGTAATGGGGTAGATCTAAACCATATTTTGAGGCCTCCTCATCAAACACAGGTATGCCTTCCTTGTTATTTCCCTTATTCACATAAAGCTCATTTCTCCTTTGATCTAAATCACTATAATCCCCTGATTTACATACATATATATCCAACAGTCCATCAGAATTTATATCTACCATAGTGACCCCTGTAGGAAAGCCTTTATTCCCCTTGACCTTGGATACCAAGGTGGTTTCCTCAAAGGATAGATTGCCCTTATTTATAAAGAGTTTGTTGGAGTATAAATTTGAAATAAAGTATATATCAGGGAGATCATCATTGTTTAAATCGCCAACGGCTACACCGCCACCATTATAAAGGTATTCGTAAAGTACCCCATTGACCGTTGGGCTTTCATTAATAACATTTATAAAATTTAATTTGGTTTCATTGGAACCCAATAGCGTAAAAAGTGCTTCAGTATTAGCATTCCGGCCGTCATCCTTGGCTGGATTTTCTTTCTTTTCTCCACAGCTAAGGAATAAAAAGCTTAAACCCAAAATGATACTACTCTTGTTCATTATCTATACGTGTTATTTTATATGTGCAAGGCCATAAAATGTCCATTGGCATCCCAAGGGATTCATTGTGAAATAAATTACAATTTACTTAAATAGAGCTCAGCTTTATGAATTAAAACTAAGTCTGATCTTATACAATAAATACTCAAATATAAGATATAGAATCCGTTTACCTGCTCCTATCAGCATTGGCTTATTA
>TARA_R110000868_G_scaffold85685_8_pt1 | contig 15540 bp, 13 predicted proteins | sample TARA_R110000868 | Tara Oceans TARA_R110000868 (sample SAMEA4397489) | marine metagenome | biome: Polar Biome; feature: [SRF] surface water layer (ENVO:00010504); material: water (ENVO:00002006), including particulate matter (ENVO:01000060) such as... | depth 5 m | reverse complement strand
GAGGAAGAGCTACGGGATGTGTACACCTGCATCTCAGAAGGGCACGAAAAATACACACAAGATCTCAAGATCGATGACGTTAAAGCCATTTGGTTTAAGAATAACCCCGTGGCTACAAGGTCAGAGAAAGACGCCATTGATGATGTATTGAAGGTTATAGACAGAGAAGAAGCTTTATCAGACGGCATAGCTAGCGATTTAATCAAAGAGCTATGGAAACGTCATGTAGGGCATAAGATTGCAAACATAGGCATTGAGCTCACTGAGGGCGTACCTGATGCAATGTCTCGTCTTACCACACTTCTAGACAATGTTCGTGAAGGTGTGATGCCAAAAGATTTTGGTGCCTCCACTACAAAAGACATTGAAGAACTGTTGCGGATGACCTCGGATGACAGTCGCTGGAAATTTAACATAGCCACCTTATCCCGTAGCGTCTACGGCATTGGCCCCGCAGAGTTTGGAACAATCTTTGCTCTACCTGAGACAGGTAAATCAGCCTTCGCAATCAGTATCGTATGTGGCCCCGGGGGGTTCTGCGAACAGGGTGCGAAGGTTTTGTATTTGGGGAACGAGGAAGAGACTAGGCGTACAATGCTTAGAGCCATGCAAGCTTGTAGCGGCATGACCCGTGAAGAGATTGTTGCCGACCCTCGTACTGCAAAGAACAGGTTCACCGCAATTGAAGACCGCCTAGAGATGAAAGACATCCAAGAGTGGGATCTACAAAAGATTGAATCTTACATTGAGCACATGAAAGCAGATGTAGTCATTATTGACCAAGGCGATAAGGTTCACATCAATGGCACCTTCTCAGCATCACACGAGCGTTTAAGAGAGTTATACCGCTCACTGCGAGAACTAGCAAAGCGTCAGCAATGTGCTGTCATAACCATATCTCAGGCATCCAACGAGGCAAGAGGCCGCACCCGTTTATCGGGGTTCGATATGGAAGGTTCTAAGATCGGTAAGATGGCGGAGCTAGATCTTTGTATAGGCATTGGCAAACACGAAGCAGGTGATGTTGATGACAGTGATCCAGACAACACTCGCTATTTAACAATTTCAAAAAACAAACTGAGTGGATGGCACGGCACAGTGATTTGCAACCTACAGCCACAAATCTCAAGATATGTGGAGTAGTTGATGAAATTTCTTTTAACTAAGCAGGACAGCCACACAGCAGAAATTATGGGAGCAGATACCGTAGCTCTATGCAAACTACAGGGCTTTAGCCCGAGGCTAGAGAACGACAGGCAATCCCGAGAAGAAGCCAATGCATTTGGGTATAAGGCAGAGTTTGCCATAGCCAGATTATTTAATGCCGAGCCACCTGTGATTAACGTCTTATCAGATGGCGGAGTAGACATTTGGCTAGACGATATTCCCGTAGATGTAAAATTTACAAACGATGAACACGGCCCGTTGATTTTTGATAGTATGAAAAAGTTTCGAGCCGAAATCGCCATCTTGGTTGGCCGTACAGATGACGATGATGTGATGTCAATAAACGGCTGGGTCACTCGTAAAGAGTTCAAACAAAAAGCTGACAAACAAAACTTCGGTTATGGGGATCGGCTTTTCTTACGCCACACAGACATGAATCCAATAGCTGAGTTGTGGCATTTTTTAGCAGAAAGAAAATGGGGTGTTGAATGAAAACAATTGTATTTGATTTAGAAACAACGGTTCAAAGGGATACAGGGTCAATTGATAATAGTTGCTTTAATCCTAAGAACAAAATGGTCAGTGCACACTGGCTAATAATTGAAGATGGGGTAATTGGAGAAATTCACAGCCGCATCTTTCACCATAACGAAATCGAAAAATCTGATTCACCAGATGATTTTATTCAGGCACTGAAGTCCGCCAAAATTGGTGTGGCCCACAATGCAAAATTCGATTTGTTATATTCTATGGAAGCTGGGTTACCTATCCCACCTGAAATGTATTGCACAATGATCGGTGAGTACATCTTCGCACGGGCTCAACCCTTATCGAAGTCGCTTAAAGCTACAGCCGAACGCAGAGATGTAACTCGTAAGAAATCTGAATTAGTAGATGACCTATTCAAAAGCGGAACAGGCTTTGAGGCCATACCTTTAGCAACCGTGATTGAATACGCTGAAGCTGATGTTCTGTCCTGCGCTGAGATCTATTTAGATCAGCAAAAAGATCTACTAAAAGAGTCAAACAAAGGGCTCTTACCAGTGTTCACATTGATGAACGAAATGATGATGTTTCTTTGTGAAATTGAGCGCAATGGCATAAAAATAGATATGGACGCTCTTAACAAAGTTGAGAAAGACTTTGTTGCTGAGAAGAGCCAAATTGAAAAGACCCTGAATGACATAGTTTCGTCGATCATGGGGGACACTCCTATCAATTTAAACTCAGGCATAGACATGACCAAAGTTGTGTACAGCCGCTACATTGTTGACAAGGATTACCACAAGCGCACATTCAATATCGGACTAGGCCCTAATGGAAAGCCTCTGTATCCGCCTCGTATGAGTGCTTCACAATTTGCTAACACTGTTCGTAAATCTACGCGCAGAGTAATGAAGACTGTCGGCTATCATTGCGATTTGTGTAAAGGTAAGGGGAAAATCCAAAAGTACAAAAAGGATGGTACGCCGTGGATAAATCTAACCAAATGCCAACCATGTGATGGTCAAGGGTTTACTCTATCTGAAACAGGTCAGGTAGCAGGTCTGAAACTTATTCCTGAAGGGCCCCAAGATGCGGCCGTAAATGGGTTTAAAACAGATAAGCAAACCATTGAGCGATTGCTGATACAGGCGGAGACAAAGGATAACCTTGAGGCTATTCAATTTCTGACAGGCTTCTGTAGGCTTAACGCCATTAACACATACTTGGATAGTTTCGTTACAGGGATCAAAACCTACACAAGACCAGATGGGATACTACACGCTCAGTTTAACCAGACAACTACTCGTACTGGACGCCTAAGCTCTAGTAACCCTAACTTCCAGAACCAACCACGAGGGGGCACGTTCCCTGTTAGACGTTGTGTTGTTTCCAGATTTGAAGGCGGAGAAATTGCAGAATGTGACTTCTCGGGCCTTGAATTTAGAGTTGCTGGAGAACTGTCCCGGGATACTCAGATTATTGATGATATTTTGTCTGGTAAAGACATTCATAAGCAGACTGCTTCAATCATCAACCAAGTACCTGAGTCAGAAATATCTAAAGAAAACAGACAGTTAGCCAAGCAATTTACGTTCGCGCCACTTTATGGCGGTCTTGGTATGGGCCAACCACCTCATGTTCAGGCGTACTTTAAAGAGTATTTTAATATTTATTCTGGTTTGAAGCGTTGGCATCAGACCTTGATGGATGGTGTTTTGAAAGATGGGCTTGTTCGGATTCCTTCTGGGCGAGAGTTCTACTTTCCAAACGCTAAACGATTGCGCGGGGGACGGATTACCAATGCTACGGCCGTGGTAAACTACCCTGTACAATCGTTTGCGACAGCGGACATCGTGCCATTGTCGTGCGTTCGCGCTTTGCGTGAATTTAAAAGGCTAACTCTCAAATCGAAACTAATTCTCACAGTGCACGACAGCATCGTGGTGGATGTGTTCCCGAATGAGAGGATGCAAGTTGCTAAGGCTCTGAAGTGGGCAATGAGCGAAGTATCTGAAGAGCTTGAAGAAAGATTCAATTATAAACTTGTACTGCCACTCGATATCGAAATGGAAGCAGGAAAAAATTGGATGGATAAGGCACTAGTTAATGTTGACTAGTGACACTAATAGATGTAAATTAAACATCTTACTATGGAGAAAATAATATGGGCAATATCGCAGTAATCGAAAAAGCTGAAGAGCAAAAACTAGCGGCACTTCTTGGGGCTAATGATAAGCCACAAAGTGTTGACCGCCTTCCACAATTGAAGGTAAACACAATGCGTAAAGACGCGCAGGGCAGAAAAATTGAACAGGGGTTATTCTACCTCAATGGCATGGATGAACACATCTACGCCCAAACTGTTCGTATTCGGCCACTATCTCAACTTTTCCAATGGATTAATTACGATCCCGAAGAAAATAAGGTAGTTAACAAAACTCTACTTATTCCAAACTTCCGCTGTGAAGCTCGTGATATGAAGGGTGGCGAACGGTGTGGGAAACCTACTTCTAAAGCCCTAAAGGAAATGCCTAAAGAGGAACAAAAGAAATACACCAACATTAAATGTTTCCGTCAATTGCGCGTACTAGTGTCATATAAAGGTGCGGATGCAGATGGAAATGAGGTGACTATAGAGAACCAACCTGCTATACTGTTACTTAAAGGATCAAACTTTAACCCGTTTGAAGACGAGTTTATTAAGTCGATCCCACGAGGCAGAAACTTCTATGACTACTGGGCAGATGTAAGTGCTGAAGAGCTCCAAAATGGCTCTGTGATATATTATGTTATGCACTTCAAACCAGATCTGAAGAAAGAGCTCTCATTAGATCAGCCTACCTATGACAGCATGAAAGTCATGGCTGATATGATTGAACGCGAAAACAATGTGGTGGAAAAAGCCTACCAGAAGTCTTTGCGTGATGGGCAGTCTTACAGTGACGCTATTGATGCAGTTTCGGAAGTAGTTGGTGATGATCTGTCCGCAGATCTTCAAGACGATTAATAACTTCAGAGTTTTAAGGGGGGCCTCCGTGCCCCTCTTTTTTCCCTCTAAATAACTGGAGTTATTATATGTCGATAAACACATTAGAAGCCAAATTGCGTATGACAATGGATAAGTTGTCTAACGGCCAACCTGTTGAATGTAAGGAAGAGTGGATTGAAGCCGCTGGTGAAATGTTTAAAGAAGGTTTGCATAAGCAATTAAATAGAACAGACGATGCTTTTCGTTTGCGTCCGAGTAATATTGGAAGACCTACCTGTCAGCTACAGATGGAAAAAGCTGGCGTAGAAAAATCCAAAATGCCGTACAATCACATTTTTAGAATGATGTTTGGCGATGCAGTAGAATGCATTGTTGAAGTCCTGTTGCGTGTTGCTGGAGCTAACATCACAGGTGGCAAGTCCAAAGCTGAATATAAGATAGCGGGCACTGTCATCACGGGTGAGAATGACATCGAAATCGATGGAGCTACCTATGACACAAAGTCTTCCTCTCCTTGGGCTTATGAAAATAAGTGGCAGAATGGATGGCACGGCGTAGCTGAAGATGATGCATTTGGGTATACAGCCCAATTGCTGAGTTATGCTAAAGGCACAGGAACTAAGCTAGGCGGCTGGATTGTTGTTAATAAAAGCACAGGTGAGCTTAGTGTGGTGGAAGCAACCCCCAATAAGCAAGAACTAGAAGAGCTTGAAACACGAGTAGAAAACAGCATCAACCTTATTACCTCAGATGGGGAATTTAAGCGTTGTTTTGAGCCTTCTGACGAATACTTCCGAAAAGTACCTACTGGAAATAAACGTCTGCACACAACGTGTACCTTCTGTTCTTACACAAGTCATTGCTGGCCTGACGCACAGTATAAACCGCAAACGGGATCTAAAGCACAGAACCCACGGTACTACTGGTATTCGGAATATAACGCCAATGAAAAAGAGTGAATTTAACCCTAGGGCTAGGGCAATAGCCAATGGATACCGTTCAGGTCTTGAAGATAAGGTACAGACGGATCTTACTAATCGTGGCGTAGATGCAGAGTACGAATGTTTTCGTATTCCCTACGTTGTTCCAGAATCTGACCATTATTACACACCAGATTTTTTACTTCCTAATGGCATCGTAATTGAGACAAAGGGACGGTTTACTCTGGAAGATAGACGCAAACATTTGCTTCTAAAGGAGCAGTATCCTGACCTTTGTTTGAGGTTTGTATTCACCAACAGTAAGGGCAAAGTCCGTAAAGGTAGTAATACAACATACGCCATGTGGTGTGAACGGTACGGTTTTGCGTACGCTGATAAGTTGGTTCCTTTGCCGTGGATTCAAGAGCGCAAGAACGCCTCTTCTTTAAAAATCATTAATGGTCTGAGGAATGTAAAATGAGTGATGATGAAGAAGAGTACATAGCTAACTCAGTCTCTATGGAAATATCCATAGATGAAGATGGAGTTGTTATGTTCAATGGCGGCTGGGGGTTTGACGATGATTACCCCCAAGAGGGTGTAGAATTCCTGCAAGATATTTTAGCGGGCGTCTACGCGCTAGTAAGCACTCAGCCAGAGAACGTAGTAGCGGCGGGCAGGATTGTTAGATCAGCCCCCGGGTTTGATGGGTTTGCCCCGTCAGATAAGGACTTCGACATCATTTTTGAAGCAGATGCTGAATTGGAAGAAAAGGTCAACGGTAAGGATCAAAATGACCTGAATATTATTAAATTTGATCCAAAAAAACATAGGAAACACTAATGAGCAAAAAGGAACAAAAAACTGTGTATGCTCACACATATCCCTACGACACCGTAATTGATGAAACGGTAAAACTTGCAGATACGCAAAACGCAGTGGATATGGTGAACCACCCACCACACTACACTCAGCACCCATCAGGGATTGAGTGTATTCAAATAACAGAACACATGAACTTCAATCTTGGGAGCGTAGTTAAATACGTTTGGCGTTGTGATGAAAAACACGAGGTGCCCATTGAAGATCTTGAAAAAGCTGAGTTCTATATTCGTAGAGAGATAACCCGCCGTAAAATGAAAGCGGGTATGCTATGAAACATATACATCAATTTACTTGGTTTAATTTATTTGACCAAGAAGAATGTGATGACATCTGTAATCTCGTGGAAGACAACCCCATGAGTCAAGGGCAGGTGTTATCCGTAAAATCATCCTTAAAGGATAAATTAGCCAGAAATTGTAAGTTATCATGGTTATACAGGGATAAGTATAATTCATGGGTACATGATAAAATTCAAGACCGTGTAGAGCACTTAAATGATAGATGGTTAAATTTTGATCTTAACGGTGAAATAGAAGCACTTCAGTATTTAGAATACGGGTTTGGTCAGTTTTATAACTGGCATACGGATTCTGGACACGAGGAAGTCGCAACAAGAAAACTAACCTGCATTATACAGCTTTCAGATCCATCTGATTATCTCGGCGGACGCCTACAAGTTAACTCACATACTCAAGCACCCAACGGTGCCTTTATGAAGTACGCACCTAAAGCCCGAGGTACTGCAATTGTATTCCCATCGCATCTTATGCATCTCGCCCGTCCTGTGTGGATGGGTAAGCGCAAAGCGTTAGTAGCATGGTTCAGGGGTAACACCACATTAAGGTAAATATGAAAGATTACATTGAGGAAGAAATGACAAAAATAAAAATAAATCTAGAAAATGACGCATTATTTGATGAACTAGGGCTAACTAGGCTTCGGGAAAGTTATATGCGTGACGAGGAAGTATCACCTCAAGAACGGTTCGCCTATGTCGCTGAAGCATTCGCTACAGATAGTGCACACGCTCAAAAGATATATGAATACGCTAGTAAGCAGTGGCTATCTTTTTCGACACCCATTCTCTCTTATGGCCGTAGCAAAAAAGGGTTACCTATATCCTGTTTTCTATCGTATTTAGATGATAGTGCAGAAGGTTTGGTGGACACTTATGGCGAAGTCTCTTGGCTTTCTATGCTTGGGGGTGGTGTTGGTATTCACGTTGGTATTCGTGGCGCAGATGAAAAATCTGTAGGCGTAATGCCTCATTTGAAAACCTATGATGCGGGGTCTTTGGCCTATCGCCAAGGCCGTACTCGTAGAGGTTCTTATGCGGCGTTTTTGGATATTAACCACCCAGACATTATTACATTTATGGAAATGCGGAAACCTACAGGTGATCCAAACTTCCGTACTGCAAATCTACATCATGGCATTAACATCAGTGACAAGTTTATGGAACTTGTTGAAGCGTGTATGCGGGATCAAAACCTTGATGATAGTTGGCCGTTAATCAATCCTAATGATGGTAAGGTAACTGAGATAGTATCCGCCCGAGATCTATGGATGAAACTCTTAGAGCTTCGTATGCATACAGGTGAACCATATTTGGTGTTCTTAGACACGGCTAATAGAGCTATGCCTGAATGGCTAAAGGCTCTCGGTCTAAAAATTAATGGATCAAATCTCTGCACTGAAATCTTTTTACCTACTAGTACTAAGCGTTCAGCGGTGTGTTGTTTGTCTTCATTAAATGTTGAGTACTACGATCTATGGAGCAAAGACCCTGAGTTTATTCCCACAGTTATGGAATTCTTAGATAACGTTCTTCAGTATTTCATTGATAACGCGCCTAAGCATGTTCACAGAGCCGTGTACTCAGCAATGCGTGAGCGTTCTATTGGTATAGGTACTCTTGGCCTTCATGCATATTTCCAGAAGAAAAACATCCCACTTGATTGTGCGATGGCAAAAGTGATGAACAAGCATATTTATATGCACATTAGCGACCAGTGCGCTAAAGGTGATGCATCCTTGTTTGAAAAGCGTGGGGCCTGTCCTGACGCGGCTGAAGTTGGAGTTAACCGCCGTTTCAGTCATTGGACAGCCATTGCGCCTAATGCCTCTAGCTCTTTAATTATGGGTAACACATCCCCATCTATTGAGCCGTATAGAGCCAATGTGTTTAGACAAGATACTTTGTCTGGTGCGTATATCCAAAAGAATAAATTTCTAAAGAAAGCTTTGGCTGACTTAGGAATGGACAATGCTAAAACTTGGGCGTCCATCACAGGCAATGATGGGTCAATCCAACATTTGGATATTCCTGACGATATAAAGCAAGTGTACAAAACCGCACTGGAAATTGACCAGCGTTGGTTAATAGATCTTGCGGCAGACCGCCAACCATACATCGATCAAGGGCAGTCTCTAAACCTATTTTTCCGCCCAGAAGTTAACATTAAATACCTACACGCTTGCCACTTCCTCGCTTGGAAACAGGGCCTGAAAAGCTTGTACTATTGCCGCTCTGACAAGCTCAGAAAAGCAGACAAAGTGGGTATGCAAATTGAGCGGATACGACTTGAAGAAGATATTAATTTAACGGCAGTCGCAGATGGCGATGTTTGTCTAGCTTGTGAGGGGTAAAATGGTAACTAAACTAAAACTAACGGACACTCGGGACTTCTATAAACCATTTAATTACCCGTGGGCTTATGACGCTTTCGTTCAATCAGAACAGATGCACTGGCTGTGGACTGAGGTTCCTATGCTGGAAGACACTAAGGATTGGCGTAACCGCCTGTCCACTGAAGAACAGGAATTTCTTACAAAGATTTTCCGCTTCTTTACTCAGGGGGATATTGATGTCTCTGGGGCGTATGTGAATAATTATTTGCCTGTGTTTCCGCAACCTGAGATCCGTATGATGCTATCATCGTTTGCCGCACGGGAAGCTATCCATGTGGCCGCGTATAGTCATTTGATTGAAACTCTAGGGATGCCTGAGAGCACCTATAATGAGTTTCTTGAGTACGCTGAAATGGCTGAGAAGCACGACTACTTCAAGGATCTGCAAGGAGATGATGATCTACCTGCACAGATTGCTGGTTTTAGTGCCTTCACAGAAGGTATGCAATTATTCTCCAGCTTCATTATGCTGTTGAATTTTACTCGCCACGGCAAGATGCGCGGCATGGGTCAGATCATTGCATGGTCAATTGCGGATGAAACCTTGCACACCGAGAGCATGATCAAATTGTTCCGTACATATGTGCAGGAAAACCGTAGCTGTTGGAACGACGAGCTCAAGGCAAAGATCTACGCCATCGCTGAGAAGATGGTTTATCTAGAAGACCAGTTTATCGATCTAGCCTTTGGCGTGAGTGAAATGGAAAACCTAACTCGTGATGAGGTTAAGCAGTATATCCGCTACATCTGTGACAGACGCCTCATTGCTTTGGGCATGAAGGGGATATTCAAGGTGAAGCAGAACCCACTTGAATGGGTGGATGGTATGTTGGGTGTAACTCACACCAACTTCTTTGAAAACAAGTCCGTAGATTACGCCAAGGGAGCCCTGTCGGGTGATTGGGGTGATGTATGGGGCGCAGTAGATGAAGGAAAATAGTATGAATTTAGATCAATTAACCAAGCTGATTGAAGAGTGGGGTGAAGGCAAAGGTATTTTGCCCCACCCTAACCCTATTGCTCAGTTTAAGAAAACTCAGGAAGAAGTTAACGAGCTTCTAGAGGGCATTAAAAAAGAAGATCTTAATGAGATCAAAGATGCCATTGGCGATATATTCGTCACCCTCGTTATGCAAACCAACGCATGGAACCTTAGCATGAATGAATGTGTTCAAGGTGCGTATGATGTAATTAAAAAGCGGACAGGCAAAATGGTTAACGGCCAGTTTGTTAAGGACGCCGACTAACAATGGAGAAAAGTATGTCGAAAAAAGAAACTAAAAAAGACCCCGTTCTTAATAAAATGAATGCGGATGTTCTTTTAGAAGAATGTAAGGGAACCATGCAAAATTGTATAATTGCAGGGGTGGATGAAACAGGGAATGTAATTGTTCGTAGTTCTTTGTCCAACCTTCCTTTTATGCATTGGATGCTAAACCGCTCAGTGTTTGAACTGGGCCTTTTTGAGAAGCAAAATGTAGCCGCTCAAAATGAAAAAGCCCCTGAGTCAGAAGTTGACCCAAAGGCTTAAATTTAGTATAATGTATGTTGCCCGTTATAGCTAGTGGGTTGGCCTCTGTCTCCGTCTAACCAACGGGCTAATAGACAGGGGCCTTTTTATTTTTATGCGCTCGTAGCTCAACTGGATAGAGTATTCGGCTACGAACCGAAAGGTTGCAGGTTCGAGTCCTGCCGAGCGCACCACCTATTTTATAACGGCGTTTCCTAGAGCATCAATTGTTTGCTGAATCTCAGCTTTACCTTTTTTATATCCCAATTCAGCGTCAGCTAATTGTAGAAAGAAATCTTCTTCGCTAGGCTCATTATCCTCAGAATAAATTCCTGAACGCAGTAACCATTGACGTAGTAGCATAGCCCCATCTGGGTCAACTGCACCATCCTGTGTTGTTACTCGTTTAGCAACCTCTACAAAGTAATCTGGATCAGCCATGAGTTTGTCTAGAACCCGCGCTGTATCAATAGGGTCAATCTTACTCATTATGACACCAGTAGCACCTGCTCGTACCCTTGCACCCAAGCGGCTTAGAACGCCGAGGGTCATAGTAACAGTACGATTAACCGCACCAATAGCCGCCTGAGCTTCCGCTGTACCTGAGCTTACTCCTACAGCTTTAGAATTACGGCTTCGTTGCACTAGGCCAGCTTCCTCAAGAATTCCTCTGAAAGCTATCATAACTAGAGGCTTATCTTTATATATTTCATCTCCGTACTGCAAAACCTGACTGAGTTGATTTTCAGATTTATTTAGAGCCGCTAGGCCCACCATACGATTACCACCAGCTTCACGAGTAGCAGATAGGAAGTTCTCTCGAATGTAGCGAGAATACGCGGCCTGAACACCATCCATCACTAGAGGGTTACCCGTAGCCTGTGCTCTTGTTATAACATCGGTTAGAACACCTTGAGTTGTTCCGTCAGCGTTCACCCTTAAAGCATTAGGGTTATTAAATAGAGATTTAAATGACTCATACCCGTTTATGTTAGGTACTCTAGCTGATTTAAAGAATGCATCTAATTCACGTTTAAATATCTTTTCTTCAGCCTTTGAAGCCAATTCTTGAGCATTTTTAAGCTGTGCTTCTAGCACAGTCTTATCACCCTTTGCGGTCTTCAAAGTTCCTAAGAAATTATCTAACCTGTCGGCTTCCTGTGGGAAGTTACTTCGGATAATTGCCGAGTAATCCTGCAAGCTTGATCGGATATCAGAAATGTCTAAATTAGCTAATTTGGAAGGGTCATCTACGCGATTAGAAATCTTAGTTAGTGTATCCCCAATAATGTAATCAACAACATCTGTAGCACTCTCCCCCGCCTCTGGGCGTTTGAGTAAGTCAACCATATTGCCAACAACTTCACGATTACGATTGCTTAGGCTATCAGTAATTAGATTACGGGATTCATCTAAGAACTTGGGAGTTTGTTTGCCCCGACCTACTGTCTCACGGCGTAAGCGACCTACATCTGTCAGTACAGATCCATCGTCCCAGTATTTAGCCCAATCATTCTTAAAGTAGTTAAGAGCGTCTTGAGCGGCTTCAACTGTAGCATCATCACCTGTCTCTTCGACAAACTTGATGGCGTCATCGTCAATCCACCGCTTGAATTTGATTAGGGTCTGTGACGCACCTTTTTCTGCCGCACTGGCATTTGATGCAGTCATACGACCAATTGAATCTGATAAGCTAACTCGAACATCCGTAAATAATGTGCCGTAGTCTAAGCCGTTTTTATCCGCCCATTTAGCCACACGTTCACGCATCTGTTCTTCAGTCTCACGAACCATCTTGCCATCTACTTCTCTAGTACCAAGCTTAACTTGGTTAAGAAGTTTTCCTAGCATACTATCCCCGGGTAAGGCTGAAGCCGCGATGTCTAGTTGGTTAGGCTGTAGGCTTTTTAGTGTGCTGATCATATCATCAACATTTACAGCACCGCCTTTAACTAGGCCGAATAAGCGGTTCTTCTCTGCATCCATAACCTCACTAGCTTTAGCAAGATTATTTCTAATAGTGTCGGCTGATTGGTTAGCCCCAGCGTTAATCTGGAATCCGAGAGAGCTCTCTAAGTCATTTACTTTAGAGATAATACCTGCATCACCACTCTCAATTACGGTGGCTAAGGCTTCGTCTACTGACGCAATTCGGCTCTCTATATTGTACACTTGAGCACTGGCCGTATTAACTTCATCCAAACCTGAAGCAACAATGTTGTCAGCGGATGTGTTTATGCCTGTCTGCCCACCTAGAGCGTCTTCTGTTTGAAGTGTAATTCTCTCAAACTCATTACTAGGCATCGATGTTTTGATAGTAGTTTCAGGAGCGTTTCCTGATTGTAGAACACCTTTTTTAAGGTTCTGAGCACGAACTACTATCTCCTGCGCCCCAGCAACATCACCAGCATCAAGAGCACGTTCAAGTGCTGTCATAGTGTCTGCGGTGTATTTAATATCATCCGCAAGACCTTCAGGCATTTCCTGCCATACTTGTTTGTTATCTTCTACAAGCTTAATAATTCCCTTACGGGCTTCTTCCATGCTCTTTGGATCATCCGTAACACCAGAAAGCCTATCTAGGATCTCACGAGCTAGTGCGTCTTCTTTGGCGGTTGGGCGGGCCATTTTTGCTAAAGGTGCACCTGTAAGCGACCAAGCAAATCGGACACCCCACGATACCCCGGCTATGCCCTTTTCAAGAGTTTTACCTACCCCCATAGCTTCCATCAGGATGTTAGCTCGGTTAGCTAATACTTTTGCATATTTTGGGTCTTCAGGATCGTACTGAACCCCTTTAAGCATTGGGAATACATCTTGCACCCCATCAAACATTGCGTTCTCACCAATAAACAGGCTTCCGCCTTCTGTACTACTACCCGCTGTTGCCCCTGCTTCAAAGGCTAAGAATTTAGCTAGAGTTTTTCCCTTACCTGCGTAACTAATCATTTTCATTGCAAGCACACCCGGCACCATCATAGATGTGCCTTCCATCAACAGCGCGTTTCCTATGCTGTCTCCCGGTTTTACTCTTGCAACTCCGTCTTGTACTTTACCTGTTAGGTCTAGATCTTTGGCTCCAAATATAGAAGCGGCCTGAAATTCTTCATCAGACATTTTCGCAATTTCTTCTGGGTTCTTCCAATCAGGATCAAACTCACCTTTTTCGTTAAACAAGAAAGCCTGACCTACATTGCTTTGCATATAATCGCGGCCCGCGTCTAAAGCGGCCCCGCCTAGTTCAGCTATATTAGCACCCATATTACGGACACCACCGTACAACATTTCAGACATGTCAGGGCTATGGTCACCTATTAAAGGCATCCCTGTTTTAGGCATGGGTACAACTTTACCTTTGTATGTAACCCTGCCATCTATCGTGGTTTCTGATAGAGGGTGCTTTTTGTACATCTTAAAACGATCAAGGGCGGTAGTATAACTATCTGTCCCTAGAAGGCCCTCACGAGTAATATCATCGTACATAGTCATGTCAGGCTCAGGTAACTCGTAGTTTTCCCAACCTTCAAGACCCGCATCACGAGCTTTATCTAAGATAGCAAAAGCAGATGTTAGCTTCTCTTCTACTGGTTCCTTTTCAACTTTCTCTGCACCTGATAGATCCAGAGTTAATTCGTCTTCATTATTATCTTCAGGCTCAACAAGAGTAGCGTCAGATAAATCTAGTGTGAGGTTATCATCAGCCATTAGTTAGAGCCCCCTTTTTGGATAGTATCACCAACTTTATAATTACCTAAACTGGCTTTAAATTGTTCATAAAACTCTGGGGTTATAACAATTGGTTTACCCTCCCTATATGCTTTTCCTAGCCCGCTTACGCTTAGATCAATTTCTTCTTTGCCATCTCCACTATCTTTAACTACTGGAGTATTAACCAAGGTGTATTCTTTAGTTAGATAACCAACGCCACTTTTCATTCGTGCGTCAGTATTGGAGGCGTTCATCAAAGCAGTGATGTTTTTAGCCGCTGGCTCGTTATTCAATGGGTTATAGTTGTGTCTGCTCAAGAAACTACGCATACCCGGGTTTTCAGAAAGAGATGTCCACTCATCAGACACGGCGGAGATACGGTCATTAACATAGCCTTGTGTGGCTTTAAGGAACGCTTCCTTGCCGCCGCCCGCTGTAAGCATTGATCGTAAACGGTCAAAGTCTTTGTTAGACATGGCCTGTCCTGATTGGCCCTCTAGGCCACCAGCACGGAATGTGAACAGGATCATCTTAGCTTCAAAGATAGCTTTGCGCTGGGCAAGACCTTTAGCATTATCACTTAACGCAATAGTGCTAACGTCCGTGTCAGCTAGATTTTGAAGTGTTTGGCCTTGTTGTAGGACACCTGCTTCACGGAGTTCTAACTGTACTTCATTTAATGTAATTTCAGTATCGCCCGTACCGCCCTTGCGTTTGAACATATCGTCCAAAAGGCCCATACCTACGCTGACGTTACGAAGTGCGCTGTCTACTTTAATAGTAAGCCCAGCAACTCCAGTTAGTACACGCTCGTCTTGTTCTACGAGTGATACTATATCTCCGAATAGACGAATAGCACCAAGGGCCTGTTTTCTATTACCTTGGTAATTTTTAATATCCACACTCATGGCGGATACCACCTGACGAGCTTGTGTATCTACATCTGAATTTAACTCTTCATACCCACTTTCGATAGTATCCCCATTACTATTTACATAAATAGATTTACCGGGGTTGAGAGGATCTGGGGCAACGTAACCCGTTGTCTGAGTAAACATTCCCGTAAAGGCTCCGTCTTCTCCTGTATCTCTCTTGATAAGCAAAATCTGCTTACCTCTATTAGAGTTAATTTCTTTAGCGGCATCTATGTTAAGAAGTTCTTTAATGCGCTCTTCAGCCGCCTT
>TARA_R110000868_G_scaffold28505_2_pt1 | contig 15547 bp, 6 predicted proteins | sample TARA_R110000868 | Tara Oceans TARA_R110000868 (sample SAMEA4397489) | marine metagenome | biome: Polar Biome; feature: [SRF] surface water layer (ENVO:00010504); material: water (ENVO:00002006), including particulate matter (ENVO:01000060) such as... | depth 5 m | reverse complement strand
GATGATCTTAATCAGCAACTACGTATACCTCAAGCGGATACAGATTATGCGGATAGACAAGAAAACATTGATGAAAAATTAGCTATTTTTAAAACATTCGGCGACGCAATATATACTACTGTTGGTGGCCTTTCGTATTTCGTACTACCTACATCAGACACTTACGGTGATGTTGTTTCTTTTTATAGATTAGGTAACGTACTTTACAACGATGAAAAGGTTGTTCAAAGACTTGATAGACATGAGTTTTATTATGCTAACCAGTCTAGACTTACAAAACCTAGCACTGTAAATCCAGCTTATCTTTATGAAAATCAAAAGTTATTTATAAAACCTACAGGTATAATTGATAAAATAAAAGTTGATTATATAAGAAAACCAAACAATGTAGAATGGACGTTTACTACTGGTAATTTAGGTCAATATCAAAACAACTCTTTAACTTCTGTTGATTTTGAATTACATGAATCAGAACAAACTGAAGTAGTGTTAAAGGTATTATTATACGCAGGAATAGTAATAAGAGATCCTCAAATAGTTCAAGCAGCTGCAGCGCAAGTTCAAGCTGATGAAGCAAATAAAAAAAGTTAACAAATGGCTATACCTAACAATGGTTTAATAACCGAAACTAATTCGCAGTATTATGCTGGTTCTCAAACTTTTGAAGCGCCTATAGCTAATTCTACTATAACAGCTACTTTTGATACTGATCTAATATTTGGTAACTATGATCCAACTACTGCTGGATATAATTTAAACAACTTTAGACTATATATAAGTGCTTTAGGTCTTCCTGGAACTTTTCAAGAATACACTTTAGCTTACACAGTACTAAATAATGTAATAACTCTAGGTACAGCTCCTCAAGCAGGAGAATGGTTTGTTGTTCAACTACTTAGTCAATATGGTGGCGAATATGGAGATAGAGACGCTTATGGTGACGTAGTTGAAAATAATTACGGTGGCTATGCATACACCACACTAGAAGACGTTATAACTAACTTTATGATAGGTTATGTTGGCGCTGGAAAATTAATACCTAGTGTCAAAACAACTGACGTAATGTTCTTTGCTAAAAGAGGATTACAAGAATTCAGTTATGATACTTTAAAGAGTATAAGATCTCAAGAATTAAATATTCCTGCTAATCTTAGCGTACCACTTCCTCAAGACTATGTTAACTATGTAAACGTGTCTTGGATTGATGGTCAAGGAATAAAACACATTATATATCCTACAACTTTAACTACAAATCCTTACGAAATACCAGGTCAAGATAATCAAGGTATTGCTATACAAGATAATATAGGTGAAAATGTAGATACTACTTCCATAACAGAAGAGCGATGGGCTACTAATAATTTAGAACAAATTAACGCAGCTCAAAGCAATTTAACAGGTATGCTACTATCAGATGGCTTGGGTTATGGCGGCATGTATGGAGATAATTATTTTGGACAAAGATATGGTTTACAGCCTGAAACAGCTCAAGTTAATGGATGGTTTACTATAAACGAAAGAAATGGTAAAATGTCTTTTTCTAGCGATCTTGCTAATAAACTTATAATTCTAGAATATGTATCAGACGGCTTAGGCTATGACGCTGATATGAAAATACCTAAACTAGCTGAAGAGGCACTATATGCTCACATTAGCCATGCTATACTAGCAACTAGAATTAATCAGCCTGAATATGTTATACAAAGATTAAGACGTGAAAAAAGTGCTAAACTTAGAAATGCTAAGATTAGATTATCAAATATAAAATTAAATGAGTTTGTTCAGATTGCTCGAGGTAAATCTAAATGGATTAAATACTAAATTGAATGGCTGAAGTTAAAAATGCTTTTATAAAGTCTAAAATGAATAAAGACCTGGATAGTAGACTACTACCTTCAGGTGAATATCGTGATGGACAGAATATACAAGTTAGTAAATCAGAAGGCGAAGACGTAGGTGCTTTAGAAAATGCCGTAGGTAATTTACCAGCAGAAACAACTAGCGGAGCAAATGATGTGGATAATGTTGATTTTAGTGTTTTATCTGGACTTAGCACGGGAACTTTAAAATCTATAGGTGTTTATGCCGATACAAATACTTCTAATATTTTTGTATTTTTAACTGATTTTACAGAGCAACCGGATATATATCCTTCTGTTTCTTACTCTCCTGACGCTAATAACTACATATATTCTTATAACACGTTAAATGGTAATGTTACTAAAATAGTACAAGGACCTTTTTTAAATTTTTCAACATCAAACCCAATATATGGAATAAACCTGCTTGAAGAATTACTTTTTTGGACAGACAACAGAAATCAACCTAGATCAATAGACATATCTATATCTGCCAATGGGACTTATTATACTAGTGAAGACTTAATATCTGTAGCCACATACAATCCATATCAAGCTATTGATTTGTATTATCAAGACACCACTACCACTCCAGCCACGCCTTACTACGTTACCTCTATGCAAGACGTTACTTCTCCTACGTTTCCAAATGGAGTAGCAAATACCTATTACAATCCTAATTGGCCTGGTGATCCAGATTATTTAGAAAACAAATTTGTAACTTTTAGCTATAGATTTAAATTTAGAAGTGGTGAGTACTCTATAATGGCACCTTTCACTCAAGAAGCTTTTGTTCCTAAACAAGATGGTTATTTTTTAAATGAAGACGAAGATAGCGCCTATAGAAGTACTATAGTTGATTTTATGGCAAACAAAGTCAACAGTGTTGGACTTTATATCCCGTTGCCCTTTGCCGCTAACGATTTAAGTAATAGTTTAAACGTAGAAGAGATTGAAATTTTATATAAAGAATCAGACTCGTTAACCATAAAGGCTTTAGATTCTGTAACTTTTGATGTTTTTAGTAAATTAGAAAACGGAAACACTAATAATACATTAAAATATCTTTACGATTATCAATCTAGAAAACCTTATAAAACATTACCTGAAAGTGAAATAATAAGAGTTTATGATAAAGTTCCTGTTAGAGCCTTCGGTCAAGAGGTTATAGGTAACAGAATAGTTTATAGTAATTTTCAAGATAAACATACTCCGCCAGCTACTATAGATTATGATGTGGCTGTTACCCCTAAAGATGAATTTCTACAACCTACAGATAAAGCTCTTTGGACTACCAGTGCTATAGAGTACCCAATGCACAATGTTAAGCAAAATAGAAACTATCAAGTTGGATTTATTTTATCAGACAGATATGGTCGTCAATCTACCACAATATTATCTCCAATAAATACTGAATTAAAAACTCAAGACGGTATAACATATGGTGGATCTACTTTTTATCATCCTTATAAGGTAAATCCAGGAGCTGGAAATAACGATATTAATTCTTGGCCTGGAGATTCATTAAAGATACTATTTAATACCGCTATAGACGATGGCGATGTCAACCTACAAACAGGCTGGCCTGGATTATACAATGGCGACGCTTCTAATATTAATTACAACCCTTTAGGCTGGTATTCTTATAAAATTGTAGTAAAACAAACAGAACAAGAGTATTATAATGTTTATTTGCCTGGTATTTTAAATGATTATCCAGACTTCACTAGCAGCGGAAGGTCAGACGCACCTGACGCGCAAGGAACTATTGCTCATATAACTTTGCTTAGTGATAATGTAAATAAAGTTCCAAGAGATTTAACTGAAGTTGGACCAGAGCAACTACAATACAGAAGTGACGTTAGACTGTTTGGTAGAGTTACTCCTAATTTCAATTTAAATACTGCTCCTACCCACAATGAACCTTATTATCCTATAGATAATGCTATGACCGCTGTTAGTATATCTGAGCAAAACAACATGTTTTTAATTGCAACTAGAGCTGCACCGTATAACACTATTTACCAAACAGATTCAGATCCATATATAGCTAGATTATCTCAAAATAGAGTAGGAGCAGCGCCTCTGCCTAACGCTATCGGCTCTTCTTCTGTGAATAGTTTAACTTCGGCTTACAAAATTGTTTTAGGTGTATTTGAAACTGCGCCAGTAGAATCTTTACTTGAAATATTCTGGGAAACATCAACTTCTGGAATTATATCCGAGCTAAACGCTGTGGCTGGTATATCTACAAGCGCAGATGGTTGGATTCAATCTAGCGCAAGTGGACAGACTCAAGATTTTGTTTTCAATCAGTCAGAGGCTAGTATAGCGGGTGAAATGATAACTACGACGCCATTTGCGCCTACATATCAAGAAAATTTTGTTTCTGTTCCTTTTATAGATAGTGACGTTGTACTATTAGAAGTCAAACGAGCTTCAGGACAGATTTTATATAATTCTGGCATGTCTAGTCTTAATAGATATTTTAACCCTATAATTAAAATAGTAAAAGGAACTGGAACAAATCCTCAAGGTTTTGATACCTATAACGTTCAAATAAATAAACCTTTAGTTTTTTCTGAAGAACCAACGGACAACAGGCTGTTATTTAAATTTTCAATAACCGGAACAAATCCAGTCAAAGAAACAGGACTTCCTGTTACCTTGCCGCTGACATTGATAAATAAACCACCATCAATAACGTATCCCACACCTGCAAACATAGGTTTACCTATATCTGTGCCGGGTGGTAGAAATCCTGAAGACTTAGAAAACCCTATTATAACATTCCAAGGTTTGAACGGAGCGTTAGGTTCTTCAACTCAAGAACAAACAGTTGGACTAGTGTGGAGCATAAGCAATGTGTTACCTGCATTATCCAGTCTTGAAATAAGTGCAGATGGTGTTTTAACTGAAACATCTGGAAATGCTAACGGTAAATATAGTTTTGATTTGACAGTTAAAGACACTAATGCTAATACCGGCGCATTATCTTTTACCCAACCAATGAATGCTATATTTGGTCAAGAGCAAATAAGTCCTAACTTTGGATCTTTTGTTAGCCAAAGCTACACCTCTAAAACTTTTAGTAAAGGTATGGAGTCTGCTGGTTTATATTGGTCTGCTGATTATAGTAGCGTTGTAGATTCTTCTCCAGTTCCCGGTGATATGGTCAACATAGGCACAGGTCCTAATGCTAGAAGTATAAATCAAGATGTTACGCTGTCTAATAGCGGATTAATTGGAAGCAGTATAAACGCAGAAAGAAAAAATGATAATTCTAGTTTTTTAGATGGTTCGAATCCCCAGCAGCCGTATGTTTTAAAAAATTCTAATTATAAGCCTTCATATTTTGATACTTCTCTTGCTGTTGATAGTAACACCGATAGCACATTAAAAAACGGAACAGCTTACGTAAAGTTAGACTTTCAATACAAAAGTTGGCCTAAATATGATCCTACTTACAGTACACCTGGATACTCTGTGGGAGAAGTTTACCCTAATTGTGGCACTCAACTTGGTGTTGCTTGGTCTGCGTACATGCAATACAGACCAGACTCAACTACAGATTGGATAACAGCTGTAGATGTAGAGGGTAGAGACATAAGGTTTGGAAGTTCAGGTGTAAACATATTAGATCTTGGTGGTCAAGGTTCTGCGGGAGCTTTAGGCCAGTTTACTTCATCTAATTCTTATTTAGCACAAGGATTTTTAAATAATAGCACAGAAAGTGGAGCTATAGCAAATGCAAGCAACGAAGATACAGTTCTTGCTACTTCAGAGTGGGTTGGATGTGGTCAGCAAAATTTAAATTCCTCACAATCTCCTCCAACAACTGTAGTTTCAAAAGTATTTGCTTTTGGTAAAGATCAGTCATACCAAACTAATTCGGATAAATTTGGAGAATATAGATTACTTGTAAAGTATCCTCAAAAAGACGCAACTAGTTTTGAATGGCGTATGATACCTAGCACAACCTCCACGAGTAGCATGCAGGACTTTGTTCTATACAGAGGCTCGCAATTAACTGATCAAAATATAAAAGTTAGAGTTTCGTTTGGTGACTTTTACTATCCAACGCCTAGTGTTGATTCGTCTTTTGGTTATAAAATAGCTATAAATGGAAGTGCAAATTATGAAATAGCATCTCAAATTAGACCTACTGTTGAAGTTTGGGCTAGAGAATGGTCAATGGAGTATGTTACTCAGTTTTATACAGATTCAAATCTATCAACACCATACGTTGGAACCTTTGATGGGAATTATTACAGCTACTCACCTTTAACCCAGCTTCCTAGTAACAATCCTCCTTTTAACACTTTAAACGGCTCAGAAACAGCTTCTCCATTAGGTATTGGAAGTGATATTGTTGCTTCAGATAATTTAGTGCGTGATGGCATAGTCAACAGAAGGTTTGTAGCTAGATTCAATGGTGATGGTTTGAAATATTCTCAAAGTGCACGTCCATGTACAGGTAACACACAGTAATAACAAGTGATAATATAATATGGGAGTAATAGAAGTTAAATATTTTAACAGTTTTATACTGAGAAAAACGCTAAGCGATTCAGCGCCTGATAGTGCTCCTATGTGGAATGGCTCTAGGGGCGATAACACTTATAACAACACGGCTATAATACCTGTTCCAGCGGCACCAAACAACGTTAACTGGGCAGTAGAAGAGTCTAGAATTAGAGGAGGTTACAATAACACCTCTGTTGAGTTAGGAGTTAAAGCTTATTTAGTAGAAGACAATCCAAACGCTTCGCGTAGAGTAAATTCTATGATATATTCTGGGATATTCAACTCTAGAACCGGCGTAAATGATACTAATGTCTTTTCTATTGGAGAAGATATAGTTAAAAGTGTTAATCCTGCAAACGGATCCATACAAAGACTGTATGCAGAAAATACAAATTTAACTATATTTCAAGAATCTAAAATAAGCAAAGCGTTAATAGATAAAGATGCTATATATTCTGCCGAAGGAGGAGGAACAGTAACCTCTTCTAATTTAGTTATTGGAGCAATACAGCCTTATAAAGGTAATTATGGCATAAGTAGAAACCCTGAAAGTTTTGCTGTTTATGGTTATAGAAAATACTTTACCGATAAAGATAGAAATGCCGTTTTAAGACTATCTAACGATGGTTTGACAGAAATATCTAATTACGGTATGTCAGACTACTTTAGAGACCAATTAAGCTCTCTAGATAATGATATTTCTAGCGTAGGTAAAGCTATAGGGGGTTGGGATATACATAACAAACAATATTCTTTATCCTTACAACCTTTTAGTGGTTCTTTTTCTACACTTTCTTTTGATGACTCGGTTAATGGTTTTCCTAGCTTTTTTACTTATAAGCCAGATCAATCATTTAGTTTAAAAAACAACTTCTACACAATGAAAGAAGGTGTTTTATATAAGCATTACACTGCCAATAGAAGCGGTTTAACTCCTAAAAGAGGTAGTTTTTATGGAAGTACAAATCCTTCTAGTGTTACTTTCTTATTCAATCCAAAAGTAAGTATGTCAAAGGTGTTTAAAACAGTTAATTACGAAGGAAGTAATGGATGGCAAGTAAATTCTTTTACATCTGACATCACAGGTAATAACCTTCCAAATACACTAAGTAGCATTGACAACACTAGAGACGTAGTTGGGTCTGTTGACGCTCAAGGTAATACTTTACCTATAAAGGTTTACAGTTACAACCAGGGTTCTTATGATAATTTTGGTAATGAATATGGAACCGGTACTACTCAATTAATACCACCTATTAATCACGCTGGATTTACTAGAAAAGAAAATAAATACATGGCAAACCTTATAAACAACAGTCCAGCAGCAGCAGGTGAGGTTGTTTGGGGCGATGCTATGACTGGAATAAAAGGTTATTTTGCAACTGTTACTATGTCTACAGATACTGTAACTGATGCTGGTGGAATGAAAGAATTATTTGCGGTCTCTTCACAATATGTAGAGTCATCATATTAAATTAAATTAAATGGAATTGACTACTGGAAAAGATGCAGAAATAACTAATAAACTTAATTTTAGAGAGAATTTATCTAAAATAGAAGACGCCATGCTCGAGCATCCGTCTGCAATAACTGGAGACAATTTTGAAGCAAAGAATCCTACGAAAAGTACATTTGTTGGGGGTTGCTATATAAGAGAAATATTTATGCCTGCAGATCAAATAATCACAACTAAAATACATAAAAAAGATCATCCTTTTTTTGTGTTAAGTGGTAAGATAATAGTTATTTCTGAAAAAGGTAAACAAGAAATAACAGGTCCTTACCATGGAATAACTAGAGCTGGCACAAAAAGACTAATTAGCGTTGTTGAAGATTGTGTTTTCATAACAGTTCACGCCACAGATAAACTAACCGTAGAAGAAGTAATTAAAGAAGTAATAGCAGAAGATTTTAGCGATCCTTTACTTGCTTTGAAATAAAATAATAAAGTTTCTTATGATACAAGAATTAATATATTTAGCCGAACCAGTGGTTCAAGAGGCAACATTTGGATTTATAGCAATTGGCACTGCTATTGTTGCTGGAACTGTCGTTGGAGCCGTTTCTGCTAACAAAACAGAAAAACGCGCTAGAAGCAACAAAAATAGATTAACTGAAGAACTATCAACTTTAGAAGATGAAAGACAAGATGTTATCAATCCCTATGAAGGAGTAACAGATTTGTCTTCAATGGTTTCCGATTTAAGCAGTATAGCTTCTAATCCTTATTCTAATTTAGCCGTGTCTACAGCATCGGCTGAAATGTCTATAGAGGAAGCTGATATTGCTTTAGCTAATACGTTAGACACTCTTAGAGCTTCTGGAGCTAGTGCCGGTGGAGCTACTGCATTAGCAAGGATGGCTTTAGAAAGTAAAAAAGGTGTATCTGCCAGCATAGAACAACAAGAGGCTGCTAATCAAAAACTAAGAGCTCAAGGAGAAGAGAAGCTGCAGGCTATTCAGTTAGGCGAAGCTAAAAGAGTTCAATCTACGCTTTTGGGCGAGCAAGGCAGATTGCAGCAGGCTGACGTTCAGGGTCAAATATATGAATTTGAAACAAAAGAAGGTAGAGAGATGCAAGAGTTAAATAGAAAGCAAGCTCAAATAACTGGAGCCGCACAAGCAGAAGCGTCTGCAGCTGGAGCAAAAGCTCAAGCTATAAGTTCAGGAACGCAAGCAATTGGAAGTTTAGCGGGAGGCGCAATGGGTGGATAAGTAAAGAATAAAACAATATATGAAAGCAAATAGCAATAATTTTACTAAAATAACTCAAGACGCTGACAAGATATGGAAAAGTTCTATATCTGGTTTAGAAAAGAAAACTTATGACTCCATAAGTAAAGCTTATTCGTCTATGTCTCCTTCTCAAAAGGAAGCTGCTAAAGTTCAAAAAAATGTAACAGCTAGACTTTTTGACGATCAAGAGTCTGCTTTAAAAAATATGAAAAAAGGTGGCGTAAGAAATCCATCTTTAAGTGAGTTTGGTAATTCTTTAATTTGGGGCATATATCATGCTAGCACTAAATTAGAAAATGCTAAATCTCGAGAAGAAAGCAGAGATGCTAGTGTTGCTTTGTCAAGCCTATCTAAAGCTTTAGAAGAACTTTATTCTGTTATAGAATTAGGTAAAGAAACAGACTCTATGTTTATGAAAGAGTACTTTGGACTTGAAGGCGCTAAAAATCCAGGACAACCAAAAGGTATGGCTTTAGTTGGTAGAGACACTTTAGAATGGTGTAAAACTATGGCTATAAGAAGCGGTTTAGCTGGTGACGATGCTAAAGAAGAATACTATACAGGTGAAGATGGCGATATAAGACTAAAATATACAGGTAAAATATTAGACGGTAAAACAATCGACAAACCAGCTGTTCCTTGGTTAAGTTACGATCCAGGATTAATCTTAGATTTGAAAGATGAAAACATAAAAATGCTGCAAGAGCCTAGCTCTTTAAATGTTGACGGTGAACCTGTTTCTATATTAGACAAAAGTCTTCAATACAACGACGCATACTTAATGTTAGACTCTAAGTACATGGAAACAAGTGCTGATGGCAAAACTCAAACTGAGTTTATACCAGCTAATATGGCTAAAATACTTAATGATACAAAGTCTAGATCGTCTGCCAAGGCAAGCGCTTTGTTAGCAGACTATAACGAAGCTAATAGAGTTTGGAGAAACAACTTTGGCATGCCTGAAGATTTAAAATTCAGCGTAGCTCCTAATGGAAACAATGTAGACAAAGATCAACAGGTTGAATTTCAAAAGCTTATGTTTAGCAGTTTAAAGCCATTACTACCTACGGTAGCAGTTGGTGTAACTACAGAGGTAGTTAAAGAAGAAGTGCAACCTGAAATGGTTGAAGAAGAAGTATTAACAGCAGATCAATTTAATTAGTATGTACATATTTAAAGGCAAAAAACTAACTAAAGAACAAGCGGAAAAAATTGCTGCTGAAACAGACAGAGATCTTACAACCTTCTTGAACGATAATCCAGAAATAGAAGAAGATCCAGATTTTGGACCTCAAGAAGAGTCGGGAAAGACGTCAATCATTGCGGATCAAAATGCCTCTGCAATGATAGGAAGTACGGCATTGCAATTGGAAGATGGTTCTTCGGGATTAACCGATTATAAAGATCTTACTGACGAGCAAAAGAAACAACTAAATAAGCAGAAAAAAGTAGATTTAGGAAACTCTCCAGAAGAAATAGCTGAACGAAGAAAAATAAGTAAAGCTGAACAAGTTGATATATTAAGTACTGATATAAAACTTGAAGAGATAGTTTTAACTCCAAGAAACGAAACTAAAGAGATTGAAGATTTTAGACTAAACACAACGTTAAGCAATGATAACGAAGCGTATGCATTAGACAAAGCAAGAAATAATTACAGTAATTTTATATCTCAAGCTGAAGAAAGATTGTCGGAAGATGCTAGTGAAGAAGAAATAACCAACGAAGCTATTAAAATAGCTAATGACGTAGAAAGAGGAAAAATAAAAAGAGTTTTAAGTAAAAGATATTTAGAAACTATAGGTGAAAAAAGTAAAGACAAGTTAACCTCTGAAAAAATAGACATTTATTCTAAAGATGAAATAAAAAAAAGAGCTTTAGAAACTGAATTAAAACTAACTCTAGCCTCTACAGTTGGAACAACAAAAAAAGAAGTAACAGATATAAACGGAGACACATCTGTTGTAGAGGTTTTTAATAATCCTGATTTAGATAAATATGTACGAATAGCGCAGACTTTAAGTTCTGAATCTGATTTTAATTTTGATTTAACTGGATTAGGTTTTTTTGAGTTTAAAGAAGCTGAAAAAGCTATTAAAGACTTTGGAGATCCAAAAGAAATAACAAGTAGAGAAGAAGCCGAATTATATAATTCTTTAGTTAAAAACTATAACAAAACTGCTGAAAACAACAAAACAGTAACTCTTACTAATGGAAAAGTAGTTCCTAAGGTTACGTTTGAATTGTTTCAAAAATCTAGAGAAAACTTTGAATCTGCAAACGAAAACATACAAAATATAGTTAGCGAAATAAGCGACTTAGACGTTTCGCTTAGAAGTGAATCTGAAGATCTTAAGCTAACTAGAAAAAGTTATAACGACATAAATAAGTTAGGCTCTAAAGCTGCTTTAGTTTTAGGAAAAATTCCTTATGATTTTCTAGGAGGTGCAGCAAGAATAATAGGTGATGGTATAGAGATAAAACAAATGACAAATCCTGGTGGAGTTTCTCCGCTTGCTGGAATGGTTATAGGTAATTTAAAAGATTTTGCAGATACAGCTGAATACTATAGTAAAGGAGCTGATAAACTTTTTGAAGATTATTACAAAGACGACGTAAGTTTTGAAGATGCTTTTTCCAGTGGATCCAATTTAGCTGAATTTGCGGCTCAAGAAATTGTTGGCCAATTTGGAAATATAGCTATGTATTCTTTAGGTATGTGGCCAGGTTCTATAGGCATTGGGGTTACTAGTTACGAATCTCAAAGAAGAGTTTTAGAGGAAGAAGAAAAAAAGAATATTTTAGGAACTAAAAAATCTGCTTTGTATAAAGCTGGAATAGCAACTGGATATGCCACTGCTGAAGTACTTTTTGCCGCTATACCAACTATAAACATATTGAAGAAAGCCACTGCTGGCGTTCCAACAAAAGGAATATTGGATGGGCTTAGTAAGTTTACTTTAAGACAAATAGGTAAAACAGCTGTAAAGGATACCACTATAGAGATGGCAGGTGAATCTGCAACAGTTGTAGTTCAAGCCGGTATAGATATGGCTATAGGTAGAAAAGAGGTTAATCTTAGCAATTTAGTTAAAGACGTGCCACACGCTGCCTTTAGCGCGCTGCTATTAAGCGGTACTTTTACAACCATGCCTATAGTTGATGGTATTGCTTCTAGAGTCTTCTCAGATTACAATTCTAATCAAGAAGCCATGGCTGATCTTGATAAGATAAATAAAATAAGCCTAGAGTTAAAAAATATTGACGGCAGAACTAAAGAAGCGAAAGCTAAAAAAGCAACAATAGAAGAACTTACAAATAGTTTTATTTCTAAACTTGAGAAAAAAAGAAGTCAACTAAAGACTAATTTATCTAAAGATGGCTATGAAATGCTTTTAATAGCTGAAACACGTAAATTAAAAATAAGAAATGAAGCTAAAGATATAATAGAAGGACTTGGTAGCGATAGCAGTAAAAAAGAATCTTTATCAGCTTTAAAACAAGAATTTGACTATCTTGACAACGAAATTAATGATTTTAAAAAAGACTACAAGGTAAACGTAAATTTACTACCAGCTAAAGAATTAAAAAGAATAAATGCTTTAGCTGAGCAAAAATTAATAAGTGAAGGTAAAGAAACAGATAAAGCTAGTGTAAAGGTACAAGCTGAAAAAATATACTTAAGTGAAAGCTTTGACACGAATATAGATAAAACAAAAAAAGCAATTAACGCTGTAAATGAATCTGGAACAGAACAGACTTTTAATGTTTATGAAACAAAGTCTGAAGCTATTGAAGGGTTTAAAACTTCTTTAGAAGCTAGAGTTAAAAGCGGAAAAATAACAGAAGCTCAGGCCGAAGCAGAACTAAACAAAGTAACTGAAGGTATAAAATCAGGACAAGTTAATGGTTTTAACTATAGTCCAGATGATTCTTTTAGTGATATTGTTGTAGTAAAAGAAAACTCAATAAACAATGGTAAAACAGGTATAGGTTTACATGAGCTAGGTCATACACTTTTTACTTTAGGTTTTGCTAAAGATCCGCAAGCCTTTAAAGGTATGGCTGAGACTGTTTTGTCTTGGTTGAAAGAAAATAATGAATCCGCTTATAATAGAGTTTCTAAAAATACTAAGCTAGATCAAGCTGAAGGTAGATATGATGAGGTTTTGACCAATTTCTTAGAAGAAGTAAGTTCTAAAAGATTTGATTTAGAGGCTAAAAAAAATCAAGGTATATTAGGTCTTTTAGGTTTAACTATAAATAATGGAATAAACAAATCTACAAATACAGATGGAGATTTTGTACTGCAGGGTGATGAAAATGTAGTTGAATTTTTAAATTCATTATCTAAAAAAGTAAACACAGAAACCTTAAGCCCTAAAGACGTTTCGCAGCTTAAAAAAGGTAAAGTAAAAGAAAAAGCAGATTCAGATAAAAAACTTGACATAAACACAAAAGAGTCTAGAACCGAAATAACGCCAAAAGCTAAAGAGTTTATTAACTTAAATAAAGAAGGTGTTATTACTAACGAAGGATTAGTAGATATTATAAACTCTCCTTCTTCTAAGTCAGAAGATAAATTTGGAGCAATCGAAGCAGTAGTTGAAGGTAATTGGCCTGTTATAAGTAATGCTATAAAATTCAATCCAACTGGTAGTATACCTATGGACGCTGTTAAAACAGCTGTAACAGAACAAATTCAAGGTATCTTTCCTGGAAGAAACGTGCCTTTATTTAAAGGCTACAATCCAGATCAAGGTAAAGTTAATACCGTTATTGGTACTTTTTTAGGACCAAGACAGGCTGAAATATTAGAAAGAGCTAAAAAAATAGGTGGAATCACTCAAGAAGGTACCAGCATAGATTCTAAAGAAGCCAAGCAAGCTGTTGATACGTCTTCTGAAATTGATTTAGACAAGAAAAAAGAAAAGCCCGTAAAACCAAAAGAAAGCTTAAGAGAATCTATACCAATAAGCGATGCGGTTGTTCAAAAAGTAAGAGATGCCGTTGTTAAGACTTTTGGAACTAAATTAGGTTCTGTTGAAAATAAACAAGATTTTAAAGAAGAACTAAGAAAAGCTTTTAGAACTGAATTAAAGACAACTATAGCAAAAGAGGTTTTAGGAACTAGAGATTCTTATGAAACTTTTTTAAGAGATAATTTTGAGGCTATATACGAAGCTATACCTCAAGAAGTTATAAATAAAAGATTTAAAGCTTTTAAAGAGCCAGTATTAGATAAAAACGGTAAACAACTAAGAGAAAAGACAGCTCAAGGTAATGCTATTTTTGAAAAGAAAAAAATATCTAAAGCAGAGTTTATTAAAAACTTTTTAGGTAGAGACGTTGGTGCGTCAACGAAAGGCACTAGAAAAGATGCATTAGCCGAAACTTTAGCTGAAGAATTTGCTTTTGATGCTACACCTGAAACCATTCAAACTGAAAATGTTGAAACTAAAAGAAAGTTTATAGATGAAGGACAGTCAACAAAGAAAGTTACTGAAGCTATAGGTAGACCAATTGATTTAAAGTTTAGCGAAACAGAACTATTAAACGTTAGAGACTATGTTTTGCAAGAATCTTTTAACATAAGTGAAAATGATTTTGCTAAAAACGATAAAGACTGGAGCGTTATATTCAAAACTTTAGGTCTAGAAGATATTGACTTAACAAATCCTAAACAAAGAGAAAAATTTCTAAGTTTAGTAAAAGAAACTGGGTTTGCTTACAAACTACCTAAAATATTTTGGAGATCTTTTCAAGGAGCTTCAGGTAAAGATACAGGTAGAGTTGATGCAAAAGGTAAAAAAATTAGAACACACCATCGACAAGTGTTTTTTCTAGACGTAAAAGAAGCTGATGCTTGGATTTCAGAAGCCGAACAACAAGGTGCAGAAAGAGGTTTAGAATTTGCTGAAGAAACTCAAATGTTTAAAGATTTGTTTACGCCTGCTAATTATGTTAAAGAAACTAAAAAAGTCAAATTTTTAAATATTTTATCTCAACTTAAAGATAATAATTTTATAAGAATACAAGATAATAAAACTAAAGCTTTAAAAAATATATTTTTAACTTTTGAGCAGTTTATTTCTGAATCAAAAAACAAACAAGACGCCGCTTTAGTTGGAGCTTTGTTAAAATCTACTTCAGCTTGGCAAGGTCACTTCATAAGAAGAGGCTCACCCGTTAGGTTTAGCACGTTGGAAAAAGGTTACGACGATCAAGGTAATAGACTTTTTACAGAAGAGCACACTTTGCCAGCTTCTGCTGTTGCTAAATATTTATTTACGCAAGCTGTGTCCGGCAATGTAGCTAAAAACTTTAAATATGTTGAAAAAAATTACTTTCAGGGAGCTTTATTAGATAAAGACGATAACAAATTAGCTGGAAATGGAGTTGATGGAAAAAAGTTTTCATACAAA
>TARA_R110000868_G_scaffold344396_1_pt1 | contig 15555 bp, 14 predicted proteins | sample TARA_R110000868 | Tara Oceans TARA_R110000868 (sample SAMEA4397489) | marine metagenome | biome: Polar Biome; feature: [SRF] surface water layer (ENVO:00010504); material: water (ENVO:00002006), including particulate matter (ENVO:01000060) such as... | depth 5 m | reverse complement strand
AAGGATGAATGATTAACTGATGAAAAAACCCAACTTTTCTGGCCTTAAAAGCCGGATGAAAAATTTATTTAAGTTTGGATCTAAGAAGTCTGAGACGTCGGTTGACGAGTTTGAAGATCGTTACTACGACGAAACGGATCCCGAAGCTGATGCCGATGATGTCCTCTCTAGTGAAAACTATGAGGACTACGAAGAGGATGATCTCAATGAGCTTCCACCTCAGCAGATGGAAATCCCTCGCCCAGAAATGGACTCTCCTCCAGATCTACCAAACGATGAGATAAGTTCTCCTGCTGCCCAAGCTGGACCGGCCACACTGCCTGGTGGAACTTCTCCAAAAGAATTAAAACTTAAACTCGGCAAAGCAAAGCAGAGCTTTCGCGAAAAAATGAGCCAACGCTTTAAGCCGGGAACATCTGGTTTTAAGATGAAGCTGGCCAATGCATTTAAGCGCGGTGGCGAGGGTTCAAAGTTTAATACACGAGCCTTAAAAGAATGGTGGAATAAAGTTGGAGGCGAAGACCTGCTGCTTAGACCGTTTAAGCCAGAAGTTCGCCCTACTATTCACCACGCATTCTTATGGCTGATCTTTGCCAGCGTTGCGGTTCAAGGCGGCAAGATGTTGGCCTTAGTCATGACGCCAAAGCAAGCTGCTAGCAAGGCTCCTCTAAGTATTAGCTCTGCTGCACAAAATGATATGGATATCGACGTTATTAGTCGCGGTGATATTTTCGGTGCCAAGGGTGATGTGAGAAATGAAGAACTCATTCCTAAAAAGCCCATCAATCAAAATATTATTTGTAAAACAGCTGATCAAAAAAGCTCGCTTCCGCTTGAGCTGCTTAACACTGTCGTGCTGAAAGATTCAGTCAAGTCGATTGCCTCGGTTCAAACCCGTGGCTCACGCGAGTTTATGAATGTTCGCGAAGGTGACAAGGTTCAAAACATTGCCGAGGTTGGAAAGATTAATCGCCTGCGTCTCATTCTTAAGAATCTCTCCACAGGTGAGTGTGAGTTTATCGAAGGCACGGAAAAAGAAAAAGATTCAAGAACCTCCCCTATTAAGGTTGTCTCGGCCAATACCGGTCGTAAAATCATCGAAAAACAAGCCGAGACCGGAATTAAAAATGAAGGCAACCGCTTTACCATTAAGAAAGCGATTCGCGATGAACTTTTAACTAATAATATGGCGGAAGTTCTCACTCAGGCCCGCGCCGTTCAACTCAAGCGTCCAGACGGTACTCTGGCCTTTAAGATGACGGAGATTGTTCCAGGTTCAATCTATGCCAAACTTAATATTCAAGACGGCGACGTCATTACGGGTATTAACGGCAAACCGTTTAACAATCTTAACGAAGTAATGACATTGTTTTCGAAGATACGAGATATAGATAATTTCCAAATCACGATGGAACGTGGCGGAATGGACCAGACCCAGGAATACAACTTTGAGTAAGGATTGCTCTATGGCGAATTTATTTAAATTCTTTGCACTACCTCTGGCCCTATCATTGGCGATTCCTTCTGCTCAAGCTCAGTTTGATCAGTATAGAAGTCGCACTAACTTTAATAATGATGGTGCCAACGGCTCGGCCAAAGATTTTATTCAGGGTCAAACCAAAACAAATGACAAAGACGACTTCGGTAGAGATAGCGGTGCTCCGGCCCCCTCAGGTCCTGAGGCTAGTAAGTATGTTCAGCTAAACCCTGAGACTTCTTTTGGTCCTGAAGTGGTCACAAGTTTCGAGTTTAAAGATGTATCGCTAGTTGATCTGACTAAGCATATGCAAAAACTGACGGGCATTAACCTTATTCTCGATAAAGACTTAAAAGGTAAGATCACCATCTCTGCTCCCCAGGCCATTACGGTTGGTGATGCTTGGAAAGCCTACCTCACCGCTCTTAATGTTAACGGTTACACACTTGTTAAGGCCGGCGCCTTTTGGAAAGTAGTTAACTCTAGAGATATTCGTTACACACCGACCAAGATGTATACGGGAAACTACACACCGGATACTGAAAACTATGTCATGAGAATTATTCCACTTAAGAATATTTCAGTGACGGAAGTAACTCGCTCATTTAGACCGTTTATGACTCGTTATGGTCGACTCATTGATATTAAGCAAACCAATACTTTGATCGTTCAAGATACAGGTGAAAATATCAACCGTTTGGTTCGTTTGATTAAGTTTATCGACGTTCCTGGTCACGAAGAAAGTCTTCAGATCATTCCGGTGAGAAACTCTTCAGCGCAAGAGATTGCCAAACTGCTTGATCAAATTCTTAAAAGCAATACTACAGGTACAGCAGCGGCAAGACGTAGAACTCAAGCCCCTGATCAGCAAGAAAATATCTCTAAGATCATCGCTGAACCAAGAACCAATTCAATTATCGCCATGGCCAACGCCGAAGGTGCGCGCCAACTGCGCGAGCTTATCTTAAAGCTCGACGTGAAAGGCCTGTCCAATACTGGTGGTCAGATTCACGTTTACTATCTCAACTACGGCGACGCTGAAACTCTAGCAAAAACTCTCTCGACTCTTGTTCAAACCGCTTCTACTCCTGCTGCAGGCGGAGCTGCTGGTGCTAGAGCAAGTCGTTTCAGTGGAAGCAATGATTCAGACACTCTGTTTAATAATCCGGTGAAGATCACGGCCGACAAAGATAACAACGCTCTGGTTGTAACCGCCGCTCCAACCGATTACCTCACTGTTAAAGATGTGATTAAGAAACTCGATATCCCACGTGACCAGGTTTATGTCGAAGGCATGATCATGGAAACTCAGGTCAATCGTGAAAAAGGCTTTGGTATTTCTATTCTTGGCGCCTATGGCTCAGGTGGAGCGCAGCGAGCTGGCTTTACTGGTGGCAGTAGTGACCTCGTGAATCTCCTTGCCGGCAATATCACTTCTCTTGGCGGCTTATTCGCTGGTGCCGGTATTGGTAACAAAATTGAGTACACTCCCCCAGGTGGCAGCGCCATTGAAATCAATAGTGTTAATGCTCTGATCACCGCGATTGCCAGAAACGGCAACACTAATGTTCTAGCAACTCCTCAAATCTTGGCCCTCGATAATACCGACGCCGTATTTGAAGTTGGTGAGAGTGTTCCAACGGTTGAGAGAACCAATACTAATGGAACCATCACGACCAGTACTAAACAGCAAAAAGTTGCTCTCACTCTTAAGATTACGCCGCAAATTAATAAAGTAACTCGCTTTGTAAAACTTAAGATCGATCAAAAGATCCAAGACTTCTCAAATCGCCCACTACCGGAAGGTCTTGCGAACGAAGGCGTTGCAACAACTGAGCGCTCGGCCGTTACAACAGTTGTAGTTCGCGACCGCGATACTATCGCTATGGGTGGCTTGATGAGAGACCGTGAAGAGTCTTCGGTTTCAAAAGTTCCACTTCTAGGTGATATCCCTGTTCTTGGTTGGTTATTTAAAAACTCAAGAACTTCGACTTCTAAAGTGAACCTTCTTCTTTTCTTAACTCCAAGAATTATGTCGCCTTATCAGAAGTCTGTGGCCAATACGACCAAAGATGTTCTGGCCCGTCGTAATGCTCACCTTAAAGAAGCTCTTGGTGAAGAAGATCCATACCGCACAACGGTTAAAGGACTTTACGAGAAAGCTGAAAAGCAAGGCCAAGGCCCTCTTTATGACAAAGAAGAAGCTCGTCGCTATCAGCAACAAAATGAAGGTCCAGGCGTTGGCTCTGATGAAAAAGTTGAAGATCTTATTTTTGAGTCGGATAGCGCTGAGTTAGAGCTTCCGGCCTATGAGCAAATTCAACAAGAAGTACAAGTGATCAAGTCTGGAGCAGCTGCTCCAGTCCGGGAGTAAGGCTTGAGATTAACCGATCAGCTCGTTGAGCGCTTTGAAGGGCAAAAAGAAAAAATTGGTCAGCTTCTGATCAAGCATACTTCTTTAACTGAAGAACAGTTAAAAGAAGCCCTCGAGCTGCAAAAAGAATCTGGCATGATGGTGGGTCAGATTCTTCTTAAAAAGAATTATATCCACCCTCACGATATTGTTAAGGTGATTTGTCATCAAATCGAAATTCCTTATGTTATCGATTTAAAAATTGATGAAATTAATCCTGAACTCGTTAATGATCTTCCTATCAATTACGCCAAACAACACGAAGTCCTACCCTTCATTGAGACAGATTATACTGTTCAGGTTCTTGTAACCGATCCGTTTAACCCCGATGTTTTTAACGATCTCCAAGAAATTTTCAAAAAAGAAATTGTTCCGGTTGTTACTTCGCCGCTTAAAATCCAAGACGCCATTAACCGCGTTTACGAAAAAGCCAATAGAAATATCGTCGATAGTCTAGAAGACGAATTTGATGAAAATCTAGATCTCGATGGCCCGATTGATATTCTCGACGCTGGCGCCGATGAAGCGCCAGTTATTCGCTTTGTTAACTCAATTATTTTTAGAGCAGTTAAAGAAAAGGCTTCCGATATTCACGTCGAGCCCTATGAAAAAGAAGTCGCCTACCGTTTTAGAATTAACGGTATTATGACGGAAATTCTAAGACAGCCACTTAAAACTCAAGCGGCGGTGAGCTCTCGTATTAAAGTTATGGCCAAACTCGATATCGCTGAAAAGCGTTTGCCTCAAGATGGTCGTATTAAAATTAAGATGGCCGGTAAAGATATCGACATCCGTCTCTCGACCGTTCCTGTTCAAAACGGTGAACGAATCGTTATGCGTATTCTGGAAAAGAGTACTGGCATTCTTGAACTAGAAAAACTAGGTTTCCACGGTAAAGTCCTTCGCCAACTCGATGAACTCTCCAAACGTAAACACGGTGTTCTCTACGTTTCAGGTCCAACCGGTTCTGGTAAGACCACTACTCTCTCGGCCGTGCTTTCTAGAATTAATGATCCAGAAAAAATGATTATTACAGTTGAAGATCCTGTCGAATATGAAATCGGTGGTATTTCTCAAATCCAAGTTAATAGTAAGATTGATCTGACTTTTGCCAGAGCGCTTAGATCTATCGTCAGACAAGATCCCGACGTTATTATGGTTGGGGAAACCAGAGATGGTGAAACTGCTCACATGGCAATTGAGGCCTCACTGACTGGTCACTTTGTTCTCTCCACCATTCACACCAACGACGCTGCTTCGGCCCCCAACCGTTTGATCGATATGGGAGTTCAGCCCTTTTTGATCGCCTCTTCATTGGCCGGTGTGTTGGCGCAACGTTTAGTACAAACGCTTTGCCCTGATTGCAAAGAGCCTCACGATGTTACCCATGAAGAGCTTCGCGCTTTAGCAGTGGAGATGCTGCCACCAAGCGCGACGATTTATAAGGCCGTTGGCTGTCCTAAATGTAATTTTAGAGGTTATTCAGGGCGTTCAGTGATTTCTGAGCTACTTATTATTACTGAAGAAATTCGTCCTCTTATTTTGCAAAAAGCAGATGCCTCTACTGTAAAGAAAATGGCCATGTCTCTCGGAATGAAGTCGCTTAAAGAAGATGCCTTCTTCAAAGTATGCTCCGGTGTTACTTCCGTTGATGAAATGGTCCGTGTTGTTAACCAAGAAGAAATGACTGAAGACGAAAGTTAAGTATGGCTATCTACTCTTACAAAGGTCTGACTTCTGCTGGTAAAGAGGTTAAAGACAACGTCACGGCGGAAGGTTTAATTCAGGCCAAACAACGACTTAAGTCGATGGGTATCATGCTCATCGAAATTGAAGAGCAAAAGTCTTCGACAAAGTCCAAGACGGCTTCAACCGGTTTCACTTTTGGACAAGCCGTCAATGCCGAAGAACTAGCTTTGATGACTCGTCAGCTCGCAACTCTAATCAAAGCTAAAGTTCAAATCGTTGAAGCTTTTAGCGCACTGATGGACCAAACCGAAAATCCTCGCTTTCAAGTCATCTTGTCTGAAATTAGACAGAAAGTGAATGAAGGTTCTTCCCTGGCCCAAGCGCTGGATGATTACCCCAAAACTTTTAATAATGTTTACGTCAATATGGTTGAGGCCGGCGAAGCCTCGGGTACGCTCGAAGTGGTGTTACTACGTTTAGCTGATTTCACTGAAGCTCAAGTAAAGCTTGCCAGAAAAATTAAAGGCTCCATGACCTACCCTGTGATTATGATGGTGGTAGGAACCGTGATGATCTCGATTATCTTTATTTTTGTGATTCCTAAAATTACCAAAATCTTTATTTCCATGAAGAAGGCCTTGCCCATTCAAACGGAAATTTGTATTTGGATTTCTGACTTTCTTACCAATTGGTGGTGGGGTGTCATTATTGGATTGATCATAAGTTGGAATTTATTTAAGCGCTGGAAAGCCAGTCCAAAAGGTCGCTCAAAATGGGACAGATTCTTACTTAGAGCTCCCATTATTTCTGAGATCGTGATGATGATTAACGTCTCTCGTTTTTGTTCGACTCTTGCCACACTTTTAAACTCAGGTGTTCCGATTCTCGTCTCAATGAATATCGTTAAGAACCTGATCGGAAACGTCCACATGCAAAAGGCCGTGGCCGAATCAAGAGATGCAGTCAAAGAAGGTGGATCACTGTCTACACCGCTTCTTAAATCAGGTTTATTTCCACCTATGGTGACGCATATGGTGCGACTCGGTGAAAAATCCGGTGAGCTTGAAACCATGTTGGAAATTGTCGCAGAGAACTATGAAGACCAGGTAGATTCGAAACTTAGTGGACTCACATCCACCCTAGAGCCTATAATGATGGTCGTAATGGGTGTAGTCGTTGCCTTTGTTGTGTTCTCTGTTGTTGTACCAATGATGGAACTCAATTCAATTCGCTAGACTCAATTTTGATTTAAATAGTTTAAGGAGATCTCATGTTGCCAAAGCGTTCACACAACAATTCAACCATTCGCACTCTCGTTCGTTCACAGCGCGGCTTTTCTTTGGTTGAAATTCTAGTTGCCCTAACCCTACTCGGTATCGCTGGCACATTCGTGGCGGGGAAAATCTTCGAACAACTTCACGAAGGTAAGGTTCAGGCGGCCAAGATTCAAATGAATCAATTCGCTGAACGCCTACAAGAATTCCGACGCAAGTGTGGCACTTATCCAGAAACTGAACAGGGGCTTGAAGCTCTTGTTACAAAACCAACTGGCGGACGTGAATGTAAAAACTATCCACCAGATGGATTCATTGGCGGTAGCGGCATGGTTCCACAAGATCCATGGAATAATTATTACGGCTACGTGAATGAAGGCAGTAAGTTTAATATCGTCTCTTACGGCGCTGACCTTATGGAAGGCGGAGAAGACGAAGATAAAGATATTTGGTTTCGTCCACCTGCAGGATCAGAGCAACAAGGTGAATCCTCTGAGGGAGCCGAATTCTGATCAAAAGAATTCTTAAATCACAACGGGGATTCAGTTTAATTGAAATCCTCGTTGCCTTAGCGCTCATGGCCCTTGTCTTAACCGTCGTCGTCGGCGACGGGTTTTCCTCACGCAGTAAACTCGAAGAAATCACTTCCCTCATTGAACGAAGCCTAAGACAAAGCGTCGATGAAGCTGCGCTTAGGAATGTTATCACGCGAGTTAACTTCAAGCTCGACAATGAAGTTCAAGAGTTTGCGGTTGAATACGGGCCCGATGCCGACTTTGTCATCCCAACAGCTTTAGTCAAAATCGACACAGTAGAGTCTCTATCTGAACAAGAGGCCAGACTTAAAGCGGTCAAAGATGTCGACAAAGGCTTTACCAGAGTTAAAGAGCTCGCCGATGCCCCATTTAAAGTCGAAGACCCAATTCGCATTCTAGGAGTTGGCACCAAAGTGACGGGAACTTTTTTGGCCGAAGGAAATGTCTCAATCTATATTTACCCAACTGGGGAGCGAGATGCGGCCTTTATCGCGCTTTCTACCGAGCAAGAAATTGCCACACTCACGAGTGAAGCGTTTACCGATGAAATCGAAATCACTTATCACAAACTCGAAGACGATCAGAGTTTCGCTCAAAAACTAGAGAAGGCCAATGACCTTTTCAAAGCGTGGCGTGATGAGCGCTAATCAACGCGGTTTCACTCTTATTGAAGTCATGATCGCGCTAGCGATTTTTGGTGTCTTTATTACGGCCTTTGTCTCTGGCCAAGGCGGCAACTTACTTGATTCGACTGCTATGAGAGAAGAGCAAGTTCTCTTTACACTGGCCAATAATAAACTCTCCGAGATTAAGATTAACCCTCCTGAGTTTAGCGAAACGCTCACTTCAAATGTTGATACCAAAACCTTTGAAGACTATGAAAATTACGAGTGGAGTGTTGAGTTTAAAAAGTTTGAAATCCCTGAATACAACGCGGCCACCGGACAAGAAGAAGTTCCGGCCGAGCAAGAAATGCAAAAGCGTATTTACACGCGAATCAAAGACAATATGGAAAAGATGTTGTGGCAAGTTCGCGTGACTGTAAAGAATAAGACAACCGGTCAATTCTCGGCCCTGTCCACTTGGATACAAAATGATAAGGCAACCGTGAGGTTTCAGTACTAATGAAAAAGTACACCAACTCACAGGATGGCTTTACCCTAATCGAAGTATTGATCGCCATTACCATTTTAGCTTTTCTTATGGTGGGAATTTACACCATCGTTACCAATAGTGTTGAAACCAAAGACCGTGTTTTAACTGAAGATAAATCCTTCGTTCAAGCCCTTCGCGCCCTCGAGAGATTACAATCCGATGTGGCCCAAGCTTGGTCCCCTCTTTATGCCCACGCCAAATACAACGCAACTGCTGAGCGTGCTCGCGCTCAAGCCCAGCAAATTCAATTTAAGCCCTCAAAGTTTAAAGCTAATGAGCGTTTCCCCTTTGAAACTGTCACCAAACGTGCCGCTCCTGCCGTTATTTCTGAAGAAAAATCTGAAATCATTTTTTTTACGGCATCCAATCGACGTAAGCTGCAAGACTCAAAGCAATCTCGCTACGCTTGGGTAAAACATTCACTTAAGAAAACTGATAAAGTTGTCAGCAGCGAAGATAATGACGCCTCTGGTGAGTACGAATGGGTGCGCACGTTTCAAAACACGGATCTATGGGAAGAGCAGTTCAATTTCGATGATACCGCCCCTCAAGTGTTACTACGCGGAGTAAAGGCATTAGAATTCTTTTTTTGGGATCAAAAATCAGAGAAGTTTGTCGATCGTTTAAGAGATAGTGGCGAGCCCGATCTTCTACGCGTACTCAAAGTCAAAGTGACTTGGCTTGATAGCGATGGCATCGAACAAGTCTACGAGAGAGTCATGCGCCCTCTATGGCCGAGTTTTGACACCAAAAAAGACGAAGAAGAAAAAGAGATCTTCAGAAAAAGCCAAAGTGGCGGAGCTGGCGGTGGAATTGCTGGCGGTTCTGGCCCAGGTGGTGATGATGGAGGAGAAATCGAATGAAACTCCTCTCAAATCAGCGCGGCGTAGCCATTCTCATGGTCATTAGCACTATCGCAATTTTGACTTTTTTATTGGCCGACTTCACTTTTGAAACCAAGCTCAACAAAATTAAAGTTTATAATTTTCAAGAGCGTGAACAAGCCAGACTTAATGCTGAAGCCGGTATGTCTTTTGCTTTGGCCAAGCTTCGCCTCTATCGTCAGGCCATCAATACACTTGAGACGACTCCATCGTTAAAAGATGTGCTGCGCCCCTCGCTACTTGAAAATGTTGTGACACAGCCTTTTATGTTTCCCCTACCCGTGCCCGGTAATGCTTCAAGCATACAAAAAGAGGCGCTCACTAAATTTATGGACGATAACCTTCTTCAAGGCCAAGTTAGCGTCTCGATTCAAGCCGTCAGCGGGTTTCTTAATCCAAATAATTTAGTTAGGCCTGATGTGGACCCAGATGCGCAACAAAGCCAGAGCCAGCAGCAATCAGAGGAAGAAAAACCACCTTACGCAATCATCGAACAAAAATTTATTGATATGTTCGAAAAAGAACTTCAAAACGAGCGTGAAAGTAACGAGAACTTTGATCTGCTCTACGGCGATGCTGACCCGGAACTGCTGGTGGGCGAGCTTAAATATGTCGTCAATCGTCCAGAGACTTTAGACGACCCGGTGGTTGGTAATATTGCCGCCATGTATAGCGACAAGAGCGTCACGCCTAAGCATGCGCCCTTTACTTCTCTTGATGAGCTCTATGCCTTGGTCGGTTGGAATGACGCCATTGTGGATTTGGTTAAAAACCGCCTGACCGTCCACGAAGTCACCATCATTCCTCTTAATGAAATGACCAAAGATCAGCTGCAGTTGTTGTTTCCAGAGATTACGCCTGAACAAATTGAAGAGTTTTTTAAATGGCGCGATGGCAATGCAGAGCTTGGTGATGAGCCCCACCCTTTTAAAAGCGTTGATGAGTTCAAAAATTTAATTGTTTCACGCTTGGCCGTAGCGGGTGAATCAGATTATGAAGCCAGAATAAAAGAGTTTGCCGACATTGGGATTAAACTTGGCGTGGCCGGTAAATTATTTAAGGTTATCTCAAAGGGTGTTTTCAATCGCTCCGAGTTTGAAATCACGGCCTGGATTGATCTTCCAACCGCGCCTGAGCCTACAAAGCCAAAGCCCACTCCAACACCTGAACCTGGAGAAGGTGAAGGCGAAGAAGCCCCACCGCCGCAAGCGACACCAACGCCGACTCCAACACCTGCCCCTATGCAATTATTAGAACCTCGAGTAATTGAAATCCGCCCGTCTTAGTCAGTTATAGAATTCTTTCACTTATTCTACTTTTCCCGTATGATTTAACTATGAGCGTTTTATCAATTGATATTGGAACCTATTCCGTAAAGTTTCTCGAATGTGAGGTGGGCAAGAAGAATTTTGCTGTGCTCGCCCATCGAGAAATTCCTCTGCAAAAAGTCCTCAGCCAATTTGGGCCAGAGGCTTCTATCCAAGATGTTCAACTCTCTATTGTTAAAACCTATTTAGAAAATGGTTATGACGGCAAAGTACTCATGCAGTTGCCGCCTCATATGGTCACCTCTCGTTATTTGAAGCTTCCTATCGCCAATAGAAAGAAAGCTGAGATGATGGTTCCTTTCCAACTTGATGAGAATCTTCCATTTCCTATTTCTCAGGCACAACATACTTTGGCCCTTAGAAAGCGCGCCGATGGTTTTGATGCCCTTGTTACTATTTCAAAGAACACTGAGTTTGAAAGCTTTCATGAAAAATTAGAAAAGCTTGAGGTTCTTCCGACTACGCTCTCGAGTGAACTTAACTTCATTGATACTTTTGCTAAGCTGCAAGCATCCGTTCAACCCTATGCCATTATTGATATTGGCCATACGACAACGAAAGCCTACTTTATTAGCGGCGGCGAAGTTGTGGCCAATCATATCTCACACACGGCCGGTCGAATTATCGATGATGTCATCTCCAAAACCTATGCTATTCCCTTAAGTGAAGCGGTCGCCTACAAACAGGCCAATGCGTTTTTCTTAACTGAAGCTCAGTACCAAGAGGTGTCGGCCGAGCAGCGAGAGTTTGCTAATCTTATGAAGCAAACCATGTGGCCTCTTGTGGCAGAAATTCGCCGCTGGGAACTTGGCTTTAGAGTTAAGTATGGTCAATCCATCGATTCGATTTTTATCTGCGGCGGTACTGCTCGCACCAATAATATTGCAAACTTTTTATCTCAAGCTGTCGGCATCAAGGTTGAACTTCTTGATCTCTCTAAGTGGCAACACGTCCAAGATGATGCCATCGAAGAGTCGGCCCTTTCCATGTGTAATCTTGGCATGATGTGCGCGTCGCAAATTGATAAAGATCCAGTGCCAAACTTCTTAAGTGGTGCTTACGCCAATTCTCTTGCCGGTCAGCTTCCACTTTACTCTCTTAGTTTTTTAAGCGTTCGCATCGCCGCTCTATGTTTATTACTTGTTAGTTTCATGCTGGTTGAAAGATTCGTCTTTTTGGAGCAAGAATCTAAAGTCGTAGATGCTGAGGTCATTCGCTCACTTAAGATTCCAAGTCTTGGGCTTCCAATCACTGAGCGCCGTTACTATCCTTCTCAGCCACAAAGAGTTCTTGCTGCCGTTAGGAAAAAGACTATCGGTGTCACTCAAGAAGTTAAACTGGTTCAAGCCGCGACCAAGCGCCGAGGTCTTGCCCCTTTAGTCGAAGTTTCCAATGCTCTATCTAGCCATGGAAAAACCAAAGTCGCTTTCTTTGAAGCTGAAAATGGCAATGCACGAATCGTTTTAACTTCAGATGATCAAGCAGCACTAACCAAAGCGCAAGAAGCACTCTCGAGCGCAGGACTAGATAATTTTGAAGCTGGTCCAGGTAAAAGTGATAACGAAGTCACCATTACTTTTAACTTTTAAACGGACCAAACATGAGCAAGAAATCACCATTTCAGCAAATTGATGAAGCCCTGTTTAAAGGCGTTGATCAGCTTAAGTCGCAAACTCCCTTTGTAAAATTTCAAGAAACGATCTCTAAGCTTGGTGATCAAGAACAAAAGATTATCAATCTAAGTATTTCTTATCTCGTACTTTTCATCCCAATCATTCTTGTCCTTTCTGTTTGGTTGATGAATAGCTCAATGAAATCAACCATAGATGAAAAACGCGAAATTCTTAGTGAGATCGAAAAGTTTAACAATCGCCGCTCTGAGAGTGACTCAAAAGGACGCGACCTCATCGTCTTAACTCCTATTGCTGCCCAGTCTGAATTACAAACGAAGATTACTCAGATTCTCTCCCGAGCTAGAATTCCAAGCAACTCCGTTAACGTGCGAAGCTTCAATGAAGGTTCCAGTGCTGGCGAGCTTAAAGAGTTCAACGCTGAAATTAGCTTTGATAAACTTTCAACTGCTCAGTTTACCGAACTAGTTAAACAGCTTGAAGAGCGTGAACGTCTCAAGATCAGCGGACTTCTTATCGAAAATAGAATTGATCAAAGTATTCTTAAGGGTAAGTTGAATCTGGCATTTTTAACTCAGCAAAAGTAAGTGGCGATGAAAAAAATTCCTGAAAATCACTTGTTAAATGAAATCTACGTGCCTGAATCAGGTAAAGGTTTCAAGCGCTGGTTGGCCGTCATTGCCTTGTTCTTCATCACCTTCTTAATGACTTTTCCTTTTGAAAAAACAATTATTGCTCAAGTCGAAAAAGCGATTAATTCGCAACGAGCTTGCCCAATTAGTTACGAGTCAATATCTCTCACCTGGTTTGCCCCAGGACTCGATTTTGAAAAGCCAGTGATCTCTGGCAATTGTTTTCAAAGACCTGGCAGTGATCTTCCACTTAGTAATATGGCCTTAAGCTTTGCTGGCCCTAATTTTTCTCCACTAGGTTTTAGATTTAAGGTTTTAGTTGAGTCAGAACATAGTCGCCTAGAAGCCTACCCTGCTCTCGGAGTTGGTGAGCAAGTCATCCGTATTACCGATACAAAGATCGGTGAAGATATCTTTGCCGCCCTGACTGGGATGAATATGATCGCCAGTGCTCTCGATGTTGATGGTCTAATCACCATGGCCGAAAACCAAATCAGCTCTGCCAAATTTAAAATTGAATCTAAACGCTTTAAAACTCGCACCACAAATATTAAAGGCTTCGATCTCATGGCAATGGATCTTGGTAACTTTGTTCTACTTGCCGAAATGGACGCGGCGGCCAAATTATTTGTTGAGAAACTTTCTTTTGGTGAAGCGAATTCGACTCTTGCCGGAAACTTCAAAGGCAATCTGACTTTAAATCGATTCAATATGCTCTACTCCAACGCAGACATAAGCGGAGAGATCAGATTTTCAGAGGAATTCATTAACGCAGTTCCGCTCATTAATATCTTTATCCAAGGCAAGCAACCTACAGATGGCTTTTATAAGCTTGAAATCAAGGGTCCACTAGGGCAAACTCGCCCTAATTTCCTATGAAAAATGAGCTTGAACAAAACTTAATTCATTATCTTGAGCAATCTATCCCGGCCCATCAATTTGCCGAGATATATCGCTACGCCGTCATTCCTGCTGGAAAACTTTTTCGCCCAAAGCTTGCCCTTGCGGCTTTTGAAGACGCTGGCGGAGACATCCATAATATTCCCCTGGCCCACGCGATTTGGCCTTTTGCCAGCGCACTTGAAATCCATCATGCCTACACCTTGGTGCACGATGATCTTCCCGCCATGGATGATGATGACATGAGGCGTGGTCGTCCATCGACTCATAAAGAATTTGGTCAGTGGCAAGCCATTCTCGCTGGAGACGGACTAGCTATTGCTTCCTTTCGTCTTTTAAGCCGCGTAAATCACCCTCAAAATCGTTTTATCACTTCGGTGGCGGCTCATGCCCTTGGCCCCAAAGGACTGATTCAGGGACAAGCTCTTGATCTCTCCGGTGAAATGAAAAACAACTTCAGCACTCTACTACTGACTCATGAACTTAAGACAGCGCGCTTGATCCAGCTTGCCCTGCTCGGTGGTACGGCCCTAGCTTCTAAGCATATTGATACCAAAGCTTGTAAGAAAGCTTGGCGCCTAGGTCATGCTATTGGTCTATCTTTTCAACTCCTCGATGATTTGGGTGAGCTTACTGATGCTGAACTCTCCAAGCACGAAGCCGATATTAATCCATGGCTATCTAAGCAATCACATCAGTGTAGTGAAATGACAACAAAGCTACTCACCAATATAGATTCATTGGCCGGCAAAAGTGTTCGCCACGAACTCTCTGTGTATTACAAAAAAACCCTTGCACACTTTGAGAGCGGCAAGGGTCATATTGAAAATCATCTTAAAGATAAAGGTCTATTGAGCCCAGTGATGGCGCTCTTGCAAAGCCTGCGTCAGTGAAACTAATTCAGCTAATTTTTGCTTAGCTTCAGAAAGCTTTTTCACTTCAGAGCCATCAAAGCCGCGCATCTGAGTGGCCGCTTCATGAGTTTCTTCAGTTTCAATTTCTGAATCTTCACTTTTAGAAAAACGCATCGTCATTTCGTGACGAGCCTGTTCAACAGTTAGCTTGTCATCAAAAAGTAATTTTTTAATGGCGAGGATAGCTTCTACGTCACGTTGCTCATAAAGCTTTTGACCAGAAGAAGATACGACGGGAGAGATCTCTTCAAATTCAGTTTCCCAAAAGCGAAGAACGTAAGGCTTTACACCGGTGAAACCACAGACTTCGTCGGCTTTGAAATGCGATTTATTCGGAAGTTGGATCATGCAGGCCTCCCAATAGCTTCAGTAAAAATTAAAAATCGTCGTTATCGTCGTCGTCGCTGGCGTAGCCATCTTCAGAGTTTGACATAAACGAGCTAAGGGCACGGTTAGTACCTTCTTTAGCTGGCAAAGATGTATTCTCTCCACCCTTCTCGTCTAGACGATGAGAGTAGCGAGCTGTCACATCTTCTTTTAAAACTTGTGACGGTTTAAAAGTTAGAACTCGGCGAGCAGAGATTTCCATGGCGTCACCGGTTTGAGGATTTCGTCCAATGCGTGTCGCTTTGTCACGAATAGAAAAATTTCCGAAACCAGAAATTTTTACTTTCTCTCCTCTAGCGAGAGTATCTTTGATCACTTTAAAAACGAGATCAACC
>TARA_R110000868_G_scaffold77723_3_pt1 | contig 15562 bp, 14 predicted proteins | sample TARA_R110000868 | Tara Oceans TARA_R110000868 (sample SAMEA4397489) | marine metagenome | biome: Polar Biome; feature: [SRF] surface water layer (ENVO:00010504); material: water (ENVO:00002006), including particulate matter (ENVO:01000060) such as... | depth 5 m | reverse complement strand
CGCCGCTTTTTAATGATGAAGCGCCTAAGATTAATGATGAAGCGCCTAAGACTTTCGGTCACAACCAGGGTGGATGCGCCAAGCGTGATGATCTCGATCTCACCGCTGGCGATGAGCAGATAGAGCTTACTGCGGCCGATTCCGGTAAAGCGGCAGGCATCGTTCACCCGCATGCTGATCGGCTCCGGTAAGTTTGTCTTGCAGAATAGGTGTCCCGGCCTTGGTGACATCGACAGCGATCTCCAGCTTCAAGAGAGTGATGACGGACCGATCCAATGGGGGAGGGAAGGGCTGCCCATCACCGATCCTCTTATCGCTCGAACATCTGGTGAAGTTCCACATGACAATTCTTCGCTGCGCTATCCAATTGAACGCCTGAGAAAATAAACCGAATATTGGCCTCCGGGAGGTAATTGCGCAAGCTGTTCGAGATGACGGTTGAGCGTTACATCACCGAGGGCCTAGTGGGGGTGCCGAGGGCCTTGCGGTCGATGCCAGCCTGATCCGCGCCGATGTCCACCGGCAGCGATCCGTACCGGGCGAAGAAGGCCTACCGCCCGAAGCCGGGGGCCGCGCCGTTACTGAGTATCTTGAAGTGCTTGACGATGCCGTGTTCGGCGGTGCGACGCCGGTAACACCCAAGCGCATTAACCTGACCGATCCCGCATCGCGCTCGACTGCGGCGACGCGGGGGGCCGCCTTTTACGCTTACTCCACCAACTATCTGATCGACCTCGATCACGCGGTGATCGTCGATGTCGAGGCGAGGACCTCGGTCAGACAGGCAGATGTGACCGCACAGCGCCGGATGATCGAACGAACGCAGGAGCGCTTCGGCCTATGGCCCGAGCGGCTCGTGGCCGATACCGCATACGGCTCCGCGCCGAACCTCGCCTGGCTGGTCGAGAGCCGAGGCATCGAGCCGCACATCCCAGTCTTCGACAAGTCCGCCCGCCGCGACGGCATCTTCGAGCACTCAATCTTCACCTTCGACCACGAGGACGACAGCTATATCTGCCCGGGTGGCAACCGCCTGCGCCCATCGAACCGGAACTTCAGAACGCCGCGCCCGCTCGCTCTCGATACAGAGCGCCCCAAGAACAATCCCACATCCGCCTTCTTCAACAGAATAGGGTGGTTAGCGGACTGTCCGCCATTAGGAAGCGGATATAGCGGAGCGGACATTTCAGCGAACAATTGTGAAAAAGCGGCAATGCGTCCTCGAGGAGGCTGACTTCGATTGAACTCAGGAACGATGCAAACGACGGAGCTGTTCGCAAGGTAAAACGCAAAGCGGTCCTTAGCGATTATGCCAAATTACTTCGTCAATTTCGCGCAATTCCAACCCTTGAATAATTGGGATGGGGCAACGAATAAAAAAAGCTGACCCAGAGGCAATTGGCGGTGCCAATCTCTGTGCATGGAACCATTTCGTTTTCCCGACGTTATGTAAGGTCAAGGAGCATAATCATGCGCAATAATATTTTTCTAGCCGGAATTGCAATACTCAGCCTTCCCCTCTCGATGTCGGCGCATGCGCAGGACAAAGGGAATAATGGTCAGGGCGGACAGAAAATCAAAGCAGTTCAGGGCAATGGCAGCGGTGATAAAGCCGTAGGTCGATCCAACACGGCGAACAAGGCGAGTAAAAATTTGTCCGGCCCAACGTCTCAGAATGATCGAGCCGGCGGTAACTCCCAAGCCAATAATCGCGAAAAAATTGCACTGCCGGACGGAAGAAAAAATCCTGCTGATCGTAAGATCGACAGGCCGGGTCAGAAAACAGTTGAGAAGAACAACGCGCGCGGGAAAATTAAAGCGTTTGACCATGCCCGGATGCGTAGCGTCGAGAATGGCCGGTATGTTTGGCGCGAGCCAAGTTTTCAGGGATGTCCGCCGGGACTTGCGAAGAAGGGCAACGGATGCCTTCCCCCAGGCCAGGCACGCAAGCTTTCTGCCTTCAATGATCCGCAATCACGTTGGCTGCGCTATGCGAGCTGGTTTAGTGGAGATCGCAGCGGTGACTGGCGATATGATCAGCGCTATGCCTATCGGATTGATCCGGCGACAGGTTTGGCGCGGACCATAGTGCCGCTTCTTGGTGGCGCCTTGTCTAGCGGCAGTGCGTGGCCCCAGAGCTATTCGGATTATCAAGTCAATCCATATTATCAGCGCTACTATGGATCTGGCGCAAATGACAATGTTCGCTATGCAGATGGAGCGATATTCAGGGTCAACCCTGAAAACCAGATGATCGATTCCATTGCCGGGTTATTGACGGGCGACGATTGGAACGTCGGCTCGCCGGCACCGCAGGGATACGACCTTTACAATATCCCATACAATTATCGTGATCGATATGCCGAATCCAGCTCGAGTTTATATCGCTATAACGATGGGTATGTTTACGAAATTGATCCAACGACACAAATAGTGCGTAAGATAATTGAGATGGTCCTGTGATGATGCGCACAGATAAATCATGTCGTGCGGCAGTCCAAAAACTGTCGATTGTAATTGCGCTTACCGCCATGCTTGGTGCTTGTCAGGACAATGACCAAAATACCACCGAGAGCGACGAAGTGAGTGCCAGCGCCAATAGCGAAATGCTAACCACGGAGCTTGGCAATATTGACGACTTGTCCATATCGGCCAAGCTCATAGATTCAGCCCAGCTTGGTTCTGCGCTCGATGGCCAAGGCAGTTACACAGTGTTTCTGCCGGTGGATGATGCATGGAAATCGTTGAATGCGGATGAGCTTCAATCGATCGAAAGCACAGAAAATCGGCCTCAACTGATAGCTGTTTTGCGGCAGCATATTGCGCCGGGCTACGTCCTTGCCACTGACCTCGAAAAAGGTCTTTCGGACAAGAACGGTTCGGTTACCATCAGCACGATGGGAGCGATGCCGATCACATTGTACCGGGACGGCGAAACCATAGCGCTGGGGCAGGGCAAGGACGCGCCTCGTATCGTCGGCGCACCAGTCGTCGCGGGAAATGATGTGATCTATCGAATTGATCGCCTGATCCCCCCACCAGATTGAGATCGAACTTCCTGCTTTGCTTCAGAAAGGCGTTCAGTCGGGTGTGAATAAGTATAGGCGTAGATTACGAAGCTGGTGGGTCCTAAGCATTGCCCTATGTCCGCTCCTCGGTATGAATGTTCACTCATTAAACGACCGATAATGGATGGTTTGCGGAACGGCTGCTTTTAGGGAACATTTAATCTATAGGAACTGCCAAGCCGGAGAATGGGAGCGGGACAGAACTGTCCACATAATGCAGTCAGGATTCTCTAGACGGCATCTAAGACTGGAAATATATCATTAAACAGAGTCCGCCCTCGTGCAGTAAAACTAACTGCCCTTGAAGTGGCATCCTGCTTAACCCACCCGTCGGCGATCATATAATCAAGAAGCGCCCGCCCAAGACTGCCCGCAAGATGTGTCTTGCGCTCGCTCCAATCGAGGCATTCCCTGCATAAGGGAGCGCGGCCTTTCGAGAGCCGAACAACATCGATTCCCAGATTTTCCGCAAACACGCGGCCAGCGGTTGAGAGAGAAAGGTCCGCCGCATCAACGGTGAGATAGCCGCGCCTGACCATGCTTTCATAGACCTGCACACCGGCTGTTCCGGCCAGATGGTTGTAACATCTGCGCGCTGAGCGAAGCGCCTCATCGCGCGGGCCAGTGCGTGTGCGCAAATGACCACTGTCTGCCGCCAAACCCATCAGGGCCTCTATCGTGCCAGCCACTTGATGTGATGCAAGCTCAAAATATTTGTGCCGCCCCTGCTTGCGGTAAGAAACCATCCCGCCACCAAGCAGCTTTGACAAATGTGAGCTGGTTGTTTGCAGGGTTACTCCTGCTTCTTGGGCCAGTTCCGATACGGTCAATGCCTTTCCAGCCATCAGCGCGGTCAAAATGTTGGCTCTTGCAGGGTCTCCAATTAGTGCAGCGACATTGGCGATGGCAGGTCCGTCTTTCATAGTTCGATCATAGACGAAGCATAAACGCAAAACAATCGGCTACATGGTGAGCAGACGTTCACTGAAAGGACTTAACATGATTACCTGTATTATTCGCTACGAGATTGATCCCTTCAAGATCGATGCATTTAAAGAATATGCCCGCAATTGGGGTCAAGCGATCCCGCGCTGCGGCGCTGAACTTATCGGCTATTTCGCACCGCATGAGGGTTCGGCAACCACGGCATTTGGTATTTATAATGTCGAGAATCTGGCCGCTTACGAGACATATCGTGAGCGACTTAGAACTGATGCAATCGGGCGATCCAACTACGAGTTCGCCAAGGCTGAACAATTTATCCGGGGCGAGGATCGCATATTCTGCAAACTGGCCTCTGCACCGCACAGTGAACTGATCAGGTCATGATCGCGGTCCTGTTCGAAGTGTGGCCTGCCGAAGGCAAGACACAGCAATATCTCGATCTTGCAGCAGCGCTCAAGAAAGAATTGTCGCAGGTGGACGGTTTCTTGTCGATTGAACGATTTGAAAGCCTGACCGAACCCGGAAAAATGTTGTCGCTGTCGTTTTTCCGGGACGAAGAAGCTGTTGCGGCGTGGCGCAATTCTGATCGACATCGTGCCACCCAATCGAAAGGTAGACGTGGAGTTTTTTCCGACTACCGTTTGAGGGTTGCTGGTGTTTTGCGGGATTACGGTCTTAAAGATCGCGAGCAGGCTCCAACTGATAGTCGTACCGCACATGTCAGCTGATATTTTGCCGGAGGCATTGTCAAATTTGATGCAAAATGGGGAATGAAATAGAGGATGTCCAGCATGATCAAATTAGCATCTTTAGCGATATTGGCCATTACGGCAGCTTAGCTTTTGCTGCCGAACCAAAGAGCCAGAAACAAGGAGAGATGGTAATGTTTGCAGAAAGCACTGTCCGTCGTCAGTCGTTTTCTCGCGCCAAAGGCCGAACGCGAAAACTGGGGCGCGACCTGGTGCCTGCAATCGTTCCAAAAGCGCCTGAAGCTTGTCAGTGAACAGCTTGCCAGCTCGCCCTACCTGGCGGGCGAGGATTTCACTGCCGCCGACATCTCGGTGACCTACGCGCTGATTCTGGGCCAACGGAACTGCGGCATCACCCTCGGTGACGCCGAACAGGTCAACCTTATCCGCACCACGGGTCGCGAGGCCTACAAGCGCGCCATGGAGCGTTCACATGAAGGGGGGAGCACCTAAGGCCTCCTTGCTAATCGGACTGATGCAGGAGAGGGTATGACTCCATCTTCGGAGCTGGGTCACATTCGTAATAGTTGCTTACTTTCAACTCTATCCGACTTGCGACGCCGCTTACCGAGTTCGTGCAAGCTTGCGGTGGTTACGCGCGTTGCTTTACCGATCTTCACTTTTTCGAGTTCACCGGTGCAGATCAGCGCGTAGAGCTTTGTGCGACGCGCTCATGAAGGGCGCTCTTTGACTGACTGCTCTCCAAGCTGAAACCGGACAGACCGCATTTAGCCTTTAACAACGACAAAGCGGACGTTGCTGCTCGCATTTCAGAAACGTCCGCGGCTCCGAATTTAAGGCGTAACTGGTCTGCCTGCATTCAAGGATGGATTTTGTAAAAGCGGAAGACGCAGGAAACGAGACAGAACCATCGCTTGGTTAATTTACGCAGCCATCGATACCAGATGTTCTGACGATGGACAGTCTATTGTTTTGCTGATGCTGACCGACAGAGTATGGAGATATTTTTTCTCCGTCATTGGACGCATAATTTTATTGCCGATGCTACGCTGCAACCGTTTCCTGCCGGGTACGAAACTGGTCGAAAAGGCACGCAATATGCCGCGCATAAGGCCGTCCCGCATCGGTAATGACCAACTGGCCATCGCGCTGCCGGATCAGGCCCTTTTCTTTAAAAATATCGAGCATATGGGCATCCGGCAACATATTGGCGGCCCCGGCATCGACATGCCCCTGACACAGAAGAGAAGAGATTGTCGCACCCCGTTTCCTTGTCTCTTCGTCGCGGGTCACGCCGCGAACAGCCGCGACCGTGTCCGAAGAGACCAAAGACCGGTATCGCCCGACATTTTTTTCATTCTGCACCAAAAGTCCCGGCAGACTGCTGATTGCGCTGGCCCCAAAGCCGAGCAGGACCTCGTTGGGATCATCGGTAAAGCCTTGAAAATTCCGATGGACCCGGCCTTCTGTTGCCGCAATGGCCAATGAATCTGTCGGCAAGGCGAAATGGTCAAAGCCGATCGCCACATAGCCTGCTTCGGTCAGCCGTTGATAGCCGAGCTCGCTTTGTTCAAAGCGCAATTCTGCATCGGGGAGGCTGTCGCCATCAATCCGCCTCTGCCGCGGTATCATCTCGGGCATGTGGGCATAGCCGAATAACGAGACGCGGCTGGGTTGCAGTTCGATTGCCTGAGTCAGCGTTTCGTTGAGATCCTGCAAAGACTGTTTGGGCAGGCCATACATCAGATCGAAATTGATCGAATCAATGCCGCGCAAGCGCAAGGCGGATACGGATTTCTCGATATCGGCGAGCGGCTGGATGCGCCCGATCGCTTCCTGGACATGCGGCGCGAAAGTCTGGACGCCGAGGCTCACTCTGCCGACGTTGGACGCCGCCAGCGCCAGCGCCCATTCGGAGGTAAAGCCGCGCGGATCCAGCTCGACCGAGATTTCCGGCGTGCCGGCATCGAATATTGTCGTAATCCGGTCGAGAAGGCGGACAAATTCTATGGTCGTAATGGCGTTCGGACTGCCGCCGCCAAATGCGATACGGCGTACTTTTCCCCGACCGCCGAGCAACCGTCCAATCAATGCAAATTCGCTTTCGAGCGCGTCCAGATAAGCCGTCAGCCGCTGGGCTTTGCCCGCCGCGCCGGTGTTGCATCCGCAATACCAGCAGATCGAATGGCAATAAGGAATATGCACATACAGGGACAGAGGCGTCCCCGAGGGCATGTCGCTCAGCGCCTGGATATATTCGTCGGCGCCGCAGCCGTCATGGAACTCGACCGCGGTCGGGTAGCTCGTATAGCGCGGCACGGGTTTAGCCAGTAATTCGGGATGATAGGACCACATGTGGAAGGCAATAGGCGGCTGAACCGCGCGAAGCTTTGATCTTGGTCAAAGAAAGTTTCCGGAAAATGGAGCGCTATGATCCTGAAGTCTGATTGCTCCCTGCAGGCTTTGGCTCAGGCGATTTCTGCGAGCGCTTTCAGCCGGCTGCGATCCTTGATGATCACGGTGCGCCGGTCAGGCAGCTCGATGATCCCTTCTTTCCGGATACGGGTAAATTGTCGGCTGACCGTTTCGATCGTCAGGCCCAATATGTCGGAGATTTGCTGCCGGTCCATCGGCAGCTCGAAACGATCGAGATAGAGGGTAGTCGGACTACAGCCATCCACGGTCAGGCGATCGGACAATTCGACCAGCAGTGTGGCAATGCGCTCGGTTGCCGATTTCTTGCCCAGCATGGTCATCCATTCGCGAGCGCGGTCGAGCTCGTCGAGCGTCCGCTGGAGCAGTTTATTCTGCAGGTCGGGGTGCTCCTTTGCAAAACTGTCAAAGGAAGACCTTGAAAAAACACAGATCTCGGCATCCGTCATGGCGGTCACCCGATAGGGGCTTTCCTTGCCAAAGGGCCGGCCGATAAAGTCGGAGGCATACATAACGCTGACGATCTGCTCCCGACCGTCCTGCAGGTTGACCGACAGCTTGAGCACCCCGTCAATGATATTGGCGACAACCGGAGCCGGGTCGCCCTCCCACAAGAGAGTCTCGCCGCGCTTGATCATCCGTTTGCGGCCAAGATGGCCGAGCAACTGCAGTTCATCAGTTTCCAGGCTGGCGCAAATCGCGCGGTTGCGGACAACGCATGTTGAACAATCGCTCATGCCCGACGTCTACGCCCGGGCAACGCCAAACACAACAAACTGATGTTATTCGCCCCGGAAACACCGTGCAATATTGATCGTTCGTCAATCACCCAGCTTTCCCGTCGACTCGCCTTGACAAATAGATGCGGGCCTGTCGCAAGGTCCATGGCGTGACGAGCAGGATCCAGATAACGCCCGCCAGAACAAACCAGTGGCCATGTTCGCCGCGAACGCCGGCGACTATTCTGGCGATAGCCGATAGCTGGATGGCCCAGAAGGCAAGCCAGGTCAGGCGGCTCATCGCCAGCGGTCGGCCAGAATGCCCAAGGGTGACCCGCGTCACCATCGCGATCACCAGGCTTCCCGCCATGCCGATATAGATCGCATGGACCGGCGCCCGCCCCAGACTGATATTATATCCGGCGAACTCGGCGAAACTGCCAAGCGCGATCAGTGCAAAGCCGATCGGCGCCCAGGCAAAGCCCCATATCAGGACCATGAGAAGACCGGGCGCCGCCTGCCGTGGCCACCAGCGCCAAAGCATCGTCGCGGTGAGCGCAGATAGAGCGGCGGCGCTGATAAATTGGAGGCTGTTATAGCCCGATAATTGCAATATCAGGTGGGCCAGCAGAAAGACCCACAGCAGCGTCAGCAACCAAAAAGGTCGCCAAGCCACATAGCCCTTCACGACATTGCCCGCAAAAAACGGGATCATCCGGTGGGCGACGGTCAAGAATATCGGCAACAGAAATCCGAATGTTCCGAGGCTGTTTGCGATCTGATAGGCCTGAGCATCCAGCGTCAGCAGGAATCTTACCGAAAAACCGAGCCCGGCAAGACCAAAGCACAGAGCCGCAGATGCTGACCATCCGTGCCATGTCGGCCCCTTGCTATCGCGGAATTCGGCTATCAGCAAAACGATCATATGCCACAGAGCAACCAGCCAGCCGAGCCCGGCAACGCACAGCGCGATCGCGAGCAAATGATGATTGCCACCAATCAAAGCAATCCATGCCAAGATAGATGCAATGATGAATGCGCCTCCTGTCGGCGCATATTGGCTCTGGCCAAGATCGGGATAGCCCATCCAGCGCGGGAAGACGGTCAGCAGGAAGCCGAAGAAGAACGATGGCACCATGAGAAAGAGCATCACCGGCGCATGTAGAAGTGAGGCCGGAACATTACCGGACGCCATCCCTATCGGCCAGATATAGATATCAAAAAGCGTCGCGGTCCACCAGATCATCAGCAATGCAAAATTCAGCACGCCGGCCAGGAACAGCGAACGATGGGGAGCGGCGAAGATAATCGCGATCCGCGCCCGCATCAGATGAGCCCGTGACTGCCGGCGACAGCACCGATGACGGTTATGATTCCCAATATATTCAAAATTTGGTGAACCCTCTCCATTCTGGCAAAATCACGTTCGGGCTCCCTGGATTCCGCCATCCTCCGATGGAGGAACAATGGCTCCAGCACAAACAGCATCATCATGAATATGACCCAGACTATCACCATCGCGTGCATCCACCAAAAGCGGGGATCGGCAAACCGATCCCACAGATCGGCGCGCCAGGTCATCCAGAAGCCGCTCGCGCCTGCGAGCAAGACCCATATTTTGGCTTGCCATGCGAAACCATTTTCCAATCCGTGAAAGGTGGACAGACGCTCGTCGGCACGCGACTGGCGCCGGATTGCCGGCATCGCCACCATCGTCACGAAGGCCACCCCGCCAATCCACAGAAGGACGCTGGAGACGTGAACAACGCGCGCTATTGTAAAATCATCCATATCTTTGTCTTTTTTGCAGCATGGCGGGACAATAGCCACAACACAGCATCATTCCTCTTGATTTAAATCAATTACTTCGTGCGAGCCGGCCTCTACTCCGCCAGCATGACAATGATCAACGAGAAGAATTTCGTCGCGCTCGCGCTATTGGCCGTTGGCAGTCTGGCTACTCCCGCTTTGGCGCAAGACAGTTCCGGCTCTCAGGCTGAAAAAAAGGCTCCCGTTGTCAAGCCTTATGCCAATATTCGTTATCGGCTGGAGCTAGTCGATCAGGACGGTATCGCTAGGAACGCGACTGCTTCGACCTTGCGAGTTCGAGCCGGTTTGAAGACCGGCGAATGGAACGGGCTGAGCGCGGTTGTCGAAGGGGAAGCGATTGTCGCCATCGGCAAGGAGCGGTTCAACGACACGGTCAACGGGCGGACCCAATTTCCCGTTGTCGCAGACCCGGAAGATATTCTGCTCAATCAGGCCTATGTCCGCTGGAATCCGGATAGCCGGATCGAGGCGACCGCAGGCCGACAGGCGGTAAATCTTGATAACCAGAGATGGATCGGTTCGGTCGGCTGGCGTCAGAATGACCAGACACTGGATGCGGTCAGGCTATCGGCAAGACCAGTTGCTGATGTCTCGGTCGACTATTTCCATGCCTGGCGCGTCAACCGTATTTTCGGAACGGACTCTCCTCAAGGGATTTGGCGGAACACAGATATCCACGGATTGCGCGCTGGCGTAACAATCAAGCCGCTGGGCGCCCTTTCTGCTTATGGCTATTGGCTGGACATACCCTCTGCTCCGGCGATGTCGTCGCGCACGTTCGGCGTCCGGTTGTCCGGTGATCAGGCGCTCAACCAGAAACTGAAAATACTCTATACGGCGGAATATGCCAACCAGCAGGATCATGGATCCAATCCACTTGCTGCGGACAATGACTATCTGCTCGCCGAGGCCGGCCTTTCTGCTGGAGCGGCTACCGCAAAAATCGGCTTTGAACGACTGGAAGGCGATGGCAGTTCTGCGCTGCAAACGCCGCTGGCGACGCTTCATGCCTTCAATGGCTGGTCCGACAAATTTCTCGTCACCCCGGCAAACGGCCTGCGCGACATCTATGCTGATCTTGGTTATAAGCTAGGTGGTGACGGGCCGCTTAAGGGAACGGTTTTCCGGCTGGTCTACCATGATTTCCGGTCTACCCGGCTGGACATCGGATATGGCAGCGAATGGGATGCGGTGGTCAGCGTGCCCATTCGAAAAAACATCACGCTGATCGGTAAATTTGCCCGTTACGATGCGGAGCGGTTCTCCACCGATACCACCAAGGCTTGGTTCTCCGTCGAGGCGAAATTTTAGTTCAGGACGAGCCGAATGGCGACTACACCTCAACCCCATCCAGAAATGGATCGGGACGGGCGAATGTGACCAAAGCGTCATGGTCGGTGATGGTTATATTGCCGCCAGCAACGGATACACCATGTTTCGCCAGCGCGCTGAGCGCCCGAGAGAGATTTTCCGGAGTCATTCCGAGCAGGGAGGCGAGTAGTTTCTTTTCGCCGCGCAGTTGCAAATTCATCGCGCCATTGCGCTTGTGACTCTCCAGCAACAGAAAATTCCCCAGCCGTTCGGTCGATTGACGCAATTTCATATCCGTCAGCGTCCGTACCATATGCCGGTAGCCAACCGCCAACTCGCGCATCGCCTCCTGCATCAGAGCGCCGTCCTGTTTGATCACATCGCGCAATAAATCTGCCGGGATCAACATGACTCGCGACGATTGCAATGTCCGTGCAGACATCAGAAACGGTTGATTGGTCACGAGCGCAGCCAGAATGAAACTGCTGACCGGCTCGACAATCGCCATGGTCGAATCCCGGTCACCATTTGTTGTAAACAGCTCGATCAGACCATCAACCAGGACATAGAGGAAATCCGGTTTCTGACCGACATCGAATAATATCAACTGCGGGGGAAACACCTGCAAATGGGATGCGGAGAACACACGTTCGCGCTGTTCTTCCTTCATTTCGGCAAAAAGCGGCAATTTGGCTATTTCCGGACGTTCACCTTCACGCAAAAACATTTCCTTAGATCAAAATATTCAAAACACTCGAGTCAATTGATAATTATCAATTCACCGGATGACAACAATCTAGGACTGGCCTGAAACTTATCAGGCAACAAGCGAATTTTGCCCCCGGCTCGCTCCCGCTTTGATTCAGATCAAAAAACCGTCTGGTTCAGTCATCCAACACCGTCGCGAGAAACTCTATTGGGGCCATATCATGCCAACGATTCATATTCCATCCGAAGCTGATCAAAACCGGGCCATCGGACTAAGCACCTTTGCCTTTACTATCTGTTTTGCTGTCTGGACGATATTTGCCATTATCGGTATCGAGATCAAAGCCGAACTGGGTCTGAATGATACCCAATTCGGTCTGCTCGTTGGCACGCCAATTCTTACCGGATCTCTGACCCGGCTGTTTCTTGGGGTCTGGACTGACCAATATGGCGGACGACTGGTCTTTCCGCTCACCATGCTGGCCTCTGCCACCGCGACATTCCTGCTCTCTTATGCCGACACCTATTTCCTGACGCTGATTGCAGCGCTTGGTCTGGGCTTGGCCGGTGGCTGTTTTGCAGTAGGCGTTGCTTATGTCTCCAAATGGTATCCGCAAGAGAAGCAGGGAACGGCGCTCGGCTTTTTCGGTATGGGCAATGTCGGCGCAGCGGTTACCAAATTTTCTGCGCCATTTGTCATGGTTGCGCTCGGCTGGACCGCAGTCGCACAGATTTGGGCAGCGGTGCTCGGGATCACCGCGATCGCTTTCTTCCTATTCGCAAAAGATGATCCGGATTTTACCGCGCGCAAGATTTCCGGTGATAAGCCAAAGTCCTTGAAGCAGCAGCTCGAACCGCTGAAAAACCAGCAGGTCTGGCGCTTCTCGCTTTATTATTTCTTTGTCTTCGGCGCCTTTGTCGCGCTGGCGCTCTGGCTGCCCAAATATCTGATGGGCGTCTATGGTCTTGATATTAAAATGGCAGGTATATTGGCCGCAACCTTTTCGCTCTCGGCCAGCCTGTTCCGTGCCTATGGCGGCATGCTTTCGGACAGATATGGTGCACGCAAGGTCATGTATGCGACCTTTGGCATCTCGCTCGTCTGTCTCTTCATGCTCTCTTATCCTGCAACCGATTACGTGATCCACGGAATCAATGGCGACATCAAATTTACGACGTCGATGAATATGGTACCCTTTGTCATAACCGTCTTCATACTTGGCTTCTTCATGTCGCTAGGCAAGGCCGCCGTTTATAAGCATATCCCGGTTTATTATCCCGGTCATGTCGGTTCGGTCGGCGGAATGGTCGGCATGGTCGGTGGTCTCGGCGGATTCATTCTGCCGATCATTTTCGGTGCGGTCAGTGATCTCACCGGCATCTGGACGAGCTGCTTCATGGTGCTGTTCGCGCTGGTAGGCATTGCCTTGGCCTGGATGCATTTCGCGGTACGCCAGATGGAACAGGATGCTTCGGGCGTTGACCAGCGGTCATTGCCGGAATTCCCCGAAATGGCGGATATCCATGACGAAAAAGTCCACAAAGAACCAGCTAGCAAGATTCTCGCCCAATGGGAGCCCGAGGATCAGGAATTCTGGGATGACAAGGGAGCAAAAATTGCCCAGCGCAATTTGTGGATTTCGATCCCCTGCCTGTTGCTCGCCTTCTCGGTATGGATGGTCTGGTCGGTGGTGGTCGCAAAACTGCCGCTAATCGGGTTCGACTATTCGACCGATCAACTCTTCTGGCTGGCGGCGCTTCCCGGTCTGTCAGGCGCGACTTTGAGAATTTTCTACAGTTTCATGGTACCGATTTTCGGTGGCCGCCTGTGGACCACGCTGACGACCATGTCGCTGCTGATTCCGTCATTCGGGATTGGCTATGCGGTGCAGAATCCCGAGACGCCTTATTTCATCTTCCTGGTGCTGGCGCTGCTCTGCGGTTTCGGTGGCGGAAATTTCGCTTCCTCGATGGCCAATATCAGCTTCTTCTTCCCCAAAAGGCAGAAGGGCAATGCGCTGGCGCTCAATGCCGGTCTCGGCAATGCCGGTGTATCGGTCATGCAGTTCCTGGTGCCGATCGTTATCACCCTGGGTGTGTTCGGCTTCATGGGCGGTGAACCGCAGGTTACGAAAGATGGCGGCGAGCTCTGGGTCCAGAATGCCGGCTTCATCTGGGTACCGTTCATCCTGATCAGCTCGGCGCTGGCGTGGTTCGGCATGAACGACATTGCCTCGGCCAAAGCCAGCTTTGCCGATCAGGCAGTAATTTTCCAGCGCAAGCATAACTGGATCATGTGCTTTCTATACACCGGTACGTTCGGGTCGTTCATCGGCTATGCCGCCGGCTTCCCGCTACTGACCAAAATCGCCTTTCCCGACGTGGATTCGCTGAAATATGTGTTCCTCGGGCCGTTGGTCGGTGCGGTTTCAAGAGCGGCTACCGGCTGGATCTCCGACAAATGGGGTGGCGGACGGGTTACCTTCTGGACCTTCCTGTTGATGATCGCGGCGGTGGTCGGTGTCCTCTACTTCCTTGGTATCAAGGAACAGCAAGGCGCATTCTGGGGCTTCTTCGCGATGTTCATGCTTTTGTTCTTCGCAACCGGTGTCGGCAATGCCTCTACCTTCCAGATGATCCCGGTGATCATGCGCAAGGAAATCGGACGGCTGATGCCCGGCCTGCCCGCCAACGAACAACTGCGCAATGCGGAGAAGGAATCGGCGGCGATCATCGGCTTCACCTCTGCCATTGCAGCCTACGGCGCGTTCTTCATCCCGAAAGCTTATGGCACGTCGATCTCGATGACCGGCACACCTGACGGCGCATTGTGGGCATTTCTGATCTTCTATGCCGGCTGCGCCTTCGTCACATGGAACAGCTACACGCGGCGCGGCAGCCTGCTCCACGATATCGAACGGGGACGCGAAGCTGCCAGCCCCATCCCTGCGACCGTATGAACCGAGGAACCTGAAACATGAGCCATCTTCTCGATCGTCTGACTTTCTTCAAGCAAACCAAGACACCCTTTGCCAATGGCCACGGCGTGACCACCGGCGAAGACCGGAGCTGGGAAGACAGTTATCGCAAGCGGTGGCAGCATGACAAGATTGTCCGCTCGACCCATGGCGTAAACTGCACCGGCTCCTGCTCTTGGAAAATCTATGTCAAAGGCGGGATCATAACCTGGGAAACACAACAAACCGATTATCCCCGGACCCGGCCCGACCTGCCCAATCATGAACCGCGCGGTTGCCCGCGCGGCGCAAGCTACAGCTGGTATATCTATTCGGCGCAGCGGCTGAAATATCCTCTGGTCCGTTCGCGGCTGGTCCGCCTGTGGCGCGAAGCGCGCAAGACCATGAAACCGGTCGCTGCCTGGGCCTCGATCGTCGAAGACAAGGCCAAGCGCCAAAGCTATACCGGCATTCGCGGCCATGGCGGCTTCATCCGCGCCCATTGGGACGAAGTCACCGAAATCATCGCGGCGGCTAACGCTTTTACCGCCAAGAAATACGGCCCCGACCGGGTGATCGGATTCTCGCCAATCCCGGCAATGTCGATGGTCAGCTACGCCGCAGGATCGCGCTATCTGTCGCTGCTCGGCGGCACCTGCATGTCCTTTTACGACTGGTATTGCGATCTCCCACCATCGTCACCGCAGACCTGGGGTGAACAGACCGACGTGCCGGAAAGTGCCGACTGGTATAATAGCGGTTACCTGATGCTCTGGGGTTCCAACGTTCCGCAGACCCGGACTCCTGACGCGCATTTCATGACCGAAGCGCGCTATCGCGGCGCCAAAGTCACAGTGGTGTCCCCCGATTATGCCGAAGCA
>TARA_R110000868_G_scaffold9753_1_pt1 | contig 15573 bp, 17 predicted proteins | sample TARA_R110000868 | Tara Oceans TARA_R110000868 (sample SAMEA4397489) | marine metagenome | biome: Polar Biome; feature: [SRF] surface water layer (ENVO:00010504); material: water (ENVO:00002006), including particulate matter (ENVO:01000060) such as... | depth 5 m | reverse complement strand
TTTTCTATCCGTATTTGGTTTCGAACTCAGCCCAAGTAAATTCTGATTTGCCTAGCTTCTGATTCACAGCGTTGTGCAACGTCCAACCATATTCCGCCAAACCTGTGTCTGGAACAGGGTTTTTGGCTAGATAGTCTTTTAGCCAACTCGCACAAGAACATCCGAATGACGGCACGCGTTTTGTCCACGCTTCGAATTGATCTGCTGTGCGTACTTCGGCGTGTAACGAGATCCAAAGTGCATGGAATCGCTCAATGTCCTCAACTGGAATTCCAACAATGTCGACTCTTTTTCGAATCGTGCATGTGCCCATTAGTTGTCAATCTGTATGTCAAACGTAATATCATCAACAGGCATGTCTACAGTTAAAAGACCGCTATGACTGTCACCACCTGGGCAAGAGTAATTCATCGAATAAATAGGATCGAAAAAGTTATTCGAGCCGCAAAAAAAGTCCGGCATGTCGATGTGGTCAGTGTCTTCGAATGTATGCAAGGTTGAAGTCATCGCAGGCCACGTCGTATCCTTTTCCCTAGTTAGAACTCGGCTAGGAGTGCTCAAACTGATTAACGAGTATCCGCCGTAACATGGATCGTTTGCTGTGTTGCCGGTAAACTGTCCAGTTAGCAAGTTTGCCTCTCTGCTTGTAAACACGACTTCAAGCCGCAAACAGTATCCTGAAACCTCGCTTGGTTTCGATATTATTAACGTTGCATAGCTCATTGCTATACTAAAGCATGCACCCGCCCACCTTGGAGTCAGAAAAATAGGATCATCATCGCAAACTCTCCAAGTCGATGCTACTTGCTTCGCATGTGCGTTTAGGTACGTCGAACCGATCGAGAAGAATGGCAACCTCCAGCAACATCCAGAATCCGCAGTTGTCCAATCGGCTCGATAGCGGGTTTGCGCTCCGATTGTTGCAGATGATGGCAAGTCGTCGCGATCAATTAGTACGCATCCGCCGCAGCAACAACTTCCGCGACCACCCATTAGCATACCTCTCTTGCAACGAGCCTGCCATACATTGGAATCAAGTCAATTGCCGTGTCGGCTGGAATGTCTGATACGTCCGTCTCGGCTAAATACTCTCGACTTGTGACTGTTCCAGCAGCATCGGTAAAGTAAACATTCGCTGGAGTCCCGACCACCAAAGCGACTGATTTGGTTTTGCCCTTGAATGAACTAACATCGAACATCACGCGAACAATATTTGTGTCAATTGAATCCGACCCAATCACCGCAAACAATGCACCGTATGTCGCCGTAAACGTGCTTGTTTTTGCTCCAAGCCTATCGCCCGCAACATAGCTTCCTCCGTCCGTCAACAGCCTGAACGTTGGACCTTGCTGAGCCGTTCCGTACCCACCTACTGCAATCTCAGTTGGTCCGTTGATGAGCAATGGGCAACGCAACAAAGCAGAGTCAATCGGTCGCTTAACCTTGACGTAGTTTCTTCCGTCCTCGTTTAGCGTCGTTGTCATTTGCATCAGACCATAAGCAGGTACAGTATGCCCGCTGTCGTTGTAGACACTAATCGGAGGTATCTCGTTCCAAGTCCGATTCTCGTCGTAGCCTTTTTTCACCTCGTCAGTCGTAGGACCAAGCAAACCGCTAGCCTCAAGTGCATCAATCGCGTTGAGCACTCGTCTTGCGGTGGCCTCGTCAAATACTGCTAGGTCTTGCGCCATTTAGTTTTCGAATCCATACACGAGGACATTGCACGCCGCTGTGTTTGCTTTCAGGTACAGTGTCAATCCTGGTTCCATTCGAAACGGCCCGGCTGTCTCACCTGCTTTTATTCGTCCACCGTAGACTCCCGTTGAGAATCCCCATTGAACGTAATTTGTTGCGTCAAGGTTTTTCATCCACAAAAACCCCTCGGTAGTCAACTCAGGAAAAGCAGTGCTTTCTTCGGATGTTCCAACAACCATAAACCCTGGAGTAGGCCCACCGCTTCCAGTCATGTCGAAGCTTGCCGATGTTGCCGATTGCGAGAAATCCAAGTTTCCTTTGAGGACTCGAATACCGCTTGTGACTGTTATTTCGTTTGCCATGCTATACAAATCCTAGTGCGGAATAAGGGAGTGGGATGTATTTCTCTGTCTCGATCCAAACTGCATTAGCTGGATTTGTCTCTCGGAATCCGCTCGCGTTTAGCAAGACTGGTTTTGTCATTGGCTCGCCGTTGGTATCGACAGCTCGAACAATGCGAGCCTTGTAACCAGTACCGCCACCAGTTACGGCAACTGCTGTTACTTTTCCGCTAGTGACCGTGACGGTAAACGTTGCACCGCTTCCAACAGATACCGACATTGTGGGAGTCGATGTGTAACCACTTCCTCCGCTTGTCACAAAAACGCCGGTAATGACTCCAGCCGAATCGGTATAGATAACAGCAGTCGCACCGCTACCACCGCCACCGCTAAACGAAACAACCGAAGACGATGCGGGGCGCTCGTAAAAGCCCTCGTGTCTAGTTCGCCCCCACCATGCTCTAGCTGGAGTCGTGTTGTACGGCACTCGAAATTGAACAGTCGCATTGACCTCGAAATACTCAAAGCCGTTGAACTTCTGCTGCTTGGCTGTCAATGTCTTCATCTTGCCAGTACCAGGAAGCCAATTTGCAAACGTGTCAGAGTTGACAGAATTCAAATAAGCTTGTTGAAGCCACGGGGTAAAGACTGCAAAGTTCTTGCGCATCGTCAAAACGCTGTCTGATATTTCCTTTGTCAGCCCAACAATCTGCTCACCGTTAGCCGTCACAATTGGCCGACCGTTTGCGTCCGAATCAATCGGCTCGGTTGACGTAGCTTGACCCCATTCGTACTCAACAGGCTTGTTAAGTGGGTTATCGTCAGGTCCAGCCGGTCCGGTTTCGCCTTCATACTCGCAGGCTACGATTGAAAAGATTGGACCTACTTTGCTGACAGACCTTTTCTTACAGACTGCGAAAGTCGATTCGTACCGCTGCCCAAGTTGCGTGACAAGGCTTGACGAAAGTATTTCCTCTTCGGTCGTGTCGTAGGTATGGATAACCTGCAACCCAGTCGAACGATTGATTTTGAAGCGAAGTCCGTCATCGGTTGAGTCACTGCTACTTAGTCGTGACCATGCTGGTGTTACGATGTGAATCGTCATGCTGTCAGCACCTTGATAGTAGTTCCGGCATTCTTCCGCTGAGCTACCATTTCCTTTCGCATTTCCTGCAATTCCTTGTAGGTGTTTGCCGTATTCTGCTCGGTCTGTTTTGCTGGGTCATCTCCAGATCCGCGAGTCAAAAGCCGTGATTCAGACACTTGCAAAATTGCGTCGTCTCGCTTTACCTTGTCGGTTTTGATTTGTCGATTCAGTGCGGTTGTGTCAACATCCAACTCAATCTTTGTGCTAAGTGGTTTCGATGTCATCTCCGTTTCTATCTTGCCAAGCCTGTCATCAAACTTGGCATTGAACTGGTCGAGTAAACTTGTAGCCGAAGTCTCCAAGGACTTATTGAGAATCTTTTCGGTGTCGGTCATTGCCCGACTAGCAATCTCTGGCAAAGCTTGTGTCTGCGATTCAAAGCCATCGAGCAGACTTCGGCCAGCAGTTTCTCCGATTTGGTTTAGAGCTGTGCTGATGTCAATGTTGCCGACAATCACATCGTAGAGCGTTCGAACTATATCGCCTACGTTTGTGGCTATGTTCATCCATGCCGTAATGTACGCGGTCCCGGCGTCCACTATGATGTTGACGAAGTTGTTAGCAAACCAAGTTGCGTAGCCTGGAATCACTGTTACTAAAACGTGCTCAATGTCTGCTCGCAATGTTTCCAGCGACAGCAGCACCGAGTTTTGCACCATCTCAAAAATCACGGGAAGGTTATTCCATCCGACTTCGATCCAAGTGACAGCAGCGATAATTGACTCAGCTAAAAACTGAGCACCGGCAACAACCCGCTCGCGAAATGATTCAAAGAAAGCCCCCGCTTCCTCTATCGCCGGTCCAAATGCCCCTTGGAGTGATTCAACAACTATTGCGAAGCCATCGTAGACAAGTGCTTGAAGTGGAGACAGCAACGCACCAATATTGTCTTGCAGCTTACCAAGTGCAAATCCCGCTCGCTCGTCTGCTTGTGCCGCACTACCTGCTGCTTGCGTTTTCTGTATCAGGCCTTTTTCAGCTAGTGCAACAACTGCTGCCAGCTTTTCCTCGCCTGTACTCAACTCGGTAATCGCTGGATTCAACTTTTCAAATGCTTTGAAGTTCCCTTCGGTTGCAAGCCTTGCTTTTTGCAATGCCTCATCAAGTCCAATACCCATTGTCTCCGAAAGGCCGATCGCGGTTTTTGTGACAGCATCAAGCTTTTCGTCAGCAACTCCCAATGCGGAAGCCTGAGCCATCAACCCTTGCACAACGTCAGCATCAACGTTTAACTGTCTTTCGATAGCATCAGCCAAAGCTACGTGACCATCGATTGATTCTCTGGCATTGCCTCCGCTCAAATCAATTGCGGTCGATAGCTTGCGAGTCGCTTCTGTCGCCGCATCGAACCCGGAAACCGAATCGCTTAAAAACGAACCAAGAGAAGTTAGTCCTTTGAACGCTGCAAATCCAGCCGTGATAGCCGCAACCGGACCAAGCAAACTCTTAAACGAGATATTGATTCCGCTGGTTGAACTCTCGATTCTTTTGGTCGACTCGGAAACGTCTTTTGCTAGTATCTTGGTTGAGTCGCCAACCTTGTTAAGAATCTTGGAAGCTTGATCCTGTGCGCTGATTACAATTTCTGTCATTTACGCTTCCTTATGTCTGCTTCGATTTGGTTTTGGTCTTGGTCTAAGCAGCCCCACATGTCGACGAACCAGGCAGGCTGATCGAGCATTCCGCCAGATTCTGGCAAATGCCCTTTTTGTGCCCAACTTGCTAGGTTGATTTCGTCTGTCATTGACCGGCCAACAAACTTTCTTGGACATTCAGTTAGCTCGAAAACTCCAGTTCCACCGCACTCGTCGCACTTGCTACGCTCCAATCCTTCACCGCTTCCATTGCATGACAGGCATTCAATACCGGCTGGCATTTCTGGAGTTAAAGGATCGCTGCAATACTTCGTACAAGAGCCGCACAACTCACCGCACCTTATCAGTGCGGCTACTCGGATTTTTTTCTTTCATCGTCTGTTACCCTCCCGCCAGAGATTGCTTGCCCGATTAGTATCATCGCCTCGTTCAAATCGACCTCATCAACGACGGTTGCGCTGTCTATCACCAAGGCCAATGCTTTTTCGACAAGCGCAATCGTGTCTGATTGCTTTTCTGGCTTTGACTGGATAGCCTCGACAATCTTGACGGCTTCTTTCAATGCCCGGACTGTCAAGCGTTTTGACTCATAAGTGGCTCCACTTGGAAGCGCGATGATAGACATTGTTAGCTCGCTGCGGTAAAGGTAATGGTAGATTCGCCGTCGACAGCCGAAGCATTTTTGTTCAATTGCCATTCAAGCTGATCGACTACCAATCCAGCTCGCTCGGCCTCCGTGTTCTTAATCAACTGAGCTTTCGGAGCTGCGATCGTAATAACGCTATTGGTTGGTCCGTCGATGTCGTAAGTCAACGCTGCCTCAGTCATGGCGAGCATTGCCGCGTGTCTGTCTTGCGTTGCTACAAGCTTCGATTCGGGATCTGCTGTTACCTTCGAATTGCGATCAGACACGATGTACATCGAAATGCCTTCGCCGCTCGCACATTCAACTGGAGTAAGAACGTTTCCAGCATCGTAGGTAATCGACGAATAGCAAAGTGCAATGCTGTTCCAGGTCGATGTACTGTTTGCGTGTCGTAGTGCCTTTGCCGTTGGGTACGTTGGCGAAACGATTGCAACGTCCGTCTCAGGCACCCAAACGCCACTAAAAGACCATTCAATCACCGCAAGCTTGCCGGATGGAGCCACAATCTTAAAAGTACCCATGCAGCCTTTAAGTAGCTTCAACTTGCCATCATTCCAAACAGCAAGCGTGCCAGTCTTTACGTTAGTGCCAGGGTACTCGGTTCGCGGTGTGAAGACTTGTGACGACTTAACGTAGCCGCACATTGGCAACAGTGTATCGGCCCAACTCGGTTCGGTTGCTGTCCCATCCCATCCCATGTGAGTCTTGAAGTCGACTTTGCCAACATACGCACCAGGAACGCTAGGCTTGCGACCGAAACCGCCTTGCCCCATTACCTCGGTCATCTCGGTTTCGTTTTGGATAACGTAGTCCCAAGCGTCAAAGGATGCCTCAGTGCCAGCCATCGATTCGGCTGTGCCTGGAGTTGTTTCGATCTTCGCTCCGAATACTCGTTTGCGTTGTAGCAGTGCCATATAAGTCAGCCTTTACTTTTGATTTCCGCGTAATTTGCCAGCCAGTTTCAATTCCCAAAATCTAATCCGACGCTCGACTTGTTTTGGCAATTCGTCGCGTGCTGTCTTTTCAGTTAGTTGTGCAATTCCTGCACGTTCAAACGCTTCGCCTGGTGCGGGTCCGTCTTGTCTGACAAGTGGCCCGCGTTTGTTTGTCGATCTCTTAAAAACGTGCTGCTTGTACTTGTTGACGATAAAGCCTTTGCCGACTGCTGTCCGTTGTCTCTTGGTAAGCTTCGGATTGACTTTGCCAAGGAAATACTTGAGCGGGATTGGATGCCCTTTGCCAAGCGTAACAGTCGTCGCTAGGTTCTTTGGATTCGCTTTGATTCCAGGCTTGACTGCCTTTTTCAGAATCTTGACAGGAACCTTGATTTCCTTTTTCAGTTCTCTCGCAGCGAGAATCGAACACTTTTTTGATGTGCCGTTTATCGCTGTGGCAATCTCGCGTCCGATGCTCTTAGCCGAGTCTTTGAGCGTGTTTGTCAATCGCGTCAACGATGCTTGGTCGAATGTTACTTTTAGCTGTGACACTATGACCTCGCTGTGTAAGGGTTGTTCTCGGAGACTCGGTACATTATTCGTATAGGGATGTTGAACCCATCCGGCCCGCCATCCTCATTGATTGGCTCGATAGCTCCAATCGTCGCGTCAGTTGCGTTGCTGTCGAACTGATACCAGTTGTTACCGGCTGTGATGCACTTGATTACATCCGCGGCAAACGTGTTGCTAATCGAGTCAACAACATCTGTATCGCGTTCGCTTGTCATAACATGGCAACGAATGTTAAACGTCTGACGATGTGCTATTGCTGGTGGATTACCAGGGAAGCTCAATTCGTCGTCAATCTCGTCGTCACCTTGTCGAATCAGGATTTGCAAATGCTCTGGTGTGTAGTCGCCACCATTGCGAGGCAAACGCTTAACGCTTGCAACTGCGGTCTGGTAGTCATCGCTATCAACCATCGCTGCCAATCGCGTTGTCAATTCGACCGCAATCTTTTCAAGGACTGTTAACGTTACAGGCATTGCAGCACCAACATTCCTTCATCATGTCCGAGTATTCGAGTGATTGAACGTCGTTGTTTTCCGCGTCCAATCCGGTACTCAAACTCAAGCATATCGCCACCGATGTCTAACTCGTCTGACGTGATTCCATAAGTTCCAGTAGTGGACACTCGCACTTCCGATACGGGAGTTGCTGAGTCGCCATCCTCTGGAAATATTGCAAGCGCGTCGCGGTCTATTACAACTCTTACCGGCCTGCTAGTTCCGCCACGTGGGTAATACGTGGCGGTTTCTGCAAAGTCAGATAGGTTGCAAAAGACCGCTTGGGCATCTGCTTGAATCATGTCGTGGAGGGACATTGGTTATCGACGGCAAGTGATTCGAACGTAGTCAATCGAAACAGAGTCAACGTTGGTATTGGCTGCCTTCTGCAACTGAATAATTGGTTGCAAATTGCTGCTGTAGTTGCTCATGTCGAATGTCACGCCGGTGGCAACCCGAACGCCATCAATATAAAACTTGACGTTGGACTTGCCGCCCGAGAAGTCGATGATGAATTCTTTGAACGTGGTCCCAAGCGTTACGCCTGTAGCTTTGTCGTCGTTGTCGTTTACGCTGTCATCCGATTCGACAACCACCAACGTGGTCGATGTCGCACCAACCATCTTGAACCAAGCATTGGCTGCAACGCTGTCAGTCGTATCGTTGCGTGCCGAACCAACGCCGAAGACAAGTTCGCTTCCACTGGTGATAGTAGACGCGCCAAGCTTCACCCGCATCTCAACTCGCAAGATGCTGTCAATGTCGAACGACAAAGCATCACCGTGAGCCAAGCAAACGTTCTCAATTTCGCTAGTTGCTGCCAGCGTCAAAACTGCATTGGATGCATTGCGAACGTAAGTGGGAGCACCTGCCGAAGACGTATCAACTACCAACCAAGGAGTTGCTGGATCTGCCGATGCTGGAAACGTTGCCGAAGTTCCAATAAAGTCTTCTTCGTAATTCTGAAAGTCCTGAAATCCTGCCATTTTATTTGTTCTCGTTTTTGAATTGTTGATTTGCCAGAAAAGCCTAGCGCCCAATGACGCTAGGCTAGGTACTCAGGAACTAGGCCGAGTTACGGAACAGGCCTCTCCAGTCGATCGCCTTGACGCCGAACGTCTGACGAATCTTGTAGAGGTACGTGTCGTTTTTCATGTTCCATTCACTTTCGAGAACTGGAGATTCTTCACCGCTCAAGAACGTCAACTCAACGGTATCAATTTGTGCTGTGTCAGCAGCCAAGTACCAATTGGTAGAACTGTTCGCGTCAAGCTGAGGATCGACAACAACTGTTAGCGGTCGCTCGGCATTGACACCGTAAATGTTCTTGACGCCCTGATTGCTGTTAGCAAGGACGTAGGATGTCGAGTTGACTAACTCCAACGCGGTCGCTGAGTAAGCAACAGGAACAATCAGGAAGCGAGGAACAACGTTGATGATGGCATCAGTCGTTAGTCCTTTTTGCGTCATCATCTTGACGAAGGCAGCGTTAAGCGTTGTAACGCTTGGAGCTGCTGCAGCGCCCGATGTGTTGTCGCCGGAAGCGTGCGAAGACGAGAACAGCGAATAGCCGTCACCCATCGTCGGATTGCTTGTCAGGACTTCATAAACCTTCTTGTTTTGCAATCTTCGCATTGCGTTACCATGCATTGCAGGTACGCGGCTGATTGCATCAAGGTCATCGTTTACGATGGTTTCCCAGGAAACAGTAAACGACTCACCGAACTTGGCAACACGATACGACTCTTTCGAATCGCTCATTGCCTTTTCTGGATAGTCGTGTCCCTCTGGCACTTCCTCAGGATTTGGGGCTTCGCTGAATCGTGTTCGGTTCAGTGCTTTCAAGTCCTCAGCCGGAGCGCCTTGGCGTGCCCAAATAGACCAACTATAGGGAGCTTCTTCATACGCGGCTAGCAAAGTTTTGTTCGCTGCGTCTTGCATCAAGTTCGCAAAAGAGCCGGTTGTGTGGTACGCTTCAAAGTCTGCACGTTCAACGCGGTACTTGCGTAAAACGTTCTTGTTTCCCATTGCTGCTTGAGCGATTTCCACGTCGCTCATTCGCTCGACTGGAGCGCCCAAGCGTTGCATGCAAGCGTGTGCAATTCGCTTCATGTTGAGCTTGGCAAAGTCCTGTGCTCCTTCGGAAGCTGAATCGCCACCGACAAACAGACTTCTCTTGACGCCAGCCGCACGAGCCGATCGCAAAACCAAGCCGTCGAGAACTGCGTTGTGAAACTTGTCATCGCTAGAGCCGGTGACGCGAACATCGCCACCCACCGAAGCGCCCAGAGGTTGAGTAGCCATACGTTCAATAATCCTTTTGCGAGCCTCAGAAAGTGGAACTAACTTGTCGCACAACTCATCCGCGAAGGCTCGCTCAACTTTGGCGAGTGTGCATGCTGCTTGAATTTCTTTACGTCGTGCCTGGTCTTTATCCAATGCACGCTTGATTTCTTGCTCGACTGCTTGTCGTGCAACTGCTGGATCGATGGGTGGTTCAGCCATCTTTTCGACTGGTGGAACGACAGCAGAAACTTCTTCGGCTGGCTTGTCTTCTGCCATGTTCATAACTGGTTCGGTTGCTTCCTCGGTGGACTCTTCGCCAACCTTACCGATAACCCACGCCAACACTTGGTCAGGATCAACAACGCCATCTGGAAGCCCCATTGCGGACAGCTTCGCCAATAATTCTGGATTCATCCGAATTACCTTTCTATTCAGGTCCGTATAAGACCGCCTAACAGTCGATTGCTCATCCGCACCCGTTGCGCAGATTGAAGCGTTTTGCGGTTGCCACTTCGTATGAATCAAAGCTGGTCCGTCAATTACCATTCCGCGTGATGTCGTGTAGGACTGACCACGCTGAACGAATAAGGTTTCCAGAGGCTGGCCGGTTATCGAGAAGTCTGTGATGTGACCCTCTGCCATGCGTGTTGCTATCTTCTGAGCCTCTTCGTCTGATGCGAACACTGGCACTCCGTAGAGTTCGCCATTCGCTGCATCAACTCGCATGTGTTGGATTGAGCCGAAGATATTGCGTACCGTCTTGTCGTTGTGGCTGTCGACAATCGGGATCTGGTCGCGTCCACCACGGTATACAATTCCATCCATCAATAGGACTTCGTTGACCACTTGCTTGCTTTCCTCATCCCAACGCTGGATTGGGTTTTCGGTTGCAATGACTGCACGTTGTGGAGAGACGACAGCAACTTGACGTTCAACCTTTGGGCGTTCGATCTGCATTGCCAAGCTGCGCTTGACTCTTCGCGCTACGTGCTTTTTCATGCCGATACCTCCTCGGCTGGTAATGGGTTATCAACAGTGCCATCGGAAACGTCAGCAACAATTGCATCGATGTTCGCTTGACTCAATCCAATCATTGACAATTGAGCCGTAGCCAATGCAACACTCATCGAACCATCAGATAGACCATTCAATACATCAGTCAGTGCTTTTCGATTGCGATTCCATTGAAGTCTAGATAGCCCCATCCATTCGCCAGATCCTGCTTGCTCGGCTTGTACCGCATCGGCTGGACCTTCTGCACCTGTTTGCTGTGCCATCATCTGTGCGGTCTGCTCGCTTTCTTTCAGCAAGCCAAGTTCCATCCGAAGCTTCTTTTCCTTAGCAATCTGGTAAAGCTTCGAACGCCATGAACCGCCACGCGAACCTACAACGTCTTGCAGTGAAGACATGAAAGCGTTCATCGAACCCTCAGCCGATTTCTGCTCTGCCTCTGGATCAACCCAAGGCTGTTCGGGTCTTTGCCATTCAACGGGAGCCGCTGCTCTGCGGTCTTCTAGCAACTCAGTCGATGTCGGGAACTTATCAAGTCCCTCACGTGCAGCCGCGTTGCAGAACTCGTCCCAAATTGGCTGGTTGCAATGCCACACCATGTAGTTTTGCCAACGCTTGCATCGCGGCTTGTCTTCTAGTTTTGAAGTGCGCGACGACGAATAGGACGTATTGGAAAAGTCCTTGGATACGGCTTCGTAGTTTGTGCCGGTTCCAGCACATGCACCGCGTAGAATCAAGCTGATCCACGGTTGACTGTTTCCATTCGGTCGACCTGGATTTGCAAATTCGATTGACTCATTAGATGCGAGCCTTGCAATAATGCCTGGCTCTAAATAGTCAAGCTGGTTTCCATTCAGGTCTGTCGTGTCAGTTCCAGCCGGTCCAAACATTCCAGGTGTAGGATTATCTGACTTGATGAAACCCATAAAGCAAGACGAAATTGCCGATGCTTGCAACTCGTTGTCTTTGTACGTTGCTAAGTCGCGTAAGTCCGACATGATCGGAGCGAACCAACTGATTCCACGCGATTGTCCTACACGGTCCTTGCGGTACAGGTGCAAAATCTCGTTTGCCGGTACTCGCTCCGGTATCTGATTCTTGACTGTATATGGCGAGTTTGGATGCTCTGGATATAGCCAGTAGGCAATCGCCTTGCCTTTGTCGTCTAATTCGATTCCGCGAATAATTCGATTGCCTGTTTCGCGTGTGGCTCGAACCGTGTACGTGTCATGGTTTAGCGAAAGTCGATCTGCTTCAATTAACTCAATCGCTAACGGAACAGGTCGAGAGATTCCCCGGTACTGCTTGCCTGGAGTCTTAATCAACCGAATAAGAACCTCACCCGCTTCGACAATCTCTCGCTGGCAAAGTGCCTGGATTTCAAGAAACGTCAGCTCGCCGTTTATGTCGCAGACTTCGCACCATTCCGACCAAACTTTATCGCGTGCTAGATTAACGTCCTCAACGTCTTCACCGTCTGGAGTTTCGACGCAAGATTGTGCTGTGATTCCATCGCCGATAACGTTGCTTACAATAGTGTCAACGATGTTCCAAGCGTAACCATTGTCTCGAACCAAAGACCGCGCCCACGAACGCATTGCGTCCGCTCCCCACGGTCCAAGCAGTTCTTGGTCTGCCGCTTGGTTCTTTGGTCGCTTGTTGCCTGTTAATCGGGTTGTTTCCGCTCCCTGGTACGATCGCAAAACCTTTCTGGCTTGCGTGCGTCGAAGTTGGGCAAGCGGCGAGAAGTAGCCAACGACTTTATCAATTGCCTCGGCTATCATCGGGATGTCCTCCCGAGTCGACCAAGGCTAAAAATACTGGTTCCAGCTTCGCGATTGGCTTGGATTTGCAACGAGTCACGCTGCTTGAATAGCGTGTCTAGGTCGAGCTTGGTAACTGACCGTGTGCCAATAGTGTAACTTTCGGCTCCTCCCGTTAGGAGAGCCTCAATCGCTGTATCAATCTGTGCAAGTAACGATGCCGCTGATGCCATGCCCTAACTGTACGGACACGGTTTCAGATTGCACTACACTTACGTTTGTACTTGCTACATCCATAGCAATGATGTCGAAGTATTGGCTCCAAGTAGCTCCGCAAAATTCGCACTTACAATAACGAATCTGACCATGCTTGGAATAAACTCGGCTGTAGGAAGTGTTCGGCGGTCGCAGTGCTGTGCATTGCGAGCATGGACGAGGAACGAACCCTCGAGGTTTTGGTGGATCTGGTTTCTGCTCGACTGGCTTTTGTTGTTGTCGCTTCTTGCTCATTCGTTTATCTTCCTTTTGTAAAACGGGGACGGTTTTTGCTATTCAGATGATTGGTAGCTACCCAACCATGTCGCACAGGTAACGCATCCTGATCCCCCTATCGCTTCCTTGGAATCCATCCGCCTGGTCGTTTCTTGAATCGATCGTTATCTACTGGCTTGCGTTCTGGCTGTGGTTTAGGTTCGGGTCGGTACTGCTCAATTAGCCGAACACCAACGCTGCCAGCTCCCGCACAAGCAAGAGCCAACGCGTCTAGGTAGTGGTTTTCATCGCTGAACTGTACGAAAGTCGTCTTGCCGTTAATGGTCTGCTCTCCTTCAGCAACTATGTGATTCGCAAAAAGGTTGTGCTCATTACGAACTCCGTTTGGATCGTAGAGCGTTAGAGAACCGGCGTTCCTGCTTCCGTCCTCGTTGTATGGTTCTGTTAAAAATCGCTGATGAACCCAAGGCTTCCACCACTCGGTATGCACGTTATAAAGCCAGACCTTTTCCTCAACTAAGTAGTGCGCCCACGCTTCCAAAAATGGCTCCTTCAGTCCTGGAGCTCGTTCTGGCATTCGAAAGCGTGATGTCGCATAGCCCTTTGAAGGGAAGAACGGTTTTCCTCTACGTCTGCAAAATTCGTAGGCTGCCGCCGTGTGTCGACCTTTACCACTTCCAGAGTCAACAAAGCAAATAACTGGATTGATCTTCGCCATGACTTCATCGGCCCAGCGTTCTAGCATGTCGATGATCGCCAGTTCAATTGTCTTATTGTCACTGCGAGGATCAACGCCATATGTCTTAGCAATGCCATAGTCGAAGATTGAGCCAACCGCGTTTCCTTCCCAAGCAGTCGCAACCCAGTGCGATTTGTAATTGCCTAGGTCGATCGCTGCCGTTCTTCTTAGGGTTGTTTCTGGCGCATCGCCTTGACCGTAATCTCCAATTCGCTTGACGATAGTTTGAGCGGTTAGTCCGTTACCTTGTGGTCCTACTTCTTCTGGCGGATCGTTGTCGATTTCTGTTGCAACTGCCTTTTCGCCAAAGTCTGCAACCTTGTTGAAATAGGCATGGCAAGTAGAAAGCTCCATTGGCTCGCCGTCTGCGTGAATTTTCTTTGAGTACGAATAAGGATTTGAGACTTGGCAACCAGCTTCAATCTCTGCTTGGTTGTCTCTCCAGAACCGGAACGCGTCCCTGGCGTCTGGATCTGCCTCATCTCGGAATCGTCGCAGCTCGATATATTGCGTTACCAGGTCCATTCGGTCTGGTCGCCTAATCATCTTGCGGTATCGCCTACCGTTCCAGCTTCCTTTTTGCTTTCTGTCTGTGTACTTGAATGCGTTGCACTTTCGATTGAGTGTCGTGCATAGGTAGACTCTTGCGATACGCTCCGCAGACGAACCCATTCCGCCAATGTCTTCCTCTATGATCGATTCTATCTTTTCAATCTGCGTGTCGGAATTTGCGGACTCCTTGTCTTCGATGTCGTCAATCAGTGCGAGAGTTGGGCGAAGCGAACGGAACTTAAAGCCGCGAACCCGTCCATCGATACCAATCGCGCCCATGACTTGACCTTGAGCGATCGATTCCAATTCTTTTGGCCAGTGCGGCAATTGCTCATTCGTGATAGTTGGAAACGCAAAATGCTTTGGACCTAAGTACATCCGAATAAACTCACCGCCTACCGTTTGTAATCGAGCGTTAGCCGTTGACGGACCGACCGACTGAAGCGGAATACCAATCTCCGGAAAGTCTTCAATAAACGATTCTGACATTAGGATGCGTTCACGAAGTGCCAGAAGCTCTCCGGACGATGAATCTTGGTTCTTTCCAATAACAACCGGAAAACCTGACAGCCTAGCTAGCATCAAGCAGAATGCACCATCCATTGCGAGCGTAGTCTTTCCCTCGCCTCGACTGCCTGCAATAGCTTGATCACCGCCGTATTCTGCTGCTCGATAAATAGACCGCAACATATCGCGACGGTCATCCGTGAATGGCTCGTAGTATGTCATCCGAAAGTGCGTAGTAAGCAATAGCTCAGGATCGGCAAGACAAGCTAGACGGCGTTCAATGTTTTTCGGAACGGGAATATAAACGACTCGACCTTGAGCGCGCTGTTTCGCTTTCCGCTCCCGGTCGTATTCCTTCTCATTAAAGGTGCCAGGATTTAGCACCTTTTGCGCTTCACTCGTCCGCGATTCTGGCCGATTGCGAATCAATGACTCCAGCTGATCCGCTGTCATTTCCAACAATGCCGAGCTTGTAAGCAAGTTCGATGAGTTCAAGTTTACGCTTATGCTCCCGTTCTAGTCGTTTTTCTTCCGCCACAAGTTTTGCTTGCTGAAATTTTGCGATAGCCAATATAAGCCTGCCAGCCTTGTCCTCGGCATCCGGATCTCCGCAATTCGCTCGCATACTTGCTTGCGAAACAATGCTTTGACAAGTTTCGATTGGTATATCCCAACCATCATTAAAAGCTCGTTCTGCCATGCGATAATCCGCTATTGTTTCGAGCTCCAAACGGATTCCCCCTCCCCAAAACACCCTACCGGACGGACGGATTTCTCGATATTTATTTGAGCGTGCC
>TARA_R110000868_G_scaffold103107_1_pt1 | contig 15581 bp, 27 predicted proteins | sample TARA_R110000868 | Tara Oceans TARA_R110000868 (sample SAMEA4397489) | marine metagenome | biome: Polar Biome; feature: [SRF] surface water layer (ENVO:00010504); material: water (ENVO:00002006), including particulate matter (ENVO:01000060) such as... | depth 5 m | reverse complement strand
AGTTGATACATTTACTGATTTCTTACCGCTAATAAGTACTGAGTCTGTTTTTGAGTTTAATACAATTCTATCAGAGTTTAATATTATCTGAGGTTTATTGTATTGAGATGCTGGAGTTACACCTAATGTAAATTTGTTGGATGAGGTAAGACCTATCTTTTGAGTAGACCCTAACCATATGGATGCCTCATCTTTATTAATGTCTTCAATTACAATCTTATTGTATCCAGCAGAATCTCCAGCGCCATTTCTAATTATTGTAATTGGCGACTGAGGTGTGGTTGAGGTCCAAGATGGTTCCTTTGATGATGGTGATACTTTATTATCACCTGATGTAGTACCTTGTGGTGTATATCCAAATCTAATGGATTGACCAAACCTACCCTCAAATATAACATCACCAAGAAAAGGTTGAATTTGAGATATAGAGGGTGACTCATCAAATCCAATACCAAAGTTTACAGAGCTATCGCCCGCACTAACAGATGGTACTCCTGCCGATGCTTGGGATATACCACTACTATTTCCATTTGATGATAACTCGGTGAATGCTTGTAATGCGTTATGATTTATGTTTCGGTGTATACCAATGGGTGTTAGGTAATAATACTTATCACCATTACCGGTACCAGAGGAAGTGTCCGCTGGCCCTTTAACTAAATATACCATTTCGCCAAGAACTGGTATATTTTTAATATGCATATTTAATGGGGAACACTTAATTAGATTTCGTGACTTCCCAATTACCGATACCCATATTGTATTTACAGCATCGGCTTCATCGTTTAAATTTATTGATTCAACTACACCGCTAATCATTCATCGTCTCCATCTTTGGGTAGGTCTTTTTCAACCTCATCAATAGCATCCATTAATTGACGTTTTTCGTCTTCTGATAATACAAATCCACCTGATTCTGCTGAAGCGTTATCTTTCATCATTCTCTGAACAATAGCCGCAAGTTTGATTAGTGCGTCATCATTTCTAACTGAAATGTCCAAATACTCTTTGATAAGTGGAACTACAGCAGCAGCTTGGTCTATAGTTTTTACCATAGGCTCAAGCTGCGCAATCAATAATTTAATTTGTCGGTCTTTCTTTTTTTGATTAGAATAGATGTCCGACATTAAATCAGAGAACGATTTACCTTTAAATATTTCTTCGTCTTTGGTCATTTAAACTCCTGTAATCGATGCGTTATAGATAATGATGTGCTATTACAATAGTCCGTATACAAGTTACCATATATTATTTTCATACGATTAACAACTTTTGTTATGTATTGTGTCTGAACTCCAGTTCGTTCTCTAATAAGTATATAGAGAGCTTTTTTGTTGTATGAATATAAATTGTTTCGTGTTCTGAATATTTCAGTTAAAGCATCTGCTATTTTTCTATCACGGTCTTTATCAAACAAATCAAATATATTATAATCTAAATATGTTACGAAATAGTCCATGAAGTCTTTTTGCATTTCATAGTTTTTCTCATCCCAAATTTCATTTGTAATATTTCGTTGTAGGTCAATCTTATCAGTATCATCACGGAGTTTCATACGAGCGTAATTGGCGTTATTTTCATTGAATAACCAATTTCGTGCGATAACTGTAAAGTATGAGAATGCTCTTCCGTTCTCACCTTTAAACTTGTGAATCTTTTCATTTAAGAATGAGACAACATTTGCTTTTACATCCTCATATGGTACATCAAAGTAATACGTCTTATAAGTGTGAATTACATTCTCTGCTAGTTTGTCAAATGGGTAATGAATAAATCGGTTGTAGATTTTATTCTTTAATCGTTGGTCATCACATCCATTATATGCGTTGATTGCGATTTCCGTTATAGATGTAAAATACCTTTTACTTCGTTTCTTCGATTTCGGTCTCCCCATAATATTTCTCTAAATTTGATATAATTTCATACATTTGTTTAAAAACTTCACCAGTTTCGTCGTCAGCTTCAAATGAACCAATTCGGTCAATGTCTTTCATACGAGTCATAGCGGTATCTACCCTTGAAGCAGTATCTCCTATAATCTGTTCTTGTTCTAAAATAACATCTTCAAATGCTTCAATTTTACGAAGAAGATTATATGTTGTGTATCCTAATATCAATGTTGCAACTGATAATATTACTATAGTTAGTATCATAATTAATCCTCTACAATATCTTTAAATGCGTCAAACACATTTGGAGCAGCCCCATTACGTTCAAACGCATCTGCTAATTTAGCTTTAGTATCAGGTCTACCATTTGGGTTACGAGTTGACTTTACAGGGGTTAACTGAGTCATCCATCGTTCGTTTTCAAATCGTGCCGCAAATAAGTCCGCTGTGTGCATTACAAATGGTATGGATGTTTTTAATGCATCATCCTTGTTATACTTAATGAAATACTCTTTATTGTTTTCATCATACAACCCATCAGTAAGTTTAATACCAATCCATTCTTCTTGAGTACATTGAATACCAAAGTAATTTAATAGATAGAACGTTCTGTCGTTTAGATTCATCCAATGAATTTTAGGATTGGTCTTGTAAATTTTACCCTGATTCTTTACGTGCCAATCCGAATCGTTCTTAATATAGTAATCTAATTCAGGCGTACCCAACTTACCAAGGTCGTGGTGAAGTGCTGTGAATATTAAACTCTCTATACTATAATCACCAACTCCACCTAATTCAGAGTACAGGTCATATACTTTAAGAGCGTTATGAGTTACACGAAGTACGTGGTCAACGTATCCACCTGGAAACGCATTGTGATAATGTTCAACAGATGAGGCTGGTGTATAAATTATACGTTCCTCAAAATGGTCGTACATTTTGTTTAGAGAGTCAAGCCGTTCGCCTGTAAAAGTTTCGTTGATTAACTTACGAAACTTTTCATAGTTTTCTAAAAGTTCTTCAGCAGTAAAGAAATTTTCCATTTTATATTATTTTAAATTATTTTATCGATTAGTCCCAACTCAAGGGCTTTTTCAGCTGACATGAAATAATCAGATGACGAGATACTTTCCCAATACGCTTTATCCATTTTAGAATTGTCAGCCATTAATTGATTACAGTCGTGTTCTAACTCTTCAGAGAATTTTGCGTTTGATTTTACATCACTCAATTTACCCACAACAATGGTCGACATCTGATGTACCATAATTTTGGAATGTTTACTTGCGGCTCTCGTTCCAGTACCACACGTTAATAATAAAGCAGCAGCGGACATAGCCATCCCACGTACAATGATATTAAATTTAATACCTTGTTCTTCTTGCGACTTCATAAAGTCAATCAAACCAAGACATTCAATCACATCCCCACCCGGTGAGTTAAGAAGGATATTAATATGGTCAATATTACCATTAATTTTTTTGAGTAATCTGACTTTAGCTATAACATCAAATATAAGGCCCGATTCAATTTCATCTTGAATTAAAATTACGTTATCAGTAGTGTCAATTCCATAATCAAATTCACGATAATATTTACGATGAATATCTTCAAGGTGTTCATTATCTTCTTGTTCGTAATTTACCCCTATAGTACCAGCGGTAGTTGTGTATAGCTCATCCATATTGTTTATAATTCTTTATTATTTAAATCAAATATACGAAAAATAATTCAAATATCCAAATTTATTAACTTCTTTTTAGTACATCCGTGTAGGTATGTTTTTGTTTACGTTTCTCTCCATATAACAATCTAGCAGCATCTTCATCAGTTGGGATAAATGTTATTTTTTCTTTTTTTGGAGTTTCTTTTTTTGGAGCTTCTGTTTGAGGGCTAACTTCCTTGCTGTCAGTCGATTTAGTTTGTTTTTCATTTGCCGTTCCGACCTCTCCCAACTCGACTTGGAGTTTAGATACTTTTCGTTTAGTCGTTTCATTATTGGTATCCCAATCAGAAACCCCATGGCCGCTATCGTTACCATTAGTGTTATTAATGTCAAAATTAAGTCTGAGTTCATCATCTTCCTTTTTAGTTTTAGTTGTTAATTTATTTAATGCAATTACCATTGAAAGTGCCAATGGGTCAAATACGAATACAATTAAAAGGGTGAACCAATTTACAATAGTATTCATAGGTTTGCCGGTTATTTCCGACATATAACGAAGCGGCCCTACTTCAGCGGCTACTTCGTTATTAGTTTCCAAGTCTAAAACTTGAAGTTCTAATTTTGTGATTGAATCGGTTAGTGATTCTATTTTTATTGATATAACATCCCGTTGACTTACAGCCGATGATACTTGACTCTCAAGCGACTTCCGTTGTGATGATGACGTGGTGGTAATCAGATTACCTTTAGTGTCTGTATACTGAACTTTGTTATTGGATAACCCATTACGAAGTGATGTTATAGATTCAGTTAATTTACTTTTCTCATCATTATAATAAGTTAGTTGTTCTTCAAATCTACCTTTTTTTAATTCAATGACCTCAGTTTGTTTTGAAACAACCCCCAATTTGTCAGCGGTGGTTTGATATGCTGATGTCAAAAATCCATAGATACCGGCTGATGTAATTACCATAAGGACCCCCACTGCCATAGTTAAATACCACTTCATCCACCCAGCTTTATTCCAGTGGTTGTGTAAATACGAAGCAATAATAAGTTTGGAAAATTCCAAAGCACCTGCCATTATGATAACTTCAGTTCTGGCTCCAGCAAATAGTGAGCTTAATCCAATCACCGAATAATAAGCAGCAGAACCTGCTAATGCAAGGGTGCTAATAATCATCAGTAAAATAAATCCATTTTGTTTGTTGATAAGTTTTTTCATTTTTCTCCGTTATTCTTACGTTTATTAACTTCTGGAATTGTACTTATATAAACAAAGTTTAAATCTAAAGCTTTAAGCAAGTAAGCAACTTGTTAAGAATAAATATCAAGCAAACTTATTATTAATAATATTAACAAGCATTCCCCATATTATGCCCTATTGGGTGTTTACTAAATTTGGAAATGTAATCTAATACTGTTAACTCTTTCATCTTAGCTTCGATATCAATGTCAAGGTTATGACCATATGTGTTGATTTCGGAATATATAAAGTCTGAGTGTGCTTGTGGTTTAACACCTACCTCTTCTAACGTTCTTGATTCAGAATAATGTACAAGTGGTTTAACATCACCCCAAGTAGACATTGCTAATTCAAGTGACTCTTGTTCGGTCAGTCCGCCTGTATTAAATGAGTGGTGGTGATAATCAAATACAATGGGTATACCAATCCGTTCGTGAATATACATTAAATCTTTTACAGAATACATCGATGCTTTATCATCATTCTCTACAGTCAGCCGGAGTCTAACTGATTCGGGTAATTTTTCAAAGTTTTTACAAAACCTATCCATAGCAGATTGCTTATCACCATATACACCATTGCAATGGATGTTAATAAGGTTGTAGGCGGTTCTTTCTAATCCCATAAGGTCAAAGTGTTCTCCATGTGTAGAAAGGTCTCTAATCGTATTCTTAACAACATTCTCATTAGGAGATACTAATACATTGAATGGTCCGGGATGCGATGTTATTCGTTGACCATACTTCTTAGCCAAATGGCCGGCTCCATTAAGTAATAATGAAAACTTATTATATTCAGGCATATCCTTTAATTGAAATTCACTTGACCATGGAACTAAATCAGAACTCATACGGAAGAGTTTAAAGCCATTTTGATGATTCCACTTGATAATCTCTATTAAATCCCTAGCATTCAATACAGCGAGGTCTGAGGACCTACTGATACCCTCATTAAGGAAGGTACGTTTAATCATACCACGATTAGTAGTAATTTTCTTTTTGCTCAATGTCATATTGATGCAACAATAACCTAAATTTGTCATAACTTATATTTTATATTTAAAGATAATAAAAAAAGGGGGACTAAACAAGCCCCCCATGTTAAATAATTGTTAAATTTCTTCCCAATCGATATCCGTAACTTTTCTACAAAAGTAATACCAACCATCCTTACGTAGAACTGTATCAGCATCTAAGTGTGCTTTCCATGTTTCTACAATTGGATTATGAGACTCTCGTACTTTTCGTAACACAAGAAATATAGTGTCATTATAATTTATCGATTCGTATCTAATCATTACTTAACGTTAACATCAATTCGCTTAGCCTTTCGGTCTTCATATCTCGGAATAGTAATCGAAAGGATTCCATCTTTAGCAATTGCTTCCGTGAGATTGACATCAAACGCATTGTGGATTTTATATCGTTTATGAAATGAGCGGTGTTCTTTTTCTGCCTTAATTTCCAAAACTCGGTCTTCTACACAAACTTGAATATCCTTATTAGATAAACCAGGAACTTCAAATTCCATAGTTAATATATCATCTTTTAAGTATGTAGTTTTATCAGAAATTTGGTGGTTATCCCATCCACCAGAAACCATGTCTGACATCATGGTGTGAAATGTTGAATCAAATAGTGTCATATATTACCCTTTTTAATGTTAATGTTCCTTTAATAGGACAAAATACACACCAAATGTGTATTATATGACACTTTATCATATATTTTATGACAATATGTCAGTTTACCGAGCGGGGTAAAGTGGTGCCTACGTATTTATATATACGAGTGTTACCTTTTGTTTGCTGATGTATCAATATATACCCATCCATCATAAACATTAAAATAGTTCTATCAAGTACGTCGGATTTAGAACAGGTAATAGTAAAATGTGAATCGGTAATTAATACCTCTACATCAACACGTTGAGTATGTGGCGTCTCGGATTCAAAATCAAAATCAAAGTCATCATCAGTTATATCTGTATTATCATGATTAAAGAAATCAAACATATATTCAAGTTTGTCTTCATCGTGTAACGACATAAAGAAACTATACTCAGATTCATCCCAAGCCCAATCCTCATCCTCATACATGATAATACCCCCTATGAATTACATTCACCACTCATACAACAAAGACATGGTGCTATAGAATTTTGACAATCCTCATGTGTATCACAAGCGCAAGTAGTACAATTACAATCAGCCATAATATAAATCTCCTTTATAATAAGTATTTACCAATGGAACTATTCATGTTATTTAAATAAATTAAACCTGATTTAGATATAGCTGTGTTATTTGATTTAACATATTCCATACAAATTTCGATGAAATGTCTTTCAAATAATTGAGTATCTGTAAACTTCCAAAATAAAGATGTCAACTTATCCATCATATGCCGCTTATAAATATCATCTACTACTATATCTGACCACAAATAATTGTCGTGTAATTTAGTTTTAACAATGGTATAGTAGGGGTCTCTCCTTTCACGAATGATTGCGTCAACCCCACTACTCAAATAATCGGAAATCTCAGAATGAGTATCAACCTTTGTATCAAACAATCGTTTGAATAAATCCGAATCAGCCAAAATTATTTAATTAAAGAATACCTAATCGGTATCTCTTTTGAGAAGATTGAATAGCTTCGTGTAAAGTATTCATAATCTTATCACATTCAGCCTTAGTCAACTCAATTTCAGTATCCCCAATGATTAATGTTCCCAAACTTGTTGCGTTTTTGATTGGGTAATCGTCAGGAGTTAAATCTTGATTGAATGCAAAATCAATTGTAGTCCATTTCGTACCATAAGCTTTATCTAATCGAGGTACTTCTGAATCTGATGTACCGAATGAGTTATTTACATAACCTCGGTGTGTCTTGTTGTGTTGTTTCATAACGATTGTATTATTATTTATAATAAATATAGAAACAAAACTAATTAAGTATTCTTTTTACGATTTCTTCGTGAAACTCGGTCAAATTTTTTCTCGCTAAATGCCATATCGTATTTCATAGGATGTGTACGATTAATATTTTGTTCAAACCGAACCGATTCAGCAGCCCATTTCCACGCATCAAGTAAGTTAGATTGCGGCGGAATCAACAATTCTTCACCGACTATTGAACCTTTACCATCTGATATATAATACTTCCCTTCCCGTGACAATTGAGTTGCGGCATTGGGGTGTTTTTTATAAACCTTATTCTGAAGTCGTTTCAGAATCATCTTGGGTGTTATTTCTTTTTTCATTTTTTAATGTTTTAGTAAGTCCTCTTACAATATGACAATCAGATAAAATTTTATTAACAGAACATTCATCAACTGTTTTTCCATTTTCTAAAATAACAGAGTAAACTAATCCTCGTTTAAGTCTTGTTCGTGAAGAAACAACACCCACTCGGTGGGTGCCGTTTAATTTCACTACAACTTGGTGTCCAATATCAAATGTCATCAAATAACCTTAACAATTTTTGTCTCAACAACAGCAGTTACTTCAAATTCAAGGTTTGACCCATCGAACTCTCCAAACACCTTTACCTCAGCATCAGTAACTGACACAGCATCTACAAGATATTGTTCAACTACTTTTTTTACTCGACCTTTGTCATCTTCATGATGAACGTTAACTTTAGCAATGTAATACGCCATAATTTAATTTATTTTAGATTTGATTTTAGATTTGATTAAACTCTTCGATATAATTAGTACCCAACATTTGAATCAATTCAAACTCATCGACAAGTTTGTATTGACCATTTGGACTCCCCTCATGGTAGTCCTCAAAGATGGTGTGATAGAGTTGAATCCATTCTTCACTATCATGTTGTTTCCCAGCAGGTAGTACAAGTATCCCATAGTTACCACCATGGTCTTGATATCTACTTGCGGTAATTGATTGTTCTTTGTGTGTCATTTATTTAAATTATTTTTAAAATACGGGTCTTTTATGTTATTATTAACGAGTATTTGAAGTTCGTAAATGTAGTCAACTGAATCGCCATCGCCAATCAACACATCAGCTGATGCGTAGTTCTTGACAACCCATTCAACACTATGGTCGTATACCATTTGTTGTAATATGTGTTTAGCCGGTAAATGTCTTTTATTAAATCCCATATTAATCAAACCATTGTGAACGGTGTGTCTTTACATTCTTAACACCAATTCGTTTTAACATTTCATGTTTCTTTTCTTTCCACTCAATAGACTCGTCTTCGTCAAATGTAGACATCTCGTTTTCCTTACCTAACTTCTTAATTCGTTTTAAATCATCCAAGGTAACCTCCTTATTCCGAAGACCCATATCAGCCGCACTAAATTGTTTAAGGTGATGTGTGTCTAATGGTTTTGTGAATTGTTTTAAGTAATCAGCTTTAGCATCTAAATACTCAAATAAATTATCATCAGACAACAATTCAAGTTGGTCATCGGTTAATTCGTTAGTAGGGTCAAATATCATCAATACAAATATACAACATTAATTTTAAATATCCAAGCCTCTTCTACGCATTTTTTCATGACAATAGAAATCGTAAAGTTCTTCTAAGTCCATTGGGGGTTGTTTCATCATATCATCCCAAAGGTCAAATCCAAACTGCTTTTCAAGTTCACTTCGTAATTCCTTTAATAATCCAAACTCATGTTTATGAGCAGTCTCATGCAATTTCATAGCACGGATATTATCCATACGAGATGCCACACGGGCCATTGTATAAGTTCCGGTTTCTTTCATTGTATTTTCGAAGGTGGAGGCGGCTCGTTTCCGAACCACCTCTGCTTCATTAAAATAATTAGAGTAATCGAAGTCTTTATTTTGTATCTTGTCAAACAAATGTGCTTTTGAAGATAATCGTTTATTTTTAATATGTGAGGTCCACCATTGGAACGGATTGTATGCCATAATTAAAATGGATTAGAAATATCATCAGCCTCAATATTGAATAGGTTTTCATCAGCAGGTCGGTCACCTAAAAACTTCTGAATATATTGTTTCATATAAACTCGTTCTGATTGAGCACCACCACTTTGGTCAAACAATGGATAAATAGTAATCTCAGCAGCGTCAGCGAGTGAGAATCCATCGTAAAGAAGAGACCCAATCTCGACAGCAGTACGAGTTGAAAGTGAGTTGGTTAACTTAGGTGAGTCTGACATAACATCTGCACGAGTCATAGAAGTAATCTCACCAACAGCTTTTAGTTGAGTCTCATCCACAGATGGGTACATCATTTGAAGTAAAGAGAATTCCTCTTCACTTGTCAACGTATCCATCTCAATGAATTGGAATCGGTCAATGATAGCCCGGTCAAGTTGACGAGTGGCTGTGTATTCATTACCGATGTTAGCCGAAGCAATGAAAGAAACACCATCGGCGACCTTGATAACAGGAGCATCAGCAGCCTCATCTAATCGTAGGTATCGTTGACCTTGGTCAAGAACTGACATCAGTATATTGTGAGCTTCAGGGTGAGCCCGTGAAATCTCATCAAGAACAATTACAGTATTAGGAGTCTGAATAGCCTTCACAAATGGTGAGGGATTAAACACCGTACCCTTTTGAGCTTCAAACTGAGTATTACCAATTAAGGTACTTCGTGGGTCTTGAGTAGCACCCAAGTTAATGATAAATGTACTATAACCCTCAAGTGAGTTAGCAGCGGCCTTAGCAGCCATAGTCTTACCACAACCAGCAGGTCCGGTCATCATAATGTTCTTACCACGAAGAATGTTACGAATTAAATACTTCCATTTTAAAGTATTCATGAACAACATTTTAGGTTTTAAACCTTCAGACGTTTCGTGGATAAAATTTAAGACATCTTCAGTCATTACAGGAGCAGCAACAGCCGTTGGAATATTAGGTTCATATTTTAAAGCAGCAAGACCACCATTTGGTGATGTGAAGTTACCAACTGATTCAGGGTTTTCTTCAACTTTACTAATTGGAACACGAGTGAACCCAAGTTCACCATTTGTTAAAGTTCCTAAAACACGAACTTTAAATCCATACTTATCAGGTCGTTTTGCCGACTGACGAACCCGACCATGGAGAGGGGTACCCACCTCATTAAATTGTGGGATATTAAACTTGACACCCGCGGCATCTTCAAACAGGTAAAGACCATCGTTCTCGATAATCTTTCCGTAAACTGATTTTTGTGACTTCATACGATTATTATTTCTCATTAATTATTACTATGTAAAGATAGTGATTTAGGTACACAACTCCAAATTTCTAATGTTATCAAATTGTTAAATTATTTACGAACATAAGAACCTCCATACTCATACAACATCCCCATTGTAGGATGAACGACAGTATTACCCTTAACAACTAACTCTTGAAGCTTCACTCCCAAACTAGCCATTTTTAAACCTGTGATAAATAACTTACTACCTAACACTTTTGAATTTACTTGATTAACTTTAATTTTATTTTTCATTTCTTAATTATTTACTTTTTGTTTTATTGGAGTGTCAGTCACTCCCCCTTTACTACATAGTAAAGATAACACTAAAAGATTGATTACACAAACTTTCAATGTTATCAAATTGTTAAATGTTCACTTCAAACTTTTTGTTAAGGGACTTAGCAAGTTCAGTTACATTTTGGACATCGATAAATTCAGAATCATTACCATACATTTTTCGGAATTGGTCTTTACCATATGTTCCATAATCAGATATAAAGTAAGACAATACCTTCACACCGGCTTGACGAATCTTTTTAATTTGAGCGGCGGTGTGTTCGATAGCGTAACTACCATTATACGTAATCTCTGAGTTATCAAATCCTGGGAACCCATCTGAAAAGTTAATCAGATAAGTATCAGTACCATTTTGAGTAGCAGTCAATTCCTTCATAACGGCCTCATAACACAAACCCTCTGGAGTAGTACCATCATACGTAATGTGTTTAAATAAGTTTTGAATTTTTGAAAACTTATCTTTACGAGAGTCATAAGCAATCAACATCAATGGTTGAGTCCGACCATTTGCGTAATAAACTCCTCGATATGAAATCACAACATTTATGTTATCAGTCATTGAAGACGCTTTAGCTATAGCGACAGCTGCTGTTTGGGTGTTATTCCATTTGTCACCACCCATCGACGAACTTGCGTCAATTGAAAGGTGAAGAAGTACCGGAGTTGATTTGTTAATTAAAGTTTGTTCAAAAATAGAGAAATTACCAAACCCAATCTCATGAATCATACGACCACTTAACTTTCCACTTTTCATTCGTGGTGTAGTCAAGATACGTTCTTCATTACGAGTTTTTAATTTCTTACCCAACATAGTTCCCAATCGAATACCTTTCAGTATATGAACTTCATTTCGAGAGTAAGTCCAGTCACTTCGACTCAACATACCAACCATATTAGAATCTATCAAATTCTTTGTTAAATTATTAATGATATAGGTCTGAACCCCATTTGAAGAAAGACCACCATAGTAACCATGATTGACCCCCTTACCAGTAACTTCAGTTTTAATATCAGCCTTATCTAAAGTATCAATTTTATTTTTATCACCTTTAGCCATTTTGGTTTTTTTGATATCACCATCTTGGAATTCTTTTTGTTTTTGAATAGCATTGTCCAACATCTTTCGTTGGCGGTCTGAAAGCGGTTCATAGTGACCACCAGCCCCATTCACATTTGGACCAACAGATGACTCACCACTTGGTGTGTCAGTTTCTTGGTCAGTTTCTTCTCCATCATCAGAATCAGATGGGGATGACTCACCTTTACCACTAGCACTCATTCCATTATCAGAAGTAGGTTGGTCTTCAGTATCACCACTCATAGGAGACTCACCATTTTCATGACCACCCTCTTGTGGTTCACCCTTACCACCATCCGATGATTGTTGACCATCAGAAACTTCAACATACTTTTCAATAACCATTAGAATGGCGCCGGCAACATCAAGTGAATCCCATGATGTTTTAAGTCGAGCTATATTACGAAGGTTAAGTATATCCCAAATTTCACGAAGACCCTTTAGAGCAGTAAGGTCACGGTGTTCGTTAGTTAGGTTAATGATACGGAACATATAAGAGTCATAATCTTCAGTACGATATTCAGAAGACTGAAGCCCTTTATCAATCACACTAGCGTGGAAGTACTTATCGTACATCGCCTCATAGTAACCACGATACCCCGGAGCGGTGGTATAGATATGGTTATCAATTCGTCGGTCCTCAACATAATTAAGAAGTGATTTTAAATTATCACCAATGGTTCTATAGATTAGATAGTTACATGGTAAAAGTTCAGTAGGTTCTATCGAATATTTTTTAATCAAGAATTCTGTGTCAACCGAATCAGGGACGAAGTAATCATGACGAAGTTTTTCTAAGATACTAAAATCGGTTAACGCAATGTGAGAACCCTCGTGTAACGCCAACCCAACAACAGGGTCAAATTCATTGTCATCCAATTTAGCGGAGATTACAACCTCAGTACCATTAGTATAAGACTCTTCACCACGAGCATCAAAGGTCACGGGAATATTCTTTCCGGTTACAATGTTAACGAAATTACCAATAGACCTTTTATAGGCCATCAACTTCATAAGGTCGTTTGACTTCTTTTCAACACTTGTAGCATTGTCATCGTGGTCATCATCAAACATGGAGGAGTCGAGCCAGAACGATGAATAGGACATTTTATTTTTAATCATATCTCTTATTATTACTATGTAAATGTAGTGAATATTTTTTGATTAACCTAATTTCTAATGTTAAGAAATTGTTAAATCTTTCTTGTGTTTATCTTTACGAGTATAGACTTTCTTGCTTTCTAACGCTTGTTCGGTAGTTTTTATACCAATATTACGAGCAGCCTCACCAGCAGACCAGCCGCCGTTGAAATCCAATTTGTCTTGATATGTTTTTTTCTTACTCATCTTAATACATAACAAAGATAATAAAAAAAGGGGACTTATACAAGCCCCCTATGTTAAATAATTGTTAAATCTTTCCTTCTTTACGAAGTTGTTCACGTATCTTTGTTGCTGATATGTCGTGAATTTCAGTTGGTGGTATGTGCTCTATAATATCATAACCAACACCTCTTCCATAATTAACCGAATCAATGTCAGGTATAATCATTAGTTTAATTTTGTTCTGTTTTATATACTCATAGTGTAACTTTACCAGGTTTTTATAAACCTGTGCAGCGGACCATGGGTTCTTTTCATCAGGTTGAACATCTCGTATTGCTAACAATACTCTATTACCTTGATTGAGTTGTTGGTCAATCAACCATTGATGACCTTCGTGCCAAGGCTGCCATCTACCTATATAAAGTGAAAATTTCATGTATAATTTGAATTGGGTTTCTATGTGTAGTATTTATTTTTAAATCAGACTCAGTTAGTTCAAAGTCCTTAACAAAGTAATCTTCTCTGCCTCGTAGTTCATTAGTATGGATGTGGTAAAACTTAATATCCAAATCAAGCATCTCATCTCGGACTTCTTTATATGGAGATACGACAGAGACAACAACGTCATTACCTGTGTAATCCAAATAACGAACAATGTTATTTATGTTTCTAAGATTCTTCAATCGACCTTCTTTTGAATAATCCGTATTACTGAATATAAGTCTCATCTCATCACCATCTATGTGTTTAACACGACGGTGTTTATTTAATTCAAGATGTTCTTTTAACGTTCCGGCCAATGTAGTTTTACCACTACCAGGTTGACCATAAAACCAATATATCATATTTTTAAAATGGTGGTTCTAATAACCACTCCTTGACTTGTTCTTTAACTGAATTATCTTTTTGATTTGACCAAGCAAGTTTCCATTCGTCTCGTAAATAATCTCTATGGTGTTCTAATAAATCATCACCTCTATCTGTGTAAGTGATAATTCCTTTCATAACAGCATATGATTTCTTTTTTTCAGAAGGAACCCAATTGGAATTTTCTATAAGTTCGTACATCACCAAAATAATTGATGATGTACTTTTGTGTTCCCACAATTTTCTTATAGAGTATGTACTATTTTCCATTTTAATATTGTGAGCGAAAGACCGGGTTCGAACCGGCGACCCTCACCTTGGCAAGGTGATGCTCTACCAACTGAGCTACTTTCGCAGGTGTAGTTTTAAAATATCCTCAGACTACAAACTGTGCCAACCTACGATTTGGAGAGTATCAGTTCTTATGGGATGAAAACTCTATCTTCGTTCCCGTGTACTTCGGGCTTTTGAGATATAGTCAGAGTGTTCGACTCGTAACTTAATCTAAAACTTCAGCAGTATCAATAGATAGAATGGGTTCTGTTAATGTAGAATCAACTAAAACACTTGCACTATCCAATTGAGTAGACTCGGTAGCTTTGTTAGTATTTGTACATGAAGCAAGAGCCACTACAAACATTGATAAAAGAAATACTTTTTTCATAAAAAAATAATTATTAATTGTTAAAAATAAAAATAAACAAAGACCATTCTTTGTTAGAGCGGAGAGGTGGTACCGCCCCACCTCCTTCTGACTGGTAGTCAGATGAGTTTCTCTTAACTCTTCCCCCGCGTTATTAGAAAATGATAACCGGTAACCCACGGCCAATAAATTGGCTGTTCGATTGAGCGGCCTTATCCCAATCTTTAACCATTTTCCTTGAGCGGAAGGTTGGAACTGCCCCAACATCTTCTATCTGGATGATAAACGAGTTTCTTTTAACTCCTCTTCCGCGTTATTACTTATACAATATACAACAAATAATTGTTATATACAAGTTTTTTTT
>TARA_R110000868_G_scaffold84_13_pt1 | contig 15584 bp, 24 predicted proteins | sample TARA_R110000868 | Tara Oceans TARA_R110000868 (sample SAMEA4397489) | marine metagenome | biome: Polar Biome; feature: [SRF] surface water layer (ENVO:00010504); material: water (ENVO:00002006), including particulate matter (ENVO:01000060) such as... | depth 5 m | reverse complement strand
AATCAACTGTTTGGTCCGGTAATGACCGAAGGATATGACATAAATGGGTTTGAGTTCTTAATTTTTAACCGTTGGGGTGAGATTGTATGGGAATCTAATAACCCAGATGGTCGTTGGGATGGTACTTTTAACAATAAATCGTGTACGGAGGGTGTTTATATCTGGAAAATACAATTTAATCTCTTTGGTAATGACGGAAAATTTGAAAGTCATGGTCATTTAACCTTATTGAGGTGATATTTTATTGATTTTTAAATAAAATGTGTTATTTTTCTTTAAAACTCACTATAAATGTCAATTTTAATTATTATTTTATCTATTTTGATCGTAATAGGAATAAATTTCCTATTTTTTTACATTTTATACAGAAAATTTGGTAAAATGTTTGTAGATCTATATAAAAACATAAAAAATATGTCTAATACCGTAGAAAAACCTAAAAAATACAAAAAATTAGACCAGTTTCAACAGGAACTGAACAAAATTAACAAAATATTAGAAAAATATCATCAAAAATAGTCATTTTCTGTGTTAATTTCTTGAATGCTAAGTATTTTTACGTTTTTTCCCTTATTTTTGACAGTAATTTCGTTTTCATTAGGATAAAGTATGTTATTTTTGATAGATTCTTCAATATCTACCTCATTTTTGGGTATTTCAGATGTAATTAGGAAGTATTTATCACCACAACCGACACAAAATGAGTGATTTGACAGTAATTCTACCTTATTTGTACTAAAATGTGACCCAATTTCGTCTAAATTAATGTCTTTTTTGTCATTTACAACCAAAATTCGGTATCCTTTTTGTGTTTTTGGAAGGTTTTTAACCCATTTTAGGTAGTATTCTACCTCATTTTCAACCTCTTTTTGACTAAAATCCATTGATTTTAGGGTAGAAATAAGGGTTTTTTTACTAATTATTTCACTTAAAACAGGTAAAATCTTCATATGTATAAATACTTTAATTATCCCTTTTTCTTATTGGGTTTAATTTCCACCTCATAAGGACCAGTATTTGTCTTATAATTGTCGTATTTCCATATCATAATACAGTCATCAAGAGTGATAGTCCTTTCAAACACCTTTCTTTCTATTTGTTTTTTAACTTTTTTATCACTCATAGGATACAAATATAATAATAATTACCTAAAAAAAGAAACCCCTCTTATGGAGGGGAGTAAAAAACTGATAAATCTTATTCTTGGGGATCTTTTTCATCTTCTTTAAAGAAGTTTGTCAAGAATTTACCTACAACACCAAAGACTATTGACGATATAATCATAATCTTTAATTCTTGGGGTGTAAAAATTTCTTTTAGACTATCGTACTGCCAAATACCACCTACCGCAATAATAGTTGCTACCGCTAATAACGAATCCCCTAGTCTTCTCCATTTTTTTGGGGTTGGTTTCCAATAATGTTTCATCATATTTGTTTTTTAATAAATATCACAAAATAAAAAAGGGACAGTAGCGAATTGTCCCTTTTGTGTTACCGATAACGGTAACGATCCTAAGTAAAACTTTTATTGTCCTTTTACAAGGTTTACACATTGTTTAAGATATTCTTTTGCTCTTGGAGATGGTGTGTATTCATCATCTTTAGTTTGAAGGTTTAAAACCCTTTCAATATCTTTAACTAATTCTGTTCCGTGTTCATTTTCTTTATATAACTCAATAATTTTATCCATAGCTTTATTACATTCACCATTTGTTTCATCATAAAAGTTTTTATTCCTAAAACGATTTAGGTGATTCATCATATCATACGCCAAATGTGATCCACCATCCTTAACGTCTTTAAATAATCTGATATTATTTAAGATTCCTAATGTGTCAACCATAGAATTTACCCCTAGTTTTCTTTTAGAAACTCCAGGAGAATATTTAATGTATTCGTCGGCTTGACCTACGATCTCACTTAATGGTATTACATTTTCAGGTATACATCTAGGCTTAACATCTTCAACCTTTTCTTTTCTTTGTTTTGATTTCTGTTGTTCGGAAAGAACTTTATTTAAGACTTTCTTTAATTCATTTTCAACTAAAATATGTTTTTTCATAAAAATAGATTTTATTATAAATATTATTATTTATGGACTTTGTAAGTATTTATAGAAATAAATATCTATTAATATTAAAATGAATCAAAAAATAAACTTTATTCAAGAAACTGACATAGAAAGGTTAGTAAAAAAAATTTTAAATGAAGATTTTTTAAATGAAAATTTTTTATATGAAGATGTCTACGGCTCTGTTGAGGAAATTGAAGATTTTATTATGGAATCTGAATATCAAGGAAGAAAGGTGAATCTTGGTAAAATAATGCAGGGGGATATTAAAAAATTTAAGGTTTATGTTAAAAACGACAAAGGAAAGGTTGTTAAAGTAAACTTTGGTTTTGGTGGTAAATCAGCAAAAGGTAAAAGAATGGTTATTAAAAAGAACAATCCAGAAAGAAGACGATCGTTCAGGGCAAGACATAATTGTGATAACCCAGGCCCAAGATGGAAACCAAGATATTGGGCATGTAAAACTTGGTAATGGATATGGTAATATATGAAGAAATAGAACCTTCCGAAAAAGCAATTAAAAACATTTGTGACGCTAAAAAGTTTTGTAAATCTCAAGGAAAAATAACATTTGGTCAGTTAAGAGAAATTGTAACCAACGCAAAAGCAAAAAGATTATACCAACATATTGGCGAAGGTGGATATAAGGCAACATTGAGATTATTGCCCTGGTTTTTTCCTCAATTGGCGATTGCAGGTTTTACCGGTTCTATTATAAGGGCGTTTAATAAAGTATTTAAACCTGGATTAGAAGAAACAACAGGATATAAGACTTGGTGGGGAAAAACCATAATGAAATTATTTAACCTTGTTGAGGGCGAGTTAGGGGTGAGAGATCCTTTATCTAAAATATTTTTTATTTCCGATGGTTTAATGACAATGTTGGATGATAAGTTAAAGGTAAAATTTGCGAGACATATTGCAGAAATTGCAGGAGACAAACCGGACGATGAAGAAGTTCCAGAATACTTTGTTGAGAATGAATTAAGAATCTTTCTAAATGAGAAGTTTTTATTAGATCCACCACTGGGACCAAAAACAAATAGAAAAGATGACTTACCAAAAGTAATGAATGAAGGTAAAACATTATTTGAAAATGTACAACAAAGAGAATCAATTAGAAGTGTCGTAAAAGACATTATAAAAGTTTTTAAATCAAAAGATGAAGGGGAATTTTATTTACCGGAAGAGATTAATCCGGATGTAATGACCTATATTATTCCAAAATTAAAATATGAATTTTCTGTTGAGTTAATAATAGAGAAAAATTCTAACATTGATAATTTTAAAATTAATGGTCAATACTCAAGTGATGATGAGACAATAACGGTTCTAATTCATTATAACCCAAATAAAAAAAGAACAATTACTTATGATCTTATTGGGGAATTAAACGAAATAGTCGCTCACGAATTAAGACATAGCCACCAAAACATCAAAGGTCATTTTGACCTTAAGGGTCCGGAAGAAGAAAATCCATATAAATATTATACTCAACCTAAAGAACTAGACGCTTTAAAATCTGGGTTTAAAAGAATGTCACAGATTACAAAAAAACCTATAGAAGTTCTTGTTAATAACTGGTTTGATAAAAACAAAGATATACATAGGTTAAATGATGAGGAAAAAAAAGACGTTATAAACAAAATTTTAAAATATAAAAAATAATGAGAAATTTTCCTGAAAAATATAAAAGTAAAATAGAAACACTAAAAAGAGCTATAATTATAAGATCACCATTAAGATCTGAACTTGGTGATGGTAATATATCTATTGAACTTGCTGATTGGGATTATGATCAATCAAAAGAACAATTTTATGAATTACACTTTGAGGTTACAATAACTAATGTTGAGTGTGAAGATTGTTATTTTGTGGGTATTGGTGGGGAATTAAATGTTTTAATGGAAAAATTAATGAAATCGGCAAAACTTAAAGTTGGTCCGGAATTACAAGTTGGTGGTGGAAATAATCTTAGGGGTATTGTAACCCACGAGGTAGACTTCAAGAATGGCGATTTTAGAAAAATAGTTTTTGGATTAGTGTATGATCCTGATTATAAAGGTTAAGATTTAAATCTTTCTACAATACTAGTGATAATTCTTTTAAGTGAGAAACCTAAGGCACTAAGACTTAAATAAGATATAATTCTTTTCACCATTTCCCCAACATCAATATCAGAATGTCCTTGAGCAAATTCATAAAGTTCTGGTATAATCGGGATTAAAAATGAATATGCCAACATATTGGATATTTTTGACATAGGTAAAGATAAACTATTCACAAACCCTAGAAAAACTTTTTTTAACTCCTCTGATTTTTTTAACATTTTATCAAATTCGTAAATTAATCCGTTTTCTTTTATTTTATTAATAACCTTATTTAATAATTTTTTATTACTAGTAAAATATGTGAGTACAACTCCAGTGGTAATTAATGCAATATTAGATGAGGTTAATTCCGGAAATTCTCCTTGAATAAAATCGGAAACAGGCTTAACAAAACCAGATATAGTTGTTCCCCAAGTTAAAAGAAACTCAAGATCAATCCCAAATTGGTTTTTTACTGTTTTTATTAAATCGGTAAAGAAATTTCTTAATGATTCAAGCTTATCAAACGCATTTTTTGAGGCATTTTCTAATAAAATTTTTTTATGTTGAGATTCCGTTATAATTATCTTCATAACAAATAAATATTAACGTATATTTATATTTGTATGGAAAAGATAAAATTAATTAAAAATGCGCCATTAGAGGTTGGTGACCAAGTAATGTGTGTAAGGATGAAAGACGATTATTCTCCTGTACCAACCGGAGTTAAAGGGGTTGTTAAAAAAGTTTCAAACGTGTTTGGAGTTAATCAATATTATGTTGACTGGAAAAACGGATCAAGGTTAGCGTTGATTGAAGGAGAAGACCAATGGAGAAAAATAACAACAAGAGATCCCAATCCGGAAGAAGAAAATTTATCCGAAAATAAAATTGTTTTAGTTAGAACAAAGTCGGATATATTAAACAATAATCTGTTTATTAAAAAACCAAAAATATGAGCCAGTACTTTTTTAAAATGAGTCAAACTGAAAAAAATAACATTCTTGACCAACATAAATCAATTTATGATGGGTTTGTAACCCAATACGGTCAAGCTAACAATGAACAACCATTATATGTCCAAAGTTACGCCAACGATAAAGGGGGTTTAGTTGTTAATAATAAAGGAGTAGTTAAGCCTTATACAAATATGGGTATTAATGAATCAAATCTACCTTTAGATCAAATCGGAGATTCGGAATCAGATTTAGAAAATGGTACTGTTGATTTTGATGATGCTAATTCAGAAGAACACAATTTTGATATCATCAGTTTGGGATCAAAAATTGATAATGATGAGGATGATTTTTATGATGATATAAATCACAACAGAGAGTTTTCAAGAAAAGAAGAAGACGATGATTTACGTTTAGATTTTGTTAATTATAATGATGATGAAGATATTGATTTCATTTCCACCCATAATGTAGATTTAATGGATGATGTTCCAGTAGATCTTAAGGAAAATTTTAATGTAAAATGGGTTGAGACACTTGATATGTTCAATAGACTATTGAAATAGAAATAATGGAAATTGTAGATTTACTATCTTATTATATATACGAAGATACGAAAAGAATGGAAGTTTCTTTCAGATTAAGTATTGATTCTGAAGATGAGATGAGGAGTGATGTAATTAATTTAGACGAATCAAAAGAATACGGTTATAGTATAGTTGAAGAAAATTTAGATTTCTTTGATCTATCTGACTATGAAGATGAGGAGTTTGAGGATTACGAGGATTTCCAAAGCGTGGATGAAGATATTCTAATTCAATTTTTAAATGAATATTATATTGTCAACACAGACAAACTACCAAAACCAGAGTTTATTTAAAAAACACACTTAACTTTTTCTTAATTTTTGATATTTATTATTAAAACAGTAAATGTCCGATCTTGATCACATATTAGCGCTTATGAAAAAATACACATTTGATAACACAAATGAATCGGAATTAGGGGAGCAAGACGACGCCGGAGCATCAACTGCAAGTGCTGGAGGGGGAGCCGCTTACCCAACAGTGACTAAATGGGAAACAGGTCTAACAAGAAGTGTTGCAAATACGATTGACGATAAGGTTACTTGGAAGTCATTAAATAAATTGGCTAGGGGTAAAGCAAACACTCTTTTATAAAGTTATGAAAAAACCATTATATTATCTTGACGAATACGAAAAATCTAGAATTATTAGATTACACGAGAATGCAACAAAAAATCAATACCTTAATAATAACATTATATCTGAAGGTTTTATTTTACCAACTTTTATGTGGAAAGCGTTAGGGGTTGCGGCAGTTGCTGGAGCTGGGGTTTATTTTTATAATCAATGGCAACAATCAAGTGGAAAAGAAAGTTTTATTAAACTTGGGGAGTTTTGTAACACTCAAGATTTAAGTAGCGCTCCACTTATGAATGCGGAAACAGAATTAACAAAAATTGCGGAAGATTTAAGGGATTCGGTTGAGATAGTTGATTATAATGTTCTTAAGTTCTTTCAAGGGGACTCTCCAGAAGGAAGAACCGATGAAGAAAAAGTAAAAACAAGTTTAAGTAAAATAAAATCTATTCCTGATTATTGTAGGTTATCAAAAATATATAAAACTAAATATGGTGAGGATTTAACAGAAAGGTTGGATTCTGAGATAACATCTGATTTCTCTAAATATGTTAGAGAACCCCTATCAAAGGCAATTGAATCTTCATCTGGTAAAGACGGTGAATTTAAAAAGGCGGACGAATACGGAACCAGTACAAAAAAAGTTGACAATAAAGATATTAAAACTTCCGATGATTCTGGAGTGATTTATAAAAATTGTAGTGGAGAATATGGAATTGGTTGTAAAGATCCGATGGGTGGGGATACAATTAAAAAAATACAAAAATGTTTGGGGATAGATCAAACAGGAAAATTTGATAGTAAAACGGAATCTGAACTTTTATCAACAACTGGTAAAAAAACAATAAAACGAGAAGGCATAACACTATTATGTGGTGATTTTTAAATATATGAAAAATTTAAACGAGGAAGTTAATAGAATAAAAAATCTATTTGAGGGTAAATTAGGAAATGTTAAACCATTATTGGTTGAGACCTCTAAATTTAGAAACGACGACAGTGTTGTTATTACCGATTGGTTATCTCCGGATGAAAAATATATTATCTTTCTTGATGAGTTGTATGACCTAAAAGAAAAGAAAAAATATGGAGACGTTTGGGAGAATACTTCTAATCTAATTATGTTCTTAGAACATACCTATAAAGTATCAAATTTAAATGAAGCAATAAAGGAACATGCATCTAATGTATTTAGTAAAATTCTTATTACCGAAAGCGTTATTGATTTATCGTCCCAAAAACAAAAAATTAAAGATTTATTATTGTCAGAGATTAGTCTTCCTTCTTGGGGTGATGTTGGTAGTGCCGCCAAAAATTGGGCAAAGGGTGCTTGGGATAGAACGGTAACCGGTGTTAAAGACTTTGGTAGTGATGTTGCAAGTGGGGTTAAAAAAGTGGGAAGTGCTATTGCTTCCGGTGATTGGAATCAGGTATTAGATTTATTAAAAAAAGGAGCTCACTATCTTGCAAGAAAGATTAGACAAGCGGTTTATAGTGAAGCCGGAATGATTATAGATACAATATTAATTGTTACTGGAATTGGTAAAGTGGCTCAATTTGTTGTTTGGGCGATAGTTGTGGCTCTTGATATTTATGAATTTACTACGGGGGACTACGAACATAAAGAAGACCCTATGTGGTTAAGAATCATATTTTTTGTTATTGATATTATTGGGTTAGTATTTGCTGGAGTAGCAGCCAAGGCAGCAAGAACCGCCGCCAAAACCGCGGCTATTGGGGTAAGAACCGCAGAACAAGGGGCTTTAGCTGTATCAAAATCTCCAGTATTAAAATCAGCCTTAGTTACCGGAACTGAAGCTTTATCAAAAGGATCAAAAAAAATGACCGAAGCTGGTGTTAAACTTGGTACAGGAAAACTTGGAAGTTGGTTTGGATCTATGTTAGGTAAAATGGGTAGTTTTTTTAAATACTTGGGAGAAAATTTAGCAAAACTTCTTTCTTGGAAAGCGGTTAAGGGAGCGGTAAAAACAACGGCAATCGTTGGTGGGATAGGAACAGGAATTGAATTATATAAAGATATGTCAAAAAAAGATATTGAGAACCAACCTCTTGCAAACCAAGAACTCTCAAAATCAGAGGAGGATGACCTAATTAACGCAATGAAAAATCAAAAAGATATTGATATAACAGAATATTTATAAAAAACTATGGAAAACAAATTATTATTAGAAGAAATAAAACGATTTAGATTAATGTCCGGATATGATAGTAGAAAAACTAGCACTGAGAACGATAGATATTTAAATGAATCTGGAGAGGCTGCAGTTAGAGATGTGGTTAAAGCTCTTAAGGATGTAAAATACGCTACCGAATTAAGAAGTGCTGAGTCTGCAATTATGAGAGACATTGCAGGTGAAATAAAAGTCGGAGGTAAAGAATTAACAACAACCAAAGAGATTATTGATGCCCTGAGTGCAGGTAAATTAGCGGAACGGGAAGCGGGGTCATTCTTCTTTTCAACACTAAGAAATTCAAAAGAAGGGAGTTCATTAAATAAGGCAACTATGGAAATTTTGGCGTCACAAAAATCTACTCTTGAATACGCATCTAGATTTAAGAATGCTGAAGAACTGAAAGCTAGTATTTTAAAAAATCCGAAAAATGCAAAAATGAGTGAAAAGACCGCTGAAGATTTAGCAAATAAAATATTTGAGTTTCGTGACGCAAAAGAAGTTGAATCCGCAAAAACGGCTAAAGAATTAGAACAATCAAAAGAATTGAAAAAATCTGAAGAAATTAAGAAACAAAGAGAAAGAGAAACCGAAAGATATGAAACCGACAAGCAAAAAATAGAATTAGAAAATGAAAGAATACTAAGACAGAGTGATGCTGAAGCTAGAGAAGCGATGGCACAAGCCGAACGATCTAACGCAAAAATTAGGGAAATAAAAACCACCCAAGAGGCGGTTGAGGCGGAAACAATGTTGATGAAGTCTAAAGAATCTTTAGCTGAAGCAAGAAAGGCAAAACCTAATGTTGTTTTACACTGGTTAAAAACAAATAGGATTGTAAATTTTGTAAAAAAAGTGATATTTAACAAATATGTGTTGTTATTAGCTGGAGGATCTTTAGCCGCATATTGGGCTTGGAATAAATTTTTTAAAGACAATGGGATCACAGTAAAATGTGATGAAGGAAAAGTGGTTGACCCAAAAACTGGTGATTGTGTTGATAAATCAAAATTAGACGGTAGTAATCCTGAAGACGGTAGTAATCCTGAAGACGGTAGTAATCCTGAAGATAAAGATGACGTTGATTTAGGAACCAGCACATCTAATAATAGTTCAAGTGAAGATGGTGTAAACGATGGTATAACATATGGAAGTTGTTTTGGGACTTATGGTATAGGATGTAAAGATCCAGTGGGTGGAGACACAATTAAACAATTACAAAAATGTTTAGGGGTTAAAGATACTGGATATTTTGGTAAAAATACTGAAAGAGCAGTGGAGTCCGAAACAAATAAGAAAACGATAAATAGGCAAGGAATAATACTTATTTGTGGTAATTTTTAATAAAAAAAGTAAAGAATAGAATATGAAAAACGTAAATTTAGAAATTAAAAGAATGTTATCCCTTTTAGAAAGTCAGTTGGGGGATGTTAAACCTTTAATATCGGAACAACTTGATTTTGATGAAAAAAAGGTCTCAGACACTAAAGATCCTATTGAGACTTTAAATAGGATAAAAAATGTTTGTTTAGCAGGAAAAGGAGCAACCGATATTACAGAACCTGCAAGATGGTCGGCAGATCAAATTAAATATGTTAATAAACAGAAAAATTTAACTCCGATTGTTGCAGGAGAACCTTATGTTAGATTTAAATTAAACGGTGTTGGGCCTTACTATGTTTTTGCAAGAACAGATATTAAAGGAAAAACACCAAAAGAAAACGAATTTTACGCTTTAAGAAAAGATGTGGAAAATAAGGCTATGGATGGTGAAGCAGGATATGAAAAGGATCATTTTTTTCCGGCGATTGCTTTAAATTGTAAACCTTACTTTGAAAAAGAAAAAACGGTTACTTCAGATGTGACTCAATTGGATTACGAACAAAAACAAAGAATAAATAATCTAGTTAGTGAATTTGGTATTAAAGAAACGGGAGCTAATCTTACAACAGAAAAACCTACAGGTACTGAAGGTGTTGATTATGAACCAATTGATTTAAATACTGGTAAAGGAGCAAGAAACGGAATTCAGTATATTGAAAAAACGGCGGTTGACGGATTAAGTCCGGAATTTAAACAACCAGGAAAATATTATGTTTGGGCAATTATTGGGACATCAGTAAGAAAAACAGATGTCGTAAAGTCGGTTGAGACTGCATTAAAGTCAATGGGTTATACCAGAACCGAACCTGAAGATGCTTTTGATCCAATAAATAGAGAAAAAACCACTTTAGCTGAATTATGTAAAAGAAATTCGGGTGTTTGTGAAGGGTACCCAACCGTAATGGAGTATATTCAAAAATACGGAGGATCTTTAGCCGTTTGGCCTTCAAAATCTGAAGGATATAAAGACATGGGTGATATGTCAGCAGGAGGAAGAGGATCAACAAGAGGTATTAAAGACGTTCAAAAAACTGAAGCAAATAAAAGATCTTGTAGAACCGCAATTAACGCTTTATATAACTGTATGAGATCAAATAGTGATTCATCTTGTGAAAACTATATTAAGGCGGCGTTTAATGAGGAAGGAAAACAAACACCACCATATTTACAAGCTATGGATAACTTAAAAAATCAAATCAATATGTGTGATAATTTAAATATTAACGTTGGTGGAAAATATGAGGATATGTGGGGTGAACTAAAGAAAACATCAAGTAGATTTAGTCCGTATTCTTCCGGTAAAAAAAGTAGCACAACGCTTGAGGAATCATTATTAAGAAACATAAGAAGCACAATAAAAGAACACGCGAGAAAAGGTAGATTAAATTCTCGTGGAGAATTGTAGATCTTAATGAAACTTATCTGACGTAGTTGTTGGGTAAGGATAAACCATCTAATGAAAGGGAGGTGTTCAATTATCTAGCAAAGTAGGAACTTCGGTTCCTATTTTGTTTTTACCAAATGTGATCTATCCCTATTATCACCATTTCTATACCAATGTTGAACATAAATTCCTTCCATAATCCCAACCTTTAGATTATTTGTTATCATTTTCATATGAATGTCATTATCTACACCGAGCATGTTATTTATATCAAAACCACCAACGGATAACCAAGACTTTTTACTTAAACAAAGTAATACCCCACTTAACAGTCTACTATTTGTTATGTCTGTTACTGTTGTTTTATTTTCTTCCCATAATTTTTTTCCAAATTCTCTATGATATTTTTGGTCGTTTGTTATAACATCAACCTCATTAGGTATTTGATATTTCACAACAACTCTATTAGTTTTACAAGTAAAAAGAGAATATTCCGGATTATCCTTAATAACCTCCTCAATATTTTTACCAAAGTATGTTGTTGTATGAACCGCGTCTCCATCAATAAAGCAAGCCCAATCATCATCAGTTAATAGTCCCATAAAATCATTATAGTAAACACCAATATTTTTTTCGGTGTTCCAAGGAATTGAGTGAAAAATTCTCATTATGTCTTTGAATTATAAATACGATAGTTTGGTCTATCCATAGTGTCAATCACAGTTTTAAATTCAGAGTTACTTTTAACCGTTTTACTCATTTCAAAAATTACAGAGGGGACATTAAACATCGCTTTATTTTTAATACCGTAAAATTGTATATCATCACCATACCAAATTTTTATTCCGTCAGGTATCTCAATAAACTTATCTTTTTTTACAATAAAAAATGTCCCAAAACCATTTGGTCTTTTTGATGTTTCGTTTAACTCGGTAAAATTAACAATTTTACTTTTATTTGAATTGTGTATGTCAAATCCAATCAAATCATAATCTTTTTTAGAAATTTCAGATAATATTAGATCAATATTCTTTATGTTAACATCATCATTTGATATAATAATGTTTTCATTTAATGACATAGTAACACCTAAGTTCCACGATGGATTAACATATAAATTCTTATTTTTTGTAATGTAATTAATTTTATCACTAAGTGGTAATTTCTTTTTTAACGATGGGTCGTTATCAATTAGAATAACTTGAGTTATTAATTTAGAGTTAACACATTCAACCAGTAATTGGTCTATTATTAACGACTTCCACATTGTTGGTATTACTATAGTATAATTTTTCATTTTATTTCAATATCCCCCTTATTTATTGCGGTTGTTGTGTTGTTAGAATGGCAGCCAGCCCAAACACATTCGTTGGTTTTGTTTCTTATTATTGTTTTAACATATCCGACCCATGACGTGTGCGTTCTATCCCATATTGTCATATTTGTATTTTGAGGGCATAGACTTATAAATGCGGATGTTGAGTTTCTTTCCTGGTATTGTATTTTCATTATATATTTCTTTTTAGTGAAATAATCAAACTTTATTGGTTGGAAGTGGATTAAAAATGGGTGATCTAAATGTGAATTTGTGATAAAATCTTCTTGGATTTTTTGAATATATTCTTCACACATTAAATCGTCGCTATCATGCCTAGTTTGTATTGTATATTTGTTTGTAATTAAAAAATTTTTAAGATCTTCCGAATCCCTAACAAAGTATATTTTTTTGTTATAAAGTTTTTGTATAGTTTCGTCGTGAATTGGTTTTGATATGATAACCCAATCAAAATTTTGATTTGTTTGATTATCCAAATTTGGGATTAATGTTTTTGATAATATATCAAGCCTGATTTTAAATAGATCTTCGTCTACATATGAAAATCTTGTTATTACACAATGTTTTATATTATCACTTGTTAACATATTTATAAATATGGGAGTTTCTATTATCATACCGACATTCAATAACGAAAACTATATTAATGAATGTTTAATTTCTGTTATAAATTCAAGTATTGACTTTGATTTTGAAATTTTAGTTGGTATAGATAGTTGTTTAAAAACTCTCTCATATCTTAATAATAAAAACTATAGCGATAAAGTCAATTTTTATTTTTTTGAGAGGAATGTTGGTCCTTATGTTGTAAGAAATACTCTAGCATTAGAGACAAAATATGATAATATAATATTTTTTGATTCTGACGATATTATGTTAAAAGAATTTGTTTCCACAGTTTTAGGTTATTTAAATCGGTATGATTGTGTAAAACCAAAGTTATTAAATTTTACTTACGAATATGGTAAAAAAAAGATAGATACAAAAAGAAGATTATGGGGTGAGGGTGTATTTGGTATTAAAAAATCTTTATTTTTATCTATGAACGGTTTTGAGGGGTGGATGTGTGCTGCAGATTCTGATTTTATTGGTCGTTTATATAAAAATAAACGAGCGGTACTTAACACTAATGAAATATTAATGGAAAGGAGAATACATAATCAAGGATTAACCAGTAGAAGGGATACTGGATTTTTATCCGGGTTAAGATCACACTATTCAAAATTAAGTAAAAGCAAAAGAGATTTTGGTCCTTTAGAAAGATTGATCACAGAAAACTTCACAAAATTGAAGGGTCACGAAAATGGCGATAATTTTACAATAATTCCATTTATCCCTAATTATTACCCAGATTCTAAAAATAGTTCATTGGTTATAGAAAAAAAACCAATTAACGAAGAAAGAAAAACCCAATTAGATAAAGTTTTAAACCCGGTCCCAAGAAAAGTGGTAGGAATAATAGAAAAATCTGATCCGGTTATTAGAAATAGAGTTGATATTCTTTATAATAATCCAAAACCGTTAAATAGGGTTATAAAACCAAATAAACCAGACGATAGACAAGATCTTATTAATCTTAAGAATAATACGAACAAGTCAATTAACAAAGTATTATTTAGTACAATCCCCAATCGTAGAACTGGAATAAATCCAATTACAATCGGAGGAAAATCACATAGATAGTCTTGATGTTATTATTTTTATTTTTTATAATTGAATAAAAAGAAATATATGTATGTAATTGTAAAACACATCAAATTAGATGATAGTAGAAAAAAAGTTCCTGTTATTTTACTTAACACACAAAGTGAAATTTGGGAATTTGATACAGAAAGAGAGGCTGAAAAAATGAGAGAAATATTTGAATTAAATTCAGATTCCGGTCACGAATACGAAGTTAAAAAGATTTAATAATTTGGTTCCGTGGTGAAAGGGATATCACAGTAGATTTCTAATCTTCTATTCCTGGTTCGAGTCCAGGCGGGACTACAAAAGTTAATATTATGGAAGATATATTTGAAGAAATACATAATGAATTTATATTAAGTGATGATTTTATCAAATACTTAAAAGAAATTGATATTTATATAGAAAAAGATTTTGCAGAATAAATAAAATTACTATCTTTGTGAGGTAATCAATTTAAAACTTTATCCCATGACAAAATTAATCGTTCTTGCAATCGCTATCTTTAGTGTTTATGTCTTTATTAACAATGATAATGCTCGTAATGAGGTTATCAAAGAAATTGAGAAGATCTCAAATTCTGATGCTGGTGGTGGTACATCTGAAACTTCAGATAAAAAAGATTTGACCAAATACACTCAAGAAGAAATTGAGTACTTTAATGAGATTGCCTTAAAAAGTGAGTACTCCAATGATAATAACGGACAGGCGTCTAAATGGAAATCAGATGTGAATATTTTTGTTCAAGGACAAAAAACTCCAGAGTTAATGTCTGAGTTAGAAAGAATCGTTTCTGAATTAAATTCAATCATTGATCCAATCAACATAAATGTTGTTAACAATAAGTCTGACGCAAACTTAATTATGTTATTTGATTCTCAATATGAGTACCATAAACTAGCCCCACTTTCTAAAGAATACACTGAAGATAACTGGGGAATGTTTATCATAAATTCAGGTAAAGATATCTACAGAGGAACTATGTATATTGACGTGGTAAGATGTACTGATCTACAAGGACAAAAACATTTATTACGTGAAGAATTAACACAGTCTCTAGGGTTAAAAAACGATTCGTATAAATACGAAAACAGTATCTTCCAACAAAGATGGACTGAAGTAACTGAATACGCACCAATAGACATAAAGGTGATTGAGATGTTGTATAACAACTAAAAGAAACAGGAGGTGAAAACCTCCTTTTTTATTTTATTAAATATTTTTTGTTTTTTTATAAGTACGGTATATTTATTAGATATAATAATAAAGATAAAAATAAAAAATATGTCAAAAAGAATTGTTAGGTTAACGGAATCAGAAC
>TARA_R110000868_G_scaffold67736_6_pt1 | contig 15587 bp, 14 predicted proteins | sample TARA_R110000868 | Tara Oceans TARA_R110000868 (sample SAMEA4397489) | marine metagenome | biome: Polar Biome; feature: [SRF] surface water layer (ENVO:00010504); material: water (ENVO:00002006), including particulate matter (ENVO:01000060) such as... | depth 5 m | reverse complement strand
GGTTTTCCGTGTTTGCCTCAGCAACGGAAACCGGCTTTTTCGTTTCTGAGGGCTGAAGGCTCACCCGTTCAGGGAAGCGTGCTGACCCTAGCCCCCGCCGCGCAAATCAAGCAAACTCTCCACTGGCCGCACCTGTTGCTTTTGTTCCGGTGCGTTGATCTGGAGTTTGAAGACCGCCATGCGTCACCTTCGTCCGTTTTCCCGCTTTTTCATTGCCGCGTCGCTGCTTGCCGTCGCCGGGCCCGCACTCATTGTGCCTGCACAGGCCGAGGCCTGGCGCGAAGGGGCACCCATGAGCACCGCGCGCGCCAATGCGGGTGGTGTGCTGGTCGGCGATGATCTTTATGTGATCGGCGGCAGCAGTACATCGGGCCCGCGTTCGCTCACCGAAATTTACGACACGGTCGGCAATATCTGGCGTGCCGCCGCCGCGATGCCTGTCGGGCTTGAGCAATTCGGTACCGCGACCGACGGTTCGAAAATTTATGTCTCCGGCGGGTTTGAGAATTCGGGTGTACCGGGCGAACCGATTGTCGAGAGCAACGAGTTGCGCATTTTTGACATTCGCAACGGCGCATGGAGCAACGGCCCCAAAATGCCGGATGTCCGCGTCGGTCATTCACTGGTTTGCGTTGACGGCAAAGTCTATGTGATCGGCGGACGTGGTCCCTCAGCGTCGCGCATGTTCGTGTTCGACATTGGTGCGAATGAATGGAGCATCTCCAAGACCGCCGTGCCGTTCGCGCGTTCCGACAGTGCGGCTGTTGCCGTCGGCAAAGATATTTATGTGATCGGCGGCAAGGACGGGTCCGGTGCCAGTTCGCGTGTCGATATTTACGACACGTCGCGGGGTGTCTGGCGCAGCGGACCGGCTCTGCCCGCGCCGCGCGATGGCCATGTCGCCGCGCTCAATGCTGACGAGATTCATGTCAGCGGCGGCCAGACCATTTCGCCGCCCAAGACTTATGCCGACCATTTTGTTCTCGACCTGAAAACCAATAGCTGGCGGCGTGAAGCGGCGTTGCCGACACCGCGTCACGGCTCTATTGCCGCCGCTTCGCATGGCAAGTTCATTGTCGTTGGCGGTGCGCCGGGGGCGGGCGTTTATACAGTCTTCACATCATCCGATGTGGTCGATATTTATACCGGCAAATAAGAAGAAAAATTCCAGAGAGAACAGCTTGATGAGTTTCCAATCCCTCGACTTCGACCTCGGCGAAACTGCCGACATGATCCGCGACACGGTGGCCTCATTCACCGCCGACAAGATCACGCCGCGCGCCGCCGAGATCGACAGCAGCAACCAGTTTCCGCGCGACCTCTGGCCGGAGCTTGGCAATCTCGGACTGCTCGGCATCACAGTCGAAGAAGAATTCGGCGGGGCGGGGCTTGGCTATCTTGAGCATGTCGTGGCGATGGAAGAAATTTCGCGTGGCTCGGCGAGCGTCGGTCTTTCCTATGGCGCGCATTCCAATCTCTGCGTCAATCAGCTGCGCCGTTGGGGTTCGGAAGCGCAGAAGCATAAATATCTTCCCAAGCTCATTTCCGGCGAACATGTCGGTGCGCTTGCCATGTCCGAGCCCGGTGCCGGTTCCGATGTTGTGTCGATGCGGTTGAAAGCCGAGAAGAAGGGCGACCGCTTTGTTCTCAACGGCAATAAAATGTGGATCACCAATGGTCCCGATGCCGACACGCTGATCGTCTATGCCAAGACCGACATCAACGCCGGTCCCAAAGGCATCACGCCGTTTCTGATCGAGAAGGGCATGAAGGGGTTCAGCATTGGTCAGAAACTCGACAAATTGGGTATGCGCGGTTCGAGCACGGCGGAGCTTGTGTTTGTTGATTGCGAAGTGCCTGAGGAAAACGTACTCGGCAAACTCAACGAAGGTGTGCGCGTGTTGATGTCGGGCCTCGACTATGAGCGCGCGGTGCTGTCCGGCGGTCCTTTGGGCATCATGCTCGCCTGCATGGATGTGGTGCTGCCTTACGTGCACGAGCGTAAACAATTCGGGGAACCCATCGGCACGTTCCAGCTGATGCAGGGCAAGCTCGCCGATATGTATTCAACCATGAATGCCTGCCGCGCATATGTGTATGCCGTCGCCAAGGCTTGCGATCGCGGCCAGACGACGCGCAAGGATGCCGCCGGTGCCATCCTCTATGCCGCCGAGAAAGCGACCTGGATGGCGCTGGAAGCGATCCAGACGCTGGGCGGCAATGGCTATATCAATGATTACGCCACGGGCCGTTTGCTGCGCGACGCCAAGCTTTACGAGATCGGCGCAGGCACCAGTGAAATCCGCCGTATGCTGATCGGCCGCGAGCTGTTCAACGAAACGAAATAAGAGTTCCCTCCATGTCTGTTGATGCTGTCTTCGAACTGAAAGACGGCGTGGCCTCCGCCACGTCTTATGCCGCTGGTCCGTGGGATCTGACGATGCAGCATGGTGGGGCGCCGTCCTCGCTCATTGCGCATGTGGTGGAGGCGATCCCCAGCGCTGTGCCGATGCAGGTGGCGCGTCTGACCGTCGATCTGTTGCGGCCTGTGCCCATCGCGCCATTGACGATCCGCTCGGACGTTGTGCGAGAAGGAAAGAAGATTCAGCTTTGCTCTGTCTCACTTTTTGCAGGCGACAAGGAGTGTGTGCGGGCAAGTGCGCTCAAAATCCGCTGCGGGGATTATGCCGAGCTTGAAGGTGTGTCCGAGGCGAAGGTGACTTTGCCAAGCGTTGCGAACTCCAAGCCCATCGAGGAAACCATTCGTCACTCAAGCGGCTTCATCTCCGGTCTTGAGGTGCTGAGTGCCAAGGGTGGCTTTGCGCTTCAGGGTGCAGGCGGGCCGGGCGCCTGCTGGTTCCGTTCCGTGCGGCCCATCGTGGCGGGGGCAGTGAACACGCCGTTGATGCGCGCTGCCATGACGGCTGATTTTTCCAATGGTGTGTCGTCGGCGCTGGGGCGCGACTGGACATTCATCAACGGTGATCTCTCGATCAACCTGATGCGCATGCCGGTGGGCGAGTGGATTTTGCTTGATGCCGAAACATGGGTAGACCCCACGGGCACCGGCATGGCGGCAGGCCGCCTTGCCGATGAACGGGGATATTTCGGGCGCTGCGTGCAGAGCCTTGTGGTCGAAAAACGCTGAAGCCTATTTGACGAGTTTCAATGCGCGGAAGGCGAGCGGCGCAAGGCCGGTCATGTAAAAGCCGAGAATGGCCGAGACTGTGTAACTTGCCGCGTTGCTGTGGAGACCCAGCGCGTCTGTCGCTTTCTTCAGGCCGATTTGTAGCGCGAATAAAACGACGATGCCGCCCACTGCCATGATGGCGCGGCCGATCCAGCCGGGCAGTTGGGGTGTGGCTGGTGCGAGGCGGCGATCCATATCCGCGCCGACAAACCAGCCAAACAGAAGCGCTAAAAGTCCGATGATACCGTCGGACGTGCCGCCCTGCGGCCAGATGAAATGCAGCACGATACCGGATGCGATGATCAAGGCGAGATGCGTGACAATGGGCTGGTTGCGTATGACGGCGAAGACAGGTGTCTGCATCCAGATGAAGATCAACATGCCGGCGACGCCGAGCGCGACACCCGTCAGAATGTCGTCGAGGTCATGTACGCCGAGGTAGAGGCGGCTCATGCAGACGCCCGCGACGATTACGATCGCCGCCGCCCAGACCCAGGGACGCTTGAGTTCGTAAGCAATCCACATCCACATGGCAAAGGCGACTTGCGCATGGCCGCTGGGTCGTCCGTAGCTTTCGCCGACGCGGGGATCGAGTGCGTATTTGAGGTCGGGACGGGGGTCTTGCCACAGGTCTTTCAGCCAGCCGTTGATGACGGCCGTGATAGCGATGAGCACGACAAGGCGCATGGCGACCGCGCGGTCCCAAAACCAATAAACGAGCGGCAGAGCGATCAGAAAAAATGTGGCGTAGCCAAGCCATGTGAAAGCGTTGGCGACAATTGTCGCGGTGTCGCTGCGTAAAGGCAGCACCCAGTCCATGTTGTGCAGAAAATCCATAAGCATCTCCCCCGAATTGCCTTTTTTGGGCTAGGTTTGATATTCAACCTGCCATGTTATGGCGCGAATTCTAGCCTGAGGATTTCAGATGTCACAATCCCATCTCGCCACCGATCCTGTTGTCATCGTCAGCGCGGCCCGCACCGCGATGGGTGGTTTTCAGGGTGTGCTGTCGGACATGACGGGGCCGGAAATCGGTGCGGCGGCGGTCAGGGCCGCAGTCGAGCGGGCAGGGCTCTCGCCAACTGCGGTCGATGAGGTGCTGATGGGTTGCGTACTCTCGGCAGGGACAAAGCAGGCTCCGGCGCGACAGGCTGCGATTTATGCGGGGCTTGATGAGGGCACGCCCTGCACGACGATCAACAAGATGTGTGGCTCCGGCATGAAGGCTGCGATGATGGCGCATGATGCAATCATCGCCGGTCAGGGTGATGTCATTGTTGCGGGCGGCATGGAGAGCATGACCAATGCGCCGTACCTGCTGCCCAAAGCGCGCGGTGGCATGCGGCTTGGCCATGCCGAAGTCAAAGACCATATGTTTCTCGACGGGCTGGAAGATGCCTACGAAGGCCGGTTGATGGGCGCTTATGCGGAAGAGACCGCGCGTTCATACCAGTTCTCGCGCGACATGCAGGACGCCTATGCGATTGAATCTCTCGCGCGTGCCAAACGTGCCAGCACGGATGGTAGCTTTGCACCGGAAATTGTGCCCGTCGCCATCAAGACCCGCAAGGGCGAGGTCGAGGTGGTAACCGACGAGCAGCCGGGCAAAGCTGATCCGGCAAAAATTCACACGTTGAAGCCTGCCTTTGCCACAGATGGTTCGGTGACAGCAGCCAATTCCAGCTCCATTTCAGATGGTGCGGCGGCGCTTGTGCTGATGCGCTTGTCCGAGGCCGAACGGCGCGGGCTGCACCCGCTCGCCGCCATTCGCGGCCACGCGATGCACGCGCAGGCGCCTGCGTGGTTTTCAACGGCACCCATCGGCGCCATGAACAAACTCTTCGAGCGCACAGGCTGGGACAAGAATGATGTCGATGCCTATGAGGTCAACGAGGCCTTTGCCGTGGTCGCTATGGCAGCCATGAAAGAACTCGGCCTCACTCACGACAATGTGAATGTTTTCGGCGGCGCTTGCGCACTGGGTCACCCCATCGGCGCGTCGGGCGCGCGTATTCTCGTAACTCTGCTCAATGTGTTGAAACAAAAGGGTGGTAAACGCGGTGTGGCTTCGCTTTGCATTGGCGGTGGTGAGGCGACGGCTATGGCTGTGGAGTTGATGTGATCTGACTGTGAACGGTCGTCATTGCGAGCGCAGCGAAGCAATCCACTCACCCCTCAACACCCTGCATCACCAACCGCATATGCGTCTTGATGAGCGCGTCCTGATCGATCCGCCCTTTGGGCGAATACCAAGTGCAAATGCCCGTCAGCATGGCGAGGATCGCGTAGGTGCTGACACGCACATCAACCAGTTTGAATTTCTTCGCCGCGACTCCGTGCGCGAGGATGTCAGCGAGAATATCTTCATAGTCGCGGCGCAAGCTGACGATGCGCTTGCGGTTCTTCGGCTCAAGGCTGCGGAGTTCCGCCGAGCCGATGAAGACCTCGCGCTTGCGTTCGATATGATAGATCAGGTGAAATGCGACAAAGGCTTCAAGCCTTGCATGCGGATCGCTGATCCCCGCCAGTGCTTCGCCGATGCGTTCATGCAGCGCCAGCATATGATTGTGGATGAGCTCGTAGAGCAGTTCCTGCTTGGTCGAGATGTGATTATAGAGCGAGCCCGGTTGCAGCCCGACTTTGGCCGCGAGGTCACGCAAGGACATGGCGTCATAGCCCTTGGCATAGATCAGTTGCAGCCCCGCCTCGTGGATTGCGGCGAGGGTCTTTGGTCCTGATGAGCCTGCGGTTCTGGCCATGTGTCTGATTTAACTGCTGTTTCAACCGGATGTCGCGTGGGTGGTTTTGCCGTCTTGTCACCCCCAAGAAACGAACGTATGATCGTTTTTATAAAAAATCCAGCACAGGTTTCAAAATGGCTGTCCTTAAATCCAATGTGAACACGCGCGACGCCCGCTACCGTGAGAATGCGGAAGCGATGGAGCGCCTTGTCGCCGATCTGCAGGAAAAGCGCGAAAAGGCCGCGCTCGGTGGCGATCAGCGCTCCCGCGACCGGCATGTGGGGCGCGGCAAACTGCTCCCGCGCGACCGTGTGCATGGATTGATCGACCCCGGCACGCCGTTTCTTGAACTGTCGTCGATGGCGGCCAATGGCATGTATGGCGAGGACATCAACGGGGCAGGGATCATCACCGGCGTCGGGCGCGTTGCGGGTCAGGAAAGCGTAATCGTCTGCAATGATGCGACGATCAAAGGCGGCACCTACTATCCCGTCACGGTGAAGAAGCATCTGCGTGCGCAGGAAATTGCGCTGGAAAACAACTTGCCGTGTTTCTATCTGGTGGATTCCGGTGGCGCGAACCTGCCCAATCAGGCGGAGATTTTCCCTGACCGTGAACATTTTGGCCGCATCTTTTTCAATCAGGCGCGCATGTCGTCAAAGCGCATCCCGCAGATCGCCGTGGTCATGGGGTCTTGCACAGCGGGCGGCGCCTATGTGCCTGCCATGTCCGACGAGACCGTCATCGTGCGCAAGCAGGGCACGATCTTTCTCGGTGGCCCGCCGCTCGTCAAGGCGGCAACCGGCGAAATTGTGTCGGCAGAAGATTTGGGCGGGGCGGACGTCCATTCGCGCAAATCCGGCGTCACCGATCATTATGCGATGGACGACACCCATGCGCTCGCCATCGCGCGCCAGATTGCCGGAACGCTCAATCGCCAGAAGAATGTGAACATCCCGCTGCGCGACCCGCGTGACCCTTTGTTTGATGCAGCGGAGCTAAACGGTGTCGTGCCTCATGCGCTGTCGATCCAGTATGACGTGCGCGAGGTCATCGCGCGTCTGGTTGATGGCTCCGAGTTTGACGAGTTCAAGGCGCTTTACGGCACAACAGTTGTCACCGGCTTTGCGCATTTGCATGGCATGCCCATCGGCATCGTCGCCAACAACGGCATTTTGTTTTCAGAATCCGCGCTCAAGGTCGCGCATTTTGTCGAGTTGTGCTGCCAGCGCCGTATTCCGCTTCTGTTTTTGCAGAATATCGCGGGCTTCATGGTGGGGCGCGAGTATGAGACGGGAGGCATCGCCAAGGACGGGGCGAAAATGGTGACGGCGGTCGCCTGTGCCGATGTGCCCAAGATCACGCTTGTCATCGGCGGTTCCTATGGCGCGGGCAATTACGGCATGTGCGGACGGGCCTATTCGCCGCGTTTCATGTTCACCTGGCCCAATGCGCGTATTTCGGTGATGGGCGGCGAGCAAGCAGCCTCGGTGCTCGCCACGGTCAAACGTGAAGGCATGGAGGCGCGGGGCGAAAGCTGGAGTGCGGATGAAGAAGAAGCATTCAAAGCGCCGGTGCGTCAGCGCTACGACGAAGAGGGGCATCCCTATTTTGCTACAGCCCGTCTCTGGGACGATGGCATCATCACGCCAGCCGAAACACGCCGTGTCTTGGCGCTCGCCTTTTCAGCCACATTGAACACGCCTGTGCCGGATTCGCACTTCGGCGTGTTCCGCATGTGAGGAGATGAAGATGATCAAAACACTCCTCATTGCCAATCGCGGCGAAATCGCCGTACGTGTCATGCGCACCGCGCGCGACATGGGCATTCGCACGGTGGCTGTTTACTCCGACGCTGACGCCGATGCGCTGCATGTGCGCGAGGCGGACGAGGCCATTCACATCGGTCCTTCGGCGGCCAAGGAAAGCTATCTGGTGATCGACAAGATCATTGCAGCGGCCAAGGCGAGTGGCGCGGATGCCATTCATCCGGGCTATGGCTTTCTGTCCGAGAATGTCGCCTTTGCGGACGCTTGCGAAAAAGCGGGCATTATCTTTGTCGGGCCGCCTGCCTCCGCCATCAAGGCGATGGGTTTGAAGGACGCGGCCAAGGTTCTGATGGAGAAGGCGAAAGTCCCCGTTGTGCCTGGCTATCATGGCGACAATCAGGATGCGGGCTTTCTCGCGGGCGAAGCGGACAAGATCGGCTATCCCGTGCTCATCAAGGCGGTGGCCGGTGGTGGTGGCAAGGGTATGCGCCGTGTCGATGATCCGGCGGAATTTGCCAAGGCGCTTGCGTCTGCGCAGCGCGAGGCAGGGGCCGCTTTCAGCGACGAACGTGTGCTGGTCGAGAAGTATGTCTCACGCCCGCGCCATATCGAAATTCAGGTCTTTGCCGATGCGCATGGCAATGCGGTTTATTTGCACGAGCGCGATTGCTCCTTGCAGCGTCGTCATCAGAAGGTGATCGAAGAAGCACCAGCCCCCGACATGCCGGACAATATGCGCCGCGCGATGGGCGAAGCGGCGGTCGCTGCCGCCAAGGCCATCGGCTATCGCGGTGCAGGCACGATCGAGTTCATTGCCGATGCGTCTCAAGGGCTTCGCGCCGATGCGTTCTGGTTCATGGAGATGAATACACGGCTACAGGTCGAGCATCCTGTGACCGAGGCGATCACGGGCACGGATCTTGTCGAGTGGCAATTGCTGGTGGCGGCGGGCGAGGCTTTACCGCTGTCACAAGATGACATTCCACTCATGGGGCATGCCGTTGAGGTGCGTCTTTACGCAGAGGACCCTTCCAAGAGTTTCTTTCCGTCGACGGGCAAGCTCGTGCGCCTTCGTGCCGGTGATGATGAAAATATCCGTGCCGATATGGGTGTCGAAGAGGGCGACGAGGTGTCGATGTTCTATGATCCGATGATCGGCAAGATTATCGCTCATGCGCCGACGCGCGCGCAGGCCCTGTCGCGGTTGCGGCGGTTCCTCGCGGGCATGGAAGTGGTCGGGCCGAAAACCAATCTCGGTTTTCTCGTCAATGTGCTTGGGCATGAAGCGTTTGAAGCGGCGGATATTGACACGGGGTTCATCGACAAGCATTTCGACGCGCTTGTGCCTGTTCATGTGCTTACGCCCGAAGTCATCGGTGCGGCGCTGATCGGCCATGTGCAGAGCCGGTCGCCGGTGTCTGTCGGTGGTGAGCCGCCGTCGCCTTGGGCTGCCAATGACAGTTGGGTGCTCGGCGGGCATCGCAGCGAAATGTTCCGGTTGGCTTTTGAAGGAGAGGAACATGCCGTTTCCACGACCTGTCGTGGCGATGATGTGCAGTTCGAGTTTGCGGGCGCGACGCATCTGGTGTCTGGGCGTCTCGGTGGTTCAGGCGAGCTTTCGGTGGTGGTCGATGGCAAGCGCCTCACGGCGGCTTATGTTGCCACCGGTGGTGGCTTCACACTGGTCCACCAAGGCGTGAACTATGTCTTTGTCGTGCCTGATCCGCTCGACGTCGATGTGGCGTCCGACGCCGACACAGGCTCGCTCAAGTCGCCCATGCCCGGCAAAATCGTGCAGGTTCTGGCGCAGGCCGGGGCAAGTGTGGCCAAGGGCACGCCGCTTATCGTCATGGAAGCCATGAAAATGGAACAGACGCTTGCAGCACCCGCCGATGCTGTCATAGCTTCGGTCAATGTCGCGGCGGGCGATCAGGTGGAAGCCGGTGCCGCGCTGGTTGTATTCGAGCAAAAGGCGGACGGGTGACGCTGCATATCATCAAGCTCTGTGTCGGTGCGGAAGACGTTGAAGACCTGCGCATTTGGCAAAAGGCGCGGCTGGCGGAGAAAAGGCGTAACAAGGAAAAGCCCGTGCTGGTCCATGTGACGCGCATGATGCCGACGCGCGCTGCTGAAGTACTCGACGGCGGCTCGCTTTATTGGGTGATGAAGGGCCATATCCGCTGCCGCCAAAGGCTCATCGACATTGAACCTTTCGTCGATGGTGAGGGCATCAAACGCTGCAAATTTGTGCTCGATCCCGAAATCGTGCTGACGCGGCGACGCGAGCGGCGGCCCTTTCAGGGCTGGCGCTATTTCGATGCCAAGGATGCGCCTGCGGACGCAAAGACGGCGGGTGAGGCGGACGAGGACATGCCCGAAGACATGCGCGCCGAGCTTGAAGCACTGGGGCTGCTCTAAGTCTCCGCCACCCTAATGGGCAGGTGACAGGGTGCGGCATCCATGGTCCGCTGTTGAAAAGACATCAATAGAAATGGGCGGGGGAGAGAGCATGCGGCGGGATGTTGAATTTCAAACGGAAGATGGCGTCACGCTAAGGGGCTGGCTCTATGCCGCCAAGGGAGTGAAGGGCCCTGCGCCGCTTGTCGTCATGGCGCATGGTTTTTCCGCCGTGAAGGAAATGTATCTCGACGATTTCGCCGCCTTCTTTGCCGAAGCGGGCATTGCCTCGCTTGTTTATGATCACCGCAATTTGGGTGCGAGCGATGGCACACCGCGCGGGCATATTGATCCGGTGGAGCAGATCCGCGGATATCGCGACGCTATTTCATTTGCTCAGACACTTCCCGAGGTCGATCCCGAGCGCATCGGCATTTGGGGATCAAGCTATAGCGGCGGTCATGTGCTGGTGGTGGCGGCCATTGACCGGCGCGTCAAATGCGTTGTGTCTCAGGTGCCGCTTGTCGGCGGTCTGGAATCGGCCCGCCGTCTTATTCGCGGTGATCACTGGAAAGGCCTCCGAGCGGGGTTCGATGCTGACCGCATGGCCCGTCTGCGTGGTGAGGCACCTGCCCGCATTGCCGTGACGGCACCCGACGGTGAACCCTCTGCTTTGCCGACAGCAGACACGTATGAATTTTTTATCGAGTACACGAAAGAGCACAAAGATACGAAGTGGGAGAACGACATCACGATGCATTCGGTCGAACTCTTTACCGAGTATGAGCCGGGTATCTATGTCCCGCGCATTTCGCCGACGCCGTTGATGATGGTCGCGGCTCTTGGCGATCATCTGACGCCCTTCGACATGACAGCGGCGGCTTATGAGACTGCGCTCGAACCAAAGACATTTCTGGCTCTGCCCTGCATGCATTTTCAAGCCTATACCGGCGATATGTTCAAAATGTCCGCTCCGGCACAGCGCGATTGGTTCAAGGCGCATCTCTGAGTCTGGCGTTGTGACAAGGATTTGTTAACCATATTTTAGGCCTCTCGCCAGATACTTTGGCTTTACGTCAAAGCATTGGGGATCAGGGGCATGAGCGCAGCAGCACAAAAAGACACGGGACTGAGCGCCGCTGTAACGCGCGAAGTGCAGGAATTTAATATCAACTGGGGCCTGCACGGCATCCTGCAACTGATCACTACTCATCATCAGAATTTCAACACGGTGCTTGATGTTGGTTCAGGCGCAGGCGAGCACAGTCGTTTTTTCAAACTGTTCGGCAAGCAGGTCTTCAGTATGGATCTGCACGAGGACGCCGATTATGTCGGTGATTTCCTCACCTATGATTTCGACCGCAAATTTGATGCGATCTGGTGTTCGCATGTTTTGGAACATCAGCGCAATGTCGGTCAGTTTCTGGAAAAGCTTTACAACACGCTGGAAGACGACGGCATTCTTGCCATCTCGCTGCCGGTGCATTCGCGTAGTCATTTTATCAGCGGCCATCTGACCAATTGGAACGCCGGTCTGCTCATTTACAATTTGGTGATGTCCGGATTTGATTGCCGCGACGCGATCTTCGCGCATGACTATGACCTGTCGCTGATCGTGCGCAAGCGCCCTGCGCGCGGCGGCGATATTCTGACGGCGGCGGCTTACTCTTATGTCGAGGAGCTCGCGGAATTTTTCCCGTTCCCGGTGAAAGAATCAGGTGATGCCGAAGTGCGGCTCCACAATTGGTCAACGAATTACACGCTCGCGCCGCTTGGCCGTCCTGTGACGCTGAAGATCAACAATAAGCTCGGCGGATCGATCGTCGCGAATATCGACTAGACCGGCATATTGTCGATGAGCCGCGTGCGGCCGATTTTGGCGGCGACCAGAATGCGCGCATCTCCCGTTGGTCTGTCACCCGCGAATGCGATGAGCGATGCCGCGTCGCGCACTTCCAGATAATCAACTTTTGCAAAGCCGAGCGCCAGAATGCGTCTGGTGCCTTCTGCTGTGGCTTGCGTGATTGGCGTTCCGGCAGCGGCCGCAGCGGCTGTCTCGCGCAGGATGATGTTGAGCTGGCCCGCCGCCTTGCGTTCGTCTGGGTTCAGGTAAACATTGCGCGACGACATGGCGAGCCCGTCTGCCTCGCGCAGGATCGCACCGCCAATGATTTCCACGGGGATATTGAGGTCGGCCACCATGCGGCGGATCACTTGCAATTGCTGCCAGTCTTTTTCGCCGAAAGCGGCGACGTCGGGCAGAGCCTGGAGCAAGAGTTTCGCGACCACGGTGGCGACGCCTGAAAAATGTGTCGGTCGCGCTTCGCCTTCCAGCGGGCCTGTGACGCCGGTGAGATTGATTGCGGTGGAATAACCTGCCGGATACATTTCCGCGGCGCTCGGCGCGAAAATCAGGTCGCCGCGTCCGGTCAGTTTTTCCGCGTCGGCGGCTTCCGTGCGCGGATAGGCATCGAGGTCTTCATGCGGCGCAAATTGCGTCGGGTTGACGAAGATCGACACGACGCAGCGGTCAGCTTTGGCTTTCACGAGATCAACAAGCGACAGATGCCCGTCGTGCAGCGCACCCATGGTGGGGACGAGGCCGACTGTAAGGCCCTGTTTGCGCCAATCGGCAATGGTCTCACGCAGGTCGGCGACTGTGCGGGCCACGGGAATTTTGTAACTGCTGGTATCGAGCGCCATGTCGGGTCCGCCAATTGAAAAACCGGCGCGACCATAAACGATCAGCGCCGGTCTCTCAACTTCACGTGTGCTCAGACCAGACGGCCTTCGATGGCGTTGCGATAGAGCATTTCATAGTCGCCGACCGTCATCGGCAGCGGGTTGCCGCCCGTCGAGGGGTCTTCCAGTGCCATGGGTGCGCCTTCGGGGATCATGTCGAGATCGACACCGATTTCCTTCAGCGTGTTGGGGATGCCAACGTCTTCGCGCAGCTCCAGCACCCAATCGACAAAGCCGGTGAAGCTCTGTTTCTTGAGGTTCATATAACGCGCCGCCGCGGCCAGCCGCTCCTCCACCACGGATTTATTGTGGACGAGGACATAGGGCATGACGACGGCATTGGTGAGGCCGTGGTGCGTGCCGCGCAGCGACGAGCAGGGATGGCTCATGGCATGCATCGAGCCGAGGCCTTTCTGGAAGGCCGTCGCGCCCATGGAGGAGGCCGCCATCATGTAGGAGCGGGCATCGATATTAGTGCCCGATTTGACAGCGGTCGGCAGCCAGTCTTTGCAGAGCCGCATGCCTTCAAGCGCGATGCCGTTGCCCAGCGGATGAAAGAAGGGGCTGCAATAGGCTTCCAGGCTATGCGACAGCGCGTCCATGCCCGTGGCAGCGGTGATGTGCGCGGGCAGACCGAATGTGAGTTCGGGGTCCGCGATCACTTCCACAGGCAGCATCTTCGGGTGGAAGATGATTTTCTTTGTGTGGTTGCTTTCATCGACGATCACGGCGGCGCGGCCAACTTCAGAGCCTGTGCCTGCTGTCGTGGGAATAGCGATGACAGGCGCGATGCCAGCAGGGTCGGCGCGGCTCCACCAGTCTTCGCGGTCTTCATAGTCCCAAATGGGTCGCGTCTGGCCGGACATGAAGGCGATGGCTTTGCCTGCGTCCATGGCGCTGCCGCCGCCGAAGACGATCACGCCATCATTCTTGTTGGCGCGGAACATTTTGAGCCCCGCTTCAACGTCCGCGCCGACGGGGTTCGGGTGTACGTCGGCAAAAAGCGCGCAAGCAATGCCCGCATGTTCCAGCGTGCCGATGGCATCCATGATCATGGGCAGCGGTTTCAGTCCGGGGTCGGTGACGAGCAACGGACGGCGTATGCCTGCCGCGCGGCAGGCGTCGGCCAGTTCGGAAATGCGGCCCGCACCGAAACGGATTTTCGTCGGATAGTTCCAGTTGCCCGTCAGCGAGGCATATTGGTCGATCATGATGTTTTGGTCCGCAAGTGATGGCCTTTGGGCCGCGTCAGAAATTCATAGCCGACGCGCGAGAGCGTTGCGCCGCGTCCGGTGTCTTTGATGCCAGTCCAGGGCAGCGCGGGATCGAGATAGTCGCAGCGGTTCATAAACCATGTGCCGGTCTCGACGCGGTCGCCGATGGAAATGGCAGCGGCTTCATCCTCGGTCCAGACAGCGGCGGTCAGGCCGTATGGGCTGTCATTCATCAACTGGATGGCTTCGTCGTCGGATGTGACTTTCATAATGCCGATGACGGGGCCGAATGTTTCCTCGCGCATCACGTCCATCTGGTGATTGACGTTGACGAGCACCTGCGGCGCGAGATAGGGCGTGCCTGCTTTGGAGGCGGGAAACAGCTTTTCATCGATCAGCGCTTTGGCACCGCCGCGTATGGCGGCTTCGGTCTGGCCGCGTACAAAAGCGGCAGCCGACGAGCGCACCATAGGCCCCAGCGTCGTCGCTTCATCGAGCGGTGATCCGAGCTTGTAGCCCTTCGTCAGTTCAACAAATCCGTCCACGAACTGATCGTAAACATCAGCATGAACATAGAGCCGTTCCTGCCCGCAGCATGACTGGCCGGAATTGAAAAAGGCCCCGTCCACGAGGTTTTCAACGGCGAAAGGAATGTTCGCGTCGGCGCGGACGTAGGAGGGGTCCTTGCCGCCGAGTTCGAGACCTACATTGATGAAACGGCCGGATGCGGCTTTGACAATGGCGTGACCACCCGCGACGGAGCCTGTGAAGGCGACGTAATCGACGCGGGGATCGCCGATCATCTTCTCTGTCAGCTCGTGGCTCATATGGATGGCGGTGAAAAGCCCGTCCGGTGCGCCGGCTTGTTTGAAGGCGGTGGCGAAGCGTTCAGCGCAGAGTGGTGTCTGGCCGGAGTGTTTGAGGATCACGGCATTGCCCGCCATGATCGCGGGGACGACGACATTGACCGCGATGAGATAGGGATAGTTCCACGCGGCAATGGCCAGCACGACGCCCAGCGGCTCGCGGCTGATCCAGCGGTTGAAACCTTCCTTCTGGCCGACGTCCATGTCGGCAAGCGCGCTTTCAGCAATGCCCACCATGTAGCGTGCGCGCTCTTCAAAGCCGCGCACTTCGCCTGCGCCATAGGCGATGGGGCGACCCATCTGCCATGCGAGTTCGGGCACGATCTCGTCTTTCATCGCCGTGAAAGCGTCCACAAAGCGCAGCGCCAGTTCAGCACGTTCGGCAATTGAGGTATGCCGCCATTCGCTTGCAGCGTGTTTGGCTTTGGTCAGTGTCTCGTCGATCTGTTTGGCGTCGGCCAAGGGCAGTTCGGCAAAAATGCTGCCGTCCACCGGCGAGGTGACTTTCAGAAGGTCGGTGCTCATGCGCGTTCAAATCCTCTTGCGACTTCCCAGTCGGTCACGCAGCGGTCGTATTCCTGCTGCTCCCACCGGCCGGTATGGACGTAATGCTCGACCACATCCTTGCCCAGTGTCGTCGCATACATTTGTGACTTTTCGAGGTCGGA
>TARA_R110000868_G_scaffold411622_3_pt1 | contig 15589 bp, 13 predicted proteins | sample TARA_R110000868 | Tara Oceans TARA_R110000868 (sample SAMEA4397489) | marine metagenome | biome: Polar Biome; feature: [SRF] surface water layer (ENVO:00010504); material: water (ENVO:00002006), including particulate matter (ENVO:01000060) such as... | depth 5 m | reverse complement strand
CTGTTTGACCGAAACAGGTGGCACCATCACTCCGAAATAGCCATAAAAGACTGAATTAAGGTATTGCTGTGGAAGGGTTAAAATGCATCCATGTGCGTATTAATAAATCTGTTGCATGGCATAACAGCTTTTGATTAGCATAGCTTAAAAACCACAAGTATAATTTGGCTCTGCGCTCCGCTTGAGTGTTTTTTTTAGATAAGGTTTAGGCTGTCTTAGCTACCCTAACAGCTATTAACCATTAAAAACTAAAAGATACCCGAGCGGAAGCGAGGGGCTAATTCTTCATAACATTATACTCTGGTTAATACTTATATCAATTACATGGCGAGTGATAGGGTGAGTATTGGATATAGTTATCCCCTTTGAGAAAAGTGTAAGTTTCCCATTAAGATTATGTTACCATAACCCGATTTAAACCTTTAACTTCGGTTAGTGCCGTTCGTCAATTCCTGAGAATCTACACCTTCGCTCAACGTTTCCAAACGTCTCTTGCCCACCAAACCTTATATAAAGGTAATTTTCCGAGAATGTAGGGGACAATTTGACCGTTATGTTCGGATATTATTTAAATCCTACAGCTATCAACCCTACGTCTATGCCTATAACTATCTTTCGACCCTCTAGGCAGTTGCGCAAGTAACCCTGCGTCTTCTTCTCTTTAATAAGTCTAGGACATATCTTCATCCGTTCGACTTACTACAAAGATACGACATACAATAAAACTTAAGAGGAGCAAATACTGGGGTTCTATGCTATACATAGTAGTTAAAAACATCGAATAGTATAATATATTCTATAACTTTCAATTTAGATACATCGGAATAATAGGTTGCTACCTACTATAGTTTTCAGACCCTTAATGAATCACCCCAAAAACACTCCTTCGTTAATCTCTTTAAAGTACTTTATCTGTTGGGTTTAGGTAGGATTTTGAATTGTGACATATCCATACTTTATTCAATTTGGATATTAGCCAACATAAATCAATGTGAACAATAACCAAAGCAATCACAACTTCATTCCATACATCTTATCATCCAATTCCTTCCAATTTGGAATGTGCTTTGAAAGTTCTGCCCAAAACTCCTTTGAGTGGCTCTTTATCTTGGTGTGTACCAATTCATGAACTATTAGGTAATCAATTAAACTGTAAGGCAGTTTCACCGCATCAATATTAATGATGATATCGTTGGATGGTGTACAGCTTCCCCAACGTTTTTCTAACTTTCTAATCTTTAATCTGTTATAAGACAATCCTGTTGACTTTGCCCATTTCTTAATTCTTGGCGTTAACTTCTCTTCTGCTTTGGCTCTCAAAAAGGTTTCAAAGGCTAGTTTTAATTCTTCTTGATTATTTAATGATTTGGGTAATGAAACTTTGAATTTAGATTCTGTGAAATCAATGATAATTTCATCAACTTGGTTGTTCTCAAATACCTCAACATAGTACTTTCTACCTAAGTATTGTATTCTTGAACCTGTTACAATATCATCGTCCCCAATAGAACTCACTAGGTCTAATTTATCTAGTATCCATTTTGCCTTTTTCAGGATGAGTTTTTGTGCCTTTTCGTCAGAAATGGATTTGCCTTTTAATACCACACCATCGTCCTTATCTACAGTTATGTAATGTGATTTTAGACGTTCCTTTTCTTTAAAGGAATACTCTATGGTTTTATGTCCGTATTGTACGCTAGGCATCCTTATTCTTTATTAGCACTTCAACCATTTCCTTCGCCTTAATTTTAGCATCTTCACGTTCAATCTTGGCTGTGGTCAAGTAACGCCTAATCTTGTTTTCAATATCCTTTTTCACCTGTCCTTTTCGCTGCCATCCAACAATATTTAATTCCCCATTTATTAGGTCAAATATCGTCTTTGTAGCGTCTTCTGCATCTTCTCCGAATAAGACCTTCATTGAATCGTAAACGGCTCTCTCACGCTCTGTAACAAAGCCTTTTTGTTCTCCTTCCTTTTGTTGGTCAATGATTTCGTCCTGTATATCCGTGTAGGCTTTTAGCAATTCTAACATTGTGATGCGTTGTTCGGTTTTTAGCTTCAATAATTCATCCAGTCGCTGTGCCAAAGGTTTGTAGAAGTCAGGGTTCTTATCAATACCAACTTTAATGGTATGCTTTAAGTTATTTCGCATCTTCAACTCTTTGGTTGCTGGTGATGCGTTCAATATTTCCTCCTTAAACTTATCCTTGTCAATAATGGATATAGGTTCAGCCAGTAGACTTTCAACCCCTTCTGCCTTCAAATGCTCGTCTATCATAGATTGAAGCATCTTGCTTTCGTCTTTGGTAATTTTCAATTCTTCATCCTCTGGATAGGCATTTCTGGCTCTTAACTTTATCTCATTGTAGAGTTTAAAATCGCCTTGATACTTTAATGCTTTGGTATTGGGTAGCACAATATTAATTGACTTATTGAAATCCTTTAGCAAGACCTTGAAATCATCACGCTTATTGATTGGTTCAATGAACCGCACAGCCGCATCGATATAGTCCCCCCGTTTATAGTTTCTATCAATCTTCATTGGTTTAAAGAACTCTACCAGCTTGGTGTGGTTCATTACCAATTTGGGAAACTCTTCGTTTATGTTCTTTAAGATATCATCGGGTCTTATATCTCCTGAAAAGATTTCCAATGCCTGAATCAAATAGGCTGTGATGCCGTTGTAATCTACAATGTAACCTGCATTCTTTCCTTTTCTGGAACGGTTGACCCTTGCAATGGCTTGTAGCAGGTTATGTTCCTTTAATGGCTTATCCAAGTACAAACAAGAGGCTATAGGTGCATCCCACCCTGTCAACAGCATATCCGATACAATTATGAATGCTGTATTGTCATACTTCTTTTTACCTGACTTTTCTTTTTCCGCTACGTTCCCAAAGGGTAACTTGAAATCATTGGTGGCATCTTTGATATCTTCTGGTGGCACAACCAAAACTGGTCTTTTATCATTGGGGTTTTCCTTATTCCACTCTAAGGTCTCATAGTACGTTTTTGCTATAGCATCAGACTTTGGAGAGCCTATACTTATTACCACTTTAGATTCAAAATTGTGATAGCCTTCTGCTTTTAGCAATTCTAATACTTCTTGATATTTAATTGCTGCCTCTCTACCGCTACAGACTATCATCGCTTTATGACCATCTGGATAAATCTTATTCCTATAATGGTCAACCATATGTCTGCCTATGGCATTAATACGTTCTGCCGATAACTGGTATTTGCGTAAGGCTTCGTTTTTCAGCTTGTCTTTTTTGTCTTCTGAAAGATGTCCAAAGGTTGCCTCAAACTCTTGGTCTAACTCTTCTTTTTTAACATCCAGTTTGGCTATTCCCTCGTCATACAATAGTTCAACAGTTGCCCCATCAGCCACAGATTCCATTATAGTGTAAACATCAATATATTTACCCCCATAAAACTCGGCAAGGGTAGATTTGTCTTCTTTAGAGATGGGTGTTCCCGTGAATGCTACAAACTTAGCGTTAGGCAATACTGTTCGCATAAAGGACGCTAGAAAACCGTAGTGGCTGCGGTGTGCTTCGTCTACAAGAATGTAAAGATTCTCTTTTTTGGATAGTTCTTCCAGTTCTATTTCTACTCGTTCTATCTCAACCCATTTACCCTTTTGAAGTTCTTTGGTAATCTTAGTGAGGGTTTTCTCATTCAGGTGTTTTTCAATCATCAGATTCCCTCGCTCTTCCAATTCTGTTTGGTCGGTTGAGGTAGTGGCATCTTTGTCCGTTTCTTGAAACTTTTGTAAGGTAGTTGTGATGATACCCCCATAATCGTTGCGCAACAATTTGTCCAGATGAACTACTGATGAGGCTTGGTTTACATTCTTGAAACCAACATTTTGAAACGTAGTGGTAATCTGTCTGTCCAAGTCTTTACGGTCTGTCATTATAAGTACCGTAGGATTGTCAAAACCGTATTCAGGTGCTTGCAGCTTACGGGTTACATACGCCATAGTTAAGGACTTACCAGAACCCTGTGTATGCCATACCACGCCACCTTCACCCCCTTGTAAGCGTGCAATGGTCTTGTTGGTTGCTCTTAGTTGCTGGTATCTAGGCAACTTTTTAATCTTTACACCTTCTTCAAATTCAAACAATACAAAGTGCCGAATGATATCCAATACCCTTTCTTTCTTGAAAAGTGCTATAATTAGTTTGTCTTGGTCTTTCTTAGCTTCGTTGATGATGTCCGTATCTTCCTTACTAGTCTTAAATACAGAATAAAACTGCTGTGGAGAGTTAATTGCTCCATACCTACCACCCACGTCCCAAATACCTGCACAGATTTGATTGAAGTGAAACAACTTTTCTGAGTTTTCTTGGTAATATTTTAAATCACTAAAGGCTTTGTCCCAAGCGTTTTGCGCTGTGGGGGACTTACACTCGATGACTCCAATGGGTAAGCCATTTATGTATACCACCAAATCTGGTACGGAATGTTGATACCTTCCATGATACTTCATCTGGTTTACCACCAAAAAGTCATTGTTCTCTGGTTTTAAGTAATCTATAAAGTGAACCACCATAAATTCTTCAACCCCATCTATGGTCTGCTTCACAGAAAATGTGCCCCCTCTAATGAGTTCCCAGACCTTTTCATTTATCTCCATTAATGATGCCCCATTAACGGTTGTTATCTCGTTATATGCTTTGTTGAGGTTGTTATCGTTAATCCAAATGTTTAGCCTTTTGATAGCTGCCAAAAGCCTGTCCTTTAGGAAAACCTCTGTGATGTCCGTTCTTTCATCTTGCTGGCTGGCATCAAAGTATTGATACCCCATCTGTTGGAACAGCTTTATGGCTGTTAACTCGCTGTGTATGTACTCTGGTGAATGATTCATGCAGATACCTTAGTATTTAGTTGCACTCGAACTTTACCTGTTAGCAACTGTTGCATTAAGCCTTTTTTGAGTTTTTGGTAGTAAGATTTCTTTTTTGAAAGGACGACCAGTTTTTGGTCAACCAAACTTAATAATTCAGAAATGTGTAACTGTTCATTCAGGCTTGGTAGTGGAATTATTAATTTCCGAAAAGTCATTAAATTTAGGTGTCCTACTATTCCGCCTACTCTTGCTCCAATCATTCTTTTTTGTACATCTGTATCTTGAAGAATTTGAAGCAGGAATTTATTTGATAGTAATTCAGATTTTGGCTGAATAGTGATTATACTTTCATAAGTGCTAAATTCAAAATCAACATCAACTATTGCACAAGTGCCCAATGTCCCAGACTTACTAACTAGAACATCTCCTTTTTTTGTTATCCGATTTTTAGTCAATTTCTTATGCTGTTGTTCAGAAATGTGCTTTATATTTTCAAAAGATAATTTACCATATTTAATATCTGTGGTTCTAACAAAAGGAAAACCACCACTTTCCACATAATCAACTTTAGAAGTCAATCCTAGAAATATTTCATCACAAATTTCGCTTAGCTTGACAAACTCCCAACTTTTAGGAATATTACCCAAAGGTGATTTTTTAAATTCGGTATGCCCAATGCCTTTGGTGAGCAAACGTTGCATTAAGCCTTTTTTAAGTTCTTGGGTTTCGGTAATCTGTTGGTCTATGACCTCAATTTTAGCATCAACTGTGCTTAGTATTTCCGCTATTTTTTGTTGTTCTGGGAGAAGAGGTAGAGGAATCTTTAAATGTTGGTACTCTGATATCCAATACCTTTTATGTTCTACACATTGATAATTAATACTTTTAAGTGATTCATATAAATAAGTAATATCTATGTTATTTGATTTAGGCACAAGTATCTTCAATGCAGAAGACCTTACCTTAAATGGAAAATTAACAAACTTACAATCTGTTGTAAAGTCATCAAATATAATTACAGGCAAATTTGAGAATATGTCTTCTTCTTCGTTTGTGTAACCTAAAACAAAAGCTTTATTAGCCGTTAAAACAGGGATGTTTCCTTCATCGGAAATATTATTAGTTATGTATTTCGTAGGTTGCACATAATCTAAATATTCACCAAGAAATCCTAATTCCCAATCATTAGGAATTTCTCCGATTGGTGTTTTTTTGAAACCCTCTCTCATACTCCCAACTCTTTTAAAAATACAGCCAACTTTTCATCAATCTCGGCTTCACGCTCTTCTAATAATGCCAATTTTTGGTGTACCGCTTTAATGTCAATTACCTCTTCTGGTTCAGAGGTGTCTATAAATCTTGAAATGTTGAGGTTGTAATCGTTTTCGGCTATTTCTTTCACATCAACTATGCGCATATATTTGTCCACATCAACAGCACCATCATAAGCTGTAATAATTTTACTAATATGCTCTTCCTGCAATTCATTTTGATTTTTACCATCCTTGAAATCACTACTGGCATCAATAATGGTAACCTTACCTTTCTGCGCTTCGGTTTTGTTTTTGTTGATAATCCAAATTGAAGCTGGTATGCCCGTATTGTAAAACAAAGCACTAGGTAAACCTACAATGCCTTCTACCAAATCGGCTTCCAATAAGGCTTTTCTAATCTTACCCTCTGTGCCACTTCTAAAGAGTGTTCCATGTGGTAATACCACACCAGCTTTGCCATCTTGTTTTAGTACCGCTATCATATGTTGCAAAAAGGCTAAATCGGCATATCCTCTAGGTGGTATACCATATTGAAAACGTCCGTAAGGGTCGCTTACTACCTTGTTATAGTTAGGTGATACTTTCTTTTCCTTACCATTCTTGTCCAGTTTTACTTCTATAGAGTTTTCGGCAGGTGTCCACCACCCATCTTGGGAGAAGGGTGGATTGGCAATTACCCTATCGAACAAGGTCAATTCATTATTGTCATTCTTATGCTGTGGGTTGGTCAGGGTATCGCCCTTTCTAATATCGGCATCCATAAAGTTATGTAGCAGCATATTTAGCTTACCTATTGCCCAAGTACCCAAGTTCTTTTCTTGTCCGAAAAGCGAAACATTAACGTTGTTCCCAACTTTGCCATTGGGTTGCTGTGCGATGTATCTGGCAGATTCAATCAACATACCCCCAGAGCCACAGGTAGGGTCATAAACCTTTTGTTTGGATTTTGGTTTTATAAGCTGGACTATAAGTTGCACTACACCTCTAGGCGTATAAAATTCACCACCTTTCTTACCAGCATCATCTGCAAACATCTTAATCAAATACTCATAGGCATCCCCTAAGAGGTCATTTGATTCTAGGTGGTCATTACGCAATGAATGTTGGTTAAAGTGTCTTAATAAACGCTGTAATAACTCGTCGGACAGCTTCTCTTTATCACCAAACTTAGTGGCAGTCATTACGCCCTCTAAAGAGGTGTTTTCACGTTCTATAGCTGCAAAGGCTTTGTCCAATGCAATGCCAATGTTCTCGGTATGTTTCTTTATATTCTTCCAACGTGATTCCTCTGGTAGCTGAAAATAGGTTTCGTCTTCGGCATCTGCTCTGGAAACGCCATCACGCTGCATGATGTTTTCAACTTCTTCTTCAAAAACGTCATTGGAACGTTTCAAAAAAAGTAATCCGAAGATGTAGTTTTTGAAATCAGAAGAATCGATACTCCCTCTTAATATGTTAGCTGAATCCCACAGCCAAGATTCTAGTGTGGATAGGTTTAGTTTGTTTTGTGTCATTTGTATTTTAATTCCTCTAGGTTTAGGGTCTATTTAAATAGAAAGCCTGAATTTAGTTATACTTAGTTTAGAAATCAAGATAATTTAGAAAGGCAATTTGTCATCAAAATCATTATAATCCTCACAACCTAAGTTTCTATTACTTTCGGATATTTAGTTTTGTAAAATGAAAGTAAAAAAAGTCCAACTGTAGTTACAGTATTTATAACTAGATGAGCGTAAATACTTTCCTTTATTAAATAGTCTTCATTCGTTTTTCCGTGAAATTCTGTTTTCTCACTTCTTAATTTTTCAATACTTTGAGATATTGTTACAAGTGAAGTGCCAATTGTTTTTATTTCCTTAGGCATCTCATTACCACTTAATTTAAATTCTTTCAAAACAATGATTGCTAACTGGTATAATGTTTCACCTCCCTTTAATTTTGCAGAAATTTCATCTTGTTTAAGAATTTCTTTAATTATACTTTCTAAAGCAGAATTAGCTAACCCTATAGAGGTACTTGGGTCAGTTTCTATTAATTTGACAGCCTTATTAAAGGTGGAATGAGCAGTATTAAAGTCAACTTTAATCTCATTTTTAAAAGTTGCAATTGTAGGAATATATTCAGGCGTTTGGACTCCTAAATCTGCTGCAATTTTCAATAACTCTTCAGTGGGTATGCCATGAAGAGTTGAATTTAATTCAAATTCTCCATATTGATGATATATCATTGCAAAGTTCTCCCAGTAATCATTGTAATTTTCGCCATTGGATTTGTGCCATTTGCTGATATAATAAATAATATCATCAGGAGTTTTAAATTCCGTTTTTATTGCCAATTCTATATTGGTAATAAGGTTCATTAAATATTTTGGAGAAAGTTCAATCATTCGTAAATATATCTACGGAATTTGTAAAATTCCATTAAGCCGTTAAATTTAATCAAAGCGAAATTAACACACCTTATTTTTATAGGTAAGTATTAATAGCAAGAAGACTTAAATAATTCTAATGTAATAAACAGGACATAAAATGCTCAAATAAGATGAAAAGTATAAACAAAAAATAATGAGGAACACAAACCACGATTTAGAATAAGAAAAATGTAGAGTATTGGTTACACTCTATTTGTTGTATACTACCCTTAAGACATCACTTTAAAAACGTTCCACTATTAGTATGTTTTATGCTAAGGCTACTCGGGTATTAGTAGTTTTATTAAAATTTGAATTGCCGATAATGAAATGAATTTGTGTTTTAATAAGGTTAATAATTATTAGTGATATTCAAAAATTCTATCTGCAATTTCATGGGGTGTCCAAACTTCGTTGTTGTTTTTTCGGAATGAAGTTAAAGACGTCCAATTACCATAGTGGTCATATTTATATTCAAACTTTTGTTTAGCGTATATCAAAACACCTTGAGAATTTAATGTTTTCGATTTTACGACATTTCTGTTAAAATCATGTTTGTAAATATGCATACTATCCAATGAATTATCAGATTTATAATTAGTCGATTTTATGCAATTTGAATCATTATCATATTTGTATTTACTCTTATTTTCTAACTTTCCATTTGAATCAAGTCCCTTCTCTTGAATGTGATTTCCATTTTTATCGTATTTATGTTTTACCATGCAGTCCAACTGACCATCGTGTTTATAGCGTATTTCTTCAAGGCAGTTATTTTTTTTGTCATATTTGTATTTATAAACCCCAATAATTTTACCGTTTGAATTATATTCTACCTTTTCGGTTTTATTTCCAAGATTATCAAATTTGAACAAATTTTTTAACCTGAATTCTTCTTTTTCTAATTTCTCATATTTGTAGCACTCATCTTCAATATATTTATATCTATTGTGTAAATATAATTCTCCATTTTCGTCAAATACTTTTTTTTCAATTCTGTGGTTAAAATCATTATAAGAATATGTTCGTTTCTCGAATAACTTGCCATCAGGTTCGAATTGACATTCTATTATTTTATTTCCGCTTTCATCAAATTCAATTTGCCAAATTGCATATATTTTCGCACCTTTTTCAACGATTCCAAATTTCACTTCAGCTTCGTAAGTTGTTTTTAAGACAGATTTTACTTTTCCTTTAAAGTCCATTTATTTTCTCATTTTCAATTTACGCACATCAATTTGATAAGGTTATTCTTTGCATTAACTAACTAAGATAAAATATTTAACAATAACCACAATATGATTGAATAGCTAGACCTACTCTTAAAACATATAACCGAATATCATTTAGGATGCTTAATAACTTAACTATTATGTCATTTATTTTAATTCCTTAAGTCTTATAGTAAATAAGGAGTAATTTAATGAAATGTTGAAACATGATTAATTACGTATGTCATCACAGTATTGAACGCTTGACTGTTTGGATAAGTAATTATAATTTTGTCTAGATTTGATTTTGGATAGTTATTGTTAAATAAAAAGAGTCATTTATTAATTATAACATATGAATTACTTAATGATTTTAGACCTTTTAAAAGAACATTATTATGTTATAGTTATAATAGCACCATTAGTATATTTTATTCTTAACATTCGAATTAGCAGTAGAAGAGAAAAGATAAAAGATGAAAAAGTAATAATTACAAATTTAATAAGCGATATACAACGTTCAGCCTTTAATATCAGTTTTGGTCGATATGAACCTAATGAAGATGGTAGTGGTACTGGCAGTTCAACTAGTCATCATATTAATTTGTTTCAAATTAATTCTTTAAATAAGCGATTCAATTATAAGGAATTCGAAGATTGTCCTGTGTTTTTTTCGAAAGGTTCGAATATCATTTTTGAATTTGAAAAATATCTCAATAACCCCACCCTGCCCAAGAGAATTTCGAATAAGATTTTAAACTTCAATAGCTTTCATTTTGATGGAAGAAATTTTTCCCAAATAAAGAATAATTTAGATTATGTAATGATAGATAGCGGAATATTTGAGCCTACCGATTTTTATCGATTAGACAATGATACGCATTTCAAACTTGGAAATGCCATCGCTTTTCAGTCATATTTATCCTTTAAATTATGTTGTGCCAATTTAGAGACGGAAATTCGCAAATGGTCGAATAATAACTCTGCAAATCTCGTCTTTGGTGATGATTTTATAGATGAGTAACTTAAGACGTTATTAAATCGGTTAATGATAGCCTATATTAAAAAAAGGTTCATGTATTATGCAGTTTAAAATTTAACAAAATCAATTGGTCACATACAAAATAGTTAGTAATATTAAAAGCTAGACAGATGAATAACACAAACCACGAAATAGACTATGTAATTTACGGAGAGGAAATGCAATATGTAGAAATAGAATTGGATCCCCAAGAGGCAGTGGTAGCTGAAGCGGGCAGTTTTATGATGATGGATTCCGACATTAAGATGGATACCATTTTTGGTGATGGATCCAATCAGGACAACAGTGTCCTGGGAAAATTGTTTTCTGCAGGCAAGAGATTGCTGACAGGGGAAAGCCTTTTTATGACAGCATTTTTAAATATAGGTCAAGGGAAAAAGCAAGTGAGTTTTGCCTCCCCGTATCCTGGAAAAATTATTCCAATAGATCTTACGGAATTTCAAGGAAGGTTTATTTGTCAGAAAGATGCCTTTTTATGTGCAGCAAAAGGGGTATCCGTAGGTATCGAATTTTCTAAAAAATTGGGACGTGGCCTTTTTGGGGGAGAAGGATTTATTATGCAAAAATTAGAGGGAGACGGAATGGCCTTTGTACATGCTGGAGGCACTACGGCCAAAAAAATATTGGGCCCTGGAGATATACTAAAGGTAGATACTGGATGTATAATTGGCTTTACAAAAGATGTGGATTATGATATAGAATTTATTGGAGGAATTAAAAATACCATATTTGGCGGTGAGGGATTGTTCTATGCCACCTTAAGAGGTCCTGGCACCGTCTATATTCAGTCACTACCTTTTAGTCGATTGGCTGGACGGGTTTTGGCCTCCATCCCAAGAGGAGGGAAGAGTAAGGGAGAAGGAAGTATTTTGGGTGGCTTGGGCGACCTATTGGATGGGGATAACCGATTTTAATAATTTCATAATCCCGTTGTTATATCTTTAAAAGTTAAACTAAATAATGAACTTTAATTCCCTCTTTCAATTTTTATCCGAACTCAACCAAAACAATTCCAAGGAATGGATGGACCAAAACCGGAAATGGTACAAAGAAGTTAGGGATGAATATATAGCATGGTTGAACGGTTTGGATCTTGCTTTGGCCGCTGTGGACAATGAATACTATAGTACACCAGGCAAAAAAGGAATAAATCGCATTAATAATAATTTAATGTTTCATCCCAATAAACCTACCTATAAGGACCATTTTGGAGCTGGCTTGGATAAGGCACCCAACACGGGGGACTTTTATATAGAGATCGGGCTTGGTCAGTCCATGGTGGCTGGTGGATTTTGGAGACCTGATCCAACAACCTTGGGCAGTATTCGTGAGGCCATTGATTATGATGGAGAGGAATTCAAAAAAATTCTGAACAAAAAATCATTTAAAGAAACATTTGGAAATCTGGTAGTGGATGAAAGCTTAAAGAAAGCACCAAAAGGGTATTCCAATGACCACCCACATATAGATCTATTACGTCATAAGACCTTTGCCGTAATGCATCCCTTGACCCATAATGAAATATTACAGGATGATTTTAAGGAAAAGCTAATCTCTCTTTATTTGGAAATGCTGCCCTTTAGAAGGTATTTGAACAAAGCGGTTACCGTATAGGTAGGCTGTTATAAGATTTAATGTTGAAGGATTTTTTACATAGGGTATATAGATAAACCTATCCGTTGATACAGGAGGCGCTGGAGTCGAAGATTTCTTTCCCTATTTAAACAGATTACCGCGCTAAACTACCAATGAAGGAATAGCCACAAGTCACAAGAGATTAGCGAGTTGTCTAAATGGCAAGCAATAAAGGTTGCAAGGGCTCCTTCCCTTGGATAAGCCTGTCCCGCGTTTTCCGCGGGAGGACAAGGTGGATACTCAGCTGGATGCTGAGGAGACGGAAGGGATTGAAAGCCCAGGTCTCCGGAAAGGGACAATTTATTATGTTTGGGTTTTAAGTCCAAGATTTTAAACTCCCCTCATGATAGTTATCGGGACTTCCTCAGCTGATAGCGAGGAAATTTATTACCCTCTTCGTTTCAAGAGGGGAGCTAAAAGCATCCATAATTGCGAGGAGCATTGGCGATGAATCTATTTTTCATTTCAGTAACAGATTGCTTTGCTACGCTAGTAAAGAAGTGATAAATGTGCATTATGGTACATCCCAATGGGTATAGGGAGTCCCATGAAATAAGATCATATCTAGATAATCCGGCTGTTCTTTGGTGTAGTACCATATTGTCTCTTGACCACGATCAAGATATAATTTTTTCCATACTGCTAGCAAGGGCTTATAAATTCCTAGATTTGCATGAAATAAATAAAATAAACTTCCCAGGTGAAAAGCAATAAAGTAAGAAATATAAACAGGGAACTTTTGTCCGATAATTGGTATAAACTTGAAAAGATAAGCTTTGATTATCAAAAAAGTGATGGCAATTGGGAAGCCCAATCCAGAGAAGCCTATGACAGGGGTAATGGTGCAGCCATCCTATTGTACAACAAAAGAAAGGCAACGGTTATCCTTACTAAACAGTTTAGAATGCCCACGTATATCAATGGTAACGATTCTGGGATGATGATAGAAGTGTGTGCGGGACTCTTGGACGGTGACCACCCAGAGGATTGCATAAAAAAAGAAACGGAAGAGGAAACGGGATATAAATTGGATCATGTGGAAAAGGTCTTCGAATCCTATATGTCTCCTGGTTCTGTAACCGAGATCCTTCATTTTTTTATTGGGTCGTACGAAGAAAAAATGAAGGTGAGCGATGGTGGTGGCGCCGAAGAAGAAACGGAAAATATTGAGGTATTGGAGTTGCCCTTTGATAACGCTTTGGCCATGATGGCTTCTGGTGAAATAAAGGACGCCAAAACTATAATGTTATTGCAATACGCTAAAATTAAGGGGTTATTTTCCACGTAGTTTTGCGACCAACACCTTATGGAAACATTTCATAAGATTGTTTTTGGCGGTGGATGCCATTGGTGTACTGAGGCGGTTTACCAATCCCTGAAGGGAGTAATAAGTGTAGAACAGGGATTTATAGCTTCAAAAGGCAAAGAATCTTCCTTTTCCGAGGCTGTAATTGTGCATTACGATCCAAAGTCCATCGCCCTCGATGATTTAATTTTAATACACCTGCATACCCATAAATCGACATCCGACCACAGCATGCGCAAAAAATATAGGTCGGCCATTTATACTTTTAACGCCTTGGATTCTGAAAGGGCGATTGAAGCTATACAGCATCACCAAGAACATTTTAAAAAACCTTTGGTGACCAAAGTCCTACCTTTTGGGGACTTTAAGATTTCTGGCAAAGCATTCCAAAACTATTATTTTAACAATCCACAAAGGCCATTCTGCGAGACTTATATTGGCCCGAAACTAAGTCTCTTGTTGTTAAAATTTGGGAAGCATGTAAATGAAAGTAAAGTCTTGGGTCAATAATTATCCCTGATCATTTCGAAGATGGATTGCATTTCTTGTTTTACCTCTACGTTGCTCTTTGTAAAATGATTGTTCATAAAGCTGAATATCAAGGTTTTTCCCGAACGGGTAATCAGATATCCACTGAGGCAGTAATTATTGCCAAGGGATCCGGTTTTGGCATAAATATATGGGTGGTCATCACCATTAAACATCCCTTTTAAAGTTCCAGTTAAGCCACCTATCGGGAAAAAGTTAAAAAGGCGGTCTCTTGGTATTTCTTGGTACATTTTATTTAGTACAAATACCATGCTTACCGGGGTAAAAAGATTATATCGGGAAAGGCCGGAACCATCTACCCATCGCGGTGGTTGTTTAAGATCATGTAAATAAGTATCCAAAATATTCTTTCTGGCCTTAGCACTGTTTAAGGTGTCCGATAGGGTAGAGGAGCTTAAAATCAATAATTGTTCTGCAAGAAAATTATCGCTTACCTGCATCATCCTTTTGTACAAGGAGTCTGATGGTACGCTGTACAAAATCTGCTTTTCCGAATCGGGCATCTTTTGAACTATATTCACCTTTTTAAGAAGCACCTCTTCAAGCAAATTTTTGGTAAGGGTGCTATCTACTATATAAGGGCTTTCCAAAGTATCTTTTCTCTGATTATCAAAATAAAAGGTATTGCTATAAAATTCCCTATTTACACCATAACCAATTGATATTACTTGATCTTGGAAATGGCTTGGGGTAACCTTTAAGTCTTCATTTTTAAAGATAGTTACCACATTTCCATAAATGGGTAAACCGCTTCTTTCTGGACTAAAATACAGGTCATAATCCTCCCATGCCCAACCGGGGCCATATCTTTTTTCCTTAAAATTATTCAAGTAGAGGGCTATATTGTCGTATTTCTTGGCCAATATTATTGCGCTACTGTCGGCGAAATAGGAATGTAGCAAGGTAGGGTCGCCCGTGCCTTCCATATAAAGGGTGTCGTTTTTAACAATATATTTTAGGGCTGGAATTCTTTCCGGTAACGTTTTAAGCGATGTAAATAATGTTATTATTTTGGTATTACTGGCTGGGGTAAAATATTTCTGGCTGTTTAGGCTATACACCGTATCCTTTTTTGCAGGGTCATAAAATAATATCCCCTGAAAGTGGTTGGTGGTTGATCTTGAGTTTAGTTGTGTACTTATTTTTTTGGATAACCTACTGTGATTTAAAGTTTTACATCCCACAAAAGTCATTAAAAAACAAATGGAAATTATTGGTCTAAGCGTTCTAATTTTCATAGAATCTGGCATTTGAAATTGTACGTTCATCGACTTTAACATCCTTTTATCTATTATTTAACGGAT
>TARA_R110000868_G_scaffold35533_1_pt1 | contig 15597 bp, 4 predicted proteins | sample TARA_R110000868 | Tara Oceans TARA_R110000868 (sample SAMEA4397489) | marine metagenome | biome: Polar Biome; feature: [SRF] surface water layer (ENVO:00010504); material: water (ENVO:00002006), including particulate matter (ENVO:01000060) such as... | depth 5 m | reverse complement strand
AACACCGCCTCCTGCCGTTCCTGTTGCACAAGCGGCTGCCGAAGCTTCGACAGCAAAACCAACCGGAGGTTTAAATAAGCTAGTTGGCCCTCTTGCTGCGGCTTACGAACTTTACTACCCTGCAAGTGATGAAGAAAAGAAAGCTTCATACCCATACAAACTGGGTGCGCAATCAGCCGTAGATGAACAAGGTACAAGAATAGCTGCTGCAAAAGAAACAGCAGAAGATTATGCCGCTAGAAAAATAAAAGAATTTGAAGCAACACTTCCTGCTGGAAAAAAGTTGTCGCCAGAAGCACGCAATAAAGAAACAGACCGGCTTATTGCAGAAAAAATTAAATTGGATGTTAGTAAACCGCTAGTGCCTGTAGATGCAACTGGCAAAAAGTCGGTAGACCCTGTTAAAAGCTCTAGCTTTAGTACGGACAAAGGGTATACCAACGACTATAATCCAGCAACGGCAACACGCCGATCTATGTATGTAGATGGTGGGGGAGGAGGCGCAGGAGCACCCGCACCCAGCGCCGATGCTGACTACATGGCGGGTGTCGATAAACTGCTTAAGTTATCACAGACAGCCAGCAACATGGGGCCAATGACTAAGTTGGATGCAAAGCGATATTCGTTCACTCCTGAACAGTTGTCAAACCTTACTCCCGCAGACTATGCGGCGGCAATAACATCAGCAATGCCAGCAGACCCAACGGCCAGCCCATTGGATGCACGACAACAAACACTGAACACAGCCAATGTTGCAGCGCGTCAAAAGTATGCAAATGATTTGGAAAAACAATTTAAAGAACAAGGCTTAGCATTTACAGACACACTTAACAAACTGACATCTAAAGAAAAACGTGTTCAAACAATGGAAGACAACCAGTTGGGCATGTCCATGTTTGAAGCTGGCTTGGCAATGATGGCTGGCGAAAGCCCATACGCAATGGTCAATATTGGCAAAGGTGCGCAAGTGGGCACCAAAAAATACATGGAGATTCAAGACAAGGTAGAGGGCGCACGGGACAAAATTGACGATGCCAAAATGAAAATTGAAGAGTTTCGTCGCAACGAAGCCAATATGAATGCGCGGGAACAACGCCTTGCAAGAAAAGATGTGGATGATGCTGTAAGCACTGGTGCACAAGCCATGCTTAATTTAGCGCAACAGGAATATGGGCTTAATAGGCAACAGGCAATTTCTTTTGTTACTAACAGCCAGTTAGCTCAACAATTTAATGTTAGTGAGAAAAACAGAGCCAATGCACAAAACCAACAGACTGCGGCTAATATTGATATGAGTGCGCTTGACAGGGAAAGCCGAGAAAGAACTGAGGCTAACCGAAACAAAACGCAATTAGGACTTGCTGCACTGGAAGCTAAGTACAGAGCATCAAACCCTGCGGCGGGTAGCTTGGGCTTCTTCAGAGAAATTGGTAAAGGCGATCCAGTAAAAGGCATGAAGATTTATTCTGAAAACTTGGGGCCAGAAGCCAAAGGCGATGATGCGTTGATTGCTCCTTACATGAAAGACCCAACGGCGTTGATGCTGTTGGAAAAAACGCATCCAGAACTTGCGGCGCAGATTAAACAAAAAATTCAAATGCGGCTGTTGCAACCTCAAACAAACCCGGGAGACGTTAATCGTCCATAAGTAGTAAACTCACACAACCGCGTGCAGTTCGGCCTGCTGCGGTTGTAAAATTCTGCCGCACAATTCGGAAAAAGTCATGCCTCAATACCTACCCTTACCAGACGGATCAACGGTAACCATTCGGGATGGGGAGACCCCAGAACAGGCATACGCCCGAGCGCAGCAAATGTACCCCGAAGCATTTGCGCAAAAGCAAGCACCAGCACCAAGAGAAACTACGTTTGGTGGGCAGACCAAAGAATTTTTTAAAGGTCTTGTGCCCGGCGCTATTGGACTTGTTGAGCAAGCTGGTACTGGTATATCTGCACTGCTCCCCGACGAACAAGAAAAAGCCACACAAAAATACATCAAAGAAACTGCCGCCACTGCCAAAGCTCCGTTTGCCGCCGCGCCGGGGTATGAGGACACGATAGGGCGTAAGTTTGGTGAAGCCACAGGTTCCTTCCTTCCATTTGTTGCAACTGGGCCGTTTGGTGCGATTGGGCGTGTAGCCGGTTACGGACTTGGTATTGGTGCTGGTGCTGGCACACAGGTAGATAAATCTGCCGCTGAAGGCGCAACTGAAGGCGAACAAACAGTTGCTACTGGACTTGGCGCAGTGGTTGGTGCATCAGAGATGTTTGCCCCTATACGTATTCTGAAACGTCTTGGGGAGCCTATAGCCGCAGGCGCTGTTGCATTTGTTAAACGTGCGTTTATGGCTGGCGGCGAGGAAGCCGCACAAGAAGCTGCGGTTCAAGCAGCGCAGAACATCATCACCAAAGGTATATACAAACCTGAGCAAGAAATTATTGAACAGGTCGGTGAGTCTGCTGCTTACGGTGGTGCTGTTGGCGCTATGGTGCAAGGTTTTATGGACTTGGCTATTGGTCGTCGTGCACCAACAAACCCGCTTACAGACGAGGTAAAGCAAGCCCGGGCGGATGCAGAGAAACAGCAAGAAGAAGAAAAGGTTCGCCTTAACAGCCTAGAGTACGCCCAAGAAGTTTTAACCCAAGCCAAAGCACTACAAGCTCAGAAAGATGCGTTAAAAACCCAAAAATTAAAGTTAGACAATAAAACTGCTTCCGAAGTTGATAAAGCATTTAACAGTGATATTGAAGCGCAGATTAAACAAATAGACAAACAACTTAAGCCATTGGCTGAGGAGTACGTGCGTGTCAGGCCTATTCTGAAACAAGCAGCAGAACAAGCACGTGTTGCCAAGCTGTCTCCACAAGAATATGCGTTTGGCATGGAGCCTGAAGAAACGGCGAAGAAACCCGCTGAGCCTGAGCTGTATGAACAACAGATTGCCAAACCGCCTGTGCCGCCGAAGGCAGAGGATATTGCAGCACAGCATGCCGCCCAGAGTATTCAGTTGGCCAATGACCAGCAGTACGCCAGTGAAAAAGCCCCCAACGAGGCCGTGTCCGACTACGTTTCGTACTTGATGCGCAACCCAATGTTGGCGGATCAGATTGTCAGTAAGCGTATGCAGTTGCCCGGGTTGCCTACCGGTGTGCGTAACTCTGCGGTTTTAGATGCGTTGAAGTTGCAGATTGCTCCGGGCTTTAAGCAGGAGATGGATACACGTAAGGCAGCTTTTGGTGCCGCCAAACCTATAGCAACAGAATCCCCACAAGTACAGGCGTTTACGTCGTACATGGACGACCTTAAAGATAAGCGCAACGACGTTGGTGATGACATGTTCTTCAAGTACATGGTTGATCCAAAGCTGGAGAAGATTAGTGAGGGTAAACCCCCAGTCATAGCGGTGAACGCTGCGTTGATGCCGTTTGCGCAACCTAAGCAAGCTGAACGTGTGCGTAGCAAAATAAACACACTGATTGATGAAGTAGATCAGGCTAATACGGATAGAGATGCGGCACTGCGCTCAAACAACCCCGATGCGGCAACTGCTGCGTTTGAAAGAGGTAATCAGGCACTTGAGCAACTCAACGCTTTTGCAGAACCGACACCTGCTGGCGACTTGACAAAAGGCCGGTTCCCAAGCGCCAAAACAAGCCCACAAGCCAGCGTTTACGCCAAAGAAGTACTGCGCACACGCAACGAACAAGACACCGCTTTAAACACGATTGAAGACAAGATTGACCGTCTGCGTCGCGGTGATGCTTTGGGCAGAGAAGGCGTAGAACCCGGCAAAGGTATGGCCGCCGCTGCCCCCAAGATACTGGCTCAACAAGCTGAAGAAGCCCGGGGCAAATACATTTCTGCTGTGTTGGAAGAAGCGGCCATTCACCGCCGTGTTGCGGGTAAACCTGCACTGACCTATGACGAAGCCATCAAGGCCGCGTCGCGCATTCATGATGTGGTGGGTGAGTGGATTGATCGTTCAAAAGTAAAGCCTGTACAGAAATTTACGGAAAAACCCGAATACAAAGAAGTAGTTGTGCAACCCGCGCAGATGCGTGCCAATAAAGTTGTTCGTGCCGCAGTTACTGAACGTAGATATAGTGAGACACCGCCGTCTAAAGTTCCTGCTGGAGCACCCAGCACAGGTGAATGGGTTAAAAAACCTACAAAAGTGTTTGCTGCTTTAGAAGCGCAGATTAAACCGGTGACAAATGTAGATTCTGCCGCTTCTGCACTGGACGTTAGAACCAATGCGGTTATTAAGAAACAAATAAAAGAGTTGCTGGACAAAGGCAAGCTTCCGTTTGTTTGGGAATTTGTTGATACCCGCCCGATGGCAGAACAAATTAAAGATACGCCCGCCAGCAACAAAGAAGTCAAGCATTTCAAAGCCCAGATTGCCAAAGTTGTTGATAGCCTGTCTGAGATGCCATCACAGGTTTCACGTGAAACACCGCTGCTAAAACAGCAGTTTGCTACTACGGAAGCTCAGAAAGTTGCTGAAGCCCGGGGTGAAACCACTAAGACGGCGGGTGGAGAGATGCGCCGCCTACGTGAATACGTGGGCAACATGATCGACAAGGCGCTGACACGGAACATCCCAGAAGGCGCGGTCACAGAAACTGAAGACGGCCCCGTCCGCACGCAAGGTATTCGAGAAGCACTGGAACGCGTCAAGGAAATCATTGACGACGGCAAAGCCAGCAAAACACTGTTGGACGCAGCCCAGAATCAAGCCGCACGCATACTGCGCGGCGAAGACCTTGGCACGCAGGTGTACACAAAACGCGAAGTTGTCCCCGGCAAACGTGTTGTAGAAAATGTTCCCGGCAGAGAAGCTGAAACCCGCTTTGGAGAACGCCGTACATACAAATCAGTAGGCTACGAAGCCGCGCTGGCACCCGAGGGTAGCTCATTGCGTGAGCTTCAAGATGCCATAAAGCTGTATGAAAGCACAGCTCAAGAAGGTGAGATTGCTGGTGAAGGCGCAAAGGGTCAAGGCCAGTTGTTCCCTGAAACACGCAAAGACATCGGTTACATCCGTGCCACACCGGCCAACTTTGCCAAGTCTCCAGAGATTAAGCCTGTGTGGGAGGCGTTGGATCAGGCACGCAAACTCAAAGCAAAAACAGAAGCCAACCAGAAAGCACGTTCTGCCAAAGACAAACAAGGCATTGAACAGATTCAAGCGTTGCAGAAGCAGATTGACGCTATTAAAAATAACATGAAATTTTTCCTGACCAAGTCAGGAGACTTTAATTTGGGGCTGTACACAAACGTAGACATTGCAAAAATGTTTATGACGTATCCCGAAGCGGGTATTAAAAAAGAAGATAAAGCGTTAATGGATCAGTACTTGGCCGTTGTACGCAACATCTTTAACCAAAATTACAACCCGTCAATAAAGCAAACGCAAGAAAGCAACTCAAGGTTGGCCAAAAAGATTTTTGACGGACTATCTGCTATTTACACACCAGAGCAGATGGAGTATGTAAGAGATAAACTAATTCCAAACTTCAACGAAAAAATAAGACCTGAATACCTTATACGGCTTAAAGAAGCACAGCAAGCTGTAGCTTTGGGCCAACGTCTTGAGGGCGCAAACAATCGTTTAGTTGAATTTATGCAAGACAGTAATGCGGCTGTGCGTAAACAAGCTGAAGAAAGCCGCAACCTTACTGACCCGTTGTTGGACAAAATAAAACTTATTAAACAAGGTTTGCGTGGTTCGTTGTTGTTGACTGACGGAGAACGTGCCGCACTTGACTCTGAAACAGCACTGGCAACGCAGCGCGGCGCATACAAAAACGCTATGGCCAAGGCAATGGGCAAAGCCCGTCAACGCCTGTCTGATACGTTGGGTGAGTTGCTTGATCCTGAAATCGAACGCGCACGTCGTGCTTTGAAAGCAGCCAAGACCCGTCTGGCTACTGTTGAGTCACAGATTGAAGCAGCCAAGAAAGAAATGACTGAGGGTACTGGCCAAGCGCCAAACCTGATTAACAACTTGCAAAAAGTTCAAGGGCTTGTTGAAAACATTGAGACCGCTGAAACAGAACTGGCCGACTTGCAAGAAACCCGCTTTGGTGAAATTGAAAACGACGTTGTTGTCACCGAAGCCATGCTGGACAAAGACCTCAAGACAGAACGTGAGTATCTAGAACTACTTGAGCGCCAGTTGGCAGACATGCGCAAGGAGCCATTGACTGCGGTTGAGTTTGGGGAACGCGGTAAGTTAGGCAAACTCAAGTACCCATTCTCTTCGCAACGCGTAGAGGCGCAAGTAAAAGCACAGCAAGCGGCTGTTGATGAAGCACGAAAACGCGCAGATGAATTTCAGAAAGATGTGCAGGTCTGGTGGCCCAAGGTTACTGCGGCGTTCAAGAAAGACGGTATCAGCATTAAAGACCTGCCCGGCGCAGTGTTTGAGAAAGGCCGCAAGGTTGCGGATATCAACACACCAGAACAGAAACGCCTTGATGATTTGCGCGACAACGGTATGCAGGCGGCAAAAGAAGTTGATGAAGCCGCAGTACTTCAACGCGTCAAAGACAAACAGATTCAAATATTTGATGACGAAATCTTTGACGCACGTGGTGAAGTGCAGACGTTCATGGGGCCAGAAGACACAAATCAGTTGGCCGACATCATGGCCGACCCCAAGACAACCAACGTCAAACGTGTACAGGCAACGCTTAAGCTGGGCGCTATGCAGAAGCTGGCTTCGTTGGAAGCGCAAAAAGAAGTGTTCCTTACAGGCAAACCAGCTAAGGCACCCAAGGCAGCTACTGTGCCAAGCACCTTTGCGTTGGCGGCGGCTAAACCATTCCGTACTGGCTCAGGCGTAGCAAAAGCGTTTACTCCAGCAGAAATGGATGAGATGGATCGCGCTGAGATACGCGATGCCAACGAGTTGGCCAAAAAGATTTTGGGCACTAAAGCACCCCAGCTGAAAGAACCAAGCAAACGCAAGCAAGGCAAAATGATTGACCCCAACATGGGGTTGTTTGACGATTTTGAGTTCTCTCGTGGCACACCAGTTAAAGGCTTGACCAAGGCTGAGCTTGAAGCCGAACTTACCGCCGGTATGGGCGAGCCTGTTACTGGGCGCAAGATAGAAGCAATGGTTTCCGAGAAGTTAGCGGTGTATGAAAACCTTGACGAATACCTGAGCAAGTTTAAAGAAGTCACTCGAAACGATTTGCGCAACAAAATTCCAGCAGATGCTAAAGGTTTTGTTCAAAACGGCAAAGCGGTACTGTTTGCCAACAACATTGGTAAAGGCCACGGACTTGGCGTACTGCTCCACGAAGTCGGCGTGCACATGGGGTTCCGCAACTTCTTTAACGAAGGCCAGTACAACGCGTTGGTCAAAACAGTCAAGAACTGGGCAAACAAAAATGAAGACTCAATGGAGGCGCGTGTTGGTAAAGCCGCCGTGCGCAGGGTTGAGGCTGCTAACACTCCCCCACACCAAATTGATGATGAGTTATTGGCATACGCTGTTGAAGAAGCCATGCAGATGGGTGTTGAGCCTGTCGGCGTTAAAGGCGGCAACGCAGTCAAGAACTGGTTGAAGATGTTGGTGGACGGATTTAAGAAAGCGCTTGAGAAGTTTGGCATTACCTCCAAGAACTTGACTGCTGGAGACTTGGTTAACTTTGCCTACGGCGCAGCGCACATTGAACTTAAAGGAACTTGGCACGGTACAGGCGTTACTTTTGACATGTTTGACCATACATATATGAACACTGGTTCAGGGGCGCAAGCTTTTGGTTGGGGAACATATCGCGGGCAAAGATATGGAACTGCCGACAATTACCGTGTAGAAGCAGTTACAAAAACAGGCGGCGTGTATGACCAGTGGGTTGAACGACCAGACATACAAGCATGGTTTAAAAGTCAAGAACCTGCATTTATAGGCAAACTGCCAGCGGGTATTCCAGAACAGTTTTTAAGCATGCCTTTGCGCGAAGCTAATAACGCGCAAACCGGTGAAAACCCTTATCAAGTGTTTAAAGACGCCATTCAAGGCGAAATAGAAAACATTGAAGAAGAAAGGCCAAAATATGCTTTAGCTGCTTTGCCTGTATCTGCATCACCAGTTAAAAACTATGGGTACGGGCCTGTAACGGCAACACCCGCACGAACTGTTGCCAGACCTATAACCGCAAGACCCGTTGCTGCAAAAACGCCTATTGCCAAACCCTTAAGTTGGCGTGTGGAGTGGATGCGGGGGTTGTCTGACGCAGAAGTAGATAAGAAAATTAAAGAACTTAAAAAGTTTGCAGAAACTGCGGATGAACATTTAAAGGTTCCTTTTGTAAATGCGGTTTACAAGGGCAAACAGTTTCATGAATTGTGGGACACAGACACAAACATAGCTGCCGCATACACAGTAAATGTTTTTGAAAATACTATTAGAGAAAACAACGGCACTCCGCCAACTTGGAAAGAAGCTATTGCTGCAACAAAAGTTGAGGCCAAAAATGATTTAAAAGACTTTGAGGGTTCTGAACACCCTGCAACAAAAGACGCATACAACACAGCAAGAAAAGTTTTAGACACTATTGATGCGCTTGATGTAAACGACTTCCAATACAACCCTCCGTCGGGGCCACCTGTACCTGAGCCAGCGGGTTACATGATGCGTACTTTGCATACGCGTCCTGAAAACGAATACATTCTTTGGGGTCAACACGCAGACAAACAACCAGAAGTTGTTAAAGATGCGTTCAAACGTATCTATGATTTGTTAGACAGCAGACAGCAAGCAGTATTTAACCGTTCAATAGGCCATGTACGGCCAGATCGGCAAAGCGGGAGTGATTTGTATAGCGCTTTAAGTGCTGTGCTTGAACAAAGCGGTATGCCAAGTGAGTTGTGCCCTATGTTTACGTCTGAAATGTTGCATGCTGAAGGCGTTGCGGGTGTAAAGTTTTTTGATGCTGTATCAAGACACGCTTCCTTACACACAGCAGCGCCCGGTACATACAATTACGTTGACTTTGGCGACAAAGATGAAGGTGCGCAGATCATTGCCACTGACATCAACCCAATCAATCAAACACAACCCATGCAAAAAGGCGAGATACTATTCTCGCGTTCAGCAACATACACCAATCCAGAAATTGCCAAGAACAGCGATTTTGTTGACAAGATCGTAGCTAAAGATAAAGGCTGGACGCAAAAACTTAAAGCCAATTTAACTGGTCTGGCTTTTGAGACACAGCTTGTGGACAGGTTTGCAGGCTTTGAGCGTTTGGCCAAATACATGGAGCCACTCAAAGGCACCCAGATGCTGTACTACTTGCGCATGTACGACCAGCGCATGAACTTTGTATCTCAGGCAGTCTCCAACGGCGCACCGGCAATCGTAGAGAAGACGCGCCCAGACGGACGCGTTGAGCGTGTGTTGGAAAGCAAAGAGAGCGCCAACATCCACAACGTAGTGCAGATTCTAAAAGACGCACAGCCAATGGTTGGCAATGCAGAAGCTGTAAACAGGCAGTTCACCATGTACATGGCGGCTATTCGTGCGGGTAACAAAGGGCTGTCCTCACTAAACTTCGGTGAAGACGTTACGCAGGAACTGCTAAATAAAACTATGGCCGCTATCAAGGCCACGCCCGGCTTAGAAGCTGTGTTTAAAAATGCACAAGCCGAGTACAACGAGTACAACCGCAACTTGATTGATTTTGTTGTCAGCACTGGCGCACTGTCCAAAGAAGTTGGCAAACGCTTGCTTAGAGAAAACGATTACATCCCGTTTTATCGTGAACGCAACGGTGTTGCAGAACTGTTAATTGGTGGTGAGTCCCCTATCCGCATTGGCAGTATTGCCGAGCAACCGTACCTGCACGAGCTGGTCGGCGGCGATAACCCAATCCTTGATTTCTTGACAAGCTCGGTGCAGAACACCAACCTGTTAATGGACATGGGTATGCGCAATCTGGCTACCAAGAACGCTGTGTTTGAACTGGTTGATCTTAAAGCTGCTAAGTTTGTAAAGATAGCTGCTGGCCCTGACGTTGTTAAATTCCGCGATGATGGCGCAGATCGTTACGCTGTTATTGCTACCGAGAAGGTCAAGATTGGCAACAAGGAGTTTGATACTGGCGTACCTGCTGACATACTGGTCAAAGGCATGGAGGGCATTCCTACACAGATGCCAGCAATGTTGCGCGTCATGGCTTTCCCAGCACAGATATTACGCAAAGCTATTACCCTCAGCCCTTTGTACACAGCAAAGCAGTTGTTCCGTGACTCCTTGGCCGCGCCTATTCTTTCCGGCGCGGACTTTATGCCTGTCATTGGCGCGTTGAAAGAAATTAATTCCGCTACCAAAAAGACTCTTGAACGCCGTGGTGTTACGGGAGGCCAGCAGTTTGTTGGTGGTGCAGAAGACCTTACCAAGATTTTGCGTGACGTGTCTGAGGGTAAGCCGGGCTGGATGACGGCGCTTGGTAAGCTTGAAGCCATGAGCATGGAGGCAGATGCCACAACACGTCGTGCGCAGTACAACAGCTACATTGAGCAAGGTCTGTCTGAGATGGAAGCAACGTTGCTGGCGCTGGAGTCCATGAACTTTAACAAGCGTGGCGCATCCCCATCAATTCATGTGGCCAACTCCTTGATACCTTTCTTTAACGCACAGATTCAAGGTTTGAACGTGTTGTACAAAGCATCAATGGGCAAGATGCCGTTCAACGATCAGTTGCGTATTCGTGAAAAGATGTTGCGACGTGGAGCCTTTATGGCTGTTGCCAGTCTTGCCTATGCGGCCTTGATGCAGGACGATGAGGCTTACAAGAACGCCAACCCTGACCAGAAGTACGGTAACTGGTTTGTGAGAGTGCCCGGTCTGGATGAGCCTATCAAGGTGCCTGTGCCTTTTGAAATCGGTTATATCTTTAAGGCGTTGCCTGAGGCAATATTCAACAGCATGGTCAACGAGCATGGTGGCGAAGAAGCGGTCAAGGCATTCAAACAAATCTTGCTTCAGACAGTTCCCGGCGGTTCGTCGTACGGTATTCCACAAATCATGAAACCTGCTATCGAGGCCGGACTTGGCAAGTCGTTCTACACAGGTCGGGACATCTTGTCTGCGCGGGAGAAAGAGCTGTTACCAGAAGAGCAGTTCCGCAACAACACATCAGAACTGGCCAAAGGTATTGGTAAAACGCTCGGCATCTCTCCGATTGTGTTTGAACAGCTTGTCAGCGGCTACACCGGTACTATGGGGTTGGCGTTCATGCAAGCACTCAGTGTGGGCATACCCACAGATGAGACACCTGATAAAGCCGTTAAGCGTTTGTCAGAGTACCCAATCATTGGCGGGGCGTTCCAACCCAACGACGCTGGCGGCATCATCAACAGTGTGTATGAGCGCATGAACGAGAACCTCAAAGTCAAAAACACATTTGATAAGCTGGTTGCGGAGGGGCGCACGGCAGAAGCCAAAGATCTGCTTCAGCGTCGCGGCAACGAGTACATACAAGCAGACTTGGCCAACAAGTTCAAAGCAAACATGAACAAGCTGACGCAAGCAGAGCGTGCAATCAACGCATCAAACATGACCGCCGAAGCCAAGCGCGAACAACTGGACAAGATCAGGAAGATAAAGACCGCCGTTGCTCAAACGGTGAGAGAGGTTTCCGATAAAACCATACTCCTATCAAGCCCTTTTTAATACCAATAAAGGATTGAGTCCGGTACTTGTAAGGAACTGAGGCGCGTAGCCCCAGTTCCTTTATCTTTACAACGTCCAGTCCGGGAACAAAAAACCCCTCCCCCGGTTTAAGTGTCGCCCACGGATAGATTATTTCCATTGAACTGCTCTTCCTCAAAAGTTATGTGCATAGCGTTGACGCGCATGGATGGGCCGTTGGTCTTGCCCAGCATATCTTTCTTGGAGTACTTGACGCGAAACATCTTCTCCATCTGCTTCTTGAAGTCATCGTAGCTAAAGCTCATGCTGACGCAGTGCTTCCTAAGAAGTTGTTCCTCAATGTAGTACTCCCTGAATCCGTCTGCAAGTGTTCCGTGCTCAACACGCCCAAGTACTTTTGATCTGGTGAGCGACTTGTCAACAGACTCGCCATCCCCCCATGCGGCCATCAGGCGACCCTCAGCTTTCTTAATAATGATGAAGCTTCCGTAGTTGTCTCCGGTGTAGGCGTTCAATACGTCCTCAGCGGTGCGCACACTGCCACGGATAATGCCCCGGGCTTTCTCGACAACTAGTTTAAGAGCATCAATAACTTTCTGCACTTCTACATCAATGATACCGGCGTAGTCCTTGCGAAGAAGTACAGCCGCAGCAACAATGACCGTGCAACCCGCATGCCAGTAGCGTTCGTCATCATCAAAGGTCATGACCTTTTTCAAGTGTGCGTGCGTTTTGGCTACAACCTCCTTCGCCACCTCTCGATTTTTGGTCAACCATCTAACCCACGCCTCACCCGCCACGCCGTAGTGACGCTTTATGTCCAGCAATACTTCACGCTCTTTAGGAGTCCAGACCAGCTTGATGTTTGGGTTCCACTCAAGCATACGCAAAAGCTCGCCGTTTGAACTGAACTTCCTTGCGCCAGCCATGTAGTCGGTCAGGCTTTCGTTGGAGGTCATGGTGCAGGTGGTTTTCCAAGACGTGTTGTTGATACGTTCCTTGTTGGCTCCCGAATCCATACGCTCCTTGCCCTGCGCTTCTGCAAAGTCAAAGATAAACACCGGTGCCCATTCCATGTTGGCACGTTGGGTGTTGGTGATCTCGTCAACCAGCAAAGGCATACTGTTGAGCAAGCCAGCGCGTTGTTGCATGGCTACTGGGGATGTGCCTTTGCCTGTCCTGTACCTCAGGGGGTGACCCCACACACCAGCCTTGGCGCTCAGCACCAGCGACTTACCAGTGCCCGACTCGCGGGAACCAATGTGCCACACAAAGCCTTCGTACTCGGTGAACCGCATCAGAGGCGCACCAAACGAGTCTAGACACACAGCCAGCGCCGTCTCCATGTTGGGCTTGTTCACAAATATGGTCTGCCACAGCTTCTTCCATGTCTGCAAATCACCATCGCTGTTGGTGTTGCGGTTAATGTTCTCCAGACCGGGCATGGGGATGCGTGTCTCTCTGCCGTCTTTGGTGAACACGCGGTTGTTGTAGACGAAGCTGTCGTCTACCTGCCAGCCACATTGGTACGGGACAACGATGGGCTTCTTGGACTGCGATGCCTCACCTACACAAGCGCGTACATACTCATAAAGCTGTTTGTCGAAGCCAGCAAATGTGGACACGATGTTCTGACTAGCCAGCCACTTGAGCGTCTCGTCCTTGCTCACGATTGATTTCTGTGGAAAGTTAAGTGTCATCACGCCTTCGGGACGCACAGCGGCCATGTGAACCAGATGTTCTTCCTCCATCTTAAGCAAGTCAACCACAAACAAGTCGTACGGAACGAGCTGGGTAGTCTTCTTGGATTTCTTGCCGTCCTCGTCTTCATCAATCCTTACAAAGTACACACCGCCGTTCTCGCCGTAGCTGTACCCACGTGGTGGGGGTGGGCGCTTGACTGCATCAATGTGTTCTGGTTCGTCGCTATCTCCTGCATCCTCAAGCGCAAAGAATTCTTCTTCTACGAAATCTTCGCTGACAGTGTTCAGTGGTATGACTTTCTCTGTGTTGTCAACCTTGATCTCCCTGCCAAGGATCAGCGGATTTGTAATCTTCCCCCAGTGTGGACAACTTGTGCATATCCCGGGGTTCAGTGAATCCATTGCAACGCAAGAGTAAGGCCCTTTGATCTCCGCCAACTTCTGGTGCATGCGCTCGTGTGGGTACGGGTGCAGGTCGCTCAGCTTAATCGCGTGTTCCATACCGTCATCACAGACCTTAGCCCATGACAACAACGCCCTCCAAACAGGTTCTTTGCCGTCCTCTTGGGCTGTGGCAACATAGTCAGCAATCTGGGCGCAGTGAGGTTGGAACTCAGCAAAGACTGTGCGACTGTTTTGCAGCATCTTGATCTGCGCAGTGGTCTTCACGTTCTTTGGGCGTGCCCCCGGCAACATGATGGGGTCAGCTTGCGGTGGTGCTTTCTCCTTGAGGTTGGAGTTGATGACTTCAGCAAACGCATCAAAGTCAAACAGGTCTCCTTCCATCAACAGCTTTACAGGAAGAGGTTGCACATACTTCTTCTTGTGGTTCTTGGTGCCCGGCACCCGCATCAGCCTAGCTGCATCTGCGGTGACCGACATGTCAATGACCATGCCTTCTTGTTTGCATAGAAGTTTTATGTTCTGTGCAACAGGTCGCCATTCAGCAACCGTCATATCGCGGGTCATCGGCCAGTAGCAGTGCAGTCCCCCACCTGAACCAACAATCCACGGTTTGCCGAGCGCATCAAGCCCAACCTTTGCCATGAACGCATCCAACGCCAGTACTGCATCCTTCTTTGATGCGTACCCGTCCAAGTCAACAAAGAAAGACTTTACGTGCGTAGCTTTGTCAGCTTCGCGTTTCTTTCCATTGAAGCATGAGACAGCGTAGAAGATGTCGCAGTTATCGTTGTTCCAGTTGTCTATGTGGGGGTGCAGTTCCTCGACTGTGTCCGTGAACACATGTTGTTTTCTTTTTGTGAGTTCTACCGCGCAATACGAGCCTAAACCCGGAGACGGCAAAACCACCGCTAGGAACTCAAGCGGAGTCATGTCTATCCTTTGGGTTATTTGAAGTCGTCGTTCGCGTGTTCTACGCCTTGTTGAAAGCCTTCTTCAAACCCATCTTGGTAGATTGATTCTGTGGCATCAATAAAAGCTGCCAAACGTTCTACAAGCATCTCAACCCAGTCCGGCGGGACTTTGTCGAAACCCATGATGTAGATGTAGCGTAGAAGCTCGTTGTTATTCAGTTGCTTAGGTTGAATGCCTTGCATGTTTTTCTCCAAGCCTCGTCGGCTGTGCTTGATGTTTGTAGGATTTTGAGAAGTGAGCTTGCCGATGGCCGGTAAGCTACAAACACTTCGCCACCGCCGAACCAGTTGTAAACAGATTGACGTGAAACGCCAAGTGCTTGAGAGATTCTTACGACAGAGAAGTTGTGGTGAACAGCCCAGCGCCCGAGTTGGTTACCCAACGTCTTCGGCGCTTTCATGACCATGTTGATTGTTTGTTGTGAGTAAGCCATGTTGTAGGGGCCGAAGCCCCCTCCCCCTTAGTCTTCTTCCCAATCGTCAACCATTGCAGCCAAGTTTGTTTTCTTGGCAGGCACGGCATTCGGCTTCTTCTCTTCCTTGCGCACAGTAGGCTCTTCGCTTTCTTCCTCCACAGCAGGCGCGGTTTTGGCTTTCTTTGCCTTGGATGCTGGTGCTGGCGGTTCTTCTTCCTCAGCCACTTCAGCCACAGCAGGACGCTTACCAGCAATAGCCAGAGGAGCCGCCACAGCAGCGGTTTTCGGCATAGTCATCGCAATGGCACGATGGGCTTCAGGGGAAGCGGCTTTTGCGGAAACTGTCTCATACTCGTCATCGTTCAACCAGCGCATCTCTTTAAAGAACAGCTTCGGGCTTTCCGACTTGGTATCAAACTTCAGACGC
>TARA_R110000868_G_scaffold80982_3_pt1 | contig 15608 bp, 18 predicted proteins | sample TARA_R110000868 | Tara Oceans TARA_R110000868 (sample SAMEA4397489) | marine metagenome | biome: Polar Biome; feature: [SRF] surface water layer (ENVO:00010504); material: water (ENVO:00002006), including particulate matter (ENVO:01000060) such as... | depth 5 m | reverse complement strand
CGCGGACCGCCGAAGCGAACAACGTCACGAATAATCCGGGCTAGATCGTCCGGCAACAGGCACGCCAAATGAGACAGCCTGAACCGGCGACGGCCCGATCTCGTCGTTGAGCGGCGAGTCGGACCGCCCCTGATCCTTATTTCCGCCCTTTTAGGCTGCGCCACAAAGTCGCGATGCTGGTCAGCACCGCCGCGATGCCCAAAAGAAATGATCCGTCGATTATCATCATTGCCGACTCCTTTCCTGCTCGATATGTTCGCTATATGTTCTCATGTAGGAAAGAGGGATTTTGCGATGTGCGTTTCGATCACCCCAATTCCAGATAGCGTACGCCTGCGGGCCTCTGGCGATGTTGAGACCGTGCTGACGGTGCCATATGACGAAGATGAGCGGTTTCTGGTGGGTTTGAGCGACGGCACTTTGCTCATGGGCCATTATGATGAAGCCATGCAGTGTCGCTGGGAGGTAGCGCGCGACGGCGCGGGCATTGTCCGATTCGACGGCAATGCTGCCCGGGTCGAGTGGCGCGTCGAATGGCTGACTGTCGCGACGTTCGACGCAAATGTGGTGGAGCCCGGCCTGCCGCCTGCCGTACCGCTGTTTCCCGAGCTTGATCGTTGGGCGGCATGATAGCAGGCAAGCTCAGGGACCAGTGAGCCTGATCCAGATGCTCTGGGTCGGTTCGCGATACCCTGCGTTACTGATGATCGGGCTCTCAGCGATGCCGCTCGCAAGCCGTGATGGAGAGGAAGGCGGGTTCCCCATATCCGCCATAGACGTCGCTTAGTAGCCAAGCGCGTTCAGCGTCGCGGTCCTGCTCTGCGATGCTCTTCCACCAGAAACGCATGGTGGCATCCCAGCGATATCCGCGAGATTTCAGCCGGTCCTTGGAATCGAAAGGCGCGTCGATGGCATTCACCCGGTAGGTCTGCTGTTCCGAGCAGGCGATCAGCTTTGCCAGGATCGTCTCTCCGTCCGGCAGGACGTGAGAGAGCAGGTACAGAAGCGCCAGGATGTCATTCTCGGCCCTGTGCCCTTCATAAAACCAGCCGCATTGCGAAACGAGATGGGCAAGGGCCCGCCCCTCGAATCCGAGCCAAAGCCAATCCAGCTCCGCCATCGAGCAGGCCCAGGGCTTGCCAGCGATGGCAGGCAGGCGACGATCCACGAATGGTCTGTCGAAGGCGGCATTGTGCGCGACGATGATGTCGGCGGAGGAGAGAATGTCGATAGCGACCGGTTCGTCGATCTGCTGCTCCGCAACGTCCGCATCAGTGAGACCGGTCAGGCTGGTGATTTTCGGATCGATCGGTATGCCGGGATCTTCGCGCCAGACCCGGGGCACCCCGACCTGAATGATTCGTCCACGCTCATCGAACCGGAAACGCTGGATCGCCAGTTCGATGATCCGATCGGTCTCACGGTCGAGCCCGGTCGTCTCCACGTCGATCGCAACGCCGATATGGCTGGAGGCCTCAGGACCTGCTTCATGGAAATGCGTGACCGGGCCAAGGCGCCGCTGCACCCGATAATCCGGATGCGTGCCCAGCAGGCGGGCCGCCTGCGCGTGGCGATCGCTTGCGGCGTCGTTCATCTGGCGGCGGCTCCGCTCACGCGCCCTCTACCACCCTGAACACAGCGCCGCTTCCCGCATCCCGAACAAGATCGACCCGTTCGCCGTTCCAGTGATAATCGATATGCCGACCCTGAACGGGGCGGGAAGCGCAGTCCGGATAGAAAAGCGCGACGCATTCTCCACCGGCCCGCCGGACGCTTGGATAGGCAATACCGTCCGACCCTGAACCGCGCAGGGTCGCGGCGAGCTGCTGCGCTGCTTCGTAGCTGTCAGGATCGAGGCAAGGGCCGAATGCCTCTGCATGGGCTCTGAGATCATGCAAATCGGCATCGACCTTCAAAATGATCTCCCGAAACTGTGACGTCCATCCGGCAGGCTCGGCCGTTCGGGCCATGAAGCTTGCATGATGATGAATCGTCTCGAACAGCGCTGTCTCATAGCTGCGCGCGACATAGAGTACGCCATGATGTCCGGCCGAGAACCTGCTTGGTCGATCGGGACTTACATGAGTGAATGACGCCATGAGATAGGAGGCGCCAACGCCGCCGACCCGTCGCGCGGGAGGGACAAGATCGATATTGCCAACCGACGTCATGATCCGCGGATTTGTCTTCTGCTCGGCGGAGATGAGGAGGGGCCAGTCTGCAGGGTCCGCAATGTCCTCGAACAGATCTATCGGAGGATAGATGCTGCGGATGATCCTGACCGCACCCTCCCAATGGACCCTGTTGACCGGCGGACCATCAGTCACCGTCACCAGCCGCCGCGCTCCGCGTCCAAATAGCGCCGCACCCGCATGATGTCGGTCAATTCGCCGCCCAGCATGACGGACAGCGCGCTTGCGCCATCAAAGACGGCGTTGGGCGCCTTGATCCAGTCATAGCCGCGCTGCGGCTCCTCAAAGATGATTCGCAAGGCCTTATGGATGCCCATGAGGTTGGACAAGCGCGCAAGGCCGTCACGCGAGATGCGGCCCGCCCCTTCAGCCTTCCACCGACGGAAGCTGCGCAAAGTCATATCGGTCAGCATAGCAGCCTGCTCGTCCGTGACGCCCCATTTGGCAAAAAGATTGAGGGCCGCACGAAACATCGCGCCGCCTTCATCCTGCGTGACAGGCTCAGCCCGGAACGGCGCCGGGACCGTCTCGATAGGTTGCAACATGCTCATAATCGTCTCCGTATGGCATCATATGCGAAATAAATGCCAAATGGCAATATCAAATTACTATGTGCTACTTCGCATAGAAGCTGCGCATGCGGTAAGGCGTATAAGCCAATCGGCATTCCCATTCACTCTTGCTTCGTCATCGCCGCCCAAATCTCGCTTTGATAACCTTTTCAGCCGCTCGGAGCTGGTCGAGCTAATCGCTCCAATATTGCATCATCTTCACCCGCTCATTCCAATGCTCTCCGCGCAGATAGGCGCGCCGGACATCGTTGCTTTCGACATGCGCCAAGCTGCGCACCGGCATATCAGTAAGAACGGCAGCCTGCTCATCGGTGATACCCCATCTGGCAAACAGATTGAGAGCCGCGCGAAACATCGCCCTACCTTCTTCTTGCGTGGCAGGTTCCTGCCGGAACGGAGCCAGAGCTGTCTCAATAGGTTGCAGGATGGCCAAATGGCAAAATTAAACAATAAGCTGCCAAATGGCAATTGACTGTGTGTCAGTGGTCGCCGCTCAGGGCCTTCCCGGTAAATTGATGCGGACTTGCGATACACCCAGGGCAGTCATCTTGATGGCTCCGTCAGCAAGCGGTTGCCCTTCAGATGTGGCTCAGATTTCGGCGAGCCCAAGCTCCAATGCCCTCAGCCTGGCCTCCATGCCATTCATGATGCTTGCATGTGTGGCTGTGGCAAGCCCATCGGGCATCATGGACATTGCCTGCTCAGGGGCTCTTTCTGCCATATGGATGACCTCACGGAACACCTTGCCGATGAGAGTAGGACCCAGCCCCGCCTCCTTCGCGGTTTCCACGAAATGTCGTCCGACAATGTTCAGAATCTGATATTTGCGGCTGTTGCCCGCAGACATCGCGAGCTTGTAGTTGTTGTTCTGGATCTGCCGCGCATCGAACGCAGGCTGAGCCGTGAGAACGTCGTAGAATGGCGTGAGCCCGAAGCGTCCGCCAGGGCGCAGGAAGATGCTGAAATTCTTGGCGTGACCGTCCGTTGCCCCGATGAGCCAGAATATAATCTGGCTTTTCAGGAAGGCGGCCTGATCCTCAAGGGGATTATCGCTGCTTCCAAGCAGCTTGAGGATTGCAACGGCGCCAGGCCCGCCATGGCTCTGATATTTCTGGACAGAAGGGATGCCCAAGGCCTGGCAGAGGTCTTCCTGGGGCAGTCGGATCAGTTCGGTCGGACTCCTCCAGCGACGATCGAAACGCTCGACCGCCAGCACCTTGCGCGCGCCGAATGTGGCGATCTCGGTCTTTGCGACGGGCAAGCCAAAGCCTTCCAGCAGCTTGAGGCAATAATGTTCATTCTCGACGCTGTCGGTCATGTCGACCATCCCGAACGCCGTGGGAATTTCACCGAGTTGCGGCTTGAGGATGTGGGTTGTGGGGGTTGTTCCGAGCGGTCTTAGCCACTGGCCATCATGGAAAAGCAGGGCTGTCTTTTCCTGTGCTCCGGCAACCGAAATCCGGAACTCATGCTCCATGTCGATGCCTAGTGGCGCCTGCGTGAGATTGGCCAGCATCTGCTCGATCTCGGCGTCGCTGATGGGCTCTCCATCCACCGGCTGAATGCCATCGGAGGCGACATCATCCGGCAGGAATTGCATGGCGCCCACGCAATCCCGCCCGATACGCTCCAGCAGACTATAGGCGTCGCTGCCCTGGGCGCCGGTCCGCTCGGCGACACGGCGACGCACGGCCGCATTATCCGGCAGCAGATTATCGAAGACGGCGAGCACAGCTTCGCCGGTGTACGGCGATTCGCGCAGGGGCAACGAAAGGGAGATTGGAAATCCATGCTCCCAGCCGAGCCAGCTTTGATCGTAGCGGAATTCGATGGCGCCGCTGGATTGCTTGAGGAGACGTCCAGCCAGACGGTTGTTGATGAATATGTTGAGCGGCGGGTGCGTTCTGCGTCGGCCCATCAGAAGATATCCTCAATATCAGGCGCCGATTTGCCGGACCGCTGATCGATGACCATTTCCAGATCGAGGGCGGCTAACAGCGCATAGATCGAGGACAATCGGGTGCCCTCCTGTCCGGTCTCGATTTTCGAGACCAGTTCCTGTCGCAGGCCCGCCAGGCCAGCCAGTTCTGTCTGGCTCATGCCCTTCTGCTTGCGCGCGCGCTGGATGGCGGCGCCGAGCTGCCTGGACGATCGTGCGATATGAGCCATGAGCCAGTCTCCCTGCTCACTCTTATGCCTCATATCGCATAAATCTACAATATGCTTTTTTCCGCATAAAGTCGTTTTATGTTCTTGATCACATAAAAGTAGATTATGCGATTTTTCACATAGACCCACGACTTTGGAACCAACGGTGGATCCTCGTCAGCGCCGCCCGAACCTGGCCTTAATAATTTTCTCGGCCGCCCGAAGCTGATCGAGATAGTCGCTCCAGTATTGCATCATCTTGACCCGCTCGTTCCAATGCTCGCCGCGCAGATAGGCGCGCCGGACATCGTTGCTCTCGACATGCGCTAATTGCCGTTCGATCGCGTCAGGATGCCATTTGCGGCTCTCATTAAGCAGCGTGCTCGCCGTCGCGCGGAAGCCGTGCCCGGTCATCTGGGTCTTGTCATAACCGAGCCTCCGAAGGGCAGCGTTTACGGTGTTCTCCGACATCGGCCGCCTCGGATCGCGAATGCTCGGAAACAGATATTTAGCGTGACCGGTGATCGGGTAGAGCGCCTCCAGCAGGTCCATGACCTGCGTGGAGAGCGGCACGCGATGCTCACGCCCCATTTTCATCTTCTCCGCCGGGATCGTCCAGATGGCCAGATCCGGGTCGAACTCGCTCCACTCGGCATGGCGCAGCTCGCCGGGCCGGACAAAGGTGTGAATGCCCACCTTGAGCGCAATCTCGACCGCAGGTTGGCCCTCATAGCCCCACAGGGCGCGTAACAGCTCACCGACCCCGCCGGGATCGGTGATAGCAGCGCGATGCGTGACCTTGGGCGTAATGAGCGCGCCTTGAAGATCGGCTGTGACGTCACGCTGTGCGCGTCCGGTGGCGATCGCATAACGCATGATGCTGCCGCAGGTGGTCCGCAGCCGCCTTGCCGATTCGTAGCGCCCCTTGACCTCTACTACACGCAGCACCGCAAGGACTTCCGGCGCGGTCAGCTCACCGATCGGGCGCTCGCCAATGATCGGTTCTGCATAGCGCAGCAGCCAGCGCATCTTTTCCATAGTGGCTTTCGAACGCCCTTCGGCTTCCAGCTTGGCAAGCCATTCCTGCGCTACCTCGCCAAAACTCGTCCCGCCGTTCAACGCGAGGGCGCGTGCCAGCTTCTTGTGGGTAGATGGATTCGTGCCACGCTCGAGCAGCTTACTGGCCTCGGTGCGCTTCTCCCGGGCCTCCTTGAGGGACACTTCGGGATACACGCCGAGCGACAGCGTCTGCCGCTTGCCCCGATGCGAGAAGTTCCAGCGCCAGTAGCGGGCACCGTTGGGGTTCACGAGCAGATAGAGCCCGTGCATGTCACCGACCTTGAAAGGCTTCTCGCGCAGCCCGACTTTCCGGATGGCGGCATCTGTAAGCATGACGATATTTCCCCGGTTTCAATGCCGAGAAAAATACCGCTGGCGCATCCGGGTAGCAAGGTACACGCCCGGATGGAGGCGGACGAGATACCGCAAACCGCCAAAAATGTACCGTCGATTCCGGACGGCTATGGACAGGAAAATCAAGGGAAATGGTGCCCGGAGACGGATTCGAACCGCCGACACAGCGATTTTCAATCGCTTGCTCTACCAACTGAGCTATCCAGGCACAGCCAACTGCGGAGTGTTCCGCCCGATGGAGGCGTGCCTATAGGCGTCAATCCTGTTCGCTGTCTAGCCCATAATCGCCGATTTTTTGCGTGTCATCTTCGGCGGGTGGCCCAGCAACGCGATAACCTTCGCCCAGCCATTGCAGCAGATCGCGGTCGCGACAGGCTGCGCTGCAGAACGGCCGCGTGTCCGCGCTGGCGGGCTTTTTGCAGACCGGGCAGGCGGCGGCTTTAGGCGACATGGCCACCCGCGATCGCGAGGGTGGCATCGGCCTGCATGCTGATCGCACCGCCGCGACGCTTGGCAAGCTGTTCGATCCAGTTGGGCCGCTTGTGCAGATAGTCGATGATGGCGGGCGCGGCAGTCAGCGTCGCGGGACCACCCTGGCCATGCCGTTCGGCGCGGCGCAATAGCGCCAGTGCAGCGGTCGCCACAGGATCTTCGCGCAATAACTCCATCAGGTTCGCGCGCTCGCGGCGGCGGATGATCTGGACGAAGCCGAAGCCGTTGACCGCCGTGCGCTCGAAGGGGAGCGGCAAATATTTGTCGATCTGGGCGGCGGCGATGATCCGCTCGTCCTTGTTGTTCATCGTCGGCAGGTCGATGCCGATCGATCCGCTCAGGCCCATGCGCCGCACCGTTTGCGCAGCGAGCTTCGCGCCCTTCGGCCCCAGTTGCGCCGGCGGCAGCGACCCGTCAATGTCGATCAGCAGCATGGCAGGCGTCAGATAGAGGCGCAGCGCCGCGGCTTCGGTGCCGACTTCGCCGCTGATCGCTTCTTCCATCAACTCGCTCCAGCCATGCGCTTCCAGCCGGTCTTCCTCATGCGCGGGGCATGGGACGACGGGGACGCCGGTGGCCCGGATACGCTGGAGCAGGCTGGGACCGGCCTGCGCTTTCATGCCCGGCTGGGTGCTGCGGCCCTTGGCGCGCTTGGGGCGGCCTTCTTCAGGGATTGCTTCGCGCAGGATTTCGACCAGCAGGTTTGCGCCCTCCGCCAATCGCGGCGGAATCGGTTCGATCAGCACTTCCTCGCCACTGATCAGGCGGACGATGCCCCGCTTCTTGGGAATGACCGTGGTGATGAGCTTGCCCTGCATCACCGCACCGGCGCGCGCGGCATCGCCCTCGCGCTCGATCAGCGCCTCGACCAGCTGGCCCTTTTCGATCAGCGCGGCACGGGCCTCGCCAATGCCTTCTTCATAAAGCCACTCGGCCATGTCGGTTCCTAATCGAGGGGATGGCCCGCTGCCTTGAGCAGCGTGCGGGTTTCGTAGAGCGGCAAGCCCATGATCGCGCTATGGCTGCCCTGAATCGCGCGGATCAGCCCGGCGGCCTTGCCCTGGATGGCATAGCCGCCCGCCTTGCCGCGCCATTCGTCGCTGGCAATATAGCGGTCGATCTCCGCTACCTCCAGCCGCTTGAACGTCACGATATTGGTCGACAGCCGATGCCGCGCCACGCCCGCGCCGTCGATCAGCGTGATGGCGCTCAGCACGCGATGGCGACGGCCTGACAACAGAGTCAGGCAGGCGCGCGCTTCCGCCTCGCTTTCCGCCTTGGGCAATATGCGCCGCCCGGCGGCCACCACCGTATCGCCCGACAGGACCAGCGCCCCGCCATGGCGCGCCGCCACCACCACCGCCTTTTCAGCAGCGATGCGCGCGGCATAGAGCGCAGGCAGTTCGGCTTTGCGGGGCGTTTCGTCCAAGTCGGCGGGATCGACCGCGTCCGGGACAACGCCGATTTGCCCCAGCAGCGCGAGCCGCCGGGGGGATGCCGAAGCCAATATGAGTCGCATCAGATACGACTTATTTGAAACGGTACGTGATCCGACCCTTGGTCAGGTCGTAAGGGGTCAGCTCGACAAGCACTTCGTCACCCACCAGCACGCGGATGCGATTCTTGCGCATCTTGCCGGCGGTGTGGCCGAGAATTTCGTGGTCATTTTCAAGCCGGACACGGAACATGGCGTTGGGGAGAAGCTCCACAACCTGTCCGCGCATTTCAAGCAGTTCTTCTTTCGCCATAATATCCCAAATTCGCAAAATCGCGCCGCCATAGCGCCAAACTGCGCAAAATGGAAGTCACGCTTTTACGCCGAACCGATCCCCTGCCGCGATGAGCGCTGCGAAAATGTGATCGAGCTGTATTTCATCCAGGCAATAGGGCGGCATGAGATAGATGCTGTTGCCCAAGGGCCGCAGCAATATGCCCCGCTCCAGGAAGAAGGCCCGGAGCCGGGGCGCAAGGTCCGACAGATAGCCCGCATCCGGCGCGATCAGATCGATCGCCGCGATTGCCCCCAGTTGCCGCGGATTGGCGAAGGCGGAATGCTGCGCCAGTTCTGCCAGCCGCGTCGCGATGCCATCAGCCAGCGCGGCGATCCGGCTCAGCACATCCTCCTCGCGCCAGACGGCGAGATTGGCCGCCGCCGCCGCGCAGGCGATGGCGTTCGCGGTATAGCTGGACGAATGATAGAAGAGCCGCGCCCGGTCGGTCGAGCGATGCGCCTCGAAAATCGGCGCGGTCGCCAGCGTCGCCGCGAGCGGGATCGCGCCACCGGTAATGCCCTTCGCCACTGCCATGATGTCTGGCACGACCCCTGCCTGTTCGCAGGCGAACAGCGTGCCCGTGCGGCCCCAGCCGGTCATCACTTCATCCGCAATGAACAGCACATCATGGCGGCGGCAGATCGCCGCCATCTCGTGTAGGATCGCGGGCGAGTAGACCAGCATCCCGCCTGCGCCCAATATCAGCGGCTCGACGATGAAGGCGGCGGGCTTTTCGCGGCAAGCGGCATCAAGCGCATCAAGGCAGGCTTGCTCCTGGCCCGGTGCCGGGAACGGAATCGTCCCGACATCGAACAGCAACGGCGTCCAGGCAGCATTATAGACGCCCCGCTCGCCGATCGACATCGTGCCGATCGTATCGCCATGATAGCTATGGTCCAGCACCAATATACGGCTGCGCGCGCCGCCCAGCCCGTCCAGCGCCCGGTTGTGCCAATAGCCAAGCGCCATTTTCAGCGCGACTTCGACGGCGGTGGAACCGCTGTCGGAGTAGAAGACATGCGCGAGGCTGGGCTGATCGGGGGCGTGCGGGGCGAGGTCGATCAGGCCGCGCGCTACTTCCTCTGCCCGTGCATGGGTGTAGCCCGCGAAGATCAGTTGATCGAGCTGCCCCGCCTGCGCCGCAATGGCTGCAGCGATACGCGGGTGGCAATGGCCATGGGTCGTTACCCACCAGCTCGAAATCGCGTCGATCAACATGCTGCCATCGGCCAGATGCAACAGCGCACCCTCGGCGCGCACGACCTGGGGGATCGGCTCGTTCAGGCCATGCTGGGTGAAGGGGTGCCAGACAGGAGAGGTCATGGCCTGTCTTTAGGCGAGAGCCGCCTGCAAGGCTATGGCTTCTCCGCGTCCGGCGCATCCACCGGCACGGGCGGCGGAATGACGACCGGCGGCGGCGTGACGCGCACTTCGACCCGGCGGTTCTTGGCCCGGCCTTCGGGATCGTCGCTGCCATCCTCCTTGGCATTGGGCGCGATCGGCCGGGTTTCCCCCAGAGCGACCAGCGTGATGCGCTCGGCCGCCACGCCCTTTTCGACCAGATAATCGCGCACCCGCTCGGCGCGGCGGCGGGAAGCAACGCGGTTGTCGCCATCGGTGCCCAGCGAATCGCTATGCCCACGCAGCGCGATAGTCCCGCCCGCCTGCATCGCCGGGGTGGTCATCAGCGCGTCCAGAGCGGCCTTCGCCCCATCGTCCAACTGGAGCGACAGGGCACCGAAGCCGATCAGCAATTCTTCCGGCTCGATCTTGGGTTCTTCGACCGTGGGCACGACTTCGGGGCGCAGGATGGAGCGTTGCGGCTCGACCATATTGTCCGCGCCATTGTCCGCCATATTATTGTCGGCGATCGCGTTATTGGCAGCCTCCTGCCCAGCGGGCGGCTGGCACGCGGCCAGGCTTGCGCACAGGAGCAGCGCGGTTGGGGCCAATTTGGTCATTCTTCCTTTCCTTTCGATCGGATCGGGGCGGGCGGCACATAGGACAGGATGGTGTCGCCGGGCTGGGGCGTGGGGCGCGACGCATGGGAGAAGAAACGTAGCGCCCCGGTCCGGCGGACCAGCAACAGCATGTCGCCCTCCGGCGGCAAGGCGGCGCGGGCCGCTTCATAATCGAACTGTTCGCTGATCTTCGTCTTGCGGAAGGTCCAGCCTTGCTCCTCGCGTTCCACAATATCCTCCACGCCATGGCCCGACGTGAAGAGCGTCCGGCCGCGCAGCGACTCCGGCAAGGTGCGCGGGTCGTCATCATCGCTGGCATCGCCCAGCTGATAGACATTATCGCGCCCGATCTCCGGCGCGAATTCGTTGCAGACCAATGCGTTATAGGCTTCGTTGCCGGTCGCAGCAGCCAGCACCTGAAACTGGGCCAGATCCAGCCGCTCCTCAGTGGCTTCCGACAGGATTTCGCCATGATAGGTGGGAATGCCCTTCTGCCGGGCCGGAGCAAGCCGCTGCCAGCTATTGTCGGCGATCGTCACGGGTATGTCGATCTGCCGCAACTGATCGGCCAACCCCAGACTGAAAGGCGTCGCGCCGACGATCAATAGCCCCTGTTCCGATGCGCCGGTCACCTTGAGCAGCCGCGCGACCGCCTTGATCGAAAAACCGTGGAAAAGGATCGTCGCAATGACGACGGCAAAGGACAGGGTGACCAGGATCGAACCGTCGCCATAGCCGAGCCGGTCGAGCCGCAGCGCGAACAGGCCGGAAATGGCCACGGCGACGATGCCGCGCGGCGCGATCCACGCGACCAGCAGCCGCTCGTTCCAGGGGACGGGGGAGAAGGCAAGGCTGAGAAGGACCGTGGCTGGCCGTACCAGGAACAGCAGCGCCAGCAGGAAACCGATGAAGCGCCATTCGAACTGGCGCAAAACTTCAAGGTTGAGCGAGGCGGAGAGGATCACGAACACGCCTGAGATCAGCAGGACGGTGACATTCTCCTTGAATGGCTGAATGTCGCGCAGCGAATCGAAACGCATATTGGCGAGCGCCACGCCCATCACCGTGACCGCCAGCAATCCGGTTTCCTGCTGGATCATGTTCGATCCGACAAAGACGCCGATCACCGCGACCAGCAATATCGGCGCCTTGAGATATTCGGGCACATGGCCGCGCGGAAAAGCCCAGCCGATCGCACGGGCGGCTAGCCAGCCGATCAGCCCTGCGATGACCGCAGCACCCAGCAACGACAGGATGACCGACGCCAGCGTTCCGCCTTCGCCCGCCCGGCGCAGATATTCATAGGTCACGACGCCGAGCAGCGCCCCGACCGGATCATTGACGATCGCTTCCCATTTCAGGATGGCGCGCGGCCGCGCCGCGACGTTGGACTGACGCAGCAACGGCAACACCACGGTTGGGCCGGTAACCACCAATATCCCGGCGAACAGGATCGCCACCGGCCAGACCAGCCCGGCGACATAATAGCAGGCGATCGCGCCCAATACCCAGCCGATCGGCGCGCCGAGCAGGACGAGGCGGATCACCGCGCCGTCGGTCTTGCGCAATTCGCGAAAGTTGAGGCTGAGGCCTCCTTCGAACAGAATCAGCGCGACCGCGATCGACACCATCGGTTCGAGCAGTTCGCCGAACACATGTTCGGGATTGATGATGTGGAGAACGGGGCCGCCGATGACGCCCGCCGCCAGCATCAGCGCAATGGCAGGCCAGCCCGTGCGCCAGGCGATCCACTGCGCGCCGATCCCCAATATGCCGATCAGCGCGATGGAAAGGGCCAGTTGCTGCATGGCGGGCACGATAGACAGACAGCGCGGCCGCCGTCACCCCCTGATATTTTTAACCGGTCGGGGAACCACCGGGCGGTAGGACGAAAAATGGGCCGATCAAGAACCGGCCCATCCGTCTTTCATCAGGGCTGCGGCTGCGCCGGGGCGGCGGGTGCGGCGGCCTGAATACGCTGCTGAAGCGCGGGGTCGGTGGCGGCAGCCTGGCCGATCTGGTTGAACTTTTCAGGCGGCAGGCCGGACGCCTGCAACGCGGCGAGCATCTTGGGCTGCTTCTCGGCGGCCGGGATCGACGCATCCGCCTGGATCTTCGTCACTTCGGTGGCCGCAGCGGCAAATTGCTGGATATCGCTATCGCTGAAATTGCTGGCTCCGGCGGCGGGCGCTGCCGGGGAAGCGGGTGCCGCAGGGGCGGGCTGCGTGGTCTGCGCCGCGAGCGGGGCAACCGCGAAAAGAGCGGCCGATGCGAGGCCAGCCTTGAGGGCGTGGGAAAGGGTGAGGCTCTTCACAATGCGTCTCCTTGAACTGATGACCCGTGAGAAGCTGTGGACAACGCATCGGCATGGGAAGGCCCGTTCCGTCGAGCCGTGGCATAAGGCGGACGACGTTCGGGTTCCCGACAGTTCGTCCTTTTTGAACAACGGGCCGTCAGCCGCCACTATCGTTGCGACCTTGCAACAAGTTTGCGCCGACTCCGAAAAGCGGGGTCGGCGCACGCTCGTCATCACCAGATTTTGACGCGCTCCATGGGCTCCAGATAGAGCTTGCCACCCGGCGCAGGCTTGAACGCCTCATACCAGCTATCGAAATTGCGCACGATATCGGCGCGATATTGCGACGGCGCGTGCGGATCGGTGACCAGCCGCTGGCGCAGATTGGCCTCGCGATAATTGCGCCGCCACACCTGCGCCCAGCCCAGGAAGAAGCGCTGGTCGCCGGTCATGCCGTCGATCACCGGCGCGGGCTTGCCGCCCAACGAGGCATGATAGGCATCGAGCGCGACCGCCAGACCACCCAGATCGCCGATATTCTCGCCCAGCGTGAACGCCCCCTTCACATGCGCGCCGGGGAACGGCTCATAGGCGTCATATTGGGTGACCAGCTTGTCGGTCAGCGCCTTGAAATTGGCGACATCGGCGTCGGTCCACCATTGGTTGAGCTTGCCGGTCTCGTCATATTTCGCGCCCTGATCGTCGAAATGATGGCTCAGTTCATGGCCGATCACCGCGCCGATACCGCCATAATTGACCGCCGGGTCGGCGTTGGGATCAAAGAAGGGCGGTTGCAGGATCGCGGCGGGGAACACGATCTCGACCATGCCGAAATTGGCATAGGCGTTGATCTCCATCGGCGTCATGCCCCATTCCCAACGATAGATGGGCTTGCCCAGCTTCCCGATATTATAGTCGAAATCGAACTGATTGGCGCGCATCGCATTGCCCAGCAGATCGTCGCGCTGGATGGCGAGGCCATCATAGTCGCGCCATTTGTCGGGATAGCCGATCTTGGGGGTGAAGGCCGCCAGCTTCTTGTGCGCACGCGCCTTGGCGGTGTCGCTCATCCACGGCAGGCCGTCGATGCGACGTCCCATGGCGGCGATCACATTCTTGACCAGCACATCCATCGCCGCCTTGGTTTCGGGCGGGAAATATTGCGCGACATAGACTTTGCCGACCTCTTCGCCGAGTGAATCCTTGAGGAAATCGACGCCCCGCTTCCACCGCGCCTCACGCTCTGGCGTACCTGACAGGGTGGTGCCGTAAAAGGCGAAGTCGGCATTGGCGATGTTGTCGGGCAGTTTGTCGGCATAAGCATGCAGGCTGCGCAGCAACAGCGCGTCCTTCAGCACGGCGATCGGCGTCTTGGCGATCAGCGCCGCCTCGCCGGTGATGGCGGAGGGTTGGGCGACGAGCAGGTCGGTCGGCGTCAGGCCATTCGCCTTGAAATAGGCGGCGAAGTCGAAGCCTGGCGCGGCCTTTTGCAGGGCGGCCAGCGTCAGCTTATTATAGGTCTTGTCCGCGTCGCGGCTGTCGATCTGGGTCCAGTGGACCTTGGCCACTTCCGTCTCGAACGCCATCAAGGCGGCGGCGCGCGCCTTGGCGTCTGTTTCACCCGCCAGCGTCAGCATCGTCTCCAGATGCGCGACATAGGCGGCGCGGATCTTTGCCATTTCCGGCTTTTCATCCAGATAATAGTCGCGATCGGGCAGGCCCAGCCCACCCTGGCTCATCGACAGAATATAGGTTTCGGGGTCTTTATCGTCCTGCCCGACATAGAATCGGAACGGGCCGCTGATCCCGGCGCGGGCAGCCTTGGCGGCGAGCGTCGCATAGCCCGCCTTGTCCTTCACGCCCTTGATTTCGGCCATCCAAGGCTTGATCGGGGCCAGCCCCTTGGCTTCGACCGCAGCGGTGTCGAGATAGCTGGCATAGGCCGCGCCGATCTTGCTCGCCGGATCATCCTTCGCCGCGTCCAGAATCGCGCGGGTGCGGCTGCGCGACAATTCGTCGAGCGTGTTGAACGCGCCATAGTTGGACTTGTCGGCCGGGATCGGCGTGTTTTTCGCCCAGGTGCCGTTGGCATGGTCGTAGAAATCATCGCCGGGCTTGACCGACAGGTCCATGCCGGCCGCATCGAAACCATAGCTGCCATAAGTGGGCTTGGCCGGGGCCGAAGCCGGAGCGGTTGTGGCGGGCTGTTGCGCATGGGCGATACCAGCGGTCAGGGCCAGTGCGGAGGCGGCAGCGCCCAGAAAGAGGTGTTTCATCAAAGCATCCCTTGCTTGAAGTGGGCGCATCGGACGCGCCCGGCATGACGGGGACTTGAACGCCTGTCCAACAAGCCTGTCCATGTCGTTGGTCGAATATTATCAGCCGTTGAAAGGATCGGAAAGCCGTATGTGCGCCGCGAACGCCTCGGCCAGAGCGACCGGGTTCAGCGGATCGAGCAGCGGCAGGCGGCCAAGGCTGGGGACACCCGCCAGCAACGGGATGATCCGCTCATTCTCCGCATGCGCCTCACCGATGAAGGCGATGCCCGCGATCGGCACGCCGCGCGCCCGCAGCGCCTCGACGCTGAGCAGGCTATGGTTGATCGTGCCGAGCGCGGTGCGCGCGCACAGGATGACGGGCTGGCCCCAATGGGCGAACAGGTCGGCCATCGACAGCGTCTCGCTGATCGGCACCAGCACGCCGCCCGCGCCCTCGACCACCAGCGGTCCGTCGATCTGCGGTAGCGCCAGCCGGTCCAACGC
>TARA_R110000868_G_scaffold1844_4_pt1 | contig 15619 bp, 12 predicted proteins | sample TARA_R110000868 | Tara Oceans TARA_R110000868 (sample SAMEA4397489) | marine metagenome | biome: Polar Biome; feature: [SRF] surface water layer (ENVO:00010504); material: water (ENVO:00002006), including particulate matter (ENVO:01000060) such as... | depth 5 m | reverse complement strand
GCCGCCGATGCCCGACGACACCGGCAGGTTCTTTTCAAGAAAAATCCGCGCGCCGGCATCGACCTGACACGCGTCGCGCAGCGCATTCGCCGCCCTCAGGACGAGGTTGTTGTCGCCCGTATCGGGCAAACCCGCGGCAAAGGGTCCTTCTATCGACAAGGATATAGTGTCCGCGCGTTCGACAACGATGCGATCGCCCACTTCCGTGAACACCACGAAGCTCTCAAGCAGGTGATAGCCGTCATCGCGGCGGCCCGTGACATGAAGAAAAAGGTTTATTTTTGCAGGGGCGTCCACCCGCACGCTCCCGGCGAACCGTGAAGTGGACTGAGACGGGTTCACGCGGCGGCTCAGCTGTCCTTTTCGCGCGGCGCAGTATCACCGAGCCCGCGGAGTATCTTGCCTTCGATCGCCGATACCTGATCGGGTTCTGGCTCCAGCGCCAACGCCCGCTTCCACTGGAAACGCGCTTCGTTGTGCCGACCGACCCGCCAGTAAGCGTCGCCGAGATGGTCGTTGATGGTAGGATCCTCCGGCCGCAACTCGACGGCCCGTTCGAGCTTTTCGACGGCGCCCTGGAACTCATTGAGCCGGTACAACACCCAACCGAGACTGTCGACGATATAGCCGTCATTCGGGCGAAGCTCGACGGCGCGTTCGATCATCTTGCGCGCCCGGTCCAGGTTGAGCCCCTGGTCGACCCATGAATATCCAAGGTAATTCAGCACGTAGGGCTGTTCGGGATTCAGTTCCAGCGCGCGCTGGAAATCCTTCTCGGCACGCTCCCACTGGCGCGAGCGCTCCAGCGAGATTCCGCGTGAATACAGGATGGTCCAGTGTCGTTTGTCTATGTCGCCCAGCAGCTCGATCGCCCGGTCATACGCCTTGACGGATTCCGCAAAACGTTTGTTCGACCGCAGCAGGTCCCCGAGGCTGACAAGGGGGTCGGGACGCGACGGGTCCTCCGTCGTCAGCACGCGGAGCAGGTCAATTGCCTCGTCGTCGCGTTCCATCGCTTCAAGACTGCCCGCAATGCGCAACCGCGCCGACCAGTAAAGCGGCGACTCCGGCTTGACTTCACCATAGGTCGTGATCGCGTCGCTGTTCCGTTCCATCGATTCCAGGATGCCGGCGACCAGCATCTGGGCGAGGTCGAAATCGTTGCGCAGATAGGTCGACAGGCGGCCGTATATCAGTGCGAGCTGCGCCGAATTCTGACGGGTCATGGTGCTCGCAATATTGAACAGCGCTTCGGCAACCCCTTCGGCGGCGTTCGCCGCGAGCGGGGACGGCCTGACGCCCCTGGCCAGCCGATCCATTGCCGGGTTCAAAACCACGGAATCCGGATTTTCGGTTATGTAGGCTTCATAAAGCGCCCGCGCCTTGTCCGCCTCGCCGACGCGTTCGTAATGCCGACCCAATCCCTGCACCACCCGGAGCGTCGCCCGGCTCGCGTTGTCGGTCGCAAGATTGAAGTGCCCCACCGCCGCTTCGGGCTTTGCCGCGACATCGGAAATCAAAGCCGCATGAAGTTCATAAAGAACCCGCAGACCGGACTGGCTTTTCAGCGGTTCAAGTGCGGCAATTGCCTCGTCGCCCCGTCCCTGGTCGACGATAACCCACCCGCGAAGGAGCGGTTTCATGAAACCGCTGAAACCGCGATCAGGGAAAGTGTTCAGGACCGTCTCGGCGCCCGCCAGATCGCGCCGCTTGATGGCGTCGACGACAAGTACCAGTTTTGCGATCGGGGCCGTCGCTTCCCGCTGATTGACGACCCGCGCCATGTCGGCGGCGGCGGCAATATCGCCATCCGCCAGCTTGGTCAGGAAAGCGCGGCGCAGGAGCTGTGTGTCGTCAGGGTTGTTCTCAAGGGCCTTTCCGAGCAACCGGGAAGCGTTCGAAAAATCCCTTTTCTTCTGGGCATGCCGCCCGGCGAGATAGTTTCCCGCTCCGGAGACGCCGGCAGGTACCTGCGCCGCCTGGGCACCGGCAGCCGCATTCAGCACCGGCGGTTCTCCATCGGGGGTACAGGCCCCCGCGAGGAAGATTGCGGAAAACGTCAGAATAATCTTTTTCAGGGACCTGCCGCGCATGGTGCGCCTGCTCCGTTCTCTATCCGTTATGCAGCATAACGGAGCCACCGTGGGGCAAAACCATGAAAGAGGTCTTTATGCATCACGAATGGCCCGCTTACGGCTGCCTGTACCCGTCAATATAGGACGTCGTCGCCAACAGTTAAACGCCGGATCAAAAAGAAGTGCGCGAATTCCTGCGGCGGCGCGTCAGGCGTGCAGAAAGAATGCCGCCGCTACATATTCGGATAGTTCGGACCGCCGCCGCCCTCAGGCACTACCCAGACTATATTCTGGGTAGGGTCCTTTATATCGCAGGTTTTGCAGTGCACGCAGTTCTGCGCATTGATCTGCAGTTTCGGGTTTGAGCCGTCATCCTCGGCCACGATTTCATAGACCCCTGCCGGGCAGTAGCGCTGCTCGGGAGCGTCGTACTCGGCGAGGTTCACCGAAACCGGCACACTTTCATCCTTCAGGGTCAGGTGAGCCGGCTGATTTTCTTCATGATTGGTATTCGAAATAAACACCGACGAAAGCTTGTCGAAAGATACCTCGCCGTCGGGGGACGGATAATCGATTTTCGGCGCCTCGGCTGCCTTTTTAAGCGTTGTGTGATCGGCGTGATGTCCGAACGTCCAGGGCGCACGGCCACGCAACAGATACGTGTCGATCGCCGAATACAACAGACCGGCCCACATTCCCCATTTGAAGGACGGTCGGATATTGCGCACCCGATAGAGTTCGTCCCAGATCCAGCTCGACCGGATGGCAGCTTCGTAGGACGCCGTGTCGCCTGTCGAATCATCCGGCACCGCGTCGAATACCGCCTCGGCAGCGAGCATGCCCGATTTCATGGCCGTGTGACTGCCCTTGATCTTGGGCACGTTCAGAAAACCGGCTGTACAGCCGACAAGCACCCCGCCGGGGAATGTCAGCTTGGGCACGGACTGGTACCCGCCCTCGTTGAGGGCACGCGCGCCATAGGCGATACGGCGGCCGCCTTCGAATGTCGGTCGAATTTTCGGATGGGTCTTGAACCGCTGGAATTCGTCGAACGGGCTGAGATGCGGATTGGTATAATCGAGCCCGATGACGAAACCGACCGCGACCTGATTGTCTTCGAGGTGATACAGGAACGACCCGCCATACGTCCCGCTGTCCATCGGCCAGCCGATCGTGTGAATTACCCTTCCCGGGTGGTGGTTCTCCGGCGCCACTTCCCAGAGCTCCTTGATGCCGATGCCGAATGTCTGGTCGTCCACGCCGTCGCGCAGGCCGAAATTTTCGAACAGGGTCCTGGTCAGGGAACCGCGGCAGCCTTCGGCAAAGATCGTCTGTTTCGCATGCAGTTCGAATCCCGGCTGATGATTGGCCGTCGGTTCGCCGTCCTTGCCGATTCCCATATCGCCCGTCGCCACCCCCCGGACACTGCCATCGTCCGCGTAAAGCACCTCGGCGGCAGCGAACCCCGGATAGATTTCGACGCCCATGGCTTCGGCCTGTTCGGCAAGCCAGCGGCACACATTTCCGAGGCTGACGATGTAGTTGCCATGATTGTTCATTTGCGGGGGCGTCGGCAGGCGGATCGCGCCGGACTTCCCCAGAAGCAGGAACCGGTCGTTTTCAACAGGCGTGTTCAAAGGGGCGCCGCGTTCCTTCCAGTCCGGGAACAGTTCGTTCAGGGCGCGCGGTTCCAGTACCGCGCCGGAAAGTATGTGCGCCCCGACCTCGGAACCTTTTTCGATAACGCAGACGGAAATTTCGCGGCCCTTTTCCTCGGCAAGCTGACGCAGCCGTATCGCGGCAGCCAGACCGGAAGGTCCCGCCCCGACGATCACTACGTCGAATTCCATCGATTCCCGTTCTGCCGCGTCGGCCATCGCATCGCTCCGTTTGGGGTCGTAAAAACCTTCAGCGCCGTTTATCCGGCGCGTCATGTGTATAACATGCGGAAACGGATTATCCACGGGGCGGGAAATGATTTACGCTGCCGTCATGGACGCCGACACAGACATAGAAGCCGCAAAGAAAGCCCTGCTGGACTGGTACATAACGGCGGGCGTGGACGAGACCATCGCCGAAGAACCGGTCGACCGGTTCGCGGCCGCCCCGCCTGCGGCGGAGACAAGTCCGGCGCAGAACCCGGCGTCGCCGGCAGCAGCCCCCGCAGCGACGGGTAGGACAGCGTCCGATACGGCAGTGCCGGCGGAACGGACGGCACGACCGGCAGCGAAACCGCCGCCGCTTCAATCCCGGGACGCCGCCGTGCAGACTGCGCAGGACGTAGCCGCAGCGGCAAACACCCTTGAAGAACTGCGTGCGGCCTTCGCGGCATTCGACGGTTGCCCGCTGAAGGAAACCGCGATGAACTTCGTATTCGCGGACGGCACGCCGGACGCGCAGCTGATGTTTATCGGCGAAGCGCCGGGCGCCGAAGAGGATCGGGAGGGCGTGCCCTTCGTCGGCCCGTCGGGACGATTGCTCGACAAGATGCTGGCGGCGATCGGTCTCGATCGCAGCGGGGTCTATATCACCAACATTCTGCCCTGGCGCCCGCCGGGGAACCGCAATCCGACCGATGCGGAAATCGCCGCCTGCCTGCCGTTTCTCGAACGCCATATCGCGCTCGCCGACCCGGATATCCTTGTCTTTGTCGGCGGCATGGCAGCAAAGACACTCCTGCGCCGCAAAGAGGGAATCATGCGTCTACGCGGCAGATGGATGACCTACGAGCCCGGTTCGGGCAAGCCTGTCGCCGCCCGCGCGTTGCTGCACCCCGCCTACCTCCTGCGCCAGCCGGCACAGAAACGCGAGACCTGGAACGACCTGCTCGACATTCTTGCCAAGCTCGAGGCATCTGCCGAATAGAGGCCGCCGGCAATTCGGTTTAACGGCGACAGGACCCAGGAGGCCGGTCGGAAAAGGTTAACATCGGTTGCCGCCGGACCTCCGCTCCTTTAAAAACGGTAATCGAATATTAACCAAAATAGATTGTAAACAGGGGCTATGCGCGGGACTTTTATGTCATATCAACGACTTGCTCGGTCAGTGGCATCGGCGCGGACCGTGGCTGTTGCCGCCGGCCTTTGCCTCGCGGCCCAGGTAAACCCGGTTGCCCCGGCGGCCCATGCCGCCGAAACCGCCTCCCTGCCGAAAGAATCAGCGGTCGAACTGCCGGGTGTCCTGTCCGAGGCGGACCGGGCGCTGTACCGGAAAATTTTTGCGGTACAGGAGAACGGCGACTGGCGCGGTGCCGACAAACTGATCGGGAAGCTCGACGACAAAGTGCTGCTCGGCCACGTCCTCGCCCAACGCTACCTGCATCCGACGAAATACCGTTCCCGCTATGTCGAGCTTTCGCGCTGGCTGAAACAATACGCCGACCACCCGGACGCACGGCGGATCTACAAGCTGGCGCTCAGCCGGAAGCCGCGGAATTACCGCGCCCCGACACGTCCTGACCGGAAGTTCTATCCGTCCTACCAGTCCCATACGATTATCGAACATTCGGGCTATCGTCCCGGCCGCAAATCCGCCCGCCGTATTATCAGCCAGGTGCGCCGGATGACCCATCAGCGGCGACTTAGCCAGGCGACCCGCTACATTGCCCGCAAGAACATCCGGAAAACCCTGGGCGCCACCGGATACGACCTCGCGCAGACCCACATCGCTTCAGGCTGGTTTTTCCATGGCGACGGCGACCGCGCATATAAAATGGCCGATGCCGCCGCTTCCCGCTCAGGCGCGCGCCTGCCCTATGCGCATTGGATTGCCGGACTGTCTGCCTACCGGCTCGGAAAATACACCGCGGCCGCAGGCCATTTCGAAACCGTTGCGCTGTCCGACAAAGTAACCGGTTTCGACCACGCGGCAGCGGCATTCTGGGCGGCACGGGCGAACATGACCGGCCAACGCCCCGAACGCGTCGGCCGCTGGCTTGAAATGGCCGCAGGCCAGCCACGAAGCTTCTACGGGATTATCGCACGGCGCTGGCTCGGGGAAAAATCTCCGTTCGACTGGCAATCGCCGGTCCTGACCCGTGCCCGGCTCGGTCGGGTCGCGGGAGAAGAATCAGGGCGCCGGGCGCTGGCGCTTCTCGATGCGGGGCTCAATGTCCGGGCCGGCCGCGAACTTCGCTACATGGCGGGAAATGACGACCTCGACCTGACGAAAGCGCTGATCGCCCTCGCCGACAAACTGTCGCTGCCGATGGTGTCTTTCCGCGCCGGGGCCGCGTTGCTCAGCGAAGGCGGTACGCTGCCGGCGGTCGCGCTCTATCCGCTGCCGAACTGGAAGCCGCGCGAAGGTTTCCGCGTCGACCGCGCGCTCATCTTTGCTTTCATGCGCCAGGAATCGGCCTTCAACGTCCGCGCCCGCAGTTCGGTCGGCGCGCGCGGCCTGATGCAGCTGATGCCGGCCACAGCCGGATTCATCGCGCAGCGGCGATTCCGCGGCAAGCAGCGCAACCAGCTCTACGAGCCGGCGCTGAACATGTCGCTTGGCCAGAAATACATCCTGCACCTGCTTGAAAACGATCATATCGACGGCGACCTGCTGCTGCTCGCTGCCGCCTATAACGGCGGGCCGGGCAACCTGAAGAAGTGGCAGCGCCGGGCGCGCAAAGGCGCCTATACCGACGCGCTGATGTTCATCGAAAGCATTCCCGCCCGCGAAACGCGGATTTTCATCGAGCGCGTGCTGTCGAACCTGTGGATGTACCGCGAAAGGCTGGGCGAGCCCGCCCCGTCGCTCGACGCGCTTGCCGCGGGCGAGCGGCCGCTCTACATCGCTGTAGACGGTTCAAACGGTTCGGTGGCTGAAGATGTTCGGAATTAACGAAGACATTCCTTTCGTAGCGATCAATATCGCCGTGATGACGGTGTCGGACACGCGAACAGAAGCGGACGACCGGTCCGGCGACACTTTGGCCGAACGCATTTCGGCCGCCGGCCACACGGTTTTCGACCGCGCCATCGTCAAGGACGACCAGGCGTCCATCGTTGCCAGGCTTCGCGAATGGATTGCGCACCCGGAAATCGATGCCGTGATTTCAACCGGCGGCACCGGCGTGACCGGACGCGATATAACGCCCGAGGCATTTCACGAAGTTTATGAAAAAGAAGTCACGGGCTTCGGCGAACTGTTCCGCATGCTGTCCTATGACAAGATCGGCACATCCACGATCCAGTCCCGCGCAACGGGCGGCGTGGCGGGCGGCACCTATCTGTTCGCCCTGCCCGGCTCGACGGGCGCGGTCAAGGACGCGTGGGACGACATCCTGGTCTACCAGCTCGATATCCGCCACAAGCCGTGCAATTTCGTCGAACTGATCCCGCGCCTGCAGGAACATCTGGCCGCGGAGTAAGCCACGCCGGCCCGCCGGTGGTGCAGCTTCAGACCTTCAGCCGTTCTCGCATCGGCTCAGATACTGGTAATCCCTGTCGAATTCGATCACCGGCATACGGTTGACGATTTTCACTTTCGGCTTCTTGTTCGCTTTCAGAATCCCTTTCACTTTTGTCACGTTCGCCTGGAAGGGCCTGTAAAAGGCAAGTTCCGCCTTCGCCTGCTTTTCCATGGCTTTCCCGACTTTCTGTAAGGGTCCGAAATGCGCACTCGAAAATGCTTTCTGGGCCTTGAGCAGACTGGAAATGCGCCCATCCGCCCGGCAGTTAACCGAGGCGATCTGGCGCAAAACAGCGTTTCTGTCGACCCATACCTTGGGAAGCACGTGGCCCATCCCGTAGGGGATGTTGTAGCCGGCCAGAACAATCGAGGTCATATTCACCCTGCGGATATTCTTCGCTCCCATGTCGTTATAGATCTCGGTCAGCAGCTTGTGGCGGGCGGCGGTTCGAAACAGGGGAATGTCCGCATTGGTCGTGCGCTTCTTCTCTTTCTTGAAGGATCGGGCGATACCGGCAATGGCGCCGCCGACCTCTTCCGCGACGTTCTTGATCGTGTGACCGGCGGCCTTTGCAGCCTTGCCTATTTCTCGTCCGATCTGCTCGGCGCAGCCTGACGGGCCGATTTTCGGCGCCGGGATTTTTTTCGAGAACTTCGCGTTAATGGTCGCCTTCAGCATCGGCGGCACGCAGCCCTGGTTGACGGTGAGCTTCATTCCCGATTTGGCGACCCTGAACTCCGCCCCGGCGAGCGTCATGTCGCCGAGCGTGTATTTGCCTCTGAAGGTGAGGCTGGCGTTCCTGGGCTTTTTGGCATCGACATCGATCTGGTAGAGCGTGTCCGACATCGGGATCGGGTCGAGCTTCGGCGAACTTACCCTGCCCCTGATTTTCAGCCTGCCTTCGCGGGGGTCGACATCGGCGTTATAGGAAGACGCGTTCCAGCCGAGGATCCGCGCGGTGCCGTTGGCGGCAAAAATCGGACCTTTTTTCCGGGTATTTGCTACATCGATGCCGGGCTCCGCATAAAATACGGTAAAGGTATTGGGTCTCGGGAACACGCCCGGACGGTAGAACTTGTAGGACGGGTTTGTAATCTTGATGTCGTTCAGGCTGAACGGCAAAGCGTCGGCGACCTTGGCGCCAAATCTGTATTTACTGAATTCGGGCAATGCGTCGGTGAAATCCATCAGCGCCTGCATCGGAAGATTGCGGGCTCCGAGACCGAACGCCCGTCCCTTTTTCGTCGGTCCGGAGGTAACGCCGCCCCACATGAAATAGGTCTTCCCTTTCAGCGAGAAATCGCCCCAGGCTTGGACCGTTTTGTTCCTGCGGGGGTCCTGCGCCAGAAGGATGGTGACATCGCGGAACGAAGCGCCCTGGAACTGGAAGGGGTCTTTCCACGCGCCCCAGTGCATGATCTCGGCACTGCGAACGGTTTTCTTCTTCTGCTTGCTCAGCCTGACAGTCGCCGTGACGTTTTCAAGCTTCAGACCGACCTGTTTGAGCAGAGCCGCGAACTCGCCGCCAGCCTGACTGTCGAGGCGGAGAAATACGTTGAGGGATTTGTTGATGGTCAGATTGGTATTGCGCGCCGACGGCGTCAGCCCCTTCAACGCACCGCCCAGCTTTCCCGGCCAGCGGGAGACATTCGTTTTGCCCAGCGCATCGGGCGCATAAACCACGACAACCGATTGCATGCCCACCTGGTCGAGCGGACCGGCATCCAGATTCAACGCACCGAGCGAAATGTCGGACAGGATGGCCGAGAAGACGAACTTGCCCTTGGGTTTGGGGCGATAGAGCGTAAATACCGCCTTCAGCTTTCCAACACTCATCTCCGGCGTCGAAAAATAGGCGCCGCTGCCGTCGAACTTGCTTTTCAGATCGGTCGGAAGCCCGGACAGGAAAGGCAGGTTTTCGCGCTGCATGCCGCTTAGCGTCGACTGCGCGCCACTCGACAGCCCCGCCGCGAACGCCGCGTTGCGGTTCAGCGTTATATCGGAAAACAAAACGGCCAGAACGGCCGAGAACAAGCAGGAAAAGCGGACAGAATATGGCAAAGTAAACCTCAGGCGCTGGAAATATTACGGTCTTCGGAAGGAATACCGCCCCCCACCCGTAGCAGACCAGACCACCATGTCGAGAAATCTTTGTTCCCGATATTCAGGCAACGTTCATGTTGCCTTAAACGCCCGCCGGAATTGTCCTGGCGGCACGCCAATTCAGATAAGCGTCCCCGTCATCGATATCCGCCAGCGGTTCAAGCATCGCAGTACGCACGCCCGGCCGGGCATTCCCCAGCGTGTCGGCCAGCGCATGTTCCGTCGACCAACGGACGTCGTCGAACAATGCACCGACACGGCCGCCCTGCGCCGCGCCGACCAGCCAGTACCCGCCATCGGCCGACGGGCCGAATACCAGTTCGTTGTGCCGCAACGCGTCGAAAGCCGCGGCGATATGGCGGCGGTCGATATCGGGGATATCGCTGCCGACGATGACCGCAGGATCCGGGCCAAACCGGGCAAGACAGTTCGTCATGCGCTGTCCGAGGTCGCCGCCCCCCTGGGCCAGTTGCCCGACAGCCCTGGGATAGACCCGGCTGTCGCCGAGCGTGTTGTCCGGCGTGATGCCGATCCAGGTCGTCCATCCCCCGCCCGCCGCCAGGCGCCGCGCAACCGTGTTCAGTGTCGACCTGTAAAACCGCAGCGTTTCGACCGCACCGATATCGGCGGCAAGACGCGTCTTGACCCTGCCGAGCTGCGGCCGACGCGCGAAGATAACGACATGTTTCACCGGTAAACCCGCGCCAGGAAGTCGGGGGACACGCCGAGAAAATAAAGCGACAGGCAGAACAGGTTTCGCGCCGGCCGCGCCCACCAGCCGCCGCGGCGATAGCGGACGGCCGATGTTACGGCCGCCGCACCCAGCACGGAAAGATGTCGCCGGCCGATGCGGCGCACCATATCGACATCCTCCATCAGCGGCAGGGGCCGGTAGCCGCCGAGACGGTCGTAAAACGCCCGCGATATCAGCAATCCCTGATCGCCATAGGGCAGGCCAAGGTACCGCGTGCGCCAGGCGACAAGGCGTTCCACCCGGCGGGCGGGCGGCGAATCATCGTCCAGCGCGAATGCGAATACGCCGGCGCGAAATTCGTTTGCGGGATCGGCGGCAAAGGCGGCGGCGTCCCAACCGTCGGACAGGCACGTATCGGCGTGCAGGAAAAGTAGCCAATCGCCGGTGGCAGCTGCCGCGCCCGCCCGCAACTGCTGGCCGCGCCCTTTTTCGGACGCAATAACACGCGCCCCTTCCGCCAGCGCCACCCCGATCGTATCGTCGGACGATCCGCCGTCCGCGACAACGATCTCCAGCGCCGCCGCCCGCACCGATTCCATCGCCGCCGCCAGACCGGGCGCGGCGTTCAGTGTCGGGATGACGACGGATATTTGCGACGCGGTTTCCATAAGGTTTCGTGGTTCATACCACGCCGGAGGCGGTTTTTCCCTTCAACATCCCTTGAGATATCGAGAAAACATTCTAATTGTTCTTGTTTTGTTCTAAATTCGGAGTCATGTTTCACGCCTAATGGACACACGGATTCCGGATATCCCCCGCAAGGGACGCGGCGCGGTCAGCAACGAGACGGGCCGCTTCGAAGGCTATGCCGCGATGGCCATCGACGACGGCTGGGATCTGCCGTCCGACCCTGACCTGCCGCCGCTGCGGACCACCGTCACCGCGGATGCAACCAAAACAATCATCGCCCGCAACACGTCGCCGGACGTACCGTTCGACCGGTCGATAAACCCCTATCGGGGCTGCGAACACGGCTGCGTTTATTGTTTTGCCCGACCGACCCACGCGTTTCTCGGCCTGTCGCCCGGCCTCGATTTCGAAAGCCGGCTTTTCTACAAGCCGGATGCCGCCGCGCTTCTGGAGAAGGAACTGCGCCGCCCCAAATACGCCTGCGACGTGATGGCGATGGGCACCAACACGGACCCCTACCAGCCGGTCGAGCGGGAATTCCGGCTGACCCGGGACATTCTGAAAGTCCTCGCCGACCACGACCACCCGGTGAGCATCGTCACCAAATCGGCCCTGATCGCCCGTGACATCGATATTCTGGCGCCGATGGCGGAACGGAAACTGGCCCAGGTCTGTATTTCCGTCACGACCCTCGACCGCGAGCTCGCGCGAAAGATGGAACCGCGCGCTGCGACCCCCGCGCGGCGGCTGGACACCATCCGCGCGCTGACCGAGGCCGGCATCCCGTGCGGCGTTATGGCGGCGCCCATGATCCCTGTCCTGACCGACCCGGAGCTTGAATCGATACTTGAGGCAGCGACGGCGGCGGGGGCGCATATGGCGGGCTACGTCCTGTTGCGCCTGCCGCTGGAAATAAAAGACCTGTTCCGCGAATGGCTCGACAACCATGCCCCGCTGAAAGCGCAGCACGTGATGAACGCGGTAAAGGAGGCGGGCGGCGGCCAGATATACGATCCGACCTTCGGAGTCCGCCAGCGCGGCACCGGCGTATACGCGAACCTGCTGCTCCAGCGGTTCGAGAAAGCCTGCAAACGGCTCGGCCTGAACGAACGCAGATACAGGCTGGACAGAACGCTGTTCAAATTGCCGCCCCGGGCGGGCGACCAGTTGGGTTTATTCGGCTAAAAGCGACGTTATTCCCTCAGATTCTCCACCGTCCCCCACCTTCGCGTGATAAGTTCCAAGCCCATGGATGCGCACGTAAATCTGACCGGCATGGCGGTCGTCGGACTGTCCGCACTGCTCTGCGGCATGCTGATGGCGCGCCTCAAACAGCCGGCGCTGGTGGGCTATATCATCGCCGGCGTGCTGCTCGGCCCCAGCGCGTTCGGGGTGGTCGAAAACCGCGAACAGATCGGCGGGCTGGCCGAGCTCGGCGTGCTGCTACTCCTCTTTCTGATCGGCACCGAACTGAGCGTCCGGTTTTTCATGGTCACCTGGAAAATGGCAATGGGGGCGGTCGCGCTTCAGGTTGCCGGCAGTCTGGCCGCGATTTTCCTGTGTTCGGTCTTTCTAGGCTTCACGACGGCGGAATCGGTACTTCTCGGTTTCGTCATCGCACTGTCGAGCACCGCCGTCGCCATCAAAATTCTTGAGGAAACCGGCGAGTTGCGGACCCGCACGGGCCGCATCGCAGTCGCCATCCTGATCGGTCAGGACCTTGCCTTCCTGCCTATGCTGATCATCGTCGAGAATATCGGCAGCGGCGGCGGCCTGGGATTCTGGGCGATCGTCCAGATCGCCGTTTCGGTGCTGGTCCTGGTGCTGCTGGTGCGAACCCTGAACAAGCGCCGCGTCGACCTGCCCTTCGCACGCATCGTGATGGGCAATGTCGACCTGTCGCCGCTCACCGGCCTTGTCTACTGCTTCGGGTTCGGCGCCGTGTTCGGCGTGTTCGGGCTGTCGCCCGCCTATGGCGCGTTCCTGGCCGGGCTCATCATCGGCCGGTCGCGCCAGCGCGAACAGATCGTCCATGCCGTTCGCCCGGTACAGAGCGTCCTGGTGATGGTGTTTTTCCTCTCCGTGGGGCTGCTGATCGACCTCAAATTCATCGCGGACAATCTCGGTACCGTGCTCGTTCTGCTGCTGGTCGTGACCCTGTTCAAGACTGCAATGAATATCGGCATCATGCGCCTGATGGGCGAATCCTGGCAGCGCGCGTCGCTGCAAGGACTGACCCTGTCGCAGCTTGGCGAATTTTCGTTTCTGCTGGCGGCCACCGGCCTGTCCGCTGGCGCCATAGGCGAGGAGCAGTCGCGCCTGGTCATCGCCGTCACCGTGCTCAGCCTGTCGATCAGCCCGCTCTGGCTGACCAGTGCGCGCCGGGTGCACGGTCTCGCCAGCCGCCAGATCGGCACCCTGCGCGAGCTTGTGGATGCCGCCTATGGCGACGAAGTGCAGGTCGTCCGGCGCGGATCGCGCCGCTTCGCCATCGTCATCCGCGTTCTGCTGCGCACGACATGGAGCCGCGCGGTCCGATGGCTGCCGGTCCTGGCGCGGATAAAAAAACCGCACCGGACGAAACCGGCCGAGACAAAACTGCTGACCGCCCCCGCCTCGTCGGCCGGCTCTTCGACCAGCCGACCGTCGGACCCGTCCCCTGATCCGCCGGACGAGGGCGACCAAGCAGCCGGTAAAAATGCCTGACCTGTCAATCGAGCGGGAATGCGGCGGCATCGTCGCGGGGGTGGACGAGGCCGGACGAGGCCCCTGGGCCGGCCCCGTTGTCGCCGCCGCGGTTATCCTCCCGGCGGACCTGCCGGGCGAACTCGCCGGCACGCTCGACGATTCAAAAAAGCTGACGGCAGCGCGCCGCGAAAACCTGTTCGCCGCGCTGCGCCGCTGCGCCGGAATCGATATCGGCATCGGGGCTGCCAGCGTCACCGAGATTGAGGAGCAAAATATCCTGGCCGCCACCTGTATCGCAATGCGCCGTGCCCTCGGGGCCCTTGGCTGCGTGCCCGATACCGCGCTGATCGACGGCAACCGGCTGCCGCCCGGCCTGCCCTGTGCCGGGCGCACGGTCGTGAAGGGCGACAGCCTGAGCGTGTCGATCGCCGCGGCATCGATTGTCGCCAAAGTAACACGTGACAGGATCATGACGGCGCTGGCGACACGCTACCCCGCCTATCGCTGGGAGCGGAATTCGGGTTACGGCACCCGCCAGCACCGGGACGGTCTGGCCGCCGCCGGGGTCACCTGCCACCACCGGCGCACCTATGCACCGATAGCCAAGATGTTGAGTCCCGACGATTCCGATACACCACATATATAAGAAAACCCGTTAACCCTTTGACTCTTCAATTTATTTCTTGACGGCGAGTCCCCGGGGACTCATGTTCTGCCGACATAATCTCGCCCTATAGAAAATAACCGGGGCTTTGGTGGGACACATCATGAAACTTCCTTTGGACAAGGTCCTCGTCGGGGACACCGTTGCGGAAATGAACAAACTGCCGCCCTGCTCGGTGGACGTTATCTTTGCCGATCCGCCCTACAACCTGCAACTTGCCGGCGATCTTCACCGCCCGAACAATACCAAGGTCGACGGCGTCGACGATGCCTGGGACCAGTTCGCCCGCGAAGGCGGCGACCCGCTCGACAGCTTCTCCGCCTATGACGCGTTCACCCGCGAATGGCTGGCGGCCGCCCGCCGGATCCTGAAGGACGACGGATCGATCTGGGTAATCGGCAGCTACCACAATATTTTCCGCGTCGGCACCACGCTCCAGGATATGGGGTTCTGGGTGCTCAACGACATCATCTGGCGCAAAACCAACCCGATGCCGAATTTCCGCGGCACGCGCTTTACCAACGCGCACGAAACGATGATCTGGTGTTCGAAAACGAAGGACGCCAAGGGCGTCACGTTCAATTACGAAGCCATGAAAACCCTGAACGACGACGTCCAGATGCGGTCCGACTGGACCCTGCCGCTGTGCACCGGCCCGGAACGCATCAAGAAGGACGGCAAGAAGGCGCACCCGACCCAGAAGCCCGAAGCGCTGCTGTACCGCGTGCTGCTGGCCTCCACGAAGCCGGGCGACGTGGTGCTCGATCCGTTTCTCGGCTCCGGTACCACGGCTGCGGTCGCGAAAAAGATGGGCCGCCATTACATCGGCATCGAACGCGACAAGACATACGCCGCCATCGCGAAGGAACGCATCGCCGCCGCGCAGCCGCCGGCAGACGATTCGGCGTTCGACATTCCGTCCAAGCGCACCGAACCGCGCGTACCCTTCGGCACGCTGGTCGAACGCGGCCTGATCGAGCCCGGCCAGAAGCTGTTCGATACCCGCAAACGTTTCTTCGCCCGGGTCCGCGCCGACGGCACCTTGATTTCCGAAGGCCGCCGCGGATCGATCCACAAGATCGGCGCCGAGCTTCAGGGCGCGCCCGCCTGCAACGGCTGGACGTTCTGGCATTACGACGAAGGCGGCCGCAGCCAGCCCCTCGACCACCTGCGCCAGGTCGTCCGCGACGGGATGAAGGAAACCGCCCGGGGCTAGGCGGGAAGAGCCGCGGAACACCGTGACGCCCCTCCCTGACATCCTTTCCCTGACGCTCCCGGGGTAACGTCTCATGGAACTTGTC
>TARA_R110000868_G_scaffold172746_4_pt1 | contig 15623 bp, 7 predicted proteins | sample TARA_R110000868 | Tara Oceans TARA_R110000868 (sample SAMEA4397489) | marine metagenome | biome: Polar Biome; feature: [SRF] surface water layer (ENVO:00010504); material: water (ENVO:00002006), including particulate matter (ENVO:01000060) such as... | depth 5 m | reverse complement strand
GTCAGTGATCCATTCCTGCATCCGAGCGTCAATGTCTGCCGTGATCCCTTCATCCAACTGATCAGCACCGTTTGCTGCGCCTTCAGTTGCGTCCAAGCCTGCTTCAATCATGGAGTTCCGACGCTCGAGGTTGTGAAGAAACTCAACCATTTTTGATTGCTCGTCGTTAGTAAGTTTGCGTCCAAGCGTTTGCTTTGCCATGTAGTCACCTGACGCGCGAAGCCGAGCAGGGTCAGTGAGTCGTGTAGCAAGCGAAGACATAATTGTTTCTTGGTACGCCTCTGTGCGCTGGTCAAGGAACGTTGTCATTGACACGTTGCGTTCCAACGAACTTTGCGCAAGAGACGACCATGCAGACTTAAACGCCTGCGACGTTGTGTCGCCACCGATCACGGTTCCCTTCTGCAAAAACCCACCCTTCTCTAAACGTTTGACAAGCGCCACGCGTTCTTCAGGGCTGAAGCTGCCAGGGAGCGACAGCACTTCGTTAACCGAGTACCACTCGTTGTTCTGCTTTTGCCACGGACGCTCGCCGCCTTTTACTTTGTCCTCTTGGGCAGCAGACATTGTGTAGCCCTCGGGCATTGTGCTCTTGCCGTAGGTCACAGTGTTGTAGGCAATGCGAGCGTCGTGCGACACGGTGCCTGGGTTTAGTGGATCACTTGTTGGGTCTTGCACTGAACCGGGAAATGCTTGCTCCATTTCGCGCAGCGTTTCAATGTCGATTTCGCCGCCGGCGAGCATCCGCATAATGTCACCTTGGCTCAAAAAACGACTGGGCGAAGTGACTGCATCAGTGTCGTCGCCAGCGGCATTGAAGATGTTTGCCACGTCGTTTGCAACTACATCGAGGGGATCGATCGCAATAGCCTCTTGGTTGTCATCGAGACGAACAGCACCAGTTTGGTCTCCAGTTGGGATACGCCTAGTTGTTCCATCTTTGTAGCCATCAAGGATGTCGTCAATTACGTCAAGGGCGCTGGCTACTTCTTCATTCATACTGCCGTCAGCGTTTGGCAGAATCCGGTCTACATACGGCGCTTGCAGTTGTTCGCGCAATTTCTCTGTTTGAAACGTGATTGAAAGCGAAGCAATGTGGCGCTCAAGATCAGTAAACGTTGTGGTGTAGTTGGAGGTGCCGTCTTCCCCACCTTTGGTACTGCTTACTTCAGTCGTGCCATTTGGCGATACTTCGTCAGGTGATAGCATCACTTGCTGCAACACCGCACGGATGTCCATGTTTTCCAGTGCGTCTTTAGTGCGCAGCTCTGCCGGCAAAAGTTGCGCAAGTTTTTCAGCAAGGTTTGCGCGACTAGGGGCAAAATTGCGCTTGCTTTCCAGCAATTTGGTTTGATCGCCGCCCTCTAACATCATGATAACCGAAGCCATGTCAAGCTGAATACGCTTGTTTAGAATGCGAACGGCTTCAAACAATGGAACTTGCTCTGCGTCAGAGTCGAACTCGCCCTCGTCAATACTGACCTTGAAGATTCTGCGGGGAGTGTTTGCAGGCTGAGTGGCATCAACTTGTGTTGACGACGACTGGGCGCTTGAGGTCCTGGGTGGGACCGTGCTAGGTGGGACCGTGCTGCTGGTTCCTGGCCCTTCCATCGTGTAATCCCGTGACGGTTCTCGAGGTGCAGGAACCGTGTCAGGAGGCTGAACCTCATTGTCTGGGTTACGCCAATCGCTTGGCGTCATTTGGTCTTCGTTTGTGTCAGCCATGAGTCCTCATTGTGTCATGCAATCCCGGATTCGATGCGGTACACCGAATCCCAGAGGCGTCGTAGTTGTCTATTCCGCAAGCTCCATGCAGTGCCATAGTTGGAGAACCGCTCTTTAAGGTCACGCAGTTCTTGCCGTGACTTCGCATCGTTGCGGTCCCCAAGGATCTTGCGCTGCACTGCGTACGAGTCGTAGCTGATTTGCATTTCACGAATTGCTTCGGTGTATGGCGAGTCAGGCCCAAGCGGGTCGTTGACGGCGTAACGCATCTGCTCAATTGTGCGCGCACGACGAGCGCGGGCGTCACCGTTTTGCAATTGCTCAGCAAACAACGGGTTGGCAGCAAGGAAGTTGCCTTTCCAAATACTCCAAATATCTTCAATCTTTGCGACCCTGTTCCGGTCACTGCCAGCGCCAAGCACAGCATCTTCGTACTGGTCTTTGACGTTGAAATACTCTGATGCGCCCGAACGATAGGTAATAGCTTCGATGTATTCTTGCGGCGTGCGCCGTTTCCGTAGGCCAGAAATAACCTGTTGTGAATAAGCATTGCGATTGAAGTCGGTGCCGCCTTCTTCGTCGTCGGGCTGCGGGATTAACCAAGCGCCAGCTTCGGGAGAAGAGTCCACCCAGTCTTTGTTCCGGTTGTACCAATCAACACCAAGCGCCGTTGCAGTTAGTGGCGCAGCCGAAGGTGCGGTCGAGCCTGACGTGGAGTAAGACAACGGCTCGGGAATGATGTCTTCAAGGTCGGCGTTAGGGAATGCAGCAAGGAATGCTTCGACGCCTTTGTCCATGCCAAGGTTGCGGATGTATCCGCGGTAGAGCTCGTTTGTAATCTCGCGTGGATCTCGTGCGTTGATCCCAGTAGCAAGCATGTTTGTGTCGCCAGTGATAAGAGCGTTGGGCGCACCGGGAACGATGTAGCCGGCAATAGCTTGCGACAACAAGATGATGCGAGCATGGTTGCGAACACGGCCAAGGTATTCGTCAACGACTGCTGCGCTTGCACCATCTGGGAGTCCGTTGCCGTTGGCTTCCATGAAAGCAATAGCTGCGTTCATTGCTGAGCTGTAGCGAACAGAACTGTTTTCATCCTGCATTGCTTCCCACATGCCACCAAGGATTGAGGGAACGAATTGTGAAAGAACGCCACGTGATGCGCCAATGTCGCCAAGCACTGCACGTTGTAGATCGCCGTCTTGATCAGCTTCTTTAAACATTGAAGTTACGAACTTGAACGGTATGGCAACCAACGGAGCCGGTGAAACGTTTCCGTCAGGCGTAACGCCTGGGAGCAGGCTGTCAGTCTCGGCCTGGAATAGCACACCTACCGGAAGCAAGTCGCCAGGCACAATCTTTTCTACCGCAGCTTGGAGTAAGCCCGAGCCGGGGTAGACGATCCAGTCGTGGTTGTTGGCGTCGGTACGAATGATGCCAGCAGATTTGATACCCATGTAAGTGAGCTGCGCTTTGCGCATTGCGTCAAGCCCACCAGTTGGAACGGTGCGACCAAACGGTGTAGCAAACTCACCGAGTGACATAGTGCGTGCCCAACGCTTGATGAAGTTTTCTTCTGCGTACCAGAACGGCATGAAGTTGCGCCCGTATTCAGCAAACATTGAGCGCTGTTCGTGCGAGTCGAGGAACGGAATTACGTTTTCCATTGCACGCATGGCTGCAACTTCGTGTGCGTTCTCGGTGATGTACTTAAGGTTGGTACGACCAGCAAGCAGAACGCTGTACTGATCGGAAGTCAAGTCCCAGGCAAGCCCATCGGTATTCTTCTCGATGAACTTGAGAACGGCAGGCTTCCCCTCTTCCCATACGCGATCCGGCACGGCGTCGTGGTAAGCCTGGATGAGTCGCTCGGCATCAGTGCGGGCACCCACGCCTTCGTCAGCAATGGTGAGTTGCAGCGCACGACGGTTGACCGTACGAAGATCAAGTGCTGCGTCGATGAACGCCTGATCCGTTGCAGCATCGCCCACTGTTTGAGCGTTGTCGCCCATCGACATCGTGTTGCGCCGTGACTGAATTGCCAGATCAATCGCTGTTTCAAACTCGTCCTGGTCGCGGCCTAGTGTGCTGATCCAGCGCTTTACGTCGTCAGTCCCAGCAGCATCAATGTCTACACCGAATGATCGGGCGACCAAACGAGCGGAGTCGAGCTTGCTGTCGATGTTGCCCTCGGCCCGACCAATGTTGATGAGGTCACCGAAGGCTTCAGGGATTTGAACGTTGAACAGTGTGTCGTCAAGCTGCCAAGCCAGGTGCTTCATCTGTTGCTTGTAAGCCGAAGCAAAGTAATGGAACGACATTGGCTTACGAGCAAGCGTGTCAATTGCCGGCCCGATTACAGAGTCGAACCCGTAGCGAACAATCTTGTCCCACGTCGTGTTTGGAGTCTGCTTAAAGTTCTCAGTGATTGCCACATTGGGCAGCGCTTCACTTGGCTCGAGGTTCAAGTCGCTTACCCGAGAACGCTTCATGTTGATGAAGTTCTCAGGAACTTGCTTCTCGTTGATCCTCGGGATCTTCTTGCCCCAGAACTTGCCGCCTTCTTTAAACTGGTTAGCAACAATGCGAGTCATGCCCGCTTCGGACTCAAACACGTCACGAAGCATTGGACCAATGGTGGCCCACATTAGTTCTTCGGATGACTTGACGATGACGTGATCAAAGTAGCCGTTGTCGCCAAAGCCCTTTTGTTCGAACACGTTGTCTTCGTCGTCCAAGCGGAAGAGGTCTTCTTCCGCTTCCATCTTTTCGCCGGGATTGAGCGGCTGGTACTCGTCGCCAACCCTGCGAGCAAGGCGGGTGCCTTCCGTCTTCGGATTGTAGACCTGTGCTTCGCGCACGCCACGACGGTGGTTCATTGCAACGGAGTCCACGATCTCGTCGGCCCAGTCTTTGATTGCTTGGGCCTGCGACATCCCAGGAACGACTTCGCCTGTGTCCATGATTTGGAATAGGTCAGCGTCTTGCGCTTGCGCCTGAGCTGTGTAGCGAGTGTCAAGGTTCCAACGCCGGCCAGCGTCACCAAGTTCGTCAGCAAGAGACACGCCGAACTTGTTGGACATGTCGCCACCAAGCGCAAGACGCGGGACTCCAATCATGCCAACCCGAGCAACTTGATCTCCCTCGGCTGCAAAGATCGAGCTGATCCACTTAGCAATACGAGGGTCATCAAAAGCGAGCTCGGACATTGAGAGTGGGATCTGCTCGGAGTATTTTGCACGTGATGCGTCGTAGTGACGGAGCGCTCGAACAACAAGGTCTTGCTTCTGTTCGTCGGTAAGTGAACGAATCAGCTCGTCGTCGTAGTGCCATGAACGTCGGTTTGCAATGAGCTGGGCAGCGCGAGTGTCCATGTCCATTGTGGTAGAGACAGTCGCCATGTATTCATCCCACAGACGGCCAAAGTCCGCAGTCTGTTCGGTTCCAAAATCGAGCGATACTAAGCCATCGTTTGCCAAGGCGTATGCAGCTCGTTGACGTTCAGCGGAAATGGTGCCTTCAAAGTTGTCAATGTCTTGACCAGTAAGCCAGCGCGCCTGCCAAGCAGCCCATTCGTTGCCGGTAAGTCCTTCTGCTGCGGTACTTTCCATTTGTTGACTTCCGCGAGCAAGTGCTTGTTCAATGCCGCGGATTGTTGCTAGGTCATCTATGTCTGCGTTAACTTCCACGGCGTCAAGCAGCTCGTCAACGTGACCGGACTTTGCCGGGATGATCGGTGTGTAGACCCGAGCTTCGCCGTCAGCAACTTGGCGTGCAACGTTTTGACCGTTCTTGCCTTGCAAAATCCGGTCGGAACGTTTGACGTATTCGGTGTTTTCAGGACGAATAAGTGATGCGGCAAGATTGTTACGGAACGTTTCAAGCATGGAATCAAGGCTGGTTGAGAATGGTTGCCAGCCTTCAATGTTTTCCATGTCGCCCCATGCGCCAGTGCCACGCACGTCGTACATGTCTGTAAGCATCTTGTTGCCAAAAGATGCTGTGGCATTGTCCAAGAGAACGCCGCTACTAGCACCGCCAAGCCGGGCGTTTTGCATAAGTTCAAGACCTAAGCGCTCACGCACCATGTCGTCAATTACCCAGTTTCGGTGGGCTTTTGCTTGATCAGCTTCAATAAGACGGAACACGTCAGCCACAGTTGCTTCGCCCTGAAGTTTCTTATCAACAAGTTGACGCCACTTAATAATGAGATTGTCGGAGAAGTCGCCTGAGCCGGTTGGCATTTCATCAAGCGAAAGAACTGATATAGGAATTGGGGTTTGCTCTCTGCCAAGAACTCCTTGGGTTTTGATGACCTCGTTGTACGCCAGCAACTCCTCAAGCTGTGCGCTGTAAAGCTCGGCAATCCATGCTTGCTCTTCAGCATTAAGCGATGCCACAAATTCGTCAATTGCTGATGATGCTTTGGGGAACACCTCAGAAATTCGTTCGGTCTTAATGTCAAAGACCATCGAATCAGCCATGTCTTGGAATATCTGATGCGATTCTCGGGAAGCCTTTTCTGCCAAGAATTGGGTGTCGTCAGTATTTTGGAATCGGAAGTGCCCAGCCGGGATTGTGAACTCACCTGTTGGGTTTAGGTTGGTGTCTATTGCGTGAGTGATTTCGCCAAAGCCTCGGTCGTCATCACCAAGCATGTAAAGGCCGTCGCCTTCGAACCGGGTATTTCCGTACCCGTTAGGTACAGATCGCAACTCATCAATAGTTGTATTGAACTGACTGTTGTACCAGTTGCCGTCAATCTCCAGCATTGCGCCAAGGTCAGGACGTTCTCCCATGCCGCCCGACAGGTGGGTGGAGAAGGACAAGGACTGGCCGCCGTCGGTAGACATTGAAATTGACTTCACGCCCTTGTCGCCCCACTGGGCTTGCGAGGTTGCAAACATCGTCAGTGAGCCGTCTTCGTTCAAGCGCCAGTTGGCGTCGTCGCGAAGGCCGCGGTAGTAAATCAAGTCGGGCGCTGCTTTGAGATCGCCGGTCTGGGCCTGGCGTCGAACAGCTTTAAGGTCGTACGCCTTGTTGCCTGAAGCCATCTGCCGTGAAGCAACAGCGCTCATCCATGCGCGAGCATCAGGTCCAAGAGCGTTCATGCCTTCAAGCACATCGGACATCTGCGTGAGCTTTGTGTCGATGGACTCGAGGTGGGCAATAGTCTTCGGGTTAACAGCTTCGTCAATGGAGAGACGGGCAATCGCTGCACGAAGGTCGTTCTGGAACTGCGCCGGTGTCGGAATGCCGTTGGCGTTCTGGCCTGCGATCCGCATGGCTTCGCCTAGCTCAGGCATTTGGCGTCCAAGGCTGGTGGCAAGCGCGGTCCAGTTGTCGGCGGCGGGTTGTAGAAACTCGCCAACAATCATCTTGACCGAGTGGGTGTCAGCAAAGGACAACCGCTCAAGCAGATCGGCCACGTTAGTAAGGTTGATCTCCTTGGCGATCTCTGGCGAGAAGTAGTTGGTGAGCGCCTGGGTGTAGATCGGGCCTACCACACTGTCGTGGAACACTTCGCTTACCCGGTGGTGAACGGCGTTGCGGTAGCGATAGTCGCCAGCCGCTACACGTCCACGCTCGCCTGTCATCACGACGAGCGCTTCCTTTTTCTGGCCAGGGTTCTTTGGGTCCGGCAACATCATCGTGGTGGAGTCAGGATTAACGATGGCCTTTTCCATCATGCCTGCGTTCATCGAGCTGGTCGAGCGCATGATCGCGTCAGCGTGACGGCTCATCCACAGTTCGCCGGCACGCACGTAGTCGGGGTCCACGCCCATCAATGCCATCTCACGCATCGAGCCAGTGCGGCCGGTGACCAGGGCGCGCCGCCAGTCGCCTTCTTTAAGCCACTTCGGAAGCGAGTCGCGGTCCTTGCGCAGCAGTGCGGGCATGATGCCCTGCTCGCGCCAGCGTGTCGTCGTATCGATCCAGTCACCAACAAGACCAGTGTCAGGGTCGAGCCAGCCTTGACGTTCCTTCATGGCGGCGAGGGGACGCAAGTGGCGGGGCAGCCAGTTTGACGGATCAAGCGCACGAAGCTCGTCCTTGGTCAGCATCTCCAATGCGCCACCCACTTCGTCAAGGCGAGCAACAGCCCTGTCGTGTGCTTTACGTGCGCCTACTGCGCGACCCGCAAACTCTTGGACAAGGCCACCTTCGGACATGCGCATCCAGAAGGCAAGCATTTCTTCGCCAGCCGCACGCGGAATGAAGCCAATGCGCATGAGCCAACCTGGCTTGATGACGCGAGACATGATCTGCTCAGCAAAGTTGTGATCGGTAACTCTGGCAACGTTCTTTAAGAAGTGGCCGTCGCGCACAATTGAAGACATGGTACGCAGGTCGGGCATGACCATGAAGACAGCGCCGTGAAGGTCGGGAAGCAAACCAGCAATACGGTCGAGGTTGCCCACCCTGATGTGGTCAGCACCACCAAAGGCGTACGCCTGCTTGTACTTGCCCATGAACTCGTCAGCAAACTGAGCCAGCTCATCGGAGGACTTCATGCCGCCAGCGCTAAACAGCGAGTCCATGTAAGAGTACAAAGCCTGGCGGCGTTGGCCGATTGTGCCTTGGCGCATGATTGTGTCAAGCCATTCCTTGCGGAAGCCAGACGGCATGTTGAAATGCGAACCCATTGCTTCCACAAATCGCGGGATTGATTCGAGTGACTCTTCGCCGGTTAGCGCGAGAGCCGACTGCGGCGGGATCATGGTAGTGATACCGGTGATGAAGTTGCCAAGCGAGCGGCCACCAGGGACATAAAGAAGCCCGGTGCCAATGGCGTTACCAGTGGCGTATCCCGCTGTTTCGTTAATTGGGGGGCCATCGAGGTTGCGGATCACAAACCCGCTATCGACGCCCTGACTCATCACGTCTTGCGGGATGACTTTGTTGTAATCGGCTTCGATGCCAAGCCTCTTGGCGATTCTCTTGACCTCATCGTTCATCACCGCGTCACCGATGCCGTACTTCAACTCCTTGAGCTCGGCAACAAACTTGCCCCAGCCCTTTGATGAGTTGTGCGTGGAGATGACGATCTGCTCGATACCACGGATCGTGGCCTTGCCTTCGGTGATGAGCTTGAGGCCGTCGCCGTGAGCGACAAACTTCAAGAAGTCGGCAGTACCGAAGTTCTCGGTGGCCTCGAGTCCGTGTTGGAGGTACTCGCCGTGGCGGTACTCCATGAGCGGCTGGAACATGCCACGCCATGCCCGAGGCATCTCGGAGAAGTTCCCATTGCGGATAGCCGACGTGACCTGATCGACGGTTCTCGCCACCATCGGGTCTTCGCCAACCATGCGGGTGATCTGATTAATTGCTGCTGGGCCGGACGGCGAATCAATACCGCGGCGCACCATGCGTTGAAGCTTGCCAACTTTTGCCAGCGCCATCGTTGGGTCCATTGCCAAAAGCCAAAGTGCATCGGCTGCACCAGAAACAAAGCCATAACCAGTGTCGCCGGGTTGCAGTTGGAAGGATGTTGCGATGTCGCGGCCGAAGCTGATCTTTCCGCTAACCAGCGTGTTGATTGCTTCCTGAAATTCTTGCTGCTGGACTAGCTCGTTAAGGCCGCCAAATATTCTTTCGTACTCTGGCGTGCCTGCATCAGCAAGTTTGCGTGCTGTTGACTCAATGGCCTTCATCATTGTGGATTGCGAGCCAGCACCACGCACTCCGGCCATATCAAACACCAGGTCTTCAACGTCAACTTCAGCAGAAATGTCTCGAGCCATTGCGCCAAGATGCTCGGCTTGACCGAGAACGGAACGGGCCTTGACTTGCGAACCTTGAGAGAAGATGCGCTCGCCGCGCGTGACGCCGGTTGCGCCAAACGGGTTCATCATGTCCCACCACTCGGTGGGGTTTTGAACGGCAGTAGCTCCGGTTGCGAGAACGCCAGCGCCCAAGCCAATTCCACCAAGAGCGCCCATTGTTGTAAGCGTGCCCAAAGCGCCGGCACCACCCATTAAGCCAGCAGCTCCTGCGCCAAGCGCTGTACCTGCTCCAATTGCGCCAAGCGCAAGTCCACCAGTCAGCCCGACTGCGCCTACTACTGCGGCCAGTGCGAGCCATTGCTGCCAGCTATCCATCTGGCGAATAGCTCGGTAAAAGTGGGCGGGCACATCGCCAATCCAAATAAGCGTGTCAAGCGCAAGGCCAGCAACGGGAGCAACAACAGTACCAATTGGACGGGCTACGGCAGACACTACGCCTGCTACGACATCAAAGGTTCCTTCCAAGAACGTGTTGTCAAGGAATCCGTTGTTGTCAGTGCGCGCCGGGGCGTTGTATCCCAGTGTTTGCAACGCACGCTGTTGCTGCTCGGTAAGCCGTCCATAGACAGAGCGAGCGGCAACAGGGTTTAAGCGCTCGAGATTGACTTGCAAGCGGTCTACAGCCTCCATACCTGACAGTGCCCCAGCGTTATGCGCAAGCATTTCAGGGTCAGCGCCAGAACTGGCAAGGTTGTAGAGCGTGTCGATGTCGCCAGCCAGCCACGGGTTTGCGCCAAGGATGATCTCTTGGTTCAAGTTTTGCTGGTGAATCTGGGTAATTGAGGTTGGAGTTCGTATTGTCCCGCCGTTACTGCCAGTGGAATATACGGTCATCGGATACCTGCACGCTCAGCCAGCCGTGCCCATTTCTTATTGCCCGTATCAGCAGAAAGCTGCTGCATGTAGCGGGCAATTGGGGTCACTGCTTGAGCGCGAATTGCTTCAGGGCCGCGACCAGGCCCACTAGACAGACCATCCGTTACAGGAGTACGAGGCTGTTGAGTGCCAGAAAGCAGGGAAGGATTGTTTTCACCAAGGAATGTTTGGACTGCTGCCGGATCGACTGGCGCGCTAGGCATGACTGGCACACCAGGTGGCATGGGTTGAGCACTAGCGCCAGGCATTGGAGCATCGGCAAGGTTGGGCGCAGGCATGGCTCGGAGTAGCTCTTGCTGTTCTTTGCCTTCCCCGTACCGTTGGCCGGGTACTGACTTAACAGTCTGCGCATCTGCACCTGACTGAGTTTCACGCTTCTTGCCTCTAGGCATTATGCACCTCCGAGTGCTGCTTGGAGCATTGCTGCCATGTCAGTACCTGGCCCACCGGCGGCGAGCGGCGGTGGACCTGCGCCTGGTGGGGCCATTCCCGGTGCTGCTGCTCCCGGTCCAGCGGCCAGACCCAATTGAGCCATTGGATCAGGACCACCCATTTGTGCTTGAGCCTGTTCTGCTTCGGCCTGGGCCTGGGCTTGCTGTTCTTTAATCTCTTCATCAATCTGAACGAGCGCTTCAGGAAGGTTCATGCCAGTAGAAATCTTGGCGTAAAGCTTTGCAACAATAGCAATTGGCATTTGCCCGGTTGCTACCTGCTCTTGCATCCCCGACATGATGGCTTTGTGTAGTCCTTCGGCAACAATCCGATCTCGTTCTTGCTCAGGATCGTCAATGTATGGGTGCTGAGTGCGGAAGGTTTCTGCTGAGATTACTTCCGCACCAAGCAGGGAGCCAAGCACTTGAGTCTGCTGCACCGTGTCGGCACCTGGGATGGAGTATTCGACAGTGTTTTCCAGGCTTTCGATATCTATGCCTGGTTCAAACTTGACAAGACCCTTGTCACCATCCCAACCAGAGAAGAACTCGTACTTCTGTTTCTCAAAGTAACCCTTGTAGCACGCCAAAATAGCGCTGTTGACGTGAGGCATCCACGCTTCGGTCACCTCATGCAGCTCTTGGATACGGGGGTCCACCGAGCTTGCCATCATCGAGTCGAGCGCCCTACCCGTACGCAGCGACCCAAACGATTCACCACCCATCTGCGGATTCAATCCTGAAGACACCCGCGTATTCCGCTCGAGACGGTCGATCATGGCTTGCGTTCGAACGTCAGGAGTCTGGTTCATCTGGCCGACGCTGTTCACGCCGCTTAGCATGTTCATCTTTCCGGTTCGACCATCTTCCCATGTACCTCCATTCATGATGACTGGTGACTCATTAGGGTTTGAGATCACGAACATGTCAGGGAAGATCGCCTTTTGCTGCGCGAGCACTTCCATTGCCATGAGCTTGGACTGCATCTGCACGTTGCCAAGCAGGCTGTTAAGCCGCGTGCCGACTGAGTGCAGACTGATCTCTTGAGGTGTGATTGCTAAACAAACGCCAGCGCGGTTTGGTACTGCCGGCCCGAGCTGCATCCAGGGGCCATTAGAAATATCGCCGTATGGAGTGTTTCCATCAGTGCGGTGTTTAGCACTGATATGGCGTCCATCGAGCTCGCGAGGACCGAGCAGACCAAAAAGCATTTGCTCATGGTCTACCCATTCCAGAATGTCCCATTCTTTCTCGCCGTCTACGGCAGCAATTGGGCCACCTTGCTCTTCGCGAACCTGTGGAAAACGACCACGGATGTACTCGCCGGAATGACGGGTAATGAATGCGACGTATTCAGGAGCGCGAACTTGGTCAGCCGACACTGGCTCGGGGTACGTGAACAGGGGATCACGCACGTTCATCCGAACGCGACCGGTCTTGAAGTCTGGCTCGACAAAAATTGAGGCCGTGTCGTACGCCGTGAGGTGACGGTAGTAGCGACGACGCTTTACCTTCCATCGTTGATCGTGGTAGGTGGCGTTAATGATCTTTCGACGGATGGTGGAGCGAGCCGTAGAAGTCTTTGACATTGAAATAGCAGGGCAAAAGGTCGAGGGGGATATCGAACTTGCCCGCATACCAATGCCGTCAATGGTGTCAGTAATAAGCGACGGTGTGAACTGTGCCATGTTTGGCTCGCCGCTTACGTCAGGCATGGGGACAACCCAGTCGGCTTCATAGTGCCGTTTAATGTCCTGCATGTACTGCAAAACAGGGGTGCGTCGAGCCTGCAAGCCGACTGCAAGTGCTCTAATTTCGTCAAACGTTCTTGCCATTGTCACTCCCTAGTTAGGTACAACAAGCCCCTGCGGATTGATCGTCCAGCTCATAGTCTGCCTTACAAAGCCTGCTCCGCTGTTGGACCCTACTCCTTCAAGCGATTTTCTGCGCTGTCCCCAAAGCATCCAAACAAACCAAAGCGCCATTACGCGGTCTTGTCGAAGCTTATTGCCGCGAGCACCAGGTTTCCATGCGTAGAGCTGGCGCTTGAGCTCACCGATCTCATGACGGGTAATTGAGTCCTCTTTCCAAGGGAGCACAATTTCCTTTTTAATGAACGCTGTCGCCATTGCTGCAATGCCAATATCGGGATCGTATTTGTTCCAGCCAGTGAGGTGGCCTCTAATCTGGAAGCCGTGACGTTGAGACATCTCTTGCATTCGCTCGTCGTTCTTCAAGCCGAGCTGAAAGTTCTTGTCTTCGATAACGACATCTGTGACTGTGCCAGTCATGTTGCACCAACGGACGACAGATTCAACCGCGCCCATGATCTGCTCGTTGCGTTCGAAGCCAATGTCCTCGCGGATGCGACGGACGATGAGCTTGCCCGCCTGCTGAACCTCGCACGCAATTATGCAATTCTTGGAACCGAGGGCCGGGTCGAGGCCGATGTAGATGTAGGGGTTTCCGACCTCGCCTTCGTCACCGGGATGGTGTTCCAAACTACGTTCAGGGTCTTGGCACGCCTCAACCATGTCTGTGGTGAACGTCCCCCGCCCCTTGCGTGAAGCGCCAGGGTTCTGCATCCAGTTGCGGTCCCAAATCTCGTCGCCCACCTTGCGCCGCATTCGGTCAAGTGTCTCGAGTGTGTGGTGACCTTCCCACAACGGCTTTTGTTCGCCGGTGTCGTTGTCAGTGATAATCGCTGGAAAGCGGATCACTTTCATAATGTCTTCTAGCCCGTTGTCTTGCAGCAAGTCCTCGAAGAAGTCGCCGTCGCCAACTCTGGTTCCGCATACAGATGTCACACCATTCTCTGCTGGACGTGAAAGTGCGTCTTGTCTGAACCATGTTGTGATTGCCTCCGACCGTGAGAGTGTGCGGGTGGACTGCGGATCGTCTACGTGCAGGTGGTCACAGCGCGCCGAAACAATAGAGCCGTTGACACCAACAGCCTCCATAGAGAAGTTGCGCTCGTCCGATTCGCGGGCCTTGTAGACACGGAACCGCGAATCCGTCCACGGTTGACGGACTTGGGCAATGCCCCCGCCAGCTTGGGGAACGAACGGGCCATACTGCGACACGAAATTGGGGGTCGGGCCATTGGGGTGCATCCGGTCCATCACCCGACCGTTGATTTTCCTGCTGATCCCCTGGTTCTCCGAGGCCACCAGGAAGCGGTAGCCGGGTTCCGTGCCGAGCATGAAGCAGGCGTAGTTTTCGAAGGTGGTTGTCTTCCCATGCTCGGGGGGCCACAAGACCAGCAGGATGTTTCCTAAAGGCAGCTTTTGCAATTCGTCTAAAAACAGAAGTTGAAACCATGTTGGTGCCATCCCAAAGTACGCCTGGCAGAAATGAGCGATGCCTTTGTAGCTCGGCTCTGCGTTGATGGAGAAGGCCGCCAGTTGACGAGCTTCATCAATTTTGGCTGCGTAAATAGGGAACCGCTTGCGCCAAGACTTGTACGTCTCGTAGCGGACACCCACGTTGTCGCAGGCTTCAGTGATGCTCATGCCTTGCTGCACAAGCGTCATGAGCTTCATACGGTTTTCAAGCGACTTTTTGTAGTGCTTGTGGCCGACCATCTCTTTAGAAACGCCATCGTCTCGAGTTGGCTCGTAGTCCACTCTGACAATGCCTGCTTGCTCGGCAGCGTCTTCACCTTTGGCTGCTTGGGCGGCTTCTAGCTCAGCTCGTTTGATGTGTGCAAACTTGTCATCACCGACCCAGATATCTGTCGAGTCGATTACCTCTTCGCTCACCCTGTGACGATGACCGAATAGGTTGGGGTTCCCGACGAGATGACGGAGATTGAACCGTCTTGTGGGAAACGAATTGAAAGACGCTCTTGACTAAGAAGAACTTCATTCTCGTCTGCTCCTGAGACTGCTGTGACTCCATCGAGACGGAAGTAAATCGTGTCCGTTCCGTGGTTCACAATTTCTCCAGCAAGCATCGAAGAACCCGAAAGCGTCACTGTGTCTGCGGTTGCTGCTGCGAGGGTCGCATGAGCACTGTTAATTCCTGCTACGGCTGCCATGACTGGAAGAGTATCACTCGTTGAACTTATTGCCGTCGAACTTAGTCATCTCGTCCATCAGGCTGTAGCCGCCGTAAAGCATTGCCGCAAGCAATCCAAGGCCAGCGCCGGCAAAGAACAAAACAAGTTTCATCAGTCGTCCTCTTCGGTTTGGGCGCTATTGGCGTACTGCTCCAACAGGTACAGCCCTCGGCAAATGTAAAACGCTTCTTGCTGGGCAAGTGCTGCGCTGTCACTCATAACAAGATTCTACACCCTTGCGAGAACGGGAAAAGCCCTTACCGAAGTAAGGGCTTCTCAACCGGCAATCAGAATCCCAACCAAAGGAAACGTACCCGACAAGGTACTCAACAGATGATACACCTCCGTACACGCAGAGACAAGCGAAACTCTGTGACACCGCTTAGCTATAATGAAAAGCGCGAGCAGAACCCGGCGTTACAGCCGCAAACATAAGGAGAAAACAATGCCAAGTTCACCGAAGAAGCGGCCTGTCGCACGGGCGATTCGTAAGGCCATTGCCCGCGACCCAATTGAAAGGCCGAAGCCGAGTACCACGCAGACGCGCAATAATGCCGCTGTGGCGAAGGAGGCTCCGCGCATCGACTTTAAGACCAACACGTCGCGATTTAAAAACCCGTACAACAAGACCAAACCCCTGAACGCTCTCAACAAGCCGGCCAGGAAGTCAGCTAGACCAACAACTGCGTCCAAATCCAGGAACGCTCTCAACAAGCGTCGATAGCCAGCAACACTGAACACCCC